>Ga0070681_10001860_pt1 | contig 19050 bp, 23 predicted proteins | sample KBSC83BmetaG_FD_65650 | JGI IMG/M metagenome (GOLD analysis project Ga0070681, IMG submission 65650) | Corn rhizosphere microbial communities from Kellogg Biological Station, Michigan, USA - KBS C8-3B metaG | ecosystem: Host-associated > Plants > Roots > Rhizosphere | place: USA: Michigan... | reverse complement strand
GAAGTAGTTTCGACATGGCGCATACCGGACGATCTCGCGCAAGGTCGGGTGGATCGAACGGTTTTCTACTCGCTATGCCGGCGCTGCATGACTCTGATCGGCGTGCGCGATGAAATAGGGAAGCTCTTTCGTGAGTCGTTAGAGAATCGCAAACCAAAAGAACCGTTGATTAAGGTGGAGGGGTAACATGAAAGTTACTATTGAAATCGAGAAGGACACGGCGAACGTTCTCAACGAGAACCTAAAAAACCCTGACAAGGATTCATATGGGCGGGTCGGCTACTTCGTGTCGTTAGAGTTGGCGCGTGAAGTGAGAGAAGCGCTTTCCACGGTGGTGAAATGACGGATGAGCTAGAGCGACGGGCGTGCATCTTTACCAGGGCAAACGGTGGGAAGTGTTTCTATTCGCTCACGTCCTCGCCTCTGCTGAAAGAGTGGGCGCATACGACAATGCTTGAGCATATCAAGCGGGAACACCCTAGAGAGTACGATACAGAAATGGCAAAGGTGCTGGCGCAAAGAGAGCGCAAGTGTGGGGAGTGCGGTACGGCGTTTCAGGACGGTGCCTGTTACTGCTCGATGTGCGGGCGGGTTGTATGAAACACAAGCTACTCATCGCCCTGGTCGCTAGCGTCGTTTCCTGGGCGATTCTGTTCGTTGCAGGGGTATATCTGCCGCTCTGGTTGATCGGTTGGCGTCCGTGGTGAAACCTTACTATCAAGACGACGCGGTGACGATCTATCACGCGGATTGCCGGGAGATATTGCCGCAGCTTGAGCCAGTGGATGCTGTGCTTACTGATCCGCCGTATGGGATTAACTGGATACCGCGCATTAACAACCGTGCCGCTATGATTGGCGACGACGAAGAATTTAATCCGGCCTTCCTTATGGGCGCGGGTAAACAACATTTGTTTTGGGGGGCAAACTATTTTGCTAACAAACTGCCCAACAGTGAGGCGTGGTTTATCTGGTTGAAGCAGCCACCGACTTTTGACGACTGTCGAAAAACATACGCACCGTGCGAGATGGCTTGGTCTGACTTCGGCGGCAAGCCAAGAATCAAACACCATTGTTGGGACGGTAACTTTAGAGCAGGGGATCAAGGTGGCAGGTTTCTACATCCAGCACAGAAGCCTCTAGAAATAATGAAGTGGGTCATCGGCGCGGCAGACGGCGAAATCATCCTCGACCCCTTCATGGGCAGCGGCACAACGCTACGCGCGGCTAAGGACTTGGGCCGCAAGGCAATCGGCATCGAGATAGAAGAGAAGTATTGCGAGATAGCAGCAAAGAGAATGTCGCAAGAGGTTTTGCAGTTTTAATGGTGATTGCGATGGATAAGTACGAGGCAACGTTCTGGCTTGTCTGCTTTGTCTTTATGATCATATCTATTTGGCTAATGGGGTAGGCGTGCGCAACTTATAGGGGGTGGGTGATGGGAACTGCGGAAGCGATCAAACTAGGAATGACGGCGTTGGTAATGCTGTTTCAGATTATCTTGGAAATCGTCAAGGCGAAAGATAGCGGCGAAGCTCCACAGCTCGGCGGGCATGTGGCCGAACTGCTTGGACAGATCGGCAATGCCGGCAAGATCAAGGAACTAAACTCCGTTGATGTGGCGTCAATGGCTCCGGTGTTTCAAGAAATGTTCGGCATCATTCACGATCTCGTTGCGAAGGTGAAAGAGGACACGTCGGCAGTAGCGGCGAAATAAGTGAAAACTCCGGTTCAGGTATGTGGAGCCTGATCACAGTTCATCGACGCGGCGGTCAACTGCGGATTCCGTCAAGGTCACGCATGAGACTTTGGCATGATTACGAAGTTCAGAAGATCATTGCCGAGCGTGACGCCTTGAAGGTCAAGGTTACGCGGCTGGAAGAGTTGCTTGAGTCTGCGCGGGAAGTCTCGGCGCAGAGGGCGGGGGAGTTGATGAGGCTGAATGAAGAAACCAAGGGTTCTAATCTACGATCTTGAAACGGGTGGAATAAACGGATTCAAGGCGGATTTAGCTCGCGTTTATAATTTTGGTTATAAGTGGCTCGGCGAATCGAGGGTGACAGTCTTAACGGTTGATCAATACCCGAAGTGGCACAGCAAGCAAACGGGGGTATGCGATTACGGGATAATCAAAGCGGCACTGCCGATCATGGAAGAGGCTGACTTATTAGTGGCTCACTTCGGCGATAGGTTTGACAGACGATTTTTCCAAGGGCGGTGTGTAATTAACGGGTTTCTTCCGCCTCCGACAATCACCAAGCAGCGCGACACATGGCGGATTGCGCGAACGGCGTTTGCGTTTTCATCTAATCGCCTCGGCAATCTGGCAATGATGCTCGGCTTACCTGAGCAGAAGCACCAAAAGACACGCGATGAATGGCCCGGCTGGTGGATCAGGGCGGCGGCGGGCGATAGGACGGCTATCCATTCGATGGCGGAATACTGCGCTCAGGACGTACGTACGACGGAGCAAGTTTATTTGCGCCTTCGGGCCTACGATAATCCACACCCCAACATGTACCCCGACCGTGAAAGCTGTTTTGCTTGCGGCGGGTCGGTTAATTATCGCGGGACGGCGTTGACGGGCAAATATCGTTATCGTCGGTATCAGTGTGGCGATTGCGGCAAGTGGGGGCGCGATATGAAACGAATCGCGTTAGTGAATGGTTGATCATACGGTTTGTAAGCGTAAAAAGCCGAAGTTTAGCATAATGAGTGATGAACTGTTGGCGCTAAAGATAGTCGAGGGGCGGCTGAAGGAAATTACCGAGATACTTAGGCGCATTAAAAAGCGGAAGAGGGGTTGAGGGGATGCCAGTTAATACCGATCCAAGAAATCTAGCGAGCCTACAGCGGTCACGAAAGCGCAAGAGCAAGTCTGATCAGGGCGAACAGGCTGACGTTGAGCAGTTCGTTAGTAAGCTCCGCACCGACATTGACGGCGCTTGGCGTGCAACTGCGAACTGGCGCGAAACTGCGCTTGATTGTTTTAACTTTGTTGAGGGTAAGCAGTGGGAAGATAAGGACGTTGAGTATATCAAGAAGGAATCTCCTACTCGGCCAATTATGACCTTCAACGACGTATTGCCAATCGTGCGGATACTCTCAGGCATCGAGCGACAAGCACGCGAAGATTTCAAGATTCTGCCACGGCAGGGCGCAGACACCGACTCGGCGCAAATGATGAGTGAGCTATTTCGCTTCGTGTCGGATGCAAACCTGTGGTTTTACCAGCGGATCAGAAAATCCAACGACGTGAACATTGCAGGCAAGGGTTACGTCAAGGTCGATATATCGTATGAGAAAAACGTACTCGGCGACGTGTTGATGCGGCGCAAGAGTCCGTTTGAAGTGTTTGAAGATCCGCTGGCCGATGAATGGGACGGCTCGGACCGTCGCTGGTGCGCTGACGGTATCTGGGTCACAGAGGATGAAGCTAAGGAATTGTGGCCGGAGTTCGAGGATCAAATAACATTTGGTGAGTGGTTGTCGAGTGATACCGGCCGAATGCCTGCGCACCTGCTCGGCGACACGCTCGGCGACATTTCGCAATACATAGACAAGCAGACCAAACGCGTGAGGATCTTCGATTACTGGTACAAGAAGCGCGAGGTGGTCACAGTAGCGGTCAACTACCTGGACGGCGAATCTTACCCGGCTACAGATGACTGGCTGGCAAAGATCCAGCAAATGCCTCCCGAAGAGCAGGCCAAGTGGAAATACATTCGGAGGCCGGCAACCACGGTTAGAGTCGCCACATTCATGAACTGGATTTTATTGCAGGACAAGGAATCGCCTCTACCGTTCTGTGAGCTACCGATCACGCGCTATATGGGCTTGCAATACTTAGGCGATCCATTCGGCATTGTGAAGGACTTGCGCGATCCGGCGCGGCTCAAGAATAAGTCCGTGTCTCAGGCGCTTAACCACCTTAACCGGAGCGCAAACAGCGGGTGGATGAACCATGCAACGAGGGGCGCGGATAGCGGGATGCTGGAAAAGTTTGGTAGTGCACCGGGTGTTGTCGTTAATTATCGGGAAATAGAGCCTAAAGAAATCCAACCAGCGCCGCTCTCGACGGGTCATGTAACGCTGGTACAGTTCGGGGCCGATCAGATTAAGGCGACTTCGCTAGTCAACGCGGAGCTCCAAGGGGTTCAACACTCTAACGCGGTATCAGGTAAGGCGATCCAGGCGCGTCAACAGGGCGGGTTGGTCGGTAACGAGGATTTATTCGATAACGGTTTGCTTGGTGACAAGATTGTAGGCGGGCAAGTGATCGAGTGTATCAAGGCGATCTTTCCCCCTGAGCGGGTGCAAGAGATTGTCGAAAACCTGTCAGCGCGAAACGCTCAAGGCGTGTCAGCGATGATGATACAACACAATCAGGCGCAGTTGCCGACGATTATCGAGACAATGTTGCGCTCCGACTACGATTACGTAGTTGATCGGGCTAGCGCCATGTCGAGTATCCGGCAGCAAGACTTGGCCGATCTGCGCGACATTGCCAAACAGTTCACCGATGCGGGCGCGCCTGTGCCTCTTGCTCTCATTCGTGAGGGAATCAACAAGATGGACATTTCGGAAGAGGCGCGGGGCGAAATGATTGCAGAGATAACGATGATGCGTCAAGGCGGCATGATGCCTCCGGGCGGCCCGGCTGCTGGCGGGAAACCGATGGTATAAATATTAACCTTTAACGGCGGAGGGGTGGTTGTGGACGAATTGGAAAACGAGAAAGTAGAGGGTGATGATGCTGGCGGCGGTGGCAATGTTGTTTCTGATGATAGCGTGTCAGATGCCGGCGATGTTGAGTTGGAACAGTCGGAGGAAGGCGCGGAAGCTGAGAGCAGCGAAGAGGAAAAAGCAGAGCAGGTTGAAGCAAAGCCGGCGCGTAAAGATCCCACGGAGGGGATGACACCGGAACAGGCGGTTGAATACTGGCGCAAGCGGGCGACTCACTTCGAGGGTGACTACAAAAAAGAGAGAACCAAACGGCAAGGGTTACAGCGAACCGGGCTCGAAGGCATACCGATACCGAAGGATAAGGGCAGCGAAAAGCCGGTAGCGACCAAACCCCGCGAGGAAATGACTCCCGATGAGTTCGCTGAGGATCTTAAAAAGGGGTTACTTGCAGAGGTCGAAGAGAAGTTCACCGCTGCGCAAATCTCGCGGCGGGTGGAAAGCTCCGAAACGTGGGCGCGTCAGCAATACGATGGTTCAGACGGCAAGCCAACCTATGACGAAATGTTCGACAAGTACGTAGCGCCGTTCATTATGAAAAACCCCGGCGTGTATCATGTCCTAAAAGTCATGCCGAATCCGGCCGAGGCGACGTATGCGCTCGGCTACTTGCTCAATCCTGAGCTGCGAGAAAACGGCGATAAGCAGACGCAAGCGTCGGCGCGTAAGGATCTGGTCAAAAAAATCAACGACGCGACCAAGAAGGCAACCACGATCAGCGGCAACGGGCGCGGGCTAAAAACGTCCACGAAAAAGGATGCGAAGTATTTCACCGGGCTGAGTGATGATGACTTCGAGCGTGAGATAGAAGAAGTGAAAAACGCTTAGGGCTTTACAAACAGCAGATTTATGCGATCATGGTGTTAATAGACACATACTTTCGTGACACGCGTAGTGCTTTGCATTTTATTTTAAAGAAAGATTGCAGCCGGGGAAGACATGTAACCCGGTGACGTAGTTTACAGGTGGGGCGCTCTTAGGGTGGGGCGCTCCACCTTCGGTTTCCCTCTCACCTATCACCGCCGACAGGCTCGGCAATTCGGGCGCTTCTCCATTAACGAAGCAGGGTTTTGGTTTTCAAATTTTCGTTAATTGGGGGTTCGCTCAAATGGTCGGGTACACTACTTTAGACGACGACACTCAGACATTTTATAATAGGACGCTGTTGGTTCGCGCTGTTCCTGAACTGGTGCATGATAAGTTCGGACAGCAAAAACCGATCAAGATGAACAGCACGCGCAAGCAGACGTTTCGGCGTTACAATGCTTTTGCGATTAACACTACACCTCTGATCGAAGGTGTAACTCCTCTCGGTAAAGATCTTTCCAAGACTGATGTAACCTGCACGCTCTCACAGTACGGCGATTTCACCACGGTTACGGACGTTGCGACTTGGGTTTCCAGAGACAAGGTTCTAACGGAAGCGGCTGAAGTTCTCGGCGAACAAGCCGGTCAGTCGGTCGATGCGGTCTGGCGCGATATTCTCGTTGCCGGCACTTCAGTTTTCTGCGCCACCGATAGCGTGGGCGCAAGCGATACGACTCGTACAGACGTTGATGGTCTGATCAATACACTCTTGCTGCGTAAGGCGATCCGGCTCTTGAAGGGTCAGAACGTCAAAATGTTCAACAAGATGATTAAGGCCGGGCCGGGCATCGGGACTGAGCCTGTTCGCGCCTCGTTTTGGAGCATCATCCACACCGATGTCGAGTTCGACGCGGAAGAAATGACCGGGTTTATCCCGATTCATACCTATCCTGCGCAAACCGCAGCCATGCCTTCTGAGGTTGGCGCTTATCGCAATATCCGCTTTGTTACTTCAACTCAGGCGAAGGTCTTCCCTTCGGCTGGTAACAACGTCACTTCGGGTCATAAGACCACGGACACGACTAAAGAAGACGTGTACTGCACTTTGATCTTTGGCATGAACGCTTACGGTATCGTGCCTCTGAGCGGTCACAGCTTGGAAAACATCGTGACGCCTCCGGGCGGTCAAGGTGATCCGCTGAAACAGCGCAGCACTTCGGGCTGGAAGGCAATGACTACGGCGATCATTCTGAACGATGCCTTTATGACTCGTTTGGAAACTGGCGCTACTGCTTAAGCATACGACGGAAAAGAGGAAACTATAACAATGAAACGTTTTATAAACACGCGGGTCGTTCTCGACATGGAGAGCGGCAAGGTTATCAACCGTGAAGGGTTCGAGTATGACGGGCCGGTCGCGGAGGCGGTCACTGCAACGTCCGTCACCAAGTTAGTGGAAGCACACGAACATGGCGCGAAAAGGGAAGTGTATTCCTTCTCTATTGATCCCGGTTCTATCGCGGCCTTTGCTCAAGAAGTCGAGACAATGGCCGTCACTGGTGCGCGGTCTGGCGATCCTGTCTCCGTGAACCTTGAGGCACCGGGTGCTTCGATTGCGGTGCAGGGAGCGAAGGTCACTGCGACTGACGTTGTATCTTTCTACTTGGCAAACCATCAGGCTACCACGGCGGTGGATTCGGGTGCGCTCGTCGGGTACTTGACGATTTACAAGAAAACGGTTGGAAGCTAAGACAAAGGTTTTCATCGGGCAACCGAATAAGGGGGATGTCAAGTGGAATACTATGGCATCCCTCTTTTCCACATTGGCGCTAGCAAACTACGACACGGCGCTACTAGGGCAAACCGGGCCGGTTCTGGACTTCAATCGGAATTTCGTTTGCAAGATGGCGCTGGAACATTCCGCGACTCATGTCTGCTTTATCGACACGGACATGGTTTTCCCATCAGACACGATCAACCGGCTTTTAGAAATCAGCAAGCCTGTGGTCGGGGTTGCCAGCCGTAAGAAGAAACTTCCAAGACAATACACAATCGAAGTCGATGAAGCGACGGGAGCGCGGCCTATCGCTGACAGCGAGCTACCGGCTGCGCCTTTTTGCAGAATTGGCGGCTCTCCGATCCTGGTCGGTACGGGCATCATGCTGATTGATCTGCAAGCAATCAATACGGCTCTCGCTAAACCGTGGTTCAAGTTTGAAACTTTCTGGAATGACGAAGAGGTAGGTTACACCGGCGAGGATCTTTATTTTTGCCGTAAGACTTGGGCGGCGGGTCTTGAAGTCTGGTGCGATCCAACAATCGACGTGAAGCATATTGGCGATTTTGAATACTAAATTGGAGGTGCGGTAATGGCGGAAAAAAAGAAGATCTCTCCTGAAATGACGGCGTTTGCCAAGCAGTTTCTTGGCGCGATGAATGTCGATGCGGCGGAACTGACAGCAGAGGACAAGCGCGAGGATGAGCTAGCCGGCAAACAGCTAAAGAGCGAAGCGGCACGGCAATCCAAAGAGCAGCACTATTGGGTTCAAGTAATTCGGATGCCCGATGATAACGAGTCGCACATTTTCGTGGGCGCTGCGGGCGTTGCGTATCAGCTCGCAAAGGGCGTCAAGGTTCCGGTTCCTAAAAGTGTGCTCAATGCTTTGAGTATGGCGCGGGTGGACGGATTCGTACCGATCATTGACGACCAAACGGGCATGAAGAAACAAGCCCGCGTGTCCTATGATCGTTACCCGTTGCAGATTTTCGGGGAGTGCTCGCTGGCCGAAGTGAAGGCATGGCGGGATGAAGAGGCGCGTAAGTCGCGGGAGCGTACCGGCATTGTAGATGCGCCGAATGTTGAAGTGTTGGGCCGTCCGTCCGTCGAGTACGGCAATCCCGAAAAGGTGTTGAGTGACTAAGGGCGAAATAATCGACCGTGTTCAAGAGTTAATGCAAGATCCATCACCGGCTGCGCGTGGGTTGGCCGGTGCGTGGGTCAACTTGGTTCTTGATGATCTCGCCTCGCGTGGGCTGCTCGAATCGCTACAGCGCGAAGAGTCAACGGCTCTAATCGCTGGCAACGGTGTCAGCATGACGGTGGGGCGCGACTACGATCTAGCGCCGAACACGGACAAGGTTTTCAAGGTCTTTATCCCTGCGCTTGGAAACGCGGGGATTCTCAAAAAGAAATCCTCAACTGAGTTTTTGGAACGGATGCTACGCGACGGGGCGGCGTATCAGTCACAACCTGAGATTTACATGATCTTTGGCAATCGCACCTTGCGGATTCATCCGGTGTGTACAACGCAACTGGCTCCGGCTTCGCCTACCGATCTGCAAAAACTCTACATTTGGAAATACAAAGACATTGAGCACCTTGTAGAAGCCGACGAAATCACGGAGCTGAAAAACAAACATACGCCCTTGCTGGTCAGAGGCGCATTTGTTTTCGGCGCTAAGTTCGACTCGCAAGACGATTACGTAAAAGCCAAAGCGGAGTATGAGCAGGGAATAGCCGAGTTTCAATTCGATCAGGTGAGTGATCCCGATAGGGTCGGGCAAGTTCCGTATAACGACAATTAAATGCCGGCTCTATTACATGAAGTTCTAAATGACTTTAGCGGCGGGACCAATCTCCGTGACGCTCCGCTTGGGTTGGCACCTAACGACTGTATCGGGCTCACGAACATGTACCCGATTGCGGGCGGCGGCGTGGTCGGGCGCGGCGGTCAATCGGTGTTCAATCAAACCGGGATAAGCGCAAGCCCGATCCGTTCAATGTATCGGTTCTACAAGCAGGACGGAACGGGCGTGCTGCTCGCCTCAAACGGTACGGGCATGTATCAAGCCGATGAAGCTACCGGAATTTTTTCGCAGATTGGTGGCGCGACTTATACCAACGATCAACGTTTTTCTTTCACGTCTTGGAGCGCGAAGGATAAAGTTTACTGGATTAACGGGATTGAGCCACTATCGAGCTACGACGGCACAAGCGGCGTATCAGTGTTTGTTGGCGGCTCTCCGCCTGTCGGCTCGCAAATCGAGTTTCACGGTGATCGACTCTGGATCCTACAAAACAATCTCGTTCGCTTCAGCGATTTAAATACTGACGATTCATGGCCGGGCGCTGCGGCGCTCAATATCGCCGATAATCGCGGCGGGGCTGGAAAGTTCTTAAAGAGCGCGAACGGCGTACTGATTGCCGGCAAGAGTACCGGGCTATGGCGCTTTGAGGGTTCGCCTATCCTCGGCGGGCAGTTGACGAAGTATAGCAATGTTGGGTGTGTCGCGCCGTGGTCGGCGTCGGTTGTTTCCGCAATCTCGGCAAGCGGTCAATCTATCCCTGTGGCGGTGGTGTTTCTCGGTGACGACGGGGTGTATGTGACCAACGGGTTTGACGTGCAGCTGGCTTCACCAAAGATTCAAGCATCGGTCTTTACCGGGCGGTTCTCTGGCGCGGTGGGCAAGTATTACCCGAAACTAAAGCAGTACTGGCTCTCGTTCAATCCAGCGGGAGCTGCGAATAATACGCTCTGGGTCGCAACAACGCTTGACGCGGTGGACGGGCAAAAAATCGCATGGGCGAATTATACCGGATTTAATCTCGATGCGTTCGCCGTGTTCGATGGCGGCAACGACAACGGGGAATTTTACGGCGGGCTATCGACGGGCGGGACGGTGCATCAGCTCGATACCGGGGCGCTTGATATTGCCGCCACATACGAGTGTCGTCTGGCGAGTAGATTCTGTGACTTCGGAGCCGCGGATAAAACAAAGAGCGTGCGCTGGATAAAAACCGTTTTCGATGCGCGGAGGCCGGTTTCTTATCTGCTCAATTATTTCGACAGAGCACAATTTTCCAGCGGCCTTCAGTCTGACAATACAGAGGGCTTGGTGTGGGACGTTGGGAGTTGGGACGTTGATACCTGGTCACAGCGGCAATCGCAAAATACGCGAACGTCCACGCTCAATTCGGGTCTTGGGCGCTATGTCAACCTGACGCTATCGAATACCGGCGACGGCGCGGCGTTTCGCGTTGATCGGATCGAAATGGAAGCAATCGAAAAGCAGGGCGGCGCTTTCGAGTTGTTTACCTTTAACAGCATACCGTGAGGGGTGGGGCGTGGGGATAATCACTAAGGCTTATACTTTTCTTGCTAACACGCTGGCTGAGTCAGCGAAGGTCAATACCAATTTCGATCAGCTATTTACCGAAGTCAACGGCGGGCTCAATAACGAAAACGTTTCCGCCTCGGCGAACATTGCGCAATCGAAAATCGCCAATCTCGTTTCGGACATGGCAGCGCGCCTCCTGAAGGCCGGCGACACGATGACGGGTGGTTTAACTATCAAAATGTCTGGCCCAACGCTCCGCTTGATCGGTACGGAAACGTCGGCGCGGGATTGGTTCATCGGTGAAACGGCGGGCATAATAGTTATTTACCGCAACGACGGCACGGAGGCGGTTCCGGTGCTGACTCCGGTCTTTACGTTCCCTATTGATGGCAATCCTGTCGTCAATACGGACGTTGCGACAAAGCTATTCGTTGACGGTCTGGTCGATCAATATTCCCGGTCTCTGAACTTTGCGCGGGCGGTAGTGGTAAGCGGTGATGCAACGACAAACTTTACCGGGTTTGCCGGTATTGCGGGGCTCACAACGAATATTACAACAAGGGCGCGGCGGCTGCGGATTACATTAACGGCGACGGGCGAAGTGGCGGCGACTACTCCTGCAACGCAAGGCTGGGTCGATTTTGACATTGACGGTACGCGGGTCGGCGGTGGCACTCAAGGGCTAATGACTATCGGCGGGCAGGACGGCATCGGCTACATCGGTCCAATCAATGCAAGTTTCATAACGGACGTGGTGACGGCAGCAACGCATGCCGTGAGCATGCAGTTTCGCACGAATGGCAACGGGTTAATGACGGTGCGCGCCAATACTGATCAGCCGGCTTGGCTGACGGTGGAAGAGCTACCTTTCTAATGCCGCGCCGTGTTCAAGACTGCGGGGCGCTCAATCCGCAAATCGCAGACATTGTAAGCAGCGCGATTGATCGGCGGGAGTTTGTTGACGTGGTGACTGATCCTAACCCTGACTTTGAATTTTCGGTGGCTCACGGATTGGGGCGGGTACCAGTGGGTTACATTCCGATTGTTCAGGATAAGGTAGGGACTCTCTATCTTGGGGATGGGCCATGGACAACTGAAGAAATTTTTCTTAAGTGCAGCGTTGCGAGTCTGTCGGTTAGGATCCTGGTGCTTTGATGGATAGCGCGAAGGTGGAAGCGGCTATGCGGCTAGTGCGAAAGACGTTCGATATGACCGGGTGGACGGAAGGCACGATTGAGGCGGCGCTAAAACTTTGCAGCGGGCTGATGGTGGATGAGGGGGCGGGAGTTTGCGTCGGGTATTTTCGCTACTGGCCGAATCTTGGGCCGGCTGTTGAAATGATGGACGTTGCGGAATTGGAGCGGGCAGACCTTGAAACCGGGCCACTACTTCATTTCGCGGTGTGGATTGCGCCTGTACGGAGTTTCCTGCCGGTGCGCGAGTTAATCAAGACGCTCAACCCTTGGGGGGTAACGTGTCATCGGTTCAAGCGCGGCGAGTTTCGTTTTGCGTGTCAAAAGAATCGTCATTTTGTGGTGGATGGGGGGCGGTTAGATGGTAAGCGGCAGCGGCGGCAGCAGCAAGAGCAAGAGTAAGCAGGAATCTAGCCAAGAATCTCAGTCAACGAACAAGACTAAGTTTCCGCTTGATTTTCTTAACGAGGCTTATACTTACTTCGGCGGCGATCCTAAGACAACGGACTATAACCCGAAGTTCACCGGGAGCGATTATTTCCAGCCCGATTATGGCGCGGCTCCTAATTACGTCGGGTTCGATGACTTCGACAAGCTCGAAGCGAATCAATACGGCTCGCAAAAATCGAAGCTAGAAGACGCCTATAACACGGCGGTCAACAATCAGCGCGAAGAGCTGTCACAGTCAGGCTTGCTCAATTCTCCGAATCAATACCTCGAAGGGTCGGCGCGAACCGGACTCGATAAAGGATATTTGCAGCAAATCCAGCAAGCGGCGCGGGATGCGTCAAGCCAAAGCCTAGCGGCTAAGGAAAACGAAGCAGCACGGCGAACAGGGTTTAACCAGAGCGAAGCGGCACGGCGCACGGGGTTCAATCAAACCGAAGCGGCGCGGCAATCCCAAGCGAGCGCGGACTACGGGGCGAGGCGAACGGCTTTCGATCAGGACTCGGCAAAAACCCTGCTCACTAACTTTTTCAATAAATTACTCTTGGCGATGCAAGCGGGGCGCGAGTCGCAGTCCACTTCGAGCGGCCAATCGAGCGGTTCGAGCAATAGCGACAGTTTACAGGGCAGCGGCGGCTTTCTGAAGTTTTAAGTAAGCGGGGGGCGATATTATGGCGGGCGGCGGGTTACACGATTTCCTTGATTACGTCACCGGCAACACGGATCAGCAGCGCACGGCGGCGTTTATTGACAACGATCTACCGGGGATAGTGCAAAACTTTCACGGCGCTACGCAAGCGGATCAAATCCATAAACTTGCGGCCGATTTCGTTGGGCGTGCTGTCAAGGCAGGTTTACCGCCGCAAGCAATCGACGCTCTGACTCATCATTTGGCCGATGCGAGTCTGCAAAACATGGGCGCTGATGAGATTAGCAAGTTGCAGCAATCAATCCAGGGTGGCGGCGGGAGCTCCATGCCGGCAACCTTCTCGCGGGAAGGCGAACCGGAAACGGCTGCTCCTGCGGCTCAACCTCGCCAATTCGGTCAAGGTGACGCGGTGGGGCTTATGGGATTGGCGAACAAGTTCAACATCAAGATCCCTCAACAATTAGCGCCTTTGCTTACGACTCCCTCCGCTGTGCAGGAAAACGAAGCGCAAGCGGATCAAGCATCGCAAGCGGCGCGGGCAAATCAACAGCTCGCCTCTCAGCGGAAAGTCGAGACGGCAATCAAGGATGAGGCGCTAAACTCTAACCGCAACTTGCCGAACACTCCCGACGAAACCGGCATTTCCCCGCGTGCTCTTGCTCTCGGAAGTGAGGGTAAGGGGTTGATGGGATACATGAACAATGCGGCGAATAACAGAGCAGAGGCACCGTTGAGGTCTGCGCGTGTGGGTCAAGCTAACGCTGCGGCGGGTGCGTCGGGCGCGGCTGCACGTGCCTCTAATGCGCGAGCTGCTTTTATCGGCGGGCCGGAAACTGAATTGACGCGGGCAAGAACGGCGAACGTTGGGGTAGGCGCAAACGGTGACACGGAAGAGGAAACCACAACGGATCGAGTTGTTAGCCCTGACGATCAGTTACTTGCTGAACGGGCGATTGCAAAAGCGGCAACTGATCGGGGCATTGACAAATTACCGCCTGAGCAGCAAGGGCCGGCGCTGGCAAAGCTGGCTGCTGACTTTGGTTACGATATTCAGGGCAACGCCTCGCTTGACGCGGGGAGTCCTGGGTATCTCGGCGGGATGCTCGGCGGCGCGGGCAAGTCACCGGCAATGATGAAGGGTCAATATAGTTTCAAGCCGAAGCCGAAAGTAACAACGAAAACCAAAACGAGGGGCGGCGCTTCACCGGCTGGCAATCCGGCAGAAGCGGCGCAATACGACGACGCGGTGCGCGGCAACTCTCAGGACCGTCAACAACTACTCAGGGATATTCTTAGCGGAAAGCGATAAATGGCGGGCATCGAGGACACATACCCCGCGTTTGCCGACAATATCCAGCGGGCGCGGCAAGCCGGTTTCTCTAACGATGAAATCGCGGGGGAGTTCCAACAGCGAATCCAGCGGGCGACTAAAGCCGGCTTCAGTCCTGATGAGATAAGCAAAAGCCTCGGCGACATTGGGCCACAAGGGATGGAGAAAACCGCTGTCGGTGGCGTGGGCGATACCATTAACGCGGTGGTCGAGGGCGTGAAGAAAGTTCCCAGCGCTGCGCTCGATATGGCAAAGCATGTTGCAAGCGCGGCGATGACTCAACCGGAAGAGGGGTTATTCGACGTTTCTCACGCGCCGCAACGGATGGGTGACTTTCTCAAGGGTGTGGCGTCGGGTGTGACAGCCGGCATTTACAAACCGCAAGCGCCAACAGACGAAGCACAAGCGGCGCGGCAGACTGCCGGCAACCTCGCGGGCTTTGCTGTGCCATTCGGCGCGACTGCTAAGGTCGCAAGGGCTTTAGGCGCTAACAGGCTGGCAAGTGAGGTAATCGCGGGAGCGGCAACCGGTGCGGCTGAACCGGCTGCGCGTGGTGATGTACCGGGCGCGGTACAGGCGGCGACAACCGGCGGCGCTCTCGGCGCGGGGTTCTATACCGCCGGGGCTGCTTTCAAAAAAGTTTTCGGTCGTGCGCCAAAAGATCAAGCGGAAATCCAGCAAGCGGCCAAGCAACCGTCATTCGTTGAAGAGTTTAGCAAAGTGACACCGGAAGAAGTCGAAGCGTTCAAAAACGAATCAGCGGACGCCTTTGCAGCTTCGCCGACGAATACACCGCAACGGGTCGCGGTCAAAGACATGATGCAGCAACCGACTTACGGGCCGGACACGGTGCGCGAGAACATCAAAGCGGGTCAACGGCAGCTCTCGTTACAGCGGCTTCAACAGCAAATGGCTGACCTTAACAAGTCGATTGATGAAAGATCGCGGGCCAACCGGCCAGACTACGGCGAACAGGTCGCAGCGCAATCGGCGGAAGCGTTGACGCCTGGGACACCGCAAACGATCAGCGAGCTATTACAGCGCGAACAGAACGGGGCAAGGGCTAACGCTACAGCGGAACCGGCGGCAGAAGTGCCAATAGTGAAAGAGGCTTCGCCTACGGTCAATTCTGGCGCAACGGCGAAGTATTACAGGGGCGGGCCTTCAAGCGAACCGCCTCGCGGTATGACGGCGGCTGACGTTGTGCGGTATGAGCGCGAGGAATTAGGAAACAATATCGCCGTCGAAAAGGGCGTTGACCTTACGCGGTATCCATCTGAGAGCTTGCAATGGCTCTCTCCGAATGAAGAGTATGCGGCGGAATTTGGCGACGTTTCACCGGCTGAACTGCCAAAGGGTGCGAAAATTCTCGCTCGCGATCCCGACGGCGGCGTTTTAGTTGGATCGGAAAATTTATCTCGATCGGCGAGCGTGGAGGAAAAGCCAACTCCGCCGGCTTCTCCTGCGCCGGTTGAGGCCAAAGCTGCGGTAACGGCGGCACGTCCTAGCTTAGGCGAAAGTGGCGACGATGTTTATAGAGGATGGAAAGAGGCGTCAAGCGATCTCTCCCCGCGTGAGGTCGTCGTTGGGATTATTCCCGGCGAGGGCGTTTATTCGTTCAAGGGTGATAACATCGTTCGCAATTTCACAGACAAAACTAAACGGGGCAACGTCGCAACGTATCGCGATGCAACGAAGGCGGAAATTGACGCGATCCATGACGCGATTGATAACGGGACGTTTCAAGTAGAGCGACAACGGATTACAGGCGCGGGCGGTTTGTTTAAATCCACGGATGCCGGCGAAACCGTAAAGGTTTTGCATCAGGCAACCGGAACCGCACCGGGCAAAAAGGCTGCTCCTGTTGACACGGAAACCTTACTCAATCGGGCGCGGCTCACCGACGAACAAAAACGGGCGTACCGTGAATCGGCGAGCATGGAAGCTCCTGCGCCGGTCGAGGCCAAAGCTGTCGAAGAAGAAGGCGCGGGCTATCCGAAGGTCATCCGTAGCGATGAGCAACCGCAAGCAGCGGCGCGAAAGATGAGCGACATTCTCAAGGGCGAAAAGGGCGAAGTGGTTTTACGCGAGGATGGGCCGAAAGATGAAACAGTTGGCAAAGGACGGCTCGCCTTTGGTCAATTCCTCGAACAGTCAACCAATACGCTCAAGAAAAAGATGGGGCCGGAAGGCGGCGAGTTAGCCGATAGGATCAAAGCATCGCGCAATGATGCCGAAATCGACGCGGGAAAAGCTGTCGAGGCGGTGACGGCTCAAACTAAAAAGCTCACAGCCGGCGAGAAGTTAAACCTTGTCGATGTGCTCGAAGGCAAGGCGCAGCCTGTCAGCAATGCGGTGGAAGCGGCGGCAAGTGTGGCGCGGGGCGAACTGGCGAAAGTGGCCGATCAGTCGGCGCAAGTCGGGCTATCTATTCGCAATCCGGCAACCGGCGAGAGGATCCCTTTTCAACCGCGTGAAAACTACTTTCCGCATATCGGCGGGAAAGAGTTGGGGCGAGTCGTTAAAGATCCAAATATGCGGGTCAAGATAAAAGAACAGCTCAAGGCGCAAATGGGTGAAAATGCCAACGACGCGCAAGTGGAAAAAGCCTTGCAGCAAATCTTAAAGAACGCTCGCGGGCGGTATGGTCACTTGGAAATGGCGCGGCTTTTCGATCTTGGCGACTACGAGAAGAACCCGAACGTCGCGCTCTCTAAATACTTCGGCGATGCGTACCGGCGAATCCATTTAGCGAAACAGTTGGGGCCGGAATTTGAAAAAGCTGAAGGGTTATTGACCAAGATCGGGCAGAGCAAGGGGCAGGCGGCGGAAGATTTCGGGCGCACCTTATACAAGCGGTTTTCCGGTACGGAAGAACACGATCCGACAACGCGGACGGCGGTTCAGGCGGCAACTAACTTCCAGGTCGTGACAAAGCTCGGCCAAGCGGTGATCGGCAACATGACGCAGACGAGTTACACGGCTATAACTGCCGGACTCAAAAACACCATGAAGGGTTTCCTAAAAGCACAGACCAAAGAGGGCAAAGGCTTCGCGCTCAAGTCGGGCGCTATTCTCGATTCTGCGATCAACGACTTTATCGGCGAATCGACGGAGGCCGGCAAGAGCGGGCCGTTGGGCAAGGCTGCGGAAATCGTTTTGAAGCGGTCGGGTTTCAACTTTGTCGAGCGCATGAACCGGGCGGTGGCTTCTAACGCGGGAAAGTATTTCGCCGATGAGACGTTCGCAAAGCTGCAAAACAAGCCTAATAGCGCGGGGCTGCGGCGTGCTTTAGAGAAAATGAACATCAACGTCGATGAAGCGCTGAACCGTGGCTCACTGACTCCTGACGATCAGTTACGGGCGGGGCAAGCGATAGTCAACCGCACGCAATTTAAGACCGATCCAAGCGAAACGCCTTTGTTTTGGTCAAGCGATGCCGGGCGTTTACTGACTCAGTTTAAGAAATTCGCTTTCAAGTCGAGTCAATTCTTGAAAGACGAAATCTTGAAAGAGGGATTTAAGGGCAATCTGAAACCGCTGATTCGCGCAGGGGTGGTGCTGCCGGTCGCGGGCGCTGTGGCGACTAAGGCGAAAGACGCGCTACGCTTCGGCGATCAGGGGCAATCCGATGAGACAATAGCCGATTTCGTCGCGGCAACTGGGGTATTTGGGCTATTCACTGACTTCATTGCAAACAAGGGGCGCAGTTCTGTTTCCGGTATCAAGTACATTGCTGGTCCTACAGTCGGCGACATTGGCGATTTTTGGGACGTGGCAAAGCAGACGCGCAACAGGCTGGTTAACGGCGAGGACGAACCGGGAAAACCGCTTGGAAAGTTCATGGCGCGTAACATTCCAATAGTCGGGCCTTCGATCAGAAACATTTTCAACGATGAGAAAACCGACAAACAAAACGCGAGCGCAGAAAAAAGAAAAACCATGCGCGAAATGGGCTTAGAAAAACCTTCAAAGAAAAAACTACGGCGGGAATTGGGGATTGAGTAGGGGGAAAAATGGCAACGTATAATAAAATTAACTCTTTTGTCGAGGCTGTAGCCGAAAAGGTTCACAACCTTGGGTCGGATACTCTGACGATTGCGCTCACGACGAACGCAAACGCGCCAGTTGCGAGTAACACACAACTGAGCAACATAACGCAAATCTCATACACGAACCTTTCGGCGCGGGTTCCAACTATTTCGAGTTCGTCACAATCGAGCGGCACCTATAAGCTGGTTCTCGCCGACTTGGTGTTGACGGCTTCGGGCGCGGTGGCGACATTTCGAGATGTGCTCCTTTACAACGACACGGCAACTAATGATGAGCTCATAGCGTGGTGGGATTATGGAAGCGACATCACTTTAGCCAACGGTGAAACGTTCACTCTAGATTTCGACGGAACAAACGGCGTTCTTCAAATAGCCTAACGGGGGGATTATGAACGTAGAAATTTTGGGCGCTCCGAAAACGGTACGCTTACAAATGAAACACCGGGGTTTGATGCACGCTGCGCCGCTAGAGGTTTGGATTTCGGCGCTGGTGGCGGCAATGACACCGGAACAGAAAGAAGTATTATTTCGAATGGTCGATCAATTCAACTTACAGCTTGACTCCGTACCAGATAAGGCGCGGGTCGTGGCTGACATTCCAATGCCGGTTATAGGGGGATAAGCAATGCTTTCCGATTTTCCAGAAATGAAAGAGTTATTTGACAAGTTGATGGCCGAAAAGGTCGCGCTTGTCGCAAAGGCGAAACCGTTT
>Ga0070681_10001859_pt1 | contig 19060 bp, 15 predicted proteins | sample KBSC83BmetaG_FD_65650 | JGI IMG/M metagenome (GOLD analysis project Ga0070681, IMG submission 65650) | Corn rhizosphere microbial communities from Kellogg Biological Station, Michigan, USA - KBS C8-3B metaG | ecosystem: Host-associated > Plants > Roots > Rhizosphere | place: USA: Michigan... | reverse complement strand
AGAAAAGACCGCGGCCGGGGTAATGGAGCGACCACTTTGTGCAATACCCTATGACGGGAATCGAATAGTCGCCGGGACCGAGCGGCTGATCCATCACCTCCGGCGTTAGATCCAGGAGTTGCGGTTGGAAATTCTCGATGATAGTCGGAGGATAGGCGGTTCGCTGATCCAGCCGTAGAGGCGCGCCGACCTCGATGGCTTGGCCGAGTTGACGCACGGCTTCATTTTCCAATTGCTTTAGGCCTGCTTGCTCCAGCCCCTGAGTGATTTGATCAGTGAAAGTCTGCTTTCTCGCACCAATGGCATCCGGCAAGGACATCAGGAGAGAGCTTGCCACCAAGACAAGCATGGGCATGACTATTCGCATTATTTTAAACATGCAGTAATACGTCTGGTGCCCTGCCAAGCGCCCGCGGCTCACGGCCTTGCTATTTCGATTTCTTCATATTCCCGATAAAACCCGGCCCGGACAGCGATCCGTCACCATGAATGACAAAATCCAACTTTTCACCCTGCGGGGTACAGTCCAATACCAATTTTTCATCCCTCACGTTGTACTTACAGGGAATCGAATCACCCATCAGCGTAAACATGGCCTTGCCCCCGGACTTGAGGTCCAGTACGACATTGCCAGCGCTGGTGGCATACGTTCCTTCCATGCTCGGGCCGCTATAGCCAACGGCCGGAAGCAAAACGAACAGCGGAACAAGCACGATGACTCCAAGACCAGCCCAATTCTTCATGTGACCCTCCGTATGACTTAGAACTTCATGCCGCCGCGCTTTGACTCTTCCTCTCCTCGTTTCTCATTCAATTTAGCCACCGCATCCATCAAATTGGTGTGGGACGCCGTCACACCACTTCCCTCCAACTGTCGGTTGAATACTCCCATGGTCATACTCGTCATGAGATCCGCCGTTGAACCCGCCGGAGTGGCATGCAAGTAATAGACGTCCAACACCGAATGGGCATGGCACATCCCTCCTGGAGACCCATACCCACTGGTTCCATAGTAGTACCCCTGTTTCAACTGCTGATCGAAAATCGAGTTGGACAACTGATGGTGGGCGTTCGGACGATTGCCGCCACCTGACTCTCCCCCGCTATTCACGGCCCAGGTCTGAGAGCACTTTGAGTAGATGTCATTCGCCTTTGCCCCCGTTACTTGCTGCCCTTGCGCATCATAGATCCAGATGAGTCGCTCGCCGCCAGGTTGTCGAGTGCTCTCGGGGCCGTACTTCCTTCGCAGTCCGGCCAATGTATTGTCGACGGTCGGCCTGCTGTCCTCCCTCCCGAATCCAAGATTACGCACGATCCCCCAGAGAAACGCCTCGTTCGGTGCATACGTGAGAAATAGGTTGAAGTAATCTCCGGCCGAGGCCGTAGGACCAGCGGGATTCGGAGCGACGAGTTCCGGCGTCATCAGCACCCCAGGCAACGCCTCATACTCATATAGCGTATTGGGCGTCGGCTTGAACCCTGCATTGTGCGCCTTCAGCGCGTCCACGGCTTCTTTCACCGGCATGCCCAGCTTGATGCCGACGAGGTCCAGAAATCCGGCCTTGGCCGCGATTTTTGCCGTCCCTTCCGGAGTACCGAACTCCGGAGATGGTTGAGGTTTTTCGTCGGGAAGCTGTGTATTATCGCCCGATCGGTTCCGTGCTTGCTGCTGAGACTGCGAGGATGGTCGTGACTGCGACTGTTGTTGCGGCGCTTGGGCCTGATGCGGTTGTTCTGTTTGCTGCTGCTGTTGACGTTGCAGTTGCCGCTGTTGCGCCGCCTGCTCGGCGGCTTTCTTCAACTTATCAAGGAAGTCTTCCGCGGTTGGCGCGGCAGGAACTCCCCAGACACAGGCCAGCGCGACTAGTGTGGCGGTGGCGGCTTTCCGGATTGTACGCTTCCCCATGTAGGAATCTCCTTCTTTCACGTCCTGCGCAATCGCCCCGATCAGAACTTCGGCACCTCGCGTTTTCCGGCATCCCCTTTTCGTTGCTCCGCCAGCTTGGTCGCTTCACGGATCAACAGACCATGTGCCGCTGTCACGCCGCTGACTTCCAATTGGCGGTTCGTAGCGCGAACCGCCACATTGACGATGAGAGGCGGCGATGTCTTGCCCAACGGAGATTGCGCCAGATATTCGGCCTGCACGATCGCGTAAGATTGGCAGAGTCCGGCGAACGGGTCTTTCCCGTAACTTGCGTTGAAATACCCTCCCACGATCTGCCGATTGACATAGCCCGGCTGAAGTTGGCTGGTTACCGCCATGCCCACGGTCCACACACTCATGCATTTGTTCATTACTTCGTTGGCCTTTGGCTTCATCACCTGCTGCCCCTGGGAATCGTACAGCCAGGTAAGCCTGGTGCCCTCATTCACGCTTTCCTGACCGTACTTTTTTCTCAATCCGGTCAAGACCGTGTCGATGGTCGGCCGACTGTCCTCTTTCTCGTACCATACCTCGCGCCACATGCCCCACACGAATGACTCGTTCGGCGACACGGTGACGAGCACACCGACAGACTCCTTTTCCTCACTCGAGGGCATGATCGTATTTTTCTTAGAGGCGAGCCACGGCGCCATTACCACCCCGGGCAGCGCTTCATAGGATGGCAGCGTCACAGGTTCCATCACGAGATTCGGATTATGCGTCTTCAGCGCATCCAACGCGGCTTTGAGCGACATGCCGAGTTGGACCCCGACGACATCCACGAATCCCGCCTTCGCCGCGATCTTCGCCGTCGCTTCCGGCGTGCCGAAGTCCGCCGTCTGCAGTAGGGTCTCAGCCGCCGCCTGCTGCAATTCGTTCGGCCGTAATTGGACTGCGTTCGGAGCCTGAACCACCGGCTGAGGAGCGCTGACCGCAGCCACTGCAGGCGCTGGAGCGCCGGCGCACAGGACTTCCCACTGCGCCGCAAGGTTTGGACTCCCACCGCCCCATCCGGTGATGCTACCGCTTGGATGGACCTCCACTCCCGTCTCGTCCCATTTGATGTGGGGGAAACGGACGTTCTGAGTTGTAAATTTCGGGCGGCCCTTTCCCGGTCCATCCTCCCACACACCCACATAGGTATAGGTATTCCCGTCGATGGGGGTCATGCGGCCGGCGATGCAGTCCGCGCTGGCTCGATACATATTCCTAAAGCCGATCCAGCCGGACTGGACCTGTTCTTTTACGCATAGTTTGTCCTTCGGTTTGTAGGTGGCGCACCACTTTGTGGCGTCCTCAGGCGTGACCTTGGCTTCCGCAGTGGCATTGGCAGTGCCGATACCGGATTTGGTGATGACTCGAGGATTGAGACACTTGGGCAGCGTACAGATGGGCATTGATTCGCCACCGGCATTGTCCGCCGCAATGACGGAAGAGGGAGCGGGAGTCCCAAACTCAACAAGAGCAAGCAACGTTGCAACGACGAGTGCAGTCAGCCGAACAGGTCGCATAGCAATTCCCCCTATGAGCAATGAATGTGGCATGCGAGGACAATCCACCTAGATGTCTTTTGTGAGAGTGACTGCGCCGTGCCTCTACCTCAAAACTTCGGCCCGCTGCGCTTCGCCGCTTCCTCTTTCCGTTTCTCCGCCAGTTTGGTGGCTTCGCGTGTTAACAGGGTATGCGTTGCCGTCACGCCGCTCGCCTCCAACTGGCGATTGGAGGCGATGACCTTCACGTTCATGATGAGCGGTTGGGATGCCCCTGGCGGTTGGTCGGCCGAATAGCGAGCCTGCACCAGCGAGTGAGAATGGCAGATTCCGCCGTGATAATCCCTGCCGTCGCTCACGCTGTAATAACCTCCCGTCATCTGCCGCTGAATATTGCCCGGGTCGTATTCCGCACCGGTCATCCAATGGTTCGCGCACTTCTGCCAAATCTCTTTTGCCTTGAGTCCCATTACTTGCTGCTTCTGGGCATCGAAGAGCCAAAGCAGGAGCGTGTCCTCTCGCAGGCTCTCTGAGCCGTACTTCTTTCTCAGACCGGCTAAAATCGTGTCGACCGGCGGCCTGCTCCCTGTCTGTCCGAACGAGACATCGCGCCACACGGCATAGACCAATGCCTCGGTCGGCGCAGAAGTGACCAGGACGCCGATATGTTCCGAGCCTCCATCGGCGGTCTTGCTTTGTCCGGCAAACGCAGGCGTGATGACCACACCCGGCAGCGCCTCAAACTCGAACTTCACCTTTGGTTCTAGTTTGATATTTGCATTGTGGATCTTCAGTGCCTCCTGCGCTGCCTTCAGCGAGATACCAAGCTTGACACCGACAACATCCAAAACTCCTGCGTTGGCCGCAATCTTCGCCGTGGCGTCCGATGTGCCGAACTCGGCCGATGGTTGAGGGGGGTCATAGTTTGGCTGGGCAGCGAGAGTGCTTGATGAGGCGATGACGAACCAGCAGACAGCCAAGAGCGGAATAGCAGTGCGAGAGGAGACTCGCGTCATAACGTTGCTCCTTTCCTGAACCACAGGTTCGAGGTGCGCGACGCCCATGGCTAGAAGAGCCGGTAGTATCCAAGAGCAGGAGCACCACGTCAATAGAAGTGCTGTACCGAACGGCCCGACGGGAATGCGCATGAGCAAACAGGATGCCATCCTGAATCGACCAAGCCCGTAGTCTTCGAGTGCGAATCACTTGGATGCCTGGTGGAGGGGAAGCTGTCTTGACCAATGATACTGTGACCGGATTGGCCCCATGAGACGAAATGGCAACCTGAGACCTTCCTCGAACACTCGACAAACCGGCCTTCCGTCATGGACAATGGGACTCGATCCTCCCGTCATTCGACTGCCTATGAGAAGGAGTGTGCGATATGAAACGGTCGCCATCGACAGGGGAACGGCAGGCTCAGGAGCAATTCGGCACTACCATTCGGGCGGAGACCTTCTATGCCAACCAAATGTTGGACCACCTGAATCCGCAGATGAAGCAATTCATCGCACGCCAGGAGATGGTCTTCATCGCTACCGCCGATGCAGCTGGTCGCTGCGATTGTTCCTTTCGCGCCGGTGCCCCGGGATTTGTGGCGGTGCTCGACGACAAGACGCTCGCCTACCCCGAATATCGGGGCAACGGCGTCCTGGCCAGCGTAGGAAATATATTGGAAAATCCGCGGATCGGAATGATCTTTCTTGACTATTACCAAAGTACGGTGGGATTGCACGTGAATGGAACAGCCCGTGTCCTCAGTCCCGACGACCTCACGACCTTCCCCCATTTTCCAGCAGGCATGCTCGTAGCCTCCCGGTTAAAGGGAGGCCGCCGTCCGGAAGCCTGGATCGTCATCGGCGTCGAAGAAGCCTATATCCATTGCTCCAAACACGTGCCCCTCATGAAACGTCAGGATAAATTGATCTCGTGGGGCTCGGACGACGAATCCGTGAAAGGCGGAGACTACTTCAAGACCAGGCCGACACCAGGATCATAAAAGCGGGATTCTCACCTTCTGAACGATTCCGCCCGGCTCACACCACCACTTTCCCTATTCGCTCTACGGCCGGCCGGATTCTTCAACTGGAAGCCACTTCGCTGCGTGCAAAATGTAACGTGTTACTTCTTCTGTTTGACAATCGCCAGCGCCATGGCAACGGCCATCGAACCAGCCGGCTTTAACTGCCCATCAGGAGTACGTTGGGGTGTTAACGGAGACCGCTCACGTGGCTTCCGCGCTATTCCCGATGATAACTCGACGGGAGTGAGACCGGGAGCGGAAGTACGAGGGGAGGCATCGTCAAGGCGCAGGGTCAGAGAAATGCGCTGGCGCTTCACATCGACCTCCAGCACCTTCACCTTGATAATCTGACCGGGCTTCACGATCTCATGAGGGTCTCTGACGAATTTGTCGGCAAGCGCCGACACGTGCACCAGCCCGTCATGATGCACTCCGATATCGACGAATGCGCCGAAGGCCGCAACGTTCGTCACCACGCCTTCGAGGACCATACCGGGATGCAGATCCGTCAGGGACTCGATGCCCTCTTGAAATGTCGCAGTCTTGAACTCCGGACGGGGGTCTCGACCAGGTTTTTCCAACTCGGCCAGAATGTCGCGAACCGTCGGCACGCCGAACTTCTCATCAGTAAATTCGGCGGGAGATAAGCCCTTCAGCAGCGCCGGCTGGGCCATCACCTCTGCGATCCCTTTGTTGATGCGTGTCAGAATGCGCTCGACAACCGGATAGGCCTCCGGATGGACCGAAGACCGATCCAACGGATTATCCCCGTCGTTGACCCGAAGAAAACCGGCGGCCTGCTCAAAGGTCTTGTCGCCAAGACGAGGCACCTTGCGTAATGTCCTGCGATTCGGGAAAGGACCATTCGCATCGCGATACTCGACAATGTTTTTCGCCATCACTTTATTCAAGCCAGATACCCGTTCAAGGAGTGGAGCCGATGCCCTGTTCACGTCGACGCCGACGGCATTCACACAGTCCTCGACGGTCGCATCGAGGGAACGCGCCAGCGCCCGTTGATTGACATCATGCTGATATTGGCCGACACCGATCGCCTTGGGATCGATCTTCACCAGCTCTGCGAGCGGATCTTGCAACCGGCGGGCGATCGAAACGGCCCCGCGGAGACTGACATCCAACTCTGGGAACTCAGCCGCAGCGAAGGCCGAGGCCGAATACACCGAGGCACCGGCTTCGCTCACGACGATCTTGGCCACTTTCTGCTCCGGCTTGCGAGCCGCAACCAATTTGATCATTTCAACGACCAGCTTGTCCGTCTCCCGACTTCCTGTACCATTGCCGATCGAGATCAGTTCGACGCCATGCTGCACGACCAGCTTGGCCAGGGTCGCCAGGGATCCCTGCCAGTCGTTTCGAGGCTGGAGCGGATATATGGTCGTGGTTTCCAGCAGCTTTCCGGTCGAATCCACCACCGCCGCCTTGCAGCCGGTTCGAATGCCTGGGTCGAGACCGAGCACGGCCTTTGGACCTGCCGGCGCCGCCAGCAACAGCTCATGCAGATTGCGGCCGAAAATCCTGATCGCCTCTGCTTCCGCCCTTTCACGCAACTGCACCAGCAGTTCCACGGTGAGATGTAGGTGGATCTTGCGCCAGGTCCAACCGCAGACACCCATGAGCCATTTGTCGGCTCGACGTCCAGACTCTTTGATACCAACCTGTGCCGAGATCGTCGTGACACAAGGATGCGGGACGACCGCTTCGAACGCCTCGCCCAGCCCCAATTCGATTTTCAACACACCCAGCGTACGGCCACGGAACAGCGCCAGCGCGCGATGCGAAGGGATGGTGCGGATGGTTTCGGAATAGGCATAGTAATCCCTGAACTTTTCTTCTTCGGCTGTTTCCTTCCCTTGCACAACGGTGGAGGTCACAACGCCTTGGTTCCACAAGCGGGTCCGCAATAGGGCCAACAGCGCCGCGGTTTCGGCAAAACGCTCGACCAGAATATCCCGTGCGCCTTCAAGGGCAGATTTTGCATCCAGTATGTTGATGGCCTCCATGCCCTCTGCGGCAGGCTTCACAGTCAAATATTTCACGGCTTCCTGCTCGGGGTCACGAGTCGGATCGGAGAGCAGGGCATCGGCCAATGCATCCAGGCCTGCCTCGCGCGCGATCTGTGCGCGCGTGCGGCGCTTAGGCTTGTAGGGCAAGTAGAGGTCTTCCAATATGTGCTTGGTCGTGGCTGCCTCGATGGTGCTGCGCAGGGTATCGGTGAGTGTTCCCTGTTCCTCGATCGAAGCCAGAATTGCCGTGCGCCGCAGCTCCAATTCACGAAGGTACAGGAGACGTTCCTCCAACGTGCGTAAGTGCGTATCGTCCAGATTACCTGTGACTTCTTTGCGGTAGCGTGCAATAAACGGCACGGTCGCGCCTTCATCGAGCAGGGAGACGGCAGCGGCGACCTGATGAGGTCCTACCCCGAGTTCTTTGGCGATGAGCGGAATTATCTTCAACTGGGCGAAGCTTGACAGGGCCTGAGGCATTGAAGAGACCATCTGTTCCTTTACCGAGCTTTCCGAAAACACGCCACCGTCGAATGCCGGCCACCCGAATTCACGTGCGCGTGCTTCCTAGAGTGGGTGAACATCCTGCGCATGAAACTAGTTGCAATCCAGCCTGAGTCGGGAGGCTGAGGCAGCAACGATATGTGCGGATTTTTTATGGTTCGATTGATGAACGTACCAATCTCATGACTTGTGGCAATGCCATGCAATCTAACTGCCCGATGCATCCAGTGCAACGAAAGCCCAGTTGCTCACCCATCGGGAGGTCAGTCTACTGAAAAATCCCTCGTCGATCCACCAATCAACCCCGAACATGCTCCGCCACCCGACTTGGGCGACCAGTAATCTCTCCTCATGAAAAAGACGAACACAACATGGATTTTTGGGGCAGATAGCGCCAAAGAGGGGACTATCCGACTTGCAGATGGAGTCCGGCGCCGATGCAATGCTGAGATCGTCCACATCGTTGATGCAAGATCTTGATTCTGATCCTGCATAGGCACATTGCGCCCTCTCTTCGGGGTGTGATACCAGTGAGTCTCCCCGAATGGACAGAGAGACGTCTCATGACACACATGGTGGAATCCATAGAGGACGGTCGTTGCTAAGACACCAGGACGCAATCCTGCTCATCTCATGCTATGAGCTGGGTCACCAGCCTCTCGGCCTTGCTCAGCCTATGGGATTTCTTGAGCAAGCCGGCTTCGCTCCGGTCGCCCTCGACATCGCGGTTGAGGACATGAATGAATCTGCCATCCGTCTGGCGCGATTCGTCGGTATTTCCGTCCCCATGCATACGGCGCTCCGGCTCGGGGTCCGGGTCGCTGAACTGATCCGGTCGATCAATCCAGCATGCCACATCTGTTTTTATGGACTCTACGCCTCCATCAATGCCGAATATCTCCTTCAGGAGTTGGCTGATTCCGTCGTGGGCGGCGAATATGAACTCCCGCTCCGGTCACTCATCGAAGCGCTTGACCTGGGTGAGGCCACAAGTCCTCTCGAAGGAGTAAGTTCTAAGATCCGGATAGTCGGTCCTTCGTTACAACGGGTCCACTCAACGGCCTCGACATTCCCCCAACCAATCCCCAGCCGCACCGGATTACCGAAGTTGGACCGATATGCCCGGCTCGAACAGAACGGCACAGAACGGGTGGTCGGATACGTCGAAGCCAGTCGTGGATGCCTCCATCATTGTCTCCATTGTCCGATCGTGCCGGTCTACGACGGGCGCTTCTTCCTCGTCCCTGAAGGCGTCGTCCTCGAAGACATTCGCCGCCAGGTAAATCTGGGCGCGACGCACATGACGTTCGGTGATCCCGATTTTCTCAATGGGCCTGGGCACTCCATGAGCATCGTTCGGGCGATGCACGAGGAGTTTCCAGACCTCACATTTGATTTCACCGCAAAGATCGAGCACCTGTTGAAGCGCCGGGCTCTGATGCCAGACCTGAGTGCGCAGGGCTGCCTCTTCGTCATCTCCGCAGTGGAGTCGTTTAGCGACCATATCCTGGGACTGCTACACAAGGGCCATACAGCGGCCGACATCATATCGGCGCTCAGCATTCTTCGCGACGCCGGCATCGCGTTACGCCCGTCGCTCGTTGCATTCACACCATGGACCGGCCTGGACGATTACGACCGGATGTTAGACATGCTGGAAACCCATGATCTCATAGACGCGACCGATCCGGTACAATTGAGCATTCGGCTCTTGATCCCGCCCGGTTCGGCGTTGCTGAGCCAGTCTGACATCCTGCGGTTTCTCGGTCCGCTGGATCAGGCCGGCTTTCAATATCGGTGGACACATCCTGACGAACGGATGGATCAGCTGCATCAGGCGGTGAGTGCGATCGTGGAAACCGGTGTCAAGAACGACGGAGATCCGATGATTATTTTCGATCGAATTCGCGCGATTGTCGATGAAATATCCGGCCATCACGCGACATCTTCACGTCCTACGAGGGCGAGCAGGCCCGGTCGATTGAAACCCCCTCGGTTGACGGAATCATGGTTCTGTTGTGCCGAGCCGACGACCCAGCAATTCAGACCCTTGCTGACGAAGGGGCATGGGGAGATCTAGTAGGCTGGAGTAGGAACTTATTTATATTGTCACATCGCTGAGAGGGGGAGAGAAGTGGAAGTTGAACTGAGGATGCGAGGCATGCAGTTAGAAGAACTTCTGGGGCTGAAGGTTCCGGCAGTCGCGATCGCGTTTCGAAACAGCGCACCTGCCGGCATACCGCGAGTATCCGCTTCTGCGCCGGCAGGTTGTGGCTATTGGAAGTTAGCAGCGGAGGGTCATGTCTTCTATACGGAAGCATCCGACCACTACAGCTGTCCGGTGGGAGCCCATACCCATGGTGTGGACCTGCCGCCACAGGTCGCGACGGAACTGAATGGCTTAGTCCAGACCATGGTTGGGATGCAGTACCTCACGATGGCAGAAATTCCGATGATCCCGCGTCGACAGGGGACGTTTCACGTATCCGTCTATGCACCACTCCCCAAGGCTACTTTCACCCCGGATGTCGTACTGGTCCGCGGGACCGTCAAGCAGCTGATGTTATTGGCTGAAGCGGCGCAGTCGGCCGGCGTGGCCGGAGGCGGTGCAACGATGGGACGACCTACATGCGCCGTGCTGCCGGAATCACTGCAGTCGGGACAGACGGCCGCGAGTTTTGGCTGTATTGGAAACCGCGTGTATACCGGACTCGGCGACGAGGAAGGCTATTACGCCATTCCCGGTGCAACGGTGGCTGACCTGGTCAAAAAGCTGGCGATCATTGTCGAGGCCAATCGTCAGCTGGAGCTTTTCCACCGCGCCCGGGCGGGCACAAATACTCTGAAATGACCGGGCAGCTGATTAAAAATACCTGGTCACCCGTTGAATCTTGGAGCGCCAACGCGCACCATTCAATGGGCGAGACAGCGAGAGTGCAGCAGCGAGGAGGTAGAAAACACACGTCGTCCAGGCCGTTGACCCCTTTATGGACCCCGGTGAACGAAAAAGCCCGTTCAAGGATTCCGACAGCCGAGAGGCTCTCTTCTGTATGTTGAGCGCCGGCATTATGCGAGCATAGTGCCGGCGGATTTTTGTAGTATCCCGCTACGAGGTCACAGTGCCGAGACTTCTCCTACTCTTGCCGAATTCAACCTATCGATCCCAGGCATTCATCGCGGCAGCCTGCCAGATAGACGTCTCAGTAATTATTGGGATGGAACGGGTCCCTCGGGACCTCCCCATCTCGGTTGACGACGTGTTGTTGGTCTCCGTTCGACACGCGCAGTCCGTCGTGGAAGCCGTAGCCGAGTTCGCTCGACATCAGCCGATCGATGCGATCATCGGGGTCGACGATGTGACCGCCGTCACGGCCGCAGTTGTAGCTGAGGCACTGGGCCTCCCCCACAACTCGGTCGCATCCGTCACCGCCGCCAGAAATAAGCGCCACATGCGGGAGCTGCTCTCTGCGCAGGGCATTCCTGTCCCCCGTCATCGAGTATTCCCCCTCGATGGCGACCCAAGCGAATTTTCGAAACAATTGGAGTATCCCTGCGTCGTCAAGCCTCTGATGCTTTCTGCGAGCTGCGGGGTGATTCGCGCCAATGATGAAATGGAGTTTAGTGAGGCATTCCGTCGGGTACGTGCACTTCTAACAGGGTTGGGTCTGGTGGCGGCGGATGACCAGGCTCGTTGGATCCTCGCCGAAGACTTTGTCCCGGGAATCGAAGTCGCCTTGGAGGGTTTGCTCACAAAAGGAGTGTTTCAGCCCCTGGCAATATTCGATAAACCAGATCCGTTGAATGGCCCATTTTTCGAAGAAACGATTTATATCACCCCTTCTCGGCTCCCCATCCACGTCCAAGAAAACATTGTCGCCTGTGCGGCTCGTACGGCAATGGCGCTAGGGCTCCGGGAAGGCCCGGTGCATGGGGAATTCCGTGTGAATGACGAGGGGGTGTGGGTTATCGAAATGGCGGCACGGGCGATCGGAGGCCGCTGTTCTCGAATGCTGAACTTCGCCTCCGGCATCTCGCTCGAAGAACTGATCCTCCGCCACGCATTGCGGATGCCGCTCCCTCCCCTCCTCAGGCAAGAACAGGCTGCGGGAGTGATGATGCTGCCTATTCCGTATGGGGGCTTGCTGCATGAAGTGCGGGGACAGAGTGAAGCCAGGGCGGTACCAGGGGTTGTCGAACTGACAATCACGGCAGAGCCGGGAGATGAACTAATCCCGCTTCCAGAGGGGACTCGCTACCTGGGGTTTCTCCTGGCACGGGGAGCGAGACCGGAAGATGTCGAACGTTCGCTTCGAGAGGCCCACCGACGGTTGACAGTAATCATCCGCGCTGCGCCACCAACCGCAAAAGACGGATCACCACGATCCACTGCCTTGAGCTTTTAATACCAGGCTCATGTCTCCGACAGCCTGACACCGGCTAACTCGGCTTCTTCCGAATCTCTGCGAGCATACTCCGCGACCATTCTTCCAAACTCTTGCCCTGTGCCGCTACGTCTGGGAAGGCTGTCATATCATGCACCCAAGCACCTTGCACGATCTCTCCATCGTCGGCGATACCCTTCTTGATCGCCTCAAGTTCCTTATCAAACCGTTCGGGGGCTTGCTCCATGATGCGCCTGATCTTCCACTTTGTCGTCGGTTTGCCGTCTGCATCCAAGTCACAGCCGTAGTGGACGAGGTCCAACTTTCCGGACGTGAGTACCTTGGCCAACATGCGATAGGTTACCCCTGAATTGGACTGAACCAATGCGGCCTTATAGAGGCGTTCGCATTTCTCCTGGTCCACCTCTAACGCGGTTAGATCCTCGATAACCTTGGCGGCAACTCCCGGGGCTGTCTCCACCTCTCCCATAGTAGTCCTCCTCCATGCAGCGATTGAGCATCGTGGCAATATCATCCGTGACCCTATCAGACTCTTCTGAAGCAGAGCAAGGCGACCATAGACAGGGGACCCGTTTACGTTGGTCGTCCCGGGCTAGAAATCCGGGCTTCAAACAACTCGTTCAGCGTGTCCGAATCGATGCGCCAGTTAGTCCGTACGCGAGTATTCTTCTGGTATTACCGGCATACAGCCCTTTGAGGCCGAGAGCTCGCCGTTCGAGGGTGTGCCAGGAGAGTGCCGCACAGAGGAAGGTGAGGGAAGCCGAGAGAACAAATAGTGACAGCGCCGAGATGCCGGGAACCAATGCCGCCACCGATTGCTGTACGGGAAAGGCATAGATATAGACGCCGTATGAGTAATCACCGGCACGACTGTATCTTCTCACGAGACCGGAGGGAATGTAGGCAAGATACAATAACGTGTAGGCTAAGGTCAGCACATAGACGGTGAAAAACGTCTGCCTGCCGATCAAGGCTGACGACAGCAGTGCGATCACACACACCCAGAAATATGGACGAGAGAGGGTGATGTGCTCCTTCAGGACATAAAAGGCAGCCCCGGAAAAGAACATAAAGAGGAGCATGACAAACTGATCGTCAGTGGTAGAGGAGAAGTGCCGACCGATCCCGAACAGCCCGGCCCCAGCAGCGACGGTGACAATAGCATGGTCAAACGCTCTGAGGTTCAACGACTTGGACATTCGGATGGCCGCCCATCCAACTGCCAGGATGACATACATGCGTATTTCATATGGCAGCGACCAGAGTGATCCATTCACCACGTTCTTGAATGGGTTGCCGGGAAATACGCCCGGCAACTCATACACCACACCCGTGAAAACAGTCGCGCATTTCACCAAGTACATGTAGGTCCGGGAATCAAGGAGATAGGATGACACAGGCAGTGACGTAAAGAAGGGGCCAAGCCCGAACACAGTCAGGAACAGCATGATCAACAGTGCCGGGAAGACTCTCAGGACTCTGGCCCATGCGAACTCCAGAAGGCTCTGTCGGCCGAGTAGGCTGCCCGTCACAAGGAACCCGCTCGTCACGAAAAACACGTCTACAGCGATTGAACCCATCGTCATGCCGAGGCTGTCTCGAAACGGCTCAGCAGCGCCTGTTCCTCTCGCCAAGGCAAAGCTGTGGGTTATGAGTACCGCCAGCGCCGCGATGATGCGGATCAGGTTGAAGTTGTTGTCTCGGCCTTGCGTGAAGTCCGACAGTTTCATGGGAGCGTCCAGTAGTTCCCGTGGTCCGGCGAAGACCTGTAGGATATCCTGCCAGGGTTGGGTCATCTGGCCAAGAGATTTCACAGAGATTCCTCTACAGGACGTATCCGTTCCGGACGTTCACATTCCATTACATCATCTAATCCGCGCAGCCTGCTAGATCTCGTCCTTAAGAGTCCGTTACACTTCAATGTTTCAACAGGAGAGACCGATGCAAGAGGAACGGATGACCAACTATTACACGCTGCTCGAACTGTTACCCACGGCGACGGAGGCCGATATCAAGAAGGCCTGGCATGAACAAATTCAGGTCTGGCATCCGGATCGTTTCAATCATGCACCAGCCTTGCATCGTAAGGCGGAAGCCAGGACACAACTGATCAACCAGGCTTATCAAACCCTGAGCGACCCCTCGCTACGCACACGCTACGACGCCACGATTCAACCTTCAGCTCCCCAAAGGTCAACGTCAGGTCCCGCGGCTGCATCAACCCCCACCTCCGGATCCTATTCCTCCACCCCTCCACGTTCTCAACCCACTCCCCGATCCCGCCAGGACCCTCGTGGACCCCGGGCACTCATCATGATGCTCTCACGGTTAGGTCAACCGAGGGCGATGGTGCCGGCCTTCCACATTTATGTCGATCCTCGAGTGCACTTCCCTTACGACTTTCAAGGCTTCGTGCGCATCGCCGGAACCATTCGGGAACCCCTTCCAGCCGGCAGTTATGCCATTGCCGAAGCCCCCGAACTTCTGTGCATCAAATGCATCGGCGTGGAAGAACTCTACACGATCTACTCCAATCCGTCGGATAATCGTCCGCGCTTCCTGCGAGAGCTCGAACCACTCCTTGCCTTCCCCTCCCGCTTTCTCGTGATCGAGGGAACCCTCCAACACCGAAAAGCAGGAGGGCGCCTCAATCAATATCACAAAATCGGTCTGCTGGATTTTCTCGACGCCCTCACTGCTCGGTATGGTATCCAAATCATCTATGCGGATACCCGTGACGAGGCCGAAGAACGGGTTGCAAATCTCGCTGCCATGCATTACGCCTACTACTTTGCGGAGCAACAGGGCTTCGGACGCTGCCTTAAAGAGGACGAATTGTGAGCGAAGGGGTCAATGCCGGGAGAGGAACTGCTGCTGCCCGTATTTCACTCGTCTAGACGCTCGTGCCAAATGCGAGCTGTCGCCAGGCTTCATAGATCACCACCGCCACTGCGTTGGAGAGATTGAGGCTCCGGTTTCCCGGGACCATAGGCACCCGGAGACAGTGGTGCCCGGAAACGGCCCCAAGAATTTCACCCGGCAGGCCACGGCTTTCCGGCCCGAACACAAAAGCATCGCCGGCGGCATAATCAACCAGATCGTACCGTTGAGTACCTTTGGTGGAAACGGCAAAGAGGCGGCGATCATTGAATCGTTCAGCGCACTCGGCCCAGGTGTCGTACACCGTGATCGTGGCAAATTCGTGATAGTCGAGTCCTGCCCGTAGCAGTTGCTTATCTTCCAACGTGAACCCCAAGGGTCTGATGAGGTGCAGCCCTGCGCCCGTATTCGCACAGAGGCGTATGATGTTGCCGGTGTTCGGGGGGATTTCCGGTTGAAAGAGAATGACGTCGAACATGGAGCTTGTGACTGACGTGAGAAGGTGTTCCCTTTACGGAAAGATGATGGACTGCTCCGGGCACCCAAGGCGGCTGAGGATCGTTTCCCGTGCGTCTACCATCGAGGGCGGGCCACAGACGGTCGGATCGAAGTAACCGGAGCCGCCCGACAGTTGGTCCAATGTTAAAGCGACGGGAAGGTTGAATTGGAACGTCCTCATATTCTGCGTGGCTATTTAGATGGCCGTTGTCTCGTACTGGGCCGGTGTCTTCGTCTTGATGCGGGTGCCGACTTCCATTGTCGTCGGCCCATCATACGGGGTTTACAAGGTGGCCTCAACGGCCAAGTGTCGCACACAGAACCGAGAGTCTTATATATTCAATCCACAATGGGAATGCACACTTTCAAGCGGGCGCCGTATTCAGCAGGGCTCAGCAGACCTCACTCGAGTTCCTATCCATCCCCTCCTACTAACCGGATGACGTGGACGTGCTCGAACCCTTTTCCCCTGCTGTGACTCTCATGAGAAGATAGAGCATCACGGGGATGAGTTTGATGCGAGGCTTTGTGAATCCATTCCACCGGCATATAACAAATTGGTATAGTGAGTCTCCATCGAAGAATGGCGCCAGAATTATGAAGAGATCGCTGCCGTCTCAGATTGAGGGCGCTGTTGCCCGTGCAGGGCATCACTCCATCGCCATGTTCGTTGGCCTGACGCTTATGCTGACATTGGACCCCTGCGCCCTCGCGGAGGAACCAAGGATACTCTCCGAAGAGAAGGTCACCGATCAGGCCAAAGTGTTGTGGGAAAGCGGGGCGATAACCCCTGCGCTCGAGATCCTTGACCAGGGGATCCAAGATCATCCGGATGCGCTGTCGATACAAAAGTTACGCGGTGATATCCTCGCCACATCCAGAGGGCCGCAAGAAGCAGTGGGGGCCTATGAGATGGTCCTCGCCAGGAAGCCGAACGCCTTACCAGTCCGATGGGCCAAGTGGAGCGTGCTGAACCGGTGGGGACAGGGGGAGGAATCCATCGCCGAGCTACGGCGAATTGCCGAGATCGATGGTCAGAATCCCCTGATTCACCTGCGGCTGGCACAGGAACTCCGGAAACTCGATCACCTTGAGGAATCGTTGGGGTCGTATAAGAAGGCCGTGGACCTTGCTCCGAATGTGCTCAGCTGGCGCTTGGCACTGGCCCGGGCACGATTTGACGTCCTGGACTATCAAGGGTCGGATGCCGATGTCCAATACGTGTTGCAACGGGTGCCCTCCGGTTCTCCGCTGGAACTCCCGGCAAAAAATCAGTTGGCACAAATCTATGAATCGATGGAACGGGGCCGACGGCATCGCACCGTCCTGACGGAAATATCAGCCGCACAATTGAAGGAATGGGCGCTCCTCCGCGCGGACGCTTGGAGACTCTTCGAGGCGGGGCGCTATCAGGAGGCAGAACCGATCTATCGAAGTTTACTGGCCCTCAACCCGAAGGACCCAACGGCCGTCCATCAATTAGGATTGACTCTCATGCAACTGGGGCAATGCAAGGAGGCACTGAGCGTGTTCGGAAAGATAGCCGACCTTGATACGAGCGAAGAACACTATACGGATACGGTGTATCGGATGGGCCAGTGTCTCGTAGACTTGGAACAGTGGGAAGAGGCATTCATCCAGTTTCAGACACTGTACGACGCAGCAGTGGAATTTGAAAAAAACACTAAGAATATTGAACTCCCGCCCGAGACGCGTGTGCTCGACAAAATGAAAATCGCCCGGTGGCTGGATAAGGTGCGACCCCATGTTCCGGAATTGGCAAAATTGAAGGCAGAAGAGGCGGCGGTGACTGCCCCATCCGATGATCTGCCACCTCCCACTGTCTTGCCGGAGGAGAATGTGCCGGCGAAAACCGACGAACGGATCACACCACAGAACCAGCTGGACAAGCGGGCGTCGCTCTTGGGCAGAGACGCCGATTTCAGCTGGTTTCGATTTGTCATCCCTGCCGGCAAAGTCATGCGGGACGATTTTCCAACCGGAGCCCATGAGTTTATTCCGCTGAATCCTGGCGACAGCTTTCCCGCTACCCAGCAGGAGATCTACCTGGTATTTGGACTGGTGTCTGCTTCTTATGACGCTATGCCACTTACCGCACGATGCTATGTGGAGACAACCGGGATCGTCGGAGAGGGACCACCTATCGCGCAAGACCATATCATGACGACCATGAATGACCAGTCAGGCTATTTTATGTTGACGGCTCCCAAAACCGGCTGGGCACCGGGTCTCTATAACTGCGGGTTGTTCGCAGGGGAGCGGACGTCCGTGGATACTCGTGTCGATGAAGTTAGGTTCCGTATCATTGAACCAACCAGATCCTCCTACAGCACACGGCGGACGGCGGTGGATCCGGCCGGTCGGATGGATACGCGTGATTCTATACCCGGCACCCAAACACGTTCAGAATAGCGGGTGGGGTGCCGTGCCAAACTTTCGGGCCGCTTTCTCACCGCCCAAGTTCCCGACAATGCGCCAGCCATCTTTTTCCCTTACGAGCCTGTGTACCTCTTTCTGCCAGCTATCAATAGGGATCCGTTGATTGGTCTCTCTTGAGTTGGCCCACACCGCACCGGTGCAGGTAATCTCAGCTGTAGTATGCTTGCCCACTCTCACAATCTTGATCGCAGAGAAGGTATGCATGTTTGCGATCAGGTCGTACCGTGCGAACAGGTCCGCCCAGATCTTTCGAATGTCTCCCCGCTTTAATCCATGATACTGATAGTTCGAGGCATAGAGTCCCATCAAGGCCTCGACATCTCTCGCACGAATTGCTTCTTGAGCGCGATCGAACGTACCGGTGAGTTCCGCAAGGCTCTGTTGATCCGCGTCGATCACCGCTTCCGGGAGAATTTCAGTGAATGCCAGAACGGCAATGTGAGAGGAGGCGAAGGCGAAACAAGCAAGAACCAGAACGGCGCGCGCGATGGATCCGACACGGATAATCATCATGTCCCTCCTTCAGCTACGCTAAGACGGTATCGCGGCCACCGGATGCCGCACGAGGTCGCGACAGAAGAAAATACTGCTCCCCTTCTCCAAAACAATCAAGTGCAGTCCCGCCGGATCTCAATGGGTTGACTCACACCTGCACGCCATCCGCTCCGAAAAAGTCGCCGATGTCGATGGGGGACACGAGAACCGGCCGCAGAGGGAAGGAGTATCTTGTCTGGTCAATGGGCGCGAAAAAATGCGGAGACCATTCACCACCTTTCTGTGAAATCCAGCGTCCCCTGCAAACAAAAGGATGGGAGCTCTACTTGGGAGAAGAAACCTCTGGCGAGAGGTAC
>Ga0070681_10001858_pt1 | contig 19063 bp, 19 predicted proteins | sample KBSC83BmetaG_FD_65650 | JGI IMG/M metagenome (GOLD analysis project Ga0070681, IMG submission 65650) | Corn rhizosphere microbial communities from Kellogg Biological Station, Michigan, USA - KBS C8-3B metaG | ecosystem: Host-associated > Plants > Roots > Rhizosphere | place: USA: Michigan... | reverse complement strand
TATGTGACGCAATTCGCGCCGCAAGCCTTCGTCACCATCCCGACACACGGCATGATCCAGTTTCATCCCTCGCTGTTGCCGCTGCATCGCGGCCCCTCCTCGATCAACTGGGCAATCATCCACGGCCGGACCAAGACCGGCCTGACGATTTTCCGCCCGACCGATGGGCTCGATGAGGGCGCGGTGCTGCTCCAGAAAGAGGTCGAGATTTTGCCCGACGACACGCTGGGCAGCGTCTATTTCGACAAAATCTTTCCGCTCGGCATCAAAGCGTTGCTCGAAGCCGCCGACGCCGTGGTCGCCGGCCGCGCGCGCGAGACCGTGCAGGACGAGTCACAAGCGAGCTACGAAGGCTGGTGCCGCGAGGCCGAAGCGCGCATCGATTGGGCCAAGCATGCCGACCAGATCTACGATCTCATTCGCGGCTGCAACCCCGCGCCGGGCGCCTGGACGAAGCTCGGCGACCGCAAGCTCCAGATCTTCGAGGCGGCGAAAATCCCGGTGCGCAGTTTCGGCATGGTCAAGGGCTTCAAGCCCGGCCAAGTGATGAAGGTCGCGGAAAAAAGCTTCATGATCTGCGCGCAGGGCGGGCTGATCGAGGTGCAGCGCTGCCGCATCGATGACGGCAAGAAGATCGCCGGCAACGAGGCCGGCATCGCCGCCGGAACGATGCTCGGAGCCTAGCCGGCCCGCTTCGGTTACGCCGATTCCTGGTGCCAGACCAGGAGACGCCTGCGCACGATCTCCATCAGCTTCACGAGGATGGAGCCGACAATGGCGATGGCGACGATGCCCGAGAACACGCCCGGGGAATCGGCAAAGCGCATCGAGGTCATCATCGAGCCGCCGAGGCCTTCGCCGCCCATCGTCATCTCGCAGATGATGACGACGATCAGCGAGATCGGCAGCGCGATTTGGAGGCCCGTGAACACCTCCGGCATGGCGGATGGCAGGACGATCTGCCACAGCAGCGCGCGGCGGCTGACGCCAAGGCTTTGCGCCGACCAGATCAGGTATTTGTCGACATTCTCGGTCGCGGCCCAGGTCGCAACCACGACCGGAAACACCGAGGAGAACGCGACCATCGCGATCTTCGACCAGTCGAAAACACCGAACCATAGGATGAAGATCGGCAGGAACGCGATCTTCGGGCACGGATTGCCGACCGACACGACGGGGTCGAAGAACCAGCGCACGAGGCGGAAGCGCGCGATGGTGACGCCGATCACGACGCCCGCGACCGCCGCCATCGAAAACCCGGCGAAGGTCCGCACCAGCGTCAGGCCCAGCCCGATCAGCAAATCGCCCGAGACGAGATCGTCGAACAGGCGGACCAGAACCGAGGACAGCGACGGCAGCAGGAAGTCGGAGACGAAATGCATGCGCGCGCCCCACTCCCAGGCCACCGCCAGGAGAATGACCGAGGAGGAGCGCAGCAGCTTGCGCCGCCACTGACTGTTTATTCTCTCCATACGAGAGTCCGCCGCATGAAATAGAGATAAGCGCGATCGGCGAAGAAGCCGAGCGCAGAGACCGTGACGACCACCGCGAACATGGCGTCGTAAACGCCGCCTTCGCCAAGGAACGAGATGAGATAGCCGAGGCCGCGCTGGCCGACGAGCAGCTCCGATGCAACCAGCACGATGAAGGAGATCGCCACCGCATTGCGGATGCCGGCGAGGATCTCGGGCAGCGCGCTCGGCAGAACCACCTCCCAGAGCACGTCGCGCTCATTCGCGCCGCAGGACCGGGCCGACCATATGAGCGTGTGATCGACGCCGCGCGCGCCATTATAGGCGCTCAAGATCACCGGCAGCAGGCAGCTCATGCCGATCGAGGCGATCTTTGAGCCCGCGCCCAAGCCGAGCCAGAGGATCATCACCGGGATGAGCGCCGATTTGGGCATCGGATAGAGCGCCTTGACGACGGGGCTCGCGATGTCCTCGACCACGGCGAACCGCGCCATGGTCACGCCCAGCGGCACGCCGATGATGATCGCGCCGCCAAGCCCAAAGAACCAGTTGAAGAAGGACGAGGTGCCGTTCGTCCACAGATCGCCGTCCATCAGCAGCCCGACCCAGGCCTTCGCCACCGCCGAGAGCGGCGGCAGCTCGCTCGGATCGACGATATGAACCCGCGGCGCGATCTCCCACAAGATTGCGAGCAGCACGAGCGGCAGATAACGGATGACGAAATTGTCGCTGTTCAGCCGCAGCTTCGCGACGCGCCGTTCGGCCTGCGGCGCCGGAGGTGCTACGGATGCGACGTCGTTGCTCATCAGTCGCGCTCTTCCTGGGCGCGGATGGCTTCGTCGCGCACCAGATTCCAGAGATAGTCGACCTTGTCCGTATATTCGCGCGTGTGAATGAAGTCGGCGCGCGAGCCGTTGGACGGATGGGTGTCGACGATTTCCTTCACCCGCCCGGGCCTGGCCGTCATCACCGCGACGCGGTCGGCGAGATAGACCGCCTCGCGCACGTCATGCGTGACGAACACCACTGTTTTCGGCGTCCGCCGCATGATCGCCAACAACTCCTCATGCATCAGCGTCCGGGTCTGCGCATCGAGCGCACCGAAGGGCTCGTCCATGAGGAGGGTCTGCGGGTCGATCGCGAGCGTGCGCGCGATCGCGACGCGCTGCTTCATGCCGCCCGAAAGCTGCGACGGATAGCTATCCTCGAAGCCCGAGAGGTGAACGAGGTCGATCAGCTCTTGCGCGCGCTTCTCGCGCTCCGCCTTGGGCAGGCGCTGCTTCTCCAGCCCATAGAGCACGTTCTGGCGCACGGTCTTCCACGGGAAGAGCGCGAAATTCTGGAAGACGACGCCGCGATCGGGGCCGGGCCCGGTGACCGGGTGGCCGCCCACCGAGATCGAGCCCGCTTCGCAGGGCAGGAATCCTCCGAGGAGATAGAGCAGCGTGCTTTTCCCGCAACCCGACGGACCGAGCAGCGCGACGAATTCGCGCTCGCCGACATCGAGCGAGACGCCGTCGAGCGCCAGCACCGGGCGCCCGCGCGGCGGCCGATAGGTGTGACTGACCTGACCAAAGCTGATACCCGCGCCCATATGAACCGAACCTCGAAAGATTACACGTCTTTAATGTTTGCGCTTTGCGGCGTCGTCCACCAACGACAGATCGGCATATTTTTTGACGTCGATGTCAATATTGAGGAGTCCCAATTTCCTCTGCGTATCGATGTTGTTCTGCATCGCGGTCAGGTTGGGCCGCGCGTCCGGATCCCGATAGTAGTCGCTTTTCGTAAACAGCCAATCGGCAAAATCGGCGGTTGGTTCCTTGGTGAAGGCGGCGACGATGCGGATGCCCTCGTCGCGGTTCTTCGGATCGAGATACCAGTGCAGCATCGTCTGGACGTCTTCGAAGAAATCGACGAGCGCGGCGCGGTGCGCCTTGATGAAGGGCTCGCGGGTTGCCCAGACGGTCAGCTGCGTCGGACCCATGGCTTGGCCGACATCGAAGAGACTCACCGCCTTGCCCTCTTTCTTCGCGACGATCGAATAGGGCGTGCCGATCTCGATCATGTCGACCTTCTTGCCCTCGAGCGCCGAGACCATGTTGGGAAAGGCAACCTCGATCAGCTGATAGTCGCGCGGCGTTTCGAGGCCGTGGCGCAGCAGCATGACTTTGGCGGCGATATCGACCGCACCGCCGATGGCATTGGTCGCAACCACTTTGCCCTTCAGGTCTTCGATCCGTTTGATCGCGCCGTCGGGGCGAACCATGTCCTGGTTCGAGTAGTAGCCCGGGACACCGTCCTGATAAAGATCGGACACCACCCGCAAATCGTTCATATGCGCGTTCTGGATGGCGAGCGCGAAGGAGGAATAGGCCAGCGCGGCCAAATCCAGCTCGCCCGCGGCGAGCGCCGTGATTTGGGGCGTGCTGCCGCGGAAGTGGATCGCCTCGACGGTGTAGGATTTGCCGTAGTGCCGGAGCAAATCCTTCTTCTCGAAAAGAACCGAGGTCAGCTGGGCGGGCACGACAGCCCAGGCGATCCGCAGCTTGAGCGGCTCTGCCGCGCGAACCGGGCCGCTCGCCGCGAGCAGCACCGGTAACGCGGCCGTGAGCGCCCAAAGGCGCCATCTGATCATAGGCGATCTCCTACCCTGTCCATTCTTGTTGGCGCATCATCCGCACGGCCGGCGCGCATTGTCAATGCACCGTCGCAACCGGCCGCGTCAATCAATGCAGCCGCGCCGCGGCGTCATCGATGAGCGAGAGGTCGGAATAGGCTTTCACATCGATGTGCGTTTTCAGCCCACCCAGCTTGCGCATGATGTCGAGATTTTTCTGCATGGCGTCGAGGTTGGGGCGCGCATCGGGGTCGTGATAGTCGTCCCCTTTGGTGAAAATCCAGTCGGAATAGCCGGAGGCCGGCCGCTTCGTGAAATCGGCGATGAGCTTGATGACGGCGTCACGATTTTTCGGATCGAGCGTCCAGCGCATGGCACGTTGCGTGTCCTCGAAATAATCGACGAGGGCGGCGCGGTGGGCGTCGATGAAGGGCTTTCGCGCGGCGATGATCGTCAGCTCGGTCTCCCCGCCCATCGCATCGCGCATGGTAAAGAGCACACGGATCTTTTTCTCTTTGAGGGCGCTCACGGAAAACGGCGTCGTAAAGAAGCCGAGATCGATGCGCTTGGCCTCGAGCGAGGCGAGCATGTTGGGGAACTCGACCTCGACGACCGAATAGTCGCGCCGGTCGGCCATGCCGTGCTCGGCCATGTAGTTGCGCAGCCCCATATCCATGGCGCCGCCGATGCTGTTGTCGCCGATGACCTTGCCCTTGAGATCGGTGACCGAATGAACGGGGCTGTCCGGCAGAACCGCGAATTGCCGAGAATAATAATCCTTATAGCCGTCGCGGGTCGCCTCGCCGATCACGCGCAAATCGGTCATATGGGCGTTCTGGATCGCCAGGGCGAAGGCCGCCGGCGAGAACAGCGCGAATTGCAGATCGCCCGAGGCGAGAGCCGTCGTTTGCGGCCCGCTGCCCGGCATGCGCACCGCATCGACGGTATAGGACTTGCCATAATGCCGCAGCTGATCCTTCTCCATCATCAGGATCGGGAACAACTGCCCCGGGATCGCCGCCCAAGCCTCGCGGATCACCAGCGGCGCCTCAGCGCGGGCCGCCGGGCCGCCCATCATCGCGCCCACCAGGGCGGCAAGCAAAAGCAACGGGAATCGGCTCATTCTGTCGGTCCTTCTTTGTCCCCGCCCCGGCTGGTGACGCACCCATGGCCGCTGCCCCGGGCTGCAAAAGCCCTTGAGCGCCTGCGGCCATGACCGAGGCGGTCCTCCCCTGTTTCCGGGCGCATGATCCACACGCGGCGGCGCGATTGTCAACTGCGACTAATTTGTTATTAAGCTGCGTCGGTTAGACAATCGGCGGCGGGCGAGCGCGCCTTGCCATTTTCGCGCGGCGGAAGGGATTATGGTGAACGCACCCGAGCTGACGGTTGCCGTCCCGACCTTCGATGAGGTCATGGTGAACGCGCCCGAGCTGACGGTTGTCGTCCCGACCTTCAACGAGCGCGACAATATCCTGCCGCTTGTCCAGCGCCTCGCTGCCGCGCTCGAAGGCTGCGCCTGGGAGGCGATTTTCGTCGATGACGATTCCCCCGACGGCACCGCCGAGGCCGTCCGCGCCGTTGCCCGCCGCGACCCGCGCATCCGCTGCCTGCAACGCGTCGGCCGGCGCGGCCTATCGAGCGCCTGCATCGAGGGGGTTCTCGCCTCCGCCGCGCCTTTCGTCGCCGTCATCGATGCCGATTTGCAGCATGACGAGCGCTTGCTGCCGCGCATGCTGACGGCGCTCAAGACCGAACCTGTCGATCTCGTCGTCGGCAGCCGCTATGTCGCCGGCGGCGGCGTCGGCGCCTGGGACGCCGGGCGCCAGCGCGTCAGCGCATTCGCGACGCGTCTGTCGCGCATCGTCACGCGCGCCGAGATCGCCGATCCCATGAGCGGCTTCTTCATGATGCGCCGCGGCGTCTTCGACGATGCCCTGCGCCGGCTGTCGGCGCAGGGCTTCAAGATTCTGCTCGACCTGATGGCGTCCACCAGCCAGCCGCCGCGGATCAAAGAGCTGCCCTACGAATTCCGGCCGCGTCAGCACGGCGAAAGCAAGCTCGACGCACTCGTCGTCTGGGAATTCGTCATGCTGCTCGCCGACAAGCTCATCGGCCACATCGTGCCGGTGCGGTTTGCGCTCTTTGCCTTCATCGGCGCGTTCGGCGTCGTCATCCACATGGCCGTGCTGTGGGCAGGCCTGACGCAATTCTCGCTCGAATTCACGACCGCGCAGACCGTCGCGGCGATCGTCGCCATGACCGGCAATTTCTTTCTTAACAACGTTTTCACCTATGCCGACCGCCGGCTCAAAGGATGGCGCATCCTTCGAGGCCTCGTCTCGTTCTATTTGATCTGCAGCCTGGGCGCCGTCGCCAATGTCGGCATCGCGTCCTATCTCTTCGCCGAGCGCCACATCTGGTGGGCCGCCGGCATCGCCGGCATCATCGTCGGATCGGTGTGGAATTACGCCGTTTCGGCCGTCTTCACCTGGAAAGGCCGCTGAGGCCGCTACTGACGGCGCCGTGCCCGGAGAACGTAGCGGCCGCCGCTGAAGCGCTCGAACATCTCGTCGATGGTCGGATGGGTGATCGGCCCGTTCTCGCCGTCGGGCAGGAGATTCTGCTCCGAAACATAGGCCTCATAGGGGCCGCCGCTCTCGTTCTGAGCGAGCAGATGATAGAAAGGTTGATCCTTCGACGGGCGCCGCTCGGCCGGTATCGACTGATACCATTCCTCGGTGTTGTTGAACACCGGATCGACGTCGAAAATCACGCCGCGAAACGGATAAAGCCGGTGACGCACGATCTGACCGACCGCGAATTTACCAGTGCGGAATACCCGCGGCCTGTTCACGATCGGCCCCCTGACGCGCCTTGCAATAGATTTGCGGTCGATGTTCTCGACCGGACGTGGCGCTTTATAAGAAAAATCCGCGCGCGCCTCAAGCCCACCACCCGTCGCGGCAGCGCTCGGTCAGCGGCGCAGATATTTGCGCGCGAGGCGAAGCAGCTCCAGATCGCAAGTCTGCTTGGCGATCTCTTCGAGATCTTCGAAATAATTGGTCAGCGATTGCGCGCTCAACCGGCCGATCAGCCAGCCGACGAATTGCTCGGGCGTGCCGATTCGCTCCGGCACAGGCTCCAAGCCCTGCCCGCGCGGCAGGGCGACGCGCAGAATGCGCCAACGACGCCGCCGCAATTGTTCATCGCCCGGATCAAGGTCGGTCTCGAGCGTCCAGCCTGCGCGCGGCGCTTCGCTGTTGCGTGCTGCCATTTTTCCTTCCCCGAGCCGGGCCCGATCGCAATGCCCGTCCGAATCACTTGAATTTGCGCCAAAATCCTTCGATCTGCGAAATATCGAAAAATGGCAAATAATGCAACGAAAACCTATGGTTAACGGGTGATCTCGTGGTGGCTCAGATCTCGTGCGCGGCCAAAACGCCGGGGAGCGCCTGAACCGAGGCGATGACCCGCGGCGAAATCTTGAACCCGCCCGGCAAGGCGATCTCGACTTCCTGGGCGGCCAGCGGCACGAGCACGCTGACCCGCCCGCGCCCGCCGGTTTCCCCCGCAATGAGTTTGCGCAGCGGATCGAGCGCCGCGCTTTCGGAGACGACGATCTTCATGCCCGCCGCCGCCTCGGCAACGATGCGGTCAAGCGGCTCAAGTCGTTGCGCGGTGATGCGGAACGAATCCTCTTCGGCGCGAATATCGGCGGTGACGAGCAGCGGCTGTCCGCTTTCCAGTAAAGCCCGGCTTTGCGCCAGCACCTCGGAGAAGAGCGTCACCTCGAACATTCCGCTCGCATCCGACATTTGCACGAAGGCGAAGCGGCGGCCTTCGGCCGAGCTGCGCTCTTTCTTGCCGATGACGATGCCGGCAAGGCGATAACGCGTCGAGCCTCCGGCGGCGAGACGCTCGGGCAGCTCGCCGAAGCGGACGACGCCGACACGCTGCAGGCTCTTGCCGTAAGCATCGAGCGGGTGGCTCGAGAGATAGAATCCGATCGCCGCGAACTCCTGCTGCAAGCGCTCGACCGACGGCCAGTCGGCGACGGCCGGCAGCATGGCCGCTTGCCGGTCACCATCGCCATCGCCGAAGAGGTTCACCTGCTGGCTCTCGCGCTCCGCCGCGGCCGCGCCGGCATAGCGCAGCAGAAGGTCGATAGCGGCGAAGGTCTGCGCGCGGTTGCGGTTGAGCCCATCGAGCGCCCCGGCGCGGGCGAGGCTCTCGAATTGCCGCCGGTTGAAGCTCTTGACGTCGAGGCGCCGCGCAAAATCGAACAGGTCCTTGAAGGGGCCGCCCGCACCGCGCTCGCGGAGGATTTGCTGCATCGCCACGGCGCCGACGCCCTTGACCGCCGCCAAGGCGTAGCGGATCGCCGCGCCTTGAGCAGTCTCTTCGACGCAAAATCCGACATCCGAGCGGTTAATGTCCGGCGGCAATATCTTGACACCGAGCCGGGCGCATTCCTGGCGAAACTCATTGAGCTTGTCGGTATTGCCGAGATCGAGCGTCATGGACGCGGCAAGGAACTCGACTGGATGGTTCGCCTTGAGATAGGCGGTCTGATAGGCGATGAGCGCATAAGGCGCCGAGTGCGACTTGTTGAAGCCGTAGCCCGAGAATTTCTCCATCAGGTCGAAGACGAAATTCGCCTGCGACTCATCGATGCCCTTTTTCACGGCGCCGGTGACAAAATTCGCGCGCTGCGCGACCATCTCCGATTTGATTTTCTTGCCCATGGCACGGCGTAGGAGATCGGCGCCGCCGAGGCTGTAATCGGCCATGATCTGCGCCGCCTGCATCACCTGTTCCTGATAGGTGAAGACGCCATAGGTCGGCTTCAAAATCGGCTCGAGCAGCGGGTGCGGATAGGAAACCGGCTCTTCGCCGTTCTTGCGCCGGATGTAGCTCGGGATGCTGTCCATCGGACCGGGCCGATAGAGCGCATTCATCGCGATGATGTCCTCGAACCGATTGGGCTTGAGCTTGCGCAAGCTGTCGCGCATGCCCGAGCTTTCCAGTTGGAAGACGCCGTGAGTGTCGCCGCGGGCGATGAGCTCGTAGGTCGCGCTGTCGTCCAGCGGTATTCGCGCGAGATCGAGCGGCATACCGCGCGCGGCCATGAGGTCGATGGTCTTTGCCAGCACATCGAGCGTCTTGAGGCCGAGAAAGTCGAACTTCACCAGGCCGGCAAGCTCGACATATTTCATGCTGAATTGCGTCACCGGCATGTCGGAGCGCGGATCGCGGTAGAGCGGCACGAGTTCGTCGAGCGCACGGTCGCCGATCACGACGCCCGCGGCGTGGGTCGAGGCGTGGCGGTAGAGGCCTTCGAGCTTCATCGCGATTTCGATGAGCCGCGCCACCGATTCATCGCTGTCGCGCATTTGCTGCAGCGCGGGCTCCCCGTCGATCGCCTGGCGCAAGGTGACGGGATTGGCCGGATTGTTCGGAACAAGCTTGCAGATGCGATCGACCTGGCTGTAGGGCATGCCGAGGACGCGGCCGACATCGCGCAGCACGGCGCGCGCCTGGAGCTTGCCGAAAGTGATGATCTGCGCGACGCGGTCCCGGCCGTATTTCTCCTGGACGTGGCGAATGACCTCGTCGCGCCGCTCCTGGCAGAAATCGACGTCGAAATCCGGCATCGACACGCGCTCGGGATTGAGAAAGCGCTCGAAGATGAGGCCGAAGCGCAACGGATCGATATCTGTGATGGTCAGCGCCCAGGCGGCCACCGAGCCCGCGCCCGATCCGCGCCCCGGCCCGACCGGAATTCCTTGCGCCTTGGCCCATTGGATGAATTCGGAGACGATGAGAAAGTAGCCGGCGAAACCCATCTTGATGATAACGCCAAGCTCGTATTCGAGCCGCTCGCGATAGGGCTTGGCCGCGGCTTCGCGCTCGGACTCGCTCATCCCCTCGCGCCAGAGATGGGCTTTGAGCCGCGCTTCAAGTCCGGCAAACGCGGCGCTCCGCACCTCGTCCTCTTCCTTGCGCCCGCTGGCGCTGGGGAAAGGCGGCAGGATCGGCGCGCGCGGCTCCGGCATGAAGGCGCAGCGTTGCGCGATGACGAGGGTATTGTCGCAGGCCTCGGGAAGATCGGCGAACAGCACGCGCATTTCCGCCGGCGATTTGAAATAATGCTCGCGCGTCAGACGGCGACGCTTGGGCTCGCTGAGCACGACGCCTTGGGCGATGCACAGCAGCACGTCATGCGCCTCGAAATAGCTCGGATCGGCGAAGAAGGCGTCGTTGGTCGCAACGAGCGGCAGGTTCTTGCGGTCGGCGAGTTCGATGAGATCGGCCTCGATGCGGTTTTCCTCGGCCACCCCATGCCGCATCAATTCGATATAGAGCCGCTTGGGAAACAGCGCCTCGAGCCGCGCGAGCATCGCCTCGGCGGCGGGACGCTGACCCTCCAGGAGGAGGCGTCCCACCGGCCCGGCGGGTCCGCCGCTGAGGCACAGGAGACCGTCGGTCGAGCCTTCAAGCGCGGCAAGATCGAGCTGCGCCGCTTCGCCCGCCGGGGTTTCGAGGAAGGACCTGCTGACGAGCTTCAGGAGGTTGCGATAGCCCTGCTGGTTTTGAACCAGCAGCAAAATCGGATCGGGCGGGAGCGCCGGTCCGATCCGCGCGCCGAGTCGGTGCTCGCCATCGCCGCGGCGTACACCGAGACTGCAGCCGATGATCGGCTGCACGCCCGCATCGGCGGCGGCAATGGCAAATTCGAGCGCGCCGAAGAGGTTGCCCGAATCGGCGATCGCGACCGCCGGCATGGCGGCTTTCTTCGCGAGCGCCACAAGCTCCTTGAGCTTGATCGCGCCCTCGGCGAGCGAATAGGCGGAATGAACGCGGAGATGAACGAAATCGGCATATGGCATGGAAGATCAAACTTGGCAGAGCGGCGCCACGACGCAAGCGGAATCTGCTCGGATCGCGTTGGGCGCCCGATCGATCGGCACGAGCCGAACGCCGCGATCTGCGCTACACTCGCTGGCGAGACCAAAGCCAAAACGGGAGGTGGCAGTGACACGCATTCGGATTTTGAAGCGCGAAGAGATGAACGCCGAGCAAGGCCGCGTCTACGACGAGGCCAAGGCGGCCAATGCCCCGGTCGGCGGGCCCTACTACGCCTATATCCGCAACCCGCAGCTTTTCACCGCCGCGCAGATCATGGGCAAGACGTCCGGCGCCTTCAAGCTGTCGGCCCGCGAGCGGCTGATCGCGGTCCTGACCGTCTGCCGCTTCTGGAATGCGGGCTATCCCTGGGGCGCGCAGGCGCGCAACGCGCTGAGCCAGGGCGTCGATCAGGCGATCATCGATGCCATCAACGCCGGCAAGACGCCCAATCTCGCCAATCCGCGCGAGGCGATGGCGCATAAACTCGCGAAGGAGCTGCTGACCAACAAGGGGCTGGCGCAGGCCACTTATGACGAGGCGGAGAAGCTCTTCGGCACCGACGATCTCGTCGGCCTCGTCGCCGCGATCGGCCAGTTCTCGATGGTGTGCTGCAGCGCCAACGCCTTCGACATCACGCCGCCGCCGGAATTCAAGAAGCTGGCGTAGCGTGACGTGACGGCCGTACCGAACCACGCGGCGTTAGAGTTCCGGCTTCTCTGACACTGCGACGGGTGAGACAGCGGCCTCATCTTCGATACCGCCGGGCAGTCGAACAGCGTCGCCGCCCTTTGCGGGTTCGCTCAAGGAAACCTCGGGGAGCGGCGATGCGCCGGCGCTTGGCGGCAAATTGGTCGCACTCAACCACGCCACCATAAAAATCGACCACAAAGACCGTCCTGCCATCTCCGCCTCCCGAGCCGCATCAAGCCCGTTCTAGGGCGAGGGCGGGCGAACCAACCCCGTCGCTTTTGGGCGCTTTCGCGGCAATTTGGCGGAAATCTCAGCGCTCGACGACGACGCCGTCCTCAAGCGACAGCATGCGGTCCATGCGCCGCGCCAATTCAAGGTTGTGCGTCGCGATCAGCGCGGCGAGCCCGGTGCGCCGCACGAGATCGATCAGCACCGCCGTCACCTCGTCCGCCGTGCGGTGATCGAGATTGCCGGTCGGCTCGTCGCCGAGGAGCAGCCGCGGCGCGTTGGCGAGCGCTCTTAAGATCGCGACACGCTGCTGCTCGCCGCCCGAGAGTCGCGCCGGCCGATGCTCGGCTCGCGCCTGGAGCCCGACCAGGCCGAGAAGCTCCAGGGACCGCGCGCGTGCCGCGCGGCGCGAGGAGCCGGCGATCATCTGCGGCAAAGCAATATTCTCCAAGGCGGAGAATTCGGGCAGCAGATAGTGGAACTGGTAGACGAAGCCGATCGAGGAGCGCCGCGCTTCGGTGCGCTCCAAATCGCTCATCCGGCTGCAATCGACACCGTTCAGAAGGACCGCTCCGCCATCCGGCCGCTCCAACAGCCCGGCGAGATGCAAGAGGGTCGACTTGCCTGCGCCCGACGGGCCGACCAGCGCCACAATCTCGCCGGGGGCAATGGTGAGCGAGAGGCCGCGCAGCACCGGCAAGGGCGCGCCAGCCTGCTGATAGGTCCGGACGACCTGACGCATTTCGAGCGTCGGCGCCGCCGCGTTCATCCCGCCTCACTCATAACGCAGCGCTTCGACCGGGTCGAGCCGCGCGGCCCGCCAGGACGGATAGATCGTCGCGAGAAACGACAGCCCGAACGCCATCGCCAGCACCGCGCCCACCTCATAGGGATCGACGCGCGCCGGGATCTGGGTGAGGAAGTAAATCTCGGCGGAAAAGAGGTCGGTGCCGATGATCGCTTGGATGAAGCGGCGGATGGCCTCGATATGCTCGGCGAATTCGACGCCGAGCACGAAGCCCGCCAGCGTGCCGACCAGGCCGACGCTCGCGCCGGCGAGAATGAAGATGCGCATGATCATGCCGCGCGTTGCGCCCATGGTGCGCAGAATCGCGATATCGCGCCCCTTGTCCTTGACCAGCATGATCATGCTCGAGACGATATTGAACGCCGCGACGAGAATGATCAGCGTCAGGATGAGGAACATGACGTTGCGCTCGACCTCGACCGCGTTGAAGAAACTTAAGTTGCTCTGCTGCCAATCGAAGATGCGCGCCTTGCCGCCAAGCGCCTGGTCGATCTCGCGGTCATAGGCGCGCACATTGTCGGGATCGGCCACCATGACTTCGAGGCTCGTCACCGCCTTGTCGAGATTGAAGAAGGTTTGCGCCGTCTCCATCGGCATGAAGATCACGGAATTGTCGAACTCGTACATGCCGACATCGAAGGTGCCGGCGACGCGATAGGTCTTGATGCGCGGCACGGTGCCGAAGACGGTCGTCGTGCCCTGCGGCGAAATCAGCGTGATGCTGCCGCCCGGCCGGATGCCGAGGCGGAGCGCGAGCCGATTTCCGACGATGATGGCGTCGTTCTTGAATCCGGCGAGGGCATTGGGCGAGAGGTGATCGGCGATGAGAGATTGGCTCGCGAGATCCTTCTCGCTCATGCCGCGCACGAGAGCACCCGAGGCTGCCGCGCCCGCGCTTGCCATCACCTGTCCTTCGATGACCGGCCGCACCGAGACGATGCCGGGCAGACGCCGGACCACGGCCGCCTCGGCGTCGTAATCCTTCAGCCCGCCTTGCACCGCATAGACGTTGACGTGGCCGTTGAAGCCAAGAATGCGCCCCAATAGCTCGGCGCGAAACCCGTTCATGACCGCCATGGTCACGATCAAGGTCGCGACGCCCAAGGCGATGCCCAAAAGCGAGAAGATCGCGATGACCGAGATGAAACCTTCCTGGCGGCGCGCGCGCAGATAGCGGAACGCGATCAGGCGTTCGAGGCTGCCGAAAATCATCGAGGACCGGCGAAGAAATTCAACGCGGCCTCGGGCGCCATCTCGCGGCGCTCGCCCGAGGCGCGGGTCTTCACCTCGACGAGATTGTTGGCAAGCCCGCGCGGGCCGAGGATGAGCTGATAGGGCAGGCCGATCAGATCCATCGCGGCAAATTTCGCGCCGGCGGATTCGTCGCGATCGTCATAGAGAACATCGACGCCGGCCGCGCGCAGCTTGCCGTAGAGATCATCGCAGGCGGCGGTGCATTTGGCGTCCGCTGCGCGCAAATTGATGAGGCCCAGCTTGAAGGGCGCGACGGGCTCGGGCCAAACGATTCCGGCATCGTCATGGCTCGCCTCGATGATCGCGCCGACGAGCCGCGATACGCCGATACCGTAGGAGCCCATCTCCACCGCCACGGGCGCGCCGTCGGGCCCGGCGGCGACGGCGTTCATCGGCGCCGAATATTTCGTGCCGAAATAGAACACCTGTCCGACCTCGATGCCGCGAGCCTGGCGACGGCGCGCCTCGGGCACCCGCGCCTCGAACTCCGCCTGGTCGTGCTTCTCGTCGGTGGCGGCATACCAGCCGGCGATATAATCCTGCACCTTGGGCGATGTCGGATCGATGCCGGCCTCGTCGAGCTGCACGACATCGCTGTCGTAGAACAGCTCGCTCTCACCAGTATCGGCCTGAACGTGGAATTCGTGGCTGAGATCGCCGCCGATGGGGCCGGTATCGGCACGCACCGGAATGGGCGTGAGGCCCATGCGCTTGAAGGTCTTCAGATAGGCGGCGAACATCCGGAAATAGGAGGCAACCGCCGCGAGCTTGTCGATATCGAAGGAATAGGCGTCCTTCATCAGGAATTCGCGCCCGCGCATCACGCCGAAGCGCGGCCGAACTTCATCGCGGAACTTCCACTGGATGTGGTAGAGGATTTTCGGCAGGTCGCGATAGGATTTGACCGAGCTGCGGAAAATGTCGGTGATCAACTCCTCATTGGTCGGGCCATAAAGCATGTCGCGCTCGTGCCGGTCGCGGATGCGCAACATCTCCTTGCCGTAATCCTCATAGCGTCCGCTTTCGCGCCACAGCTCGGCCGGCTGGAGCGTCGGCATCAGCATCTCCTGCGCGCCCGCCGCGTCCTGCTCCTCGCGCACGATCTGCTCGACCTTTTGCAGCACGCGGAAGCCGAGCGGAAGCCAGGAATAGATCCCGGCCGACGATTGCCGAATCATGCCGGCGCGCAACATCAGCCGATGCGAGACGATTTGCGCCTCGCTCGGATTTTCCTTCAGCAGCGGCAGAAAATAATCGGAAAGACGCAAGGTTTCGCCTGGGACCCAAGAAAGAACACCGCCGAGGAACTTAGGCAATCGCAGCGGGACTGTCTATTCGCCGGACACGGGTTAGCGGCGCGCTTTGCGGCACGCGGCAATCAGCGCCGCATTCTCGTCCGCGGACAAGGGCTTGCCGTTGAAGAAGGCCGCATCGCCGCGCACGGTGACGTAGCCGAGGATCGCCTTCGCCCCGAAGGTGCCTCCCGCCGGCGGAACGCCGAAAAGTCCGGCGAGGTTCTTGCGGATTTCGATGGGGAAATTATCGAGCTCGAGCGGCGCCGGCGCGGGGAGATCGGCCGGCGCGACCTTGCGCCCATTGATGTCGACGCCGGGCTGGTAGGCGGCGCCCGGAACGGCGGCATCGGCCGCGAAGGCCGCGCAGATGGCGGGCGAGATGACGACACTCCCCTGCTCCGACCGCTCGACCGCCCCGGGCGGCAGCGGCAGGTCCGCGGCGAGCGAGGGCGAGGCCAGGAGCAGCGAGAGGGTGATCGATGCCGTGGACCGCATCAGAATTCGCCGGCCCTGGGGCGCAGCTGAGCCGCGGTCTTTTTCGCCTGCAATGACAATTTATCCACAAAATTAACGTGACGAATCGAAAGCATTTTCGTACACTCCTGACCGCTTTCGCAAACGCAATGCAAGAAAGCGACCGGGCCCAAGTTTAGGGAGGAAAAGCCGCCGACGGGCGGTTTGGGGAGCTACCCTTTAACAGAAGTCCACAACCGTCACGCATGCGTGCTCCAGGCAAGATCATCAGATCTTGCCTAATTTTTTGGCACCGAGGCTGAAACACGCTTCGCCGCTTGCCAGGGCGGTCCCAGAGCGGCAATCGCCGCCTGAACCGGACAGCTCGGGACATGAGCCCCTCGCAAATAACCGAGGCTCATGAGGAACTCATTGACGATCTCGCCGCCGGTAAAGCGGAACGTATCGCGAAAGAGCTTCACCCAGCGCTCTTTGGGCAAGGGATGATGCGCGTCGAGCCAATAGGCGAAGGAGCCATGCGAGCGCCGGATCGCCTGCAGGCGGCGCGCATTCTCGATGACGGCCTCGATTTTGAGCCGGTTGCGGATGATGCCGGCATCGGCCATCAGCCGCTTCACGTCCTTGGCGGCAAACGCCGCGACGCGGTCGATGTCGAAGCCCTGGAACGCCACCGCAAAGGCGGCGCGCTTCTTGAGGACGGTGAGCCAGGAGAGCCCGGCTTGGTTAATTTCGAGCACCAGCCGCTCGAACAAAACGGCATCGTCGCGCGCGGGGAAACCATATTCGGTATCGTGATAGGCACCGTGGAAGGGATGGCCCGGCGCGAGGCGGCAATATTCGGCGCTCATGTCACGACCGGAAGTCGATCAGCTGCACGGATATGGCCCAGTAGACGACCAGCCAGATGAGCCCGGCAACGATGCTGGTGATCGCCGCTTTGCGCCAGAGCCGCGGGTTGCGCGGCGCGCCGGCACGCCGCCCGGGATCGTCCTCCTCCGCCGGCTTCACGCCCCAGGGCAGGACCGCGAAAATCGTCACCCACCAGATCACGACATAGGTGGCGATGCCGATGAACCAGCTCATGGCATCAGGCCTGTTCGAGCTCGATCAGCGTGCCGCAGAAATCCTTGGGATGGAGGAAGAGCACCGGCTTGCCATGGGCACCGATGCTCGGCTCGCCATCGCCCAGGACCCGCGCGCCCGCGGCTTTGAGGCGATCGCGCGCCGCCTCTATATCCGCCACCTCATAGCAGAGATGGTGCATGCCGCCCGCCGGGCTGCGCTCGAGAAAGCCCGCGACCGGCGAGTTCTCTCCCAAAGGCGTCAGCAATTCGATCTTGGCGTTGGGCAAGGTCACGAACACCGTTTTGACCCCGTGCTCGGGCAGATCAACCTCGGCGGAAACCTCGGCGCCCAGCACATCGCGATAGAGCGCCGCCGCCGAGGCAAGGTCCGGCACGACGATTGCGACGTGGTTGAGCCGGCCGATCATCGGGGCGGTTCTAGCGCAAGCCCACGCGCCGTGAAAGCACCGGCTAATCGGCGCTCGACTGGCGCACCGGGCTCAGCCCCGCCGGGATGCGGAAAGCCAGCACAAAGAGCCCGATCGCGAGGAGGCCGGCGATCAGATAGACATTGAACATCGAGGTTCCGATCGCCGCGCTGAGTCGCGCCACCTCGGCGCCGCCAAGGCCGGAGCGGCTCGCAGGATCGAGGAGGCGATTGATCTCGCTTCCCGCGCGGCTGATCTGCTCGGCGACGCCCAGATTGAAGACCGCGCCGAAAAGGCCGGTGCCGACGGATTGCCCGACGGTGCGCATGAACATATTGGCCGAGGTCACGGCTCCGCGCTGTCCCCAGCCGACGCTGGTCTGCACGGCGACGACGAAGGTCGTGTTGCTGAAGCCCATGCCGAGGCCGAGCACGGCGGCGCCTGCCGTCGCCCAGGCCGCGCCGCGCGACGGGTCGGCCGTCAGCAGCAGGATGCTGCCGAGGATCATGATCACGCCGCCGATGAGCGCCGCGGCGCGGTAGGACAGCGCGACCATGAAACGGCCCGCACCGAAGGTGCCGCAGGTCCAAAGCACCGAGGAGGCGCCAAGCGCAAGACCCGCGATGACCGGGGTCGCGCCCATCGCGCCCTGCAGATAGGTCGGAAGGAACGCGCCATTGCACATCATCAACGCGCCGATGACGAAAGAGCCGAAATTGCCGACCGCGATGATCGGCACGCGCCACAGCTTGAACGGCACGATAGGCTCCGCGACGCGGGCTTCGAGAAGCGCGAGCCCGGTCAGGCCCACCACGGCAACGAGGCCGAGCGTCCACAGCACCTGGCGATCAAGGGTCTGGATCTGGACGATGACGACCATCAGCGCGCCGATGCCGATCATCAACAGCACCGCGCCGCCGTAATCGACCTGGTGCGGCCGCGCCTCGATGCGCTCATGCAGGAACACCGCAAGCGTGATCATCGCCGCGAGGCCGATCGGGATGTTGACCCAGAACACCAAGGCCCAGTTGAGATGCTGGACGATGAACGCGCCGAGGAGCGGCCCCGCGATCGCCGATGCGCCGAACACGGAGGAGAGATACGCCTGCACGGTCGCGCGCTCGCGGGCGCTATAGAGATCGCCGACGATCGTCCAGGCGATCGGCTGGATCGCGCCGGCGCCGAGGCCCTGGATCGTGCGCAGCGCGATGAGCGGCACCATCCCCCAGGCAAAGCCGCAAGCCGTCGACGCCGCGACGAACAAGGCGGCGCCGGCAATGAAGACGCGCTTGCGGCCGTAGAGGTCGGCCAGCCTGCCATAGATGGGCGTCGAGGCGGCTTGGCTCAGCAAATAGGAGGCGAACACCCAGCTGAACAGATCGAAGCCGCCGAGATCGGCGACGATGGTGGGCATCGCCGTGCCGACGATGGTCGATTCGACCGCCGCCATGAACTGAGCCATGAGGCAGGCGGACATGATGAGACGCCGGCGCGTGAGGGCCGCGCCCGTGCGTTGCGTCTCATCGGCGTCGCTCAAAGCCAATCGCGCCTCTCCAAAGCGCCGAAACTATCGGCGCGGCCGCAGCCTGACCAATGCGCTCTGAGCATGCCGGGGGTGAGAACGGCATCGTTGCACGGCGCCCGCACCGGCACCGCCCCGGGTCAGGCGATCCGCACCACGTGAATCTCCGTGACCGGCCGCTTGCCGGACGAGGTTTTCAGCGCGCGGCGGATGGCGAGGCGCACGGCTTCGCGCAGCGCCGCATCGTCGCGGCGCTCGCGCGTTGGAAGCTCGGTGACGGCCTGCTGAACCGCGCC
>Ga0070681_10001857_pt1 | contig 19079 bp, 16 predicted proteins | sample KBSC83BmetaG_FD_65650 | JGI IMG/M metagenome (GOLD analysis project Ga0070681, IMG submission 65650) | Corn rhizosphere microbial communities from Kellogg Biological Station, Michigan, USA - KBS C8-3B metaG | ecosystem: Host-associated > Plants > Roots > Rhizosphere | place: USA: Michigan... | reverse complement strand
GTGATTGAGTACTTTGTACGGCGGCTCGGCATACGCAGGGAGCGTGATCGAAACGAATGCAACGCAGAGCAGGGCAAGGCCCGGCAGCCGATTTGACATTTATCCCCATCCCGGCGGTGAAGCCGGTGCGGCGTGTTTGTACTTGGGCCGCTTGCGGAGAATGCTGTCACAGATGACGGCGCCGCGAATGTGAGCTTGCTCACGTCGCAGGACACTCGCAGAGGGCGAAAACGCAACAGCGGGTCGCGGTTAGACAGAATCCTTGAGCGCGACTGTATGATCAGCCAGCTTGTCGAGGTTGGGTCGCGCGCGCGCGGCGATCAGCTTGCGCGCAGCCATCTGATCCTTCGCGTGGTTGACTGTATCGATAGCCACCAGCTCGCCGGCTCGCAGGTAACACGCGCTGAAACTTCGTGAGGCCGGATCGCCGCGTACGACGACTGTGTCGTGCTCTTGGCAGAGCCCAACGATCACCAGCTTGAGGTCGAACTGATCCGACCAGAACCAGGGCACCTTGTTGTGCACGGTCGGCGTGCCGATGAGATTGAGAGCGGCACTGATTGCCTGCTCGAACGCGTTGTCCACGGACTCGAGTCGCACCCGCAGCCCGTAGTGAAGATTGGTGTGACTGGTGCAGTCGCCCGCGGCGTAGATATCCGGATCGGACGTGCGACATTGAGTGTCCACGAGGATACCGTTGGAGCATTCCAGGCCGGCCGCGATCGCGAGCTCTTCGACGGCAACGACGCCGACGCCGATAACGACCACATCAGCCGGATGCTCTGCGCCGTCTTCAGTGAGCACCGACCGAACGCGCCCCTCGGCGTTACCCGCGAGCGCACGGACGCGAGCGTTGCAAAGGATCCGGACGCCTCGGCGGGTGTGCTCCTGCGTAAAGAAGGTGGACAGCTGAGGACAGGTCACGCGGTTCATCACCCGGTCGGCCATTTCCAGCACCGTGGCTTCGAGCCCCAGCTCGCGCGCGGTCGCGGCGACCTCCAGCCCGATATAGCCCCCACCCACGACGACCAGCCGCCGGCCCGGAGCCAGCTCCGCCCGGATCCGGTCGACGTCGTCCAGTGTTCGCAGATAGTGGACCCCGGCGAGGTCCGCGCCCGGTGCGGCCAGCTTCCTGGGCGTGCTGCCGGTTGCTAGCAGGAGGCCGTCGTAGGCAATGCTCGAGCCATCGTCGAGGCGGACTCGATGGTCGCCGCGGGATAGCTCGACGACGCGCCGCCCGGTGCGTATCTCCACCCCATGGTCCGCATAGAAATGGGCGGGACGAATAAACAGCCGCTCCCGCTCCAGCGCGCCGGCGAGATACTTCTTGGAGAGGGGCGGTCGCTGGTAGGCCACCCAGGGCTCGTCGCCGACGACGACCAGCTTCCCCGTGAAGCCTTTGCGGCGTAGTGTATCCACGGCCTGGACGGCGGCCTGGCCGGCCCCCACGATCACGATTTGCTCGCGCATCGGACGAAGCATAACGCACTGGCGAGATGCACCACGATGGGATGGCGTTCGTAAGGCTCGCGCCACAATGGTGCAGGGCCCGGACTGCCGGTGCGTCTTTTGCGCGCAAACTCCGTGATTTACCGGTAGGTCGGGCGTGGCATGAAAGCTGCAAAACGTCCGTGGCCGCGAGTTAGTCGTACAAGTCTAAAGCTGAGAAACTCCGACGGAGAGTTCGCACATGAAACTGGTCACCGCGATCATCAAGCCATTCAAGCTCGACGACGTGCGCGCTGCGCTGTCCGATATCGGCGTTTCGGGCATGACCGTCACCGAGGTGAAGGGGTTCGGTCGGCAGAGGGGTCACACCGAGCTGTACCGGGGCGCCGAGTACGTCGTGGACTTCGTTCCCAAGACCCGCATCGAAGTCGCTGTCCGCAGCGACCTGGCGGAACAAGTCGTCGAGGCCATCCTCAAGTCCGCCAAGACGGGCAAGGTCGGCGACGGCAAGATCTTCATCACCGACATCGACCGCGTCATCCGCATCCGCACCGGCGAGACGGACGACTCAGCGTTGTAGCTCCCTGGCTTAGCTGCCTGGACCTGCTCCCGCCCGCGCGCTTCTGGCGCGCGGGCCCATGGTGCCCGGTATGATGGCGGGACTATGTCCAAAGCCATTCGTTTCCACGAGTTCGGTGGCCCCGAGGTCTTGCGCTTCGAAGACATCGAAGTCGACAAACCCGCGGCCGATGAAGCTCAGATCCGTCACACGGCGATAGGCCTCAACTACATCGACGTCTACGACCGTACGGGTCTTTATCCCGGCGAGTTGCCGAGTGGTCTGGGGCGCGAGGCTGCTGGAGTGATTACGGCAGTAGGCCGCAAGGCTCGCGGATTCCGCGTCGGCGATCGTGTCGCCTATGTCCATCCCAAGCCCGGTGCGTACAGCGAGCTCCGCAACGTCCCCGTCGAGCGGCTCGTGAAAGTGCCGAAGGGAATCTCCGACGAGCAGGCGGCGGCATTGATGCTGAAGGGCCTGACGGCCCAGTACCTGCTGCGCAGTACTTACCGCGTCGAGCGAGGGGAGAACATCCTCGTGCACGCGGCTGCTGGAGGCGTGGGTCTCCTCCTGTGTCAGTGGGCGAAGGCCCTCGGCGCAAAGGTGATCGGCGTGGTTGGAAGCGAGGCCAAAGCGGAGCTTGCCGGCAAGCACGGTTGCAAGCACGTTTTGATTCTCGGACGCGATGAGCTTGTCCCCAGCGTACGCAAACTCACGAAGGGCGAAGGCGTTGCGGTCGTCTATGACGCCGTCGGCAAGGACACGTTCTTCGAGTCACTGGATTGCCTGCGGCCGCGCGGAATGTTGGTTTCGTACGGCAACGCCTCAGGCCCGCCGCCGCCAGTGGGCCCGCTCGAGCTAGGCAAGCGCGGCTCTCTATTCCTGACACGGCCGTCGTTGTTCCACTACATTGCGAAGCGCGCGGACCTCGACGCAGCCGCACGTGAGCTCTTTGCCGTGGTGAAGAACAAAACCGTGCGCGTTCGAATCGGTCAGACCTATCCGCTCTCCGAGGCCGCCGAGGCCCATCGCGACCTCGAAGGCCGCAGGACCACGGGTTCGACGTTGCTGATTCCTTAGTTCACGCGCGCCGATCCACCGCCGTTCGTCCCGCGAGGCTGGCGATGACGATGGCCAACTCCTCCGCCTCCACCGGCTTGGCGATGTGATTCTGGTATCCCGCCTGTAGCGCCCGCAGCCGATCCTGCGGCGAGCTGTAGCCCGTCACCGCCACCGCTGGCGTGAGACCTCCGAACTCCGGATCGAGCGCCCGCACCTGCTCGATGAGCGCGAAGCCATCCATCCCCGGCATACCGAGGTCGGCAAGCAGCACATGCGGACGCTGTTCGAACAACAACGACAAGGCGGTGTGCCCACTGTCCGCCAGCGCAACTTCCGCCCCGAAATCCTGAAGCATTCGGCTCATCAGCTCGCGCGCGCCAGCCTCGTCATCGACCACAAGAATCCGCACTCCCGCGAGAGTCGCAGTAACGGCGGCCCGAGCCGCAGGCGCGTCCGTGACGAGCGGCTGTGCGAGCGTGGCGCGTATTGGCAGATGAATCACAAAGCGCGCACCGGCGCCTTCGCCCTCGCTGTGCGCTTCGACCGTGCCTGCATGCAACTCCACGAGGTGACGGACGATGGCTAGTCCCAGCCCCAATCCGCCGTGGCGCCGACTGATCGAGCCGTCCTCCTGTCGAAAGCGGTCAAACACGTGTGGCAGAAACTCCGCCTTGATGCCTTGACCGCTGTCCTGAATGCTGATCTGCGCGGAGGTACCACGGCGCGCGAGAGCGACTTCGACCCGCCCTCCCGAGGGAGTGAATTTGATCGCGTTCGATAACAAGTTACAAACGACTTGCTGCAATCGAGCGAAGTCGCCGTGCACGTATCCCGTGTCCGTCTGGAGCTGTGGCACAAGGCTCAGTCCTTTCGTCTGAGCCGCCGGCAACATTGCATCCAGCGCAGCCTCGACGACTCTGCGCGGATCGACACTGACGAGCTCCAGTGACACTTTGCCTGTCACGATGCGCGAGGCATCCAGCAGGTCCTCGATCAGACGCTTTTGCGCGCGAGCGTTGCGCTCGATGGTCTCTAGAGCGCGTCCCTGCGTGGATTCATCGAGGCGGCGGGTCCGCAATAGCGTCACCCACCCGAAGATCGCATTGAGAGGAGTACGAAGCTCATGCGACATCGTCGCAAGGAACTCATCCTTCAGTCGGCTGAGACCCTCAGCTTCGACTCGCAGCACTTTCTCCCGCGCGAGCGTCTGCTCGCGCTCGGCCTGCGCACGTTTGCGCTCTGCGATCTCAGCCTCGAGGCGCTCGTTGATCTTCTGCAGCTCGCGCGTGCGCTCGTCGACGCGCGATTCGAGTTCCTGGTTGGTACCGGACAGAGCCGCGTGGGCCCGAAACAGGTCGACGAACACCTGAACCTTGGTGCGCAGAACAGGAGCGATGACGGGGGAGAGGATGTAGTCGACGGCACCGAGCTCATAGCCCCGTGCCGTCTGCATTTCGTCCGCATAGGCCGTGATAAAGATGATGGGCGTATACCGCCCATTCCTGTGCTTGCGGATCAGACTCGCCGTCTCGAGGCCATCGATGTCCGGCATGTTGACGTCGAGCAGGATCACCGCGAACTCGGTGTGCAGTATCCGCTTCAGCGCTTCCGTACCGGAGCTCGCGAGGACGATGTCCGCGTCGATCTCCTCGAGCAGCGTGCTGTACACCAGCCGCTTCTCGGGCAAGTCATCGACGATGAGGATCTGCGCGCGGGTCATCTCCCCTGAATAACCCACACTTCGCGATCAGACAAGTAGACAAACGCCAGCGTAGCAGTTCCGCGGTGCCCGCCGTCCAGCCGTGACCGGCCGCTTTAGCGTACGACCCGCAGCTGTTTCGCGGCGCGTCCGATGCCCAGCGTGCCGCTACGGACGACTTCAAGCAGCTCGCCGTTCTGCGCAAGGTCCGCGATGAACGTGTTGACTTCCGCCTCGCTCGCGGTCAACTCGACGACGAAACCGTCCACCGCCGGATCGAGCACGCGCCCGCCGGTGCGTACGACATAACCTCGGACGGCGTCCGTTCGGTCAGGCCGGACTTTGAGCTTGAGCAGTACGAGCTCGCGCTCGAGGTGCTCGCCGCGTGTCATGTCCTCGATGCTCACGACGTCCACCAGCTTGTTGAGCTGGTTTGCAATCTGTTGAATGACACCCTCCGAGCCCTTGGTGACCAGCGTGAGGCGCGATACGGTCGGATCGTCTGTGGGTGCGACCGACAAGGACTCGATGTTATAGCCGCGGGTGGAGAACAGTCCGGCCACGCGCGTGAGAGCGCCGGCTTCGTTCTGCAGCAGAATCGCAATGATATGACGCATGGAGCTCATGGAAATAGACGGGGATAAATTGCCAGGACTGCAGAATAAAGGATTCGCACCCCGTTGGGCGACCGCCACCGCACGGCCGCCAAACCCATGGCAAATCGTGCATTTCCGGCCCCCGTTTGCACGGTGGAACCAAGCTGCTAGTCTCAGGGGGCTAGCGCCCCTACTTTTCGAGAGCGACCCCCCATGAGCGACACGGTGATCCAGCCCCGCCCCGCGGGACATCCGCTTGCCGGACAGCGGATGACGGGCGCCCGGATGCTCATGCAGGTGCTCGCGGATGAGGGCGTGACCGCTATTTTCGGCTACAGCGGCGGCGCCATCCTCCCGACCTACGACGCCGTCTTCGTGTTCAACGAGCAGCAGAAGGCCGCCGGCGAGGCGCAGATCCCCCTGATCGTCCCCGCGAATGAGCAGGGCGCAGGTTTCATGGCAGCCGGTTACGCCCGCGCCACCGGTCGTGTGGGCGTCTGTTTGGTGACCTCAGGTCCCGGTGCGACGAACACGGTAACGCCGGTGCGCGATTGCATGGCGGATTCGATTCCCATCGTGGTCATCTGCGGCCAGGTAGCCACCGCCGCGATCGGCACCGACGCCTTTCAGGAGGCGCCCGTCCCGTCGATCATGGGTGCGGTGGCAAAGCACATTTTCCTGGTGACCGACCCCACACGCCTGGAGGCCACGATCCGCACGGCCTTCGAGATCGCGCGCACAGGGCGCCCAGGCCCCGTCGTCGTCGACGTTCCGAAGGACGTCCAGAACTGGGAAGGCGTGTTTCAGGGCGGCGGCATGTTGCCCATCCCCGGCTACCGCCGGCGGATGAATGAGCTCGCCGACCGCGTCCTCGAGACGCACGAGATCGCGAGATTCTTCGAGATGCTGAGCGAGGCCAAGCGGCCGCTCATCTACGCCGGCGGTGGCGTCATCAACTCCAACGCCGCAGGCGCGTTGCGCGAGTTCTCCTCTACGTTCGGCATCCCGGTGGTCACCACGCTGATGGGCATTGGTGCCGTCGATACGACGCAACCCCTGTCGATGCGGATGCTCGGCATGCATGGCACGGCGTTCGCCAACTACGCCGTCGAAGATTGCGATTTCCTGATCGCCGCAGGCGCGCGGTTCGATGACCGCGTGGCCGGTGTTCCCGCCAAATTCGCGAGGAACGCGAAGAAGATCGCTCATTTCGACATCGACCGCGCCGAAGTGAACAAGGTGAAACGGGTGCAGTGGAGCCACGTCGGCCTGCTCCCCGAGGCGCTTCAGGCCGTCACCGAGTACGGCCGCCGCGAAAAATTCCAACCCGACTACAGCGTGTGGCAGTCGGAGCTCGCCGAGCTGAAGCGCGTGTACGCGATGAACTACGACCGCGCGAGCGAGCTCATTCAGCCGTACTACGTCATCGAAGAGATCAACCGGTACGCCGGCGGCGAAGCCATCATCAGCACCGGCGTCGGACAGCACCAGATGTGGGCCGCTCAGTATTGCGACTTCCGCCACCCGCGGTGCTGGCTCACCTCCGGCAGCATGGGAACCATGGGCTTTGGTCTGCCTGCCGCGATCGGCGCGCAGATCGCCAACCCCAAGCGGCTCGTCATCGATATCGATGGCGATTCGAGCATCCGCATGAACATCGGCGAGCTCGAGACGGTCACCACCTACGATCTGTCCGTCAAGGTCGTCGTCCTCAACAACTTCGGCGACGGCATGGTGAAGCAGTGGCAGAAGCTCTTTCACAAGGGACGCCTGTCGGCCAGCGACCGCTCGCTGCACAAGAAGGACTTCATCAAGACGGCCCAGGCGGACGGGTTTCGCTATGCGGTGCGGCTCGATCGGAAGTCGGATGTGCCGCGCGTCATCGAGGAGTTCGTGAAGTTCGAGGGAGCGGCGTTTCTCGAGGTCATGATCGACCCGGATGCGGGGGTGTATCCGATGGTCGGGCCTGGGCAGTCGTACGAGAACATGATTACGGGGGAGTTCATTCCCTCGCGGCACAAGGTTGAGGTGAAGCCGCCTGGGGCTTCTGAGATGTTCTAGAGTTCTTTTTGCCGTCGCCCGGCTTCGCGGGCAAAGAGCGCGTTGCCGTCGGCCGGGGTCGCGTGGCGCGGGCGAAAGTGTTGACCCGCGTCGCCTGGTCGGGCGCCCGGCGTGATCGTGTCTCCGCCGCGTCAATTTGGCGTGCACCCCGACAACCAGTCGATCAGCTGCTTGGAACATGCCGGGTGCCCGCGCACGGGCTATCGCGCCTGGCAAGTTACGTTGTCGCGAGACTCTGAGCGCTTTCAGGTGGCCAGGCGCGCTGACGCCCGCGCGCGGCGCCCGACAAGTCGACGCGGGTCAACACTTTCGCCTGCGCCACGCGACCGGAGGCCCTGGCTGACGTTTCGCGCAGCTGCCGGCATCACCCTGGCGGAGCTAGAGGCGTTGGTGCTGTTAGTTTCGGGAAAGCGCTCCACTTTTTGCGCGCTTGGCCCTACTGCGTCTCGCGCCCGCGCGTCCTCGCAGGTAGACTCCGACTGAGTGATATTGTCCGCGAAATGAGCGCCGCAATGGGTGTGAATCCGCTGATCTCTCGTCGGGAGTTGTTGAAGCGGGGCACGAGCGCGGCTGGTGCGGCGCTCCTGGCGCGTACGACGGCAGCGTCGCCGTCCCTGCCACTGATTACCAAGCCGATACCTTCGAGCGGCGAGCGACTGCCAGTCATTGGGCTTGGGACAATTTGGTATCGCCGCACCCAGGCTGCGGCTCTGCGCCAAGTGCTTGAGCGTATGCACGTGTTGGGCGGTACGGTTATCGACACCGCTGCGGCATATGGTGAGAGCGAAGAGGTCATCGGTCGTGCACTCGCCGACGCCAAGCTGCGCAGAAAGATGTTCGTCGCGAGCAAATTCAACGCCGGTGCCGCCGGCTCCGGTCCACCGATCGGCAATGGGCCCCCGCAGGGATTTGCGCGGCCTCCGGGGGTGGCGCCGATTCCGGGCCCCCCGACCGGAATAGAGCGACCGGAACGCGATGGTGTCGGGGGAGCCGCGAGCTTCGATCGGTCGTTGGCCCGACTGCGTACGAGCTATCTGGACCTGCTGCAGGTTCACAGCATGAGTGGCACGGATGAGTTGCTGCCGCTGCTCGTGCAATGGAAACAGGCAAAGCGAATCCGCTACCTAGGGGTGACGACTTCGAGTCCGGACCAACACGCCGCCGTTGTTTCCGCCATGCAGCGCTACTCGCTGGACTTCGTTCAGGTGGACTACTCGCTGGCCAACCGCGTAGCCGCCGATCGCGTTCTGCCCGTCGCACTCGAGCGTCGGGTGGGTGTGCTGGTGAACTTGCCGCTCGGCCGCGCCACGCTCTTGAGCCGCCTTGCCGGGACGCCGCTGCCTGCCTGGGCGGCCGACTTCGACGTGCACAGTTGGAGCCAGCTTCTGCTGAAGTACGTCGTCTCGCATCCTGCGGTGACGTGCGCCATTCCCGGATCACTGCATCTCGAGCACCTCGTTGACAACCAGGGGGCCGGACGCGGGCGCCTTCCCGATGCTGCCGCGCGAACCCGGATGGAGCAGTTGTGGGATGGCTTGGTGGGTAGCACGCCGACTTGAGGTTATAGAACGTGCTTGGGCATGTGCAGCAAGTGCGCCCACCGCGCAGCTGCGCGAGACCGCACTATCGCTGGTGTAAAAGCGCCACGCGGCCGATCGCGAGTCGACGATTTCACGCCCCTCCGCTTGCACCGAGCGTGACGAGAAGCTCGTCCAGTTGTTCGAACACCTCGCCCATCCCTTCCGCCGCTCCGGTGCCGGCAGCGTCTAGAGCTTCCTTCGAGGGATAAAGCTCGCGCAGGACGAGCAGTGTCTTGCCACCTTTTTCCTGGAGAGTCACCGTGGTGACGGGCCCACCGTCGCCCCCTTCGTCATTGGTCCAGACTAGGCGCGAGTGCGGTGTCACTTCGATGTACTTGCCGAAGAATTCCATACCATTGTTAAACACCAAACGGTATCCGCCTCCGACACGAACATCCATCTCGCAGGAAACCAGGGACATGCCCATCGACTTCACCGCCCACCACTTCTTGAACAGATCGGGCTTGGTCCACGCTTCGAATACGATGCGCGCCGGAGCGTCGAAAGTTCGCTCGACGACGAGCTCACGCTCGGACTTCCGTTCCACAGTGGTGCGGTTCTTCATGGGCTTGGACTCACTCTCTTCTTGCCTCCGTGGACTTTCTCGCTCTGTTTCAAAGCCTCGATAACCTTGTCCAACTCGTCGAAGCGTTCGGCCCAGAGCTGGCGGTACTTCTCGAGCCATGCCGTCGCTTCCTCCAGTCGATCCGGGCCGACCCTGCAGGTTCGCACGCGACCGACCTTCGCCGTGATGACGAGCCCGGCCTGCTCCAGGACGCCGACATGCTTCTTCATGCCCGTGAGGGTCATGTTGAATTTCTCGGCCAGCTCGGTGATTGAAGCCTCGGCACGCCCGAGCCGTTCCAGTACGCCGCGTCGAGTGACGTCCGAGAGGGCGGCAAAGGAGGCATCGAGGTGGGCATTCGTATACTGAACCATCTTGTTCAGTATGAACGAATAGCTGGACGCATGCAAGCCGGACGCCAGCTGCTGTTGCTCGAGAATGCCGGCCACAACGCCCTCGCTACGCGCAGCGACGAGTTTCTGGATCTCCTCGTACAGCGAGTCCGTCGCTTCGCGGCGGAGCCCTGAAAGTACGCTCTCCGAGGAGCCTCGCCTCGGTGACGGCGGCCTTGCGACTGAGTACACCCTGTTCATGGCGATCCTGTGCGCTATCGCAGTGGCGCTCATCCTTCCTGTCGAGTGCCAAGTTCGCGAATCTACCGGGGGCATCCGCATGCGCCACCTCATCGGTGTGCCACCACCCATCGTGTGCTGCGCCGCGACCTGCGTAAGCCAGAAGAAAGCTTCGCAGAGGCGATCCAACCGCTACGGTCGACGCGCGAGATAAATCCCGCTCCGCGCCCAGTGTGTTGACATCTCACTCACACAAACTCCTGCGTACACTCCAGTCCGCGACCCGACGGACCATAACGAAATTCAGCTTCCGTCGGTCACACCTGATTCCAATAAGGAGATGAATCATGGCCAGCGCGCGTCAGGAATCCACCGCCCCCGTCGCATCGCTTCCCATCAAGGGCAGCACCCGCCATCCGTTGCGAGCCGCTCGAGTCATCGGCCCGACCGACCCCTCCCGGCGAATCAAGATCAGTCTGTACGCCCGGCAGAACCCTGCGACCGTCATTGAGCGCGCCCGGGTGCTCGAGACGCTATCGACCCAATTTCCTCGCCAGCGCCAGTATCTGGACAACCAGCAATTCGAAACGCTTTTCGGGGCCGATCCCGCCGACCTCGAGCGCCTCAGGACGTGGGCTGGAGCGAAGGGTTTGCGCGTGCTCGATGCAAACACCGCCAGCCGCCGCGTTCTCGTGGAAGGTACCGTCGCCCAGATCAATGCCGCCTTCACCACCACACTCAATGACTACCAACACCCGCGCCTCGGACACTTCCGGGGACGTGAAGGCGCCCTCCAAGTGGACTCCGCCATCTCTAACATTCTCGAAGGAGTGTTCGGCCTCGACAACCGTAAAGTGGGGCGCCCTCGACTCCGACGACTCCCGATAACGCCCTCAGAGTGGGAATCCCTCGACTCCATAGCTCCAGCGCCGAAGAAAACGAAGGCAAAGCGCGCGCCTAAAGCCGGCCCTACACCACCGTGGCGCGGAACCTTCTTCCCGCCGCAGGTGGCCGCGCTGTATAGCTACCCAACGCAGTTCACGGGAAAGCAGCAAAACGTCGCGGTATTCGCCTTCAACGGTGGCACGGATGGCGATCCTCACGGGGGCTACAACAAAGCGGCCCTGCAGACTTACTTCACACAGACGCTCGGTGGAAAGATGGCCTCCATCCAAGACGTCGTCGTCCAGGGCCCCGGCAATTTCCCCGGCCCTGACACCACAGCCTCCGCAAACCAAGGCGATGCCACCGGCGAGGTCATGCTCGATCTCTGCGTCGTCGGTTCGCTCCTTCCCGACGCGAAGATCTTCGTCTACTTCACGGAGTTCACGACCCAGGGCTGGATAGATGCACTGCACGCCGCAGTCACCGATGGCAACGCCATTTCTGTCATTTCTATCAGTTACGGCAATCCTGAAGACGACCCGGAAGGCCTCTGGACCGCTATGGGCGTGAAAGCAGTCGATAAAGCGCTCGAAGCGGCAGCCGCCAAAGGCATCACCATCTGCGTTGCCTCCGGCGACGACGGCTCCGCCGACGACGAGCAGGCCGGCGCCCACGTCGACTTTCCCGCCTCCAGCCCCCACGTGCTGGCTGTTGGCGGCACCAAACTAGTCGCGAAAGCGAATGCCATCTCCGCCGAGACAGTCTGGAACGAAATCCGCTTCGACGAGGGGGCAGGCGGTGGCGGTGTCAGCGTGATCTTCTCCCGCCCGGATTACCAATCCAAAGCGAACGTTCCGAGAGCCGCCGATCCCCCGCATCGAGTCGGGCGCGGCGTCCCTGACGTCGCCGCAGTCGCAGACCCCAAGACCGGCGTCGTCGTAATGCACGTCGACGGTGTGCACCTGGAGCCTATCGGAGGTACCAGTGCATCGGCTCCCCTGTGGGCGTCACTCATCGCACTGATCAATCAAGGCATTCAAACGCGCTGCGGTTTCATCAATCCGTTGCTCTACACGCAGCTCAATAAAGGAGTCCTTCGCGACATCACGGTTGGCAGCAACGGTGCCTACGCCTCGCAGGCAGGTTGGGACGCGTGCACCGGCTTTGGCGCCCCCGGCGGCGCAGCGTTACTGAAGGCTCTCTCCAAGCCGGCCGCTGGCGGAAAGCACAAATAGGTATCCGGGAGCCGGCGTGGACCCGGCTCCCGTCCGACTGGGCGACGCCATAATTCGCCACAATTCCCCCACGGCCGGGCCAGGGTGTCACGCGAAGCTCTCTCGGAAAGGGAGGCAGCTACGTGACATTCTCTGCTCATTCGGCTTCGGTGAAAGCCGCGATCCTGACCGGCATCGCTCTTGTGCTGCTCATTCCGCTGACGCTGCTGGAAAGCCTGGTTTCAGAGCGAACGGGTCTGCGTGACGCCGCGGTGCAGTCCGTGGCGCGCGGTTGGGGAGACAAACAGTGGATAAGCGGGCCGATTCGACGCGCCGGCCGCTACGGTGCTCCGTACTTCGTCGTCGAGAGGACGTGTTCTGACTGAAGGATCGCGCTATTGCCGCCGTCGATCGAGGCGTACCAATAGATCCGCTCCTCGCGAGCGTAGGGAAGCAGTGTCGCCGGGTCGGTGACGATGCGAGCCTGCGTCGAGGCGGTGTAATGGTCGAATTGATTATAAGGAGGAGGAAGGGTGAGGTCGCCGATCACACGGTTGAGCGCTTCCTTGTCAGGCGTTGCATGCAGCACGATCTCGACGCATGTCGGATCCGCCGCCCCCGCCGTGCACGGCAGCAAGCGTGTGAAGGCGAACTGAACCTTGTTCTGAATGACGACCCGCGGCATGCCGGGAATGGGAAGAGGCGCGTCGATCTCGTACCAGACACCCTGTTCGAGGGTTGCACCGATCCACATCGCGGTCTCGATCTGGTAGTTCTCGGCCGCGGCGGCCTCGAGCATCCCCGGCGCCAGATCGCCTTCCGCCGTCTCGACGGCGCTGTCCAAGAGATTGCGGGCGCGAGGACCGGAAGGTGCTGCCGCGCGGATGAGTCCCTGCGCCTTGGTGGCGAGCTGTGCCGCGAACGTCGTGGCGTCCGTAACACCGTCGAACTCTCCCGTGCCGCTGACTTTAAAGCCCACGGCGGGCAGGATGACGGGAGGGAAAACTACTAGCGGTGTCTGATTACGCTCCATAGTCGGCCAGACGCCGGGCTCGTACTCATCCAAACGATGCGAGTACGACACGTTCCAACTGCCGTCCTCATCGGCACGGATGTGACGATCGAACGTCGCGCCCGCACGGCTGCCAGTCGTGACTTGGCCATCGACGAGGCATACACGATGGTTCTCGAACAGGGTCCGTGCGTTACCTGTGTGCCATCCGAACGTCATAACTGCTTGCCGTTTTGGAAAGTCTTTGATGAGCTCGGCGACCCGCGCGGAACCGGCCGGCTCCCCTTGCCACGTCAGAAGCAGCTTGTAGTTCTCAGCAGCATCGTCCTTGAAGGCGTACTCCTTATCCATGTCGATGGTCGTCTGGAGCGCCTGCAGCGCGGCCGCACTGTCGCCGAGTTGATGCAAGGTAGTGCTCACATCGAACTGCATGATAACCATCGAATGGTAGTCGAACGCGTTGCGATAGAACTCCACGGCGCGGCGGCCCTCCGCGACCGCTACTCGCAGCTCGTCTTTGCGTTCCGATTCCTTGACGCACGAAGACCGCGCGAGGTGCAGCCGGAATTCGAGGTCGGCGACGGTGGCCCAACCGTCGGGGAACATAACACGCGATTTGGGATTTGCATCGACGCTGCCGAGTTGCTCCTGGGCTTGTTCGAGGCGTTTCAGGCAGGTGTCCGGCGTGCCGTCGAGGAGAAACTCCGCATAGTCGAGCTTCGCATTCAGCACCGCGGGGGAGTTGGGGTCGGTCCGGGCGGCGCTAGCGATTGCGGTCTCGAAGTCTTTCGCACTGGGCGAGTCCGCGGGCTCGTCGGGTGCGGTCTCAGGTGTGTCGGACGGATTCGCCGTTGCCGGCAGTACGCTCGCGGTCGTTGGGGCTCTCTGTACAGAGCACGAGCATGCGATGAGGCTGCTCGCCGCGGTCAGAAGGCACAGAAAAAGTGGACGAGCGCCCATCCGTCACCGAGGGACGAGCCGCGCGCCTCTCAGTGGGCGGCTGCCCCGTTTTCCTTGATCTTGACCGCCCGCGGGCAGCCGTAGTCCTTCTCAACGGTGTCGTTCGGTACGAAGACGGCGCCAGGGCAAATAAACGGGGGCTCCCGCTGGCACTCTCCGCTCGCGCAACCCTTATCTCGGTAGAGGTTCGTAGCAGCCAGACGATGATGGCGATGATGCGGCCCACCGGGCCGGGTATTAGGTCCTGTATGCGGCGCGTGGCTTCGATCGATCACACGCGTTGCAGTTGCTGCACTGCCCAAGCGAGGCCCGAGCGCGAGTGTGTTCCGGGCGCTGTGCTCCGCACGCGTCATCCCACCGCTGTGGGTTAGACCCGCGGACTCATAGCCGACGATGCCATAGCCGCCGCGCGCGCCGTTAACGCCTCGCCCGACGTAGGTTCCGCGAGGCGCATAGGCAACCTGCGCTCCGTTAGCGGCACCACTGGAACCAGCGCTCCCGTGCCCGTTGCCACCGCCAGCCCAATGACCGCCACTGGTGTGACCGTTACCGCCGCCGCTCCAGTGACCGCCACTCGGATGGCCTCCGGCATAGCCGCCACCCGTGTGGCTGCCGTATCCGCCACCGCCGTGATAGCCGCCGCCACCCGTGTGGCCGCCGTATCCGCCACCGCCATGACCACCTCCGTAGCCACCGCCGCTGCCGTGACCGCCGCCTCCGTAGCTACCGCCACCACCGTGACCACCTCCGCCACCTCCACCGTGCGACGCGCCGCTTCCACCTCCGCCACCGGTGCCACCGCTAAAACCGCCGCCGCTGGACGCACCTGCAGAAGAACCACCTCCGGCGGGTGCAGCACCAGGTGCCGCCGAGGCGAACGTGGCAGCGCAGAGGGTGAGGGCGGCAGCGAGGCTGACGAGGTAGGTACGCATGGCCGTTCTCCTGGAGGACTGACTCTTCGTGAGGTGCGGTACTCTCCCAATTCAAATACTAGTCCTAGGGCGTCTGACCGTCATTAATAATTGATTAACGTTTATTAACCAGAGCGGACCAGAGAGTAGATCGGTGTCGAGATTGAGCATCAGTAAGGCCGCTGCGCGTCTGCGCGCCGGATCGCTTTCCTCCGAGGAACTGACGCGCGACTGCCTCAATCGAATTCAACGTTTCAACCCGACAGTCAACGCCTACATCACGGTCGACGCCGATGGGGCGATGGCGACCGCGAGGCGGGCGGATAACGAAGCCGAGCGCGATGGATGGCGAAGCCCGCTGCACGGCATTCCCGTTGCCATCAAAGACAACATCGACACCGCAAACCTGCGGACGACGGCGGCCAGCCGCGTATTCGAGGCACGCGTACCCGCAAAGGATGCGGCTGTGGTCAGTCGATTGCGCACGGCCGGCGCGGTGATTCTCGGCAAGACGAACATGCACGAGATTGCGATCGGTACAACATCGGCGATCAGCTACTTCGGTGCGGTGCGGAATCCGCATGATCCGACGCGGGTGACGGGAGGATCTTCCGGCGGATCCGCGGCAGCAGTGGCGGCGGGACTGTGCCTGGGAGCGCTCGGCACCGACACCGGTGGCTCCGTTCGTATTCCTGCCGCCGCATGCGGCATCGTGGGATTCAAACCCACCTACGGTGTGGTCGACACCGCAGGATTGATGTACGCATCTGAGTCGTTCGACACTATCGGCCCTATGACTGCTTCGGTCGCCGACGCGGCGCACGTGCTGCGGGCAATCTCGGGCCATCCTGTTGCGCAGTCATGCGATCCGGCCGTCTGGCCTGCGATAGAAACTCTGAGAGTCGGCGTGTTGCTTCCCGACTCCGTGTGCTCCTGTTCCGTAGCGCCGGAGGTTGCGGCACATGTCGAGGCGGCTGTCGAAGTGCTGCGCTGCCTAGTCGCCTCGGTCGTTCCGGCCACGTTGCCCACAGCCAACTGGCTGTCTGCGCTGATCGGAGCAGAGGCCTACTCGCACTTCGCGCCCTACGCCCAAAGATCGCGCCAGGCATTCGATCCACGCATCCGAAAACATCTGCAGCTCGATGGTCCGCCCCCCGCAGCAGATGTCGACGAGTTACGCACCGCCCTTGCCAGTTTCCGCAGAGAAGTGAAAGACGCGTTCTCCGACTTCGATGTCGTCGTGTCTCCGACGTTACCCACTCTGCCGATCCCAATCAGCGACGCAGAGGCCTCATTCGCCCTGGCGCACTGTACCTTGCCATTCAACGTCGCCGGGCTGCCTGCGATCTCGATACCGTGCGGTTACTCTTCCGAAGGTCTTCCGATTGGGTTGCAGATCAGTGGTCCCGCACTTGCCGACTCGCTAGTCCTCGCGGTGGCGGCGGCCTACGAGGCGGCGACTCAATGGAGCCGTCCACCCCTCATCGGGTCGGAAATGACGGTGACCGGCGGCGACGCGCCGTCACTATAATGGGGCATGCCGACGCGCCTTCATTCGATCCGCATCGCTCGCCCGCCGTCAGCCGTATTCGCCGCTATCGCTGACGTTACCACTCACCACCGCTGGCAAGCGGGCCTCGTACGCAGTGAGCCCGACGGTAACTCGCACACCGTGGGCGCACGAGGTGCGGAGATCCGACGCTTCTTCGGCCGCGAGGTGCGGTTCCCTTACGAAATCACTGTTTACGAAGCTCCAGGGCGCTGGGGTTTCCGTGCGCTCGGTGGTCCGGTGCGCCCCGAGGCCGTTCTTGCGCTCGAAGTGAGGGATGACGGAACCTGCGTTACGAGCCGCTTGACGGTGCCGGGTCTGCTGGGATGGTTGGTTATCGGCGCGATGCTGCGGCAGCAACGGAAGAACTATCGAACCTTGAAGCAGCTTCTCGAGACCGGCTCACTGTAGCGAGGCGGCCGCCTCGCCCCTCACTTTTTCGACAGTCCAGCGAACGGCGGCGACCACCTGATCGGGGTCGCCGTCCTGTACGTAATGGTCTGAGCTGACGTCTTCGTAGTGCTCGCTCACCGTCGAGAGCGCTGCGAGCTCGGTTTGCATCTGCCGCCACAAGCGCAGACGAATCTGCTCGCTCTCGAGCGTGATCCCCAGTCTCTGCGCAGAGGGTTTCATGCCCGACAGCACGTACACGGGACGCGCGCCCAAGCTGTGTACGGTGGCCGCTTCCGCGAACCACTCCTCATCGGACTCAATCTCGCGCGTGGCGCTCACATACGAGTACGGCCCGTAAGCATTGACGATTCTCGCCGCATCGGAGCTATCGAACGGCGGGGGTTCCGGCTGCAGTCGGATGGAGCCTGCCCAGGCGAAGTCGCGTACGAATCGGTCCCAGGCGGGCATCTTCGGTATTTGCAGTCCCGGCACTGCCGTGAGTCGCTGGAACTGCGCGGGATGGGACGCATCCACGAACACCAGTCCGCTCACTTCTGCGGGATAGTATTTGGTGTACACGAGGATGCCGGGGCCTCCTGCGGAGTGCCCCACCAACACAAAAGGACCGGGCTCGTTGGCGGCGTGCAGCAGGTTGTGCAGATCTTGCGCCGCTCCCTTGGCTGTGTTCGGCGGAGGCTTCGAATCGCTCCACAGAATACCGGCGCGGCTGTAAGCACAGGCTCGGGTAATCGCCGCGACTTTGTCGTGCACCCGGTACCAACTCAGTGAGCCTTGCAGGTCGCGACCGGCTTCGAACACAACGACGGGCGTGCCCGTCCCCCGGCAGTCGATCTGCAGCCGCCGCCCGCCGATATCGACGAGTTTGCCTGCCGGCGGATATTCCGCCGCCACCCGCGCGCGGGCTTCGTGCTCGTAGAGAGCCCCTGATAGCAAGACCACCAGGATGAGGGCTGCGAGGCCGACAGCGATACGAGCCAACCACTTCATCGATTCATTGTGCTCCCGCTCGGCGTACCGCGGAGAATCGCCGGGAACTTCTCCCGCAAACCGTGTTAGTGGCCGATTCTCGCTGCTACCGGTTTGCGAGTTACAAACGGGAGAACGACAGACACCAGGAGAGCGACAGCAACCGTGGGCAGCGTTTCAGCGTAGGAGCCGCTCAGGTCCCTGGCGCGAGCCAGCAGCGTGGGCCCGATCAGACCGGCAAATCCCCATGCCGACAGGACGAGCCCATAGTTCAGTCCCATGTACCGGGTGCCGAAATACTGCGCGTTGTAGGAGGGCATGGTTCCAAAGCCTCCCCCGCAGCACAGCAACACGATGGAGATCCCGGCGAGCGCTTCCGTTAGACCGTGAGCATGACTCAGCAAGGCGAGAGTGACCGCCTGCACGGCAAACATCGCGGCGAAGGTCTTGTGGCAACCGATTCGATCGGAGAGGCCGCCCCACAGGAAGCGCCCCAGCGCATTGAAGACACTCACAGTCCCGAACAGCGGAGCGATCGAAGCAGGCGACAGCTTCGTGAGATCGGCGATGAGAGGGACCGCATTCGAGATGATCGAGAGGCCGGCAATAGCATTGGCGAACAGTTGCAGCCATAGCAGGTAGAACTGCGGCATCGCCAGAACCTTCGAGGGCGGATAGCCGACGTCGGCGGCGGTGGCCGTGTGTCGTGGGTCGCGCGGCGGATCGCGAAAGAGCCATGCTGCCGGCAACCCAACAAGAAGGAATGCGAGGCCGGAGGTGATGAACACCTGCATGACGGCATCCGTCTCGCTGGCCGCCATCGCCGGTGCCGCCCCAGGAGCCAGCGGCATACCGCCGCTCCCCGCAGCGGTCGCGACAATGCCGGCCGCATGCACCGCGACCGCGTGAAAGTCGGAGAGGCGGGGGATCAGTTGGTTATAAACGAACGCACCCAGCGCGAAGCTGCCCGTCACCAAGCCTTGGCGATGCCGAACGCGAGGGTCGTCGTCGTCAGGTTCCAGTGG
>Ga0070681_10001855_pt1 | contig 19089 bp, 17 predicted proteins | sample KBSC83BmetaG_FD_65650 | JGI IMG/M metagenome (GOLD analysis project Ga0070681, IMG submission 65650) | Corn rhizosphere microbial communities from Kellogg Biological Station, Michigan, USA - KBS C8-3B metaG | ecosystem: Host-associated > Plants > Roots > Rhizosphere | place: USA: Michigan... | reverse complement strand
CCCGGACCCTGCGACGTCGATGCGCGGCCCGTAGTTGCTGTAGTAGGTCAGCTGGTCGTTCGTTCCGGTGCCGAACGGCTGGTGGAGATCGGCGGTCGGCTTGCAGTACGAATGCGCGCCGACCGGGGCAACCCTAAAGCGGCCGATGATCCGGAATCAAGCCTCGTGGCGGATCTGGGCGTACCGGAAGCAGCCGACGAGATGATCGTTGACCAGACCGCACGCCTGCATCAGCGAGTAGCAGACGGTCGGCCCGACGAAGCGGAAGCCGCGGCGCTTCAGCTCCTTCGACATCGCGCGTGACTCGCCTGTGTCGGCCGGGAGCTCGGCGAGCGTGCTCCACCGGTTGACCCGCGGAGTGCCGCCGACGAACGACCAGAGCAGCTCGTCGAGGCCGCCGGCGGCGATCGTCGCCTGCGCGTTCGCGACCGCCGACTCGACCTTCAGCCGGTTGCGGACGATCCCCGGGTCGGCGAGCAGCCGCTCGACGTCGCGGGGGCCGAGGCGCGCGACCGTCTCGACGTCGAACCCTGCAAACGCGCGGCGGTACCCCTCCCGCTTGTGCAGGATCGTCGACCAGGAGAGCCCCGCCTGCGCGCCCTCGAGCACGAGCAGCTCGAACAGGTGGCGCTCGTCGTGGGAGGGCACGCCCCACTCCTCGTCGTGGTAGGCGAGGTAGAGCGGGTCGGTCTCGGGAGCCCAGCCACAGCGCCGCACAGGCGCATCTTCGCGGGAACGTGAGAGGGCCGCTCGCGCGGCCCTCTCCGTCCCGAAGATCGAGAGCGCGGCTACGACGTGGGCGCCGGCGGCCTGATCTCGATGTTGACCGAGTGGTCCTTCTTGGTGTTGCCCTTGATCTCCACCGCGGTGCCGGTCTTGGGCACGTCGACCCCGACCGACGCGGAAGACCGACTCGCCGAGCCTCGACGGGAACGTCGTCGCCACGCCCGCCTTGTGCAGCGTGATCGACTGGGTCTTCTTCGTCGTGAACGTGGAGTCGTACGACTGGATCCGCGGGCGGACGACCTGGCCGTCCGACCAGTGGAGGATGCCCGGGTGGGCGTCCACCGGCAGGATCTAACGACGATCTAGCGAGGTGTCAACTCGGAGCGCGCAGCGGCGCGCACTGTCGGAACGGGCTGCTGCGCAGGACGGCAACGCTGCCACGGGCTCCGCGGGCGGTGACGAAGTAGGGCGCGCACCGCTCGAGCGTCACCGCCGTGAAGGTCGTCGTGAAGCTGCCGGAAGCGGTCGCGCGGATGACGTGGACACGGACCGACCCGCCGGCGGCGACGCGAACGGTGATCCGCTCGGCCGGCCGGAAGCGGACACCGTGGACCGCGAGCGGCTCCATCGTCACGGCGCGCAGCGCGGGCGGGGAGGCGGCTGCGGCCGGAACCGCGGGAACCGCCAGGATGGTGAGGAGCAGTGCCAGCCTCCGCACACCGGGAAGGGTAGCGCGAGACAGGTGGGCCGGCACGGTCACGAGCCGGCCCACCTGCTCCTTCCCGGTTAGCTCAGCGCCAGCTGCCAGGCGCTGCGGCCGTGGGTGGCCGCGAACAGGACCCGGTTCGTCCTGTCGATCGTCAGTCCGTAGACCGCGACGGACGGGAGGCCGGTGGAGGCCGGCACCCACGCCGTGGTCCCCTTCGCGAGCACGTCGACACCGAAATCGGTCGACACGTACAGGTCGCCGTTCGTGTCGACGACGATGTCGGTGATCGGCTGGTCACCGAGGTCGTAGTCGATGTTCTTCCAGGTCGCGGTGTGCGTGCCCGGGTTGTACGTCACGTCGAACACGTGTCCCGGCGCGGTGCCGGCTGCGTTCGCGTAGGCGTTGTAGCCCGAGAACGAGATGTACGCGTGGTTCGGATCAGCGGGGTCGACGGCGATGCCGCTGACGAACCGCTCGGGCGTCGACGCGCTGTCGATCCGGTCGAACGTCACGTTGGCCGCCGTCGCGTCGTCGGCGTTCTTCGAGACGAATACCCGCCCGCGGCGCAGGCCGGCCCACAGGGTCCCGGTGTCGCTCGGGGCCCGCTCGGTGGCCACCACGTAGCCGCTCGAGCCGGGGTTCTTCGGAGCACCGTCATTGAATGACGCGTCGGTCAGATCGGGGCCGATCGGCTCCCAGTCACCGCAGGTCGTGTCGAACGGCCCGGTGCCGAAGAACTCGTTGCACTGGGTGTCCAGTTGGGCCTGCGAGCCGGCGTTGTCCTGCGTCCGCCAGACATGCTGGAGCCCGACGAACCAGGTATCGGCGGCCGCCAGGTTCGGGTCGGAGATCAGCGGAACGTAGAACGACGCCCCTTCGCCGCTGCCGAGCAGCGGGCCGGCCATGAAGTCCCAGCCGAGCTCGTTGTTCCCCTTGAAGTTGACGTCGCCGTTCGGCGAGAAGAACGTGTGCATCCGGATCTTCGGGTTGGCGACGTTGATGCCGGACTGGCCGCCGTCGCCGAAGATCGTCACGGACCACTTCTTGCCGTTCGTCGTCGCCTGCGTCCCGTTGTCCTGCGTGCCGCCCTGGATGTCCTTCGGGCTCTTGGCGCTGGTCGACAGGCTCTGGAACTGGAGCGTCGAGAGGCCGTCGTTGAGCGACGTGATCGTCTTCGGGATCTTCGACAGCCAGTGCTGGCAGTCGGTCAGGTCGGCGCCGGTCAGCGGGCCGGTGTCGTCGACACGGGACGCACAGCCGGACGAGGCGTCGACGAATGAGCCGTCGAGCCGGAAGAGGCCGCCGTCGTCCCCGATGAAGACGACGTCGCCGCTGAACGGGACGCCGGTGATCACGTGCTGGTCGGGGTGCAGGCTGATGCCCTTCGAGTCGATCGTCATGTCGGTGAAGTTCGTCCCGTCGTCCCCCGAGCGCTGGATCGCGCGCCCGTTCGAGCGGAACGGGATCGAGTCACCGGTGAAGATCTCGTCGTACTGCATCGCGCCGCCGATGTAGACGGTGTCCGGGAACCCGGGCGGGGAGTACACGGGCATGTCGTACGAGCACTGCCCGACGCAGTAGTTGTACGAGCCGAAGCCCGGTGTGCCGTTGGTCGAGTCGGACTTCTTTGTCCAGTCGCCCAGGAGCGTCGCGGCGGGCTCGTTCGCGTCGGCGACGGTGTAGAAGTCGGCGGTCGCGCCGTTGCCGGTGTCACCGACGTAGATGCGGAGCGCCTCTCCGTTCGGGGCAAGCGAGAACTCCGTCCGCGAGAACGACGAGTTCCCGACCGTGCCGCCGCCGGCCGAGGCGAACACCTGGTGGAAGTCGGTGTCGCCGTCCTGCGCCTGCGAGCGCCGGAACAGGCCGTAGTCGAACACGGAGGCGTAGACGTCGCCGGACGCTTCGTCGATCTGGATGTTCGAGACGCCCCCACGGAAGAAGTCGCCGCCATTGGCGGACGTCGGGTCGACGACGTCCTGCGGCTCGATCAGCACGGAGGTGAAGCTGGCTCCGCCGTCGGTCGACTCGTACAGGCCGACCTGTGCGGCGCCGGGCGGCGTGAAGCGGCCGCCGTTCACCGAGGAGGCGCCGTGCCGCGCCACGTCGGTGCCGATGAAGATGTGGTTCGGGTCGGTCGGGTCGACGGCGATGCCGCCGATCGAGCGGCCGGTGGAGACCGAGCAGGTCAGCGAGGACGGGTTGTCCGCGCAGGGTGCCGTCGGCGCGACGCTGCCGAAGACGCGCGACCAGGTCTGGCCGCCGTCCAGCGACTTGTAGAGACCGACGCCGGCCTCGGAGTCGCTCGAGCCGTTCGGCTCGCCGGTGCCGACGTAGACCGTCTTGCCGGTCGTGTCGTTCGGGTCGTACGCGATCGAGCCGATCGCGTTGGAGGGAATCGACCCGTTGGACTCGACCCACTTCGGCTTCTTGCTCATGGCGTTGGTCGTCGACCAGACGCCGCCTCCGGCTGCGCCCACCAGCATCGGGCAGGCCTTCGCCGTGCAGGCGGGCGAGACCGCGAGCGCGGTCGTCCGACCCGAGAACACGGTCCCGGCCGTTGCGGCGGTCGACTCACTGGCCACCGTCGCCGAGGCCGGGACGCCCTGCGGACCGACCAGCGTCCAGCCGCCGGCGCCCTTCTTCTTCGCGGGCTTCGACCTGATCTTGGCCGCTGCCGTCGCCGCCGCCTGCCTCTGTGCAGGCGCGATCGTCAGAGCCGGATAGGCCTGGTTCGAGTAGATCTCCTGGTTCAGGCCGTCCAGCCCGGAAGGCTCGCCGGTGCGAACGGCGTTGAGCGACGTCGCGAACTGCCCCTCGCCCACTCTCATGAAGTGCGGGCTGTTCGGACGTGCCTGGTGATTCCCCGATTCACGTGCCTGGCTCACGCCGAGCGCGGCCCCGACGACGATCGCCGCGGCCACGAAGGCCCGCAACGCGTACCGCCTGTGCGTCGGGTTCCGCCACTCGAATCGCTTGCTCATCCCTCCTCCTCTCCGTCGGCGCGGCTGCCTGCTCGCGCGTTCGACGCGCGATTCCTTGACCGCTCGATTCCCTGTCCTGGGCCGTCCCTGCGACGGCCGGGCGCGCATGAGCGTCCGGGCAGCGTCGCCGCCTGCCAGCGGATCCGGGTCCTCCTCGAGCAGGCCCCTGATCTGCCGGTGCATCCGAAGAGCCGTCTTGTAGCCGACTCCGAGCTCGCGCTCGAGGGCGCGGGCGGTGAGCTCGTCACCGCGCGTGCGCACGAGCTCGATCGCACGAAACCACAACCTCAGGCTCGTGCGCGACCTGTGGAAGATCGTGTTCGCGGTCGGGTAGACGTGGTGCCCGCAGTACTGGCACGAATATGCCGACCGGCCCGCGATGCGGTGGAACCGCGAGCCCTTCTTGCACGAGGGGCACGGCGTCCCGTTCGGGTAGCGCCGTTCCTTCAGGTACTCCAGGCACGCGTCGTCGGTCGGAAACCTCCGATCGAGCTCTGCAGACGTCACCTGAAGTTCACCTCGAGACACGTAGACACGGTCGCAAGTACGTGCTGCATCTCCTTACGTGTTCTGCTCGACCCTCCCCGGCCGCGCAATTCTCTGCGCTCGAGGGCCCGGCGTCAAGCAGGAAGGATGTGCAGCGCGCTCAGACGCCGTGCGGCTTGGCCATCTTGCGGTAGTCGAGAGCCTCGTCCAGGACGGACTCCTCGACGCCCGCCTCGCGCGCGACCTCACGCAGCGAGCGGCCGGAGGCGGCGGCCTCCTTGACGATCTCGCCAACCCTGTCGTAGCCGATGTACGGGTTGAGCGCGGCCGCGGCCGAGAGGGTCAGCTCCGCGTAGCGCTCGTTCTGCTCCCGGTTCGCCTCGATCCCGTCCACGCACTTCTCGGCCAGGAGGCGAGACGCGGACGAGAGCAGCTTGATCGAGTCGAGCAGGTTGCGGGCGATCAGCGGCACGAACACGTTCAGCTCGAAATGCCCCTGCATGCCGCCGACCGTGATCGCGGCGTCGTTGCCGATCACCTGCGCGGCCACCTGCGTGACCACCTCGGGTATCACCGGGTTGACCTTGCCCGGCATGATCGAGCTGCCCTTCTGCAGCTCGGGGAGGAAGATCTCCGCGAGACCCGCGCGGGGGCCGGAGCCCATGAAGCGCAGGTCGTTGGCGATCTTGGTCAGCGAGACGGCGACCGTCTTCAGCGCGCCGGAGGCCTCGACGAGCGCGTCGCGCGCGGCCTGCGACTCGAAGGGGTCGGCCGGAGGCAGAATCTTCAGCCCGGAGTCGGCGGCGAGCTTCTCGCGGACCCGGGCGGCGAACTCGGGGTGCGTGTTCAGGCCGGTGCCGACCGCGGTTCCGCCGAGCGGGATCTGGCCGACGCGCTCGAGCGTCGCTTCGACCCGGGCGACACTCTGGCGCACCTGGGCGGCGTAGCCGCCGAACTCCTGGCCGAGCGTGACGGGCACCGCGTCCATCCAGTGCGTGCGGCCCGACTTGACCACGTCGTCGAACTCCTCGGCCTTCGCGGTCAGCGAGTCGGCGAGCCCGTTGAGCGCGGGCAGCAGCTCGCCGACGAGCTCGTCGAGCGCCGCCAGGTGGACGGCAGACGGGAAGACGTCGTTCGACGACTGCCCCATGTTCACGTCGTCGTTGGCGTGCACGCCGTCGCCCGCGAGCGTCGCCATCACCTCGTTCGCATTCATGTTCGAGGAGGTGCCCGAGCCGGTCTGGAAGACGTCGATCGGGAACTGGTCGTCGAGCTCTCCGGCAGCGATGCGGTCGCCGGCCGCGGCGATCCGCTCGGCCTTCTCGGCGTCGAGCAGCCCCAGCTCGGCGTTCACGCGGGCCGCGGCAGCCTTGATCCGGCCGAGCCAGCGGGCCACGGGCGGGGGAATCGGCTCGCCGGAAACCGGGAAGTTGGCGATCGCCTTGGCGGTCTCGCCGCCCCAGAGCTCGCGCTCCTGCTCGGTCCGGGCCATGCTTCGAGTGTAACTGCGTCGCGGACCGACCCCATGGGTCTGTCCCCGACTCCGCTTCTCACACTGCGCGCAGGTGACGCCGCTCGACCGGCCGCTCGCGGAGCAGCCGGCGGGTGCGCTCGGAGAGCTCGGCCGAAGCCGCCCAGCCGACGTACCGGCACTGCGGGCACTCGTCGAGCGAGGTCGGCCGCGCATCCCCGCGGATTGCCCGCCGATGTCCGCACCGGAGGCACTCGACCTGGCGGAGGCGGATCGCCATGCGACATGGATCGGCCCGCCGGCCTGAATCGAGTGTCCCTCAGTCGAGGGATGCATTCCGCGGGCGTGCGTCTTTCGTGCGACTTTCGTGACGTCAGCGTGGGGGTCTGACCCCGTACAGAACCGTGACGACCTGTCCACAGCGAAGTAAACGGCGTGGTTCAGTCGTCTGGTTCGCGAGCGGTAGCTGTTTTGTCACGCTTTCGTGACGCTTCTGTAGGGGGTCTGACCCCGGTTGGAACGCCGGAGTGGGCTGAAACGGCCGGGGCTACGTCGCCGCGATCGATCGGGCGGCGGCGCGGAGCTCGTCCCAGGTGACGAGCTTGACGCGCGGGCGACCGTGCGGCTCGCCCCGGCCGCGCTCTTCGGCGTCGATCGCCTCCCAGCCCGAGTAGGTGACGTGCTCGACGCCGCGGTCGACGAGGAGCTGCTCGACCGTCTCGGCGGTCGCCGACGGATCGCCGCGTTGCAGCTTCCCGTCGCGAGCGTCCTCGAGCAGGAGGTCGATCGTCTCGGTCGCGTCCTTCTTGTTCGTGCCGATCACGCCGCTCGGGCCGCGCTTGATCCAGCCCGCGCAGTAGACGCCGGGCACGCCGGTGACGCGGCCGTCCTCGTTCGGGATCGTGGCGCGCCGCGCGTCGAACGGGACTCCGGGCAGCTCGACCCCGAGGTAGCCGACGCTGCGGAAGACGATGCCGCACGGGATCGTCTCGCGCGCGTCCGTCGGCTCGGCGCTGACGCGCCCCGCGTCGTCGGCGACGAGGCGGTTGCGGACGATCTCGATGCCCTCCACGCGCTCCTCCCCGAGGATCGCGACCGGCGCGACGCAGAAGCGCAGACGGATCCTGCGCCGCTTGCCAGACGGTGACCGCGTGCCGTACTCGCGCAGCACCTCGACGTTGCGACGCGCGTTTGTGTCGTGCTCGAGCGACGCCTCGCTCGCAGCGTCGAGCTCGAGCTCGGCCGGATCGACGATCACGTCCGCGCCGGCGAGCTCGCCGAGCTCCTTCAGCTCCGGCGTGGTGAAGGCCGCCTGAGCTGGACCGCGCCGCGCCAACAGAACGATCTCCTCGATCCCCGAGCCGAGGATCGCCTCGATCGCCTCGTCGGTCGTGTCGGTCGGCCGGATCTCGTCGGGCGCGAGCGCGAGCATGCGCACGACGTCGAGCGCGACGTTGCCCGCGCCGACGATGACCGCCCGCTCGCCGGAGAGGTCGAACTCGAGCTCCTGGTAGTCGGGATGGCCGTTGTACCAGGCGACGAACTCGGTGGCGGCCCACGAGCCGGGAAGATCCTCCCCGGGGATGCCCATCCGCCGGTCGGTCTGCGCGCCGACGGCGTAGACGACGGCGTCGTAGAGCTGTGCCAGGTCGTCGTGCGTCAGGTCGCGACCGACCTCGACGCCGCCGAGGAACCGGAACCCTGGCCGGGCGGCGATCCGCTCGAACGCCTTCGAGACCGCCTTGATCTTCGGGTGGTCGGGAGCGACGCCCAGCCGCACGAGGCCCCACGGAGTTGGGAGCCGCTCGATCATGTCCACCTCGACGGGCACGTCCGCGTCGAGCAGGTGGCCAGCCGCGTAGAACCCCGCCGGCCCGGAACCGACGACTGCAACCCTCAGAGGCACGGGTGTTATCTAGCGCAAATCGCGCCAGCGAGTTGCGCTAGTGCGAGCAGCCACCACTGATGCGCTTGCGCTCAGTGCGAGCAGCCGGAGCCACAGCCGCCGATCGCGTCGGCGGGCGTGTCGTCCTCGACCTGGAAGGAGTGGCCGCAGCCACAGGCCGAGGCGACGTTCGGGTTCTCGATCTTGAAGCCGGACTCCTGGAGGCCGTCGAGGAAGTCGATGCTGGCGCCCTGGAGGTAGGGCGCGCTGAATGGATCGACGACGACGCGGACGCCGAACGCCTCGAGCTCATGGTCGCCTTCCTGGGGGCCGCGGTCGAAGCCGAGCGCGTACTCGAAGCCCGAGCAGCCGCCGCCCTGGACGGCGATGCGCAGCACGTCGGCGTCGCCCGAGGGCTCGTCGGCCTGGAGCTCCTTGATCTTCGTCGCCGCCCGCTCGGTGAGCAGAACGACATCGGGGCCTGCCGTGACAGCGCCCGGCTCTTCCAGTGTGGCCATGGGCTCATCGTAGCAGCGCGTTCGGCGCCGCCGGAATCGCCGTTCCGGGACGACTTTGTGACACCCGCCGCACGCATCGTTGCACGGTTTTTCGCATGCTTCGTGCGGCCGTGGACGACTTGCTAGTGTCCGCCACGCGAGGCCGACGGAGGAGGAAGCAGGGCGTTGCTGGACAGCTGGTTGCCGTTCCTGATCTACGGGCTGCTCGCGTTCGCCATTCCGCTGTCGATGGTCGCCTTCTCGTTCGTGTTCTCGCAGCGGCCGAAGCGGCGGACGCGTGCACGCGTGATCCCCTTCGAGTCGGGCGTCTCGACCGGCCCCCCGCAGCAGCAGCGGTTCACGATCAGCTTCTACCTGACGGCGATGCTGTTCATCGTCTTCGACATCGAGATCGTCTTTCTCTATCCGCTGGCGGTCGAGCTGAACGCGCTCGGCTGGTTCGCCTTCTTCGAGCTACTCGTCTTCGTCGCGATCCTCGCGGTCGCCTACGTCTACATCTGGAGGAAAGGGGCGCTGGAATGGCGGTGAAGCGGCTGAGGGACTACGGGCTCCAGTCGGAGCGCCTGCTCTGGCCGACGAAGGGCCCCGGGGTGTTCGAGCGCGAGCTCGGCGCCGAGGAGCTGGAGTCGAAGCTCGGGTTGACCACGCTCCAGAAGGCGGTCGCCTGGTCGCAGACGAAGTCGATGTGGCCCGACCAGTTCGGGCTCTCGTGCTGCGCGATGGAGATGATCGCGATCGTCGGCTCGCGCTACGACATCGCCCGCTTCGGGATGGAGGCGTTCCGCGCCTCGCCGCGCCAGGCCGACCTGCTGATCGTCTCCGGGCGCGTCGCACACAAGATGGCGGCGCCGCTCCGGCAGATCTACGACCAGATGCTCGAGCCGAAGTGGGTGATCGCGATGGGCGCCTGCGCGAGCTCGGGCGGGATGTTCAACAACTACGCCGTCCTCCAGGGCGTCGACCGGATCGTTCCGGTGGACATCCACGTGCCCGGTTGTCCCCCGCGGCCCGAGGGCCTGATGGAGGGAATCATCCGCCTCCACGAGAAGGTGCTCGCCGGCGTGCCGCCCGCGTACGAGATCCGGGGCGTGGCCACATGACCTACGAGGGCGTTCCCGGCCTGGTCGAGACGAAGGAGGCGTACGGCGAGACGACGCTCGTGGTCGACCCGGCGCGGCTGGGCGAGGCCTGCCGCTACCTGCGCGACGATCAGGGCTTCCGCTTCCTGGCCGACATCACGCCGACCGACTACCTCGGCTGGAACGAGCGCCCCACCGCCGGCTACATCGGCACCACGGCGGGCCGCGACCTGAACGCGCCCGGCTCGGCGGGCCTCGCCCGCAAGCCGAGCTCGAAGCCGAAGCGCTTCGCGATGAACTACCACCTCCTGCGGCTCGAACGCGGGGCCCCGCGCGTACGCGTGCAGGTCTGGCTCGACGACGACGAGCCGGTCGAGAGCGTCGTTGGCATCTGGCCGACCGCCGACTGGCACGAGCGTGAGGCCTGGGACATGATGGGCATCCGGATCGAGGGCCACCCGAACCTCCGGCGGATCCTGATGGAGGACGACTGGGAAGGCCACCCGCTGCGCAAGGACTACCCGCTCGGCGGCGAGCCCGTGCGCTTCTCGGGAGAGGAATAGTGGCCGTAGCTCCGGAGAGGACCGAGGCGACGATCTACGACGGGAGTCGGATCCCCAGCCCGGTCCCCACCATGCTGAAGCCGGATCCGGGGCTCGAGGACGTCCTCACCGTCAACTTCGGCCCGAACCATCCGTCCACCCACGGCGTCCTGCGGCTGATCGTCGACCTGCAAGGCGAGGACGTGGTCGGACTGGAGGCGGTGGTCGGCTACCTGCACACCGGCTTCGAGAAGAACATGGAGCAGAAGTCCTTCTGGAAGGCGGTCACCTACGCGCCGCGGATGGACTACCTCGCGTTCCAGGCGAACGAGTACGCGTACGTGGCCGCGGTCGAGAAGCTGCTCGCGATCGAGGTGCCGCCGAAGGCGACCTGGATGCGGACGCTGCTGCTCGAGCTGAACCGGATCCACTCGCACCTGATCTGGCTCGGCACCGGTGCACTGGAGATCGGCGCGATCGGCCTGCTCTGGTACTGCTTCAACGCCCGGGACGACGTGCTCGACCTCTTCGAGCTGGTCGGCGGGTCGCGCATGCACACCCGCTACTTCCAGGCGGGCGGGCTCGTGGAGGACATCCCGCCCGGGTTCTTCACGGTGTGCAAGAAGTTCGCGGACGAGTTCCCAGACACGATCGACATGTACGAGCAGCTGCTGACGAAGCAGAAGATCTGGCTGGAGCGGACGCGCGGCCTCGGCCTGCTCTCCGCCGACGACGCGATCGCGCTCGGCCAGGCCGGCCCCGTGCTGCGGGCGTCCGGCGTCGACTGGGACCTGCGCCGCGACGAGCCGTACCTCGCCTATCCGGAGCTCGACTTCGAGGTCCCCGTATACGAGCACGGCGACGTCTACGACCGCTACCGGATCCGCGTCGACGAGATGCGCGAGTCGGTGAAGATCATCGCCCAGTGCCTCGAGGGCATGCCCGGCGGCGCCTGGATCGCCGACGACCGGAAGGTCGTGCTGCCGCCCCGGCACGAGCTCCACACCTCGATGGAGTCGCTGATCCACCACTTCAAGATCGTCACCGAGGGCTACCGCGTGCCCGAGGGCGAGGTGTACGTCGCCGTCGAGTCGCCGCGGGGCGAGTTCGGCTGCTACCTCGTCTCCGACGGCGGCCCGAAGCCGTGGCGGGTCAAGTTCAGGGCGCCGTCGTTCGTCGCGCTGGAGGCGACGGCGACCTGCGTGCACGACTCGCTGGTCGCCGACATGATCGCGATCGTCGGCTCGCTCGACACGGTGATGGGGGAGGTCGACCGGTGAGCCCTGCCGCTCCGCGCGACCTGGCGACCAAGGTGGAGGCGATCGCCCACCGCTACCCCGACAGACGCTCGCTGACGCTGCCGGCGCTCCGCTTCGCGCAGGAGGAGCACGGCTGGCTTCCCCCCGAGGCGCTCCGCGAGGTGGCCGAGGTGCTCGACCTCACCCCCGCCTATTGCGAGGCGGTCGCGTCCTTCTACGACATGTTCCATCTGGCGCCGGTCGGCCGGCACATGGTCGAGATCTGCACCAACCTCTCCTGCGCACTGGTCGGGGCGCAGCGGGTGGTCGAGGCGTTCGAGTCGACCCTCGGCGTCAAGGCGGGCGAGACGACCGAGGACGGCGAGATCACGTTCCGGGCGGTCGAGTGCCTGGGCGGCTGCGGCTACGCGCCGGTCGTCACCGTCGACAACCGCTATCGCCAGCACGTCAGCCCCGAGGACGCGGCCGCGATCGTGGAGGAGCTCCGTGCCACTGCTTAGCGAGCTGCTGAAGGGCACCGGCGAGCACGACCTGACCAGGCTGGACGAGTACCGCGCGATCGGCGGCTACGAGGCGCTGGCCAAGGCGCGCGCCATGACCTCCGACCAGCTGATCGAGGAGATGAGCAAGGCGAACCTGCGCGGCCGCGGCGGCGCCGGCTTCCCGATCGGCCGCAAGGCGTCGCTGATCGCGCGGGACTCGCCGAAGCCGAAGTACGTGGTCGTCAACGCCGACGAGTCGGAGCCTGGCGCGTTCAAGGACCGCCAGGTGATGGATCAGGTGCCGCACCGGCTGATCGAGGGCAGCCTGATCGCCGCCCACGCGATCGAGTCGAAGGACGTCTTCATCTACATCCGCGGCGAGTACCTGGCCGAGTACGAGACGCTGCAGGCGGCGGTCGACGAGGCGGAGGCGGCCGGGCTCTTCGACGACGTGAGCGTGGTCGTCCACCGCGGCGCCGGCGCCTACATCTGCGGCGAGGAGACGGCGCTGCTCGACTCGCTCGAGGGCCGCCGGGGCCAGCCGCGCCCGCGCCCGCCGTTCCCGCCCGTCCAGGGTCTGTACAACGCGCCGACGCAGGTGAACAACGTCTGCACGATCGCGACGCTGCCGATCGTGATCTCGATGGGTGCCGAGAAGTTCGCCGAGACCGGCGCCGCCACCGCCCCGGGCACGGCGATCTTCTCGGTCTCGGGCAACGTCGAGCGGCCGGGCAACTACGAGCTCGTGCTGGGCACGCCGATGCGGGAGCTGATCTACGAGCACGCCGGCGGGATCGCCGGCGGCCGGAAGCTGAAGGCGGTCCTCCCGGGCGGCTCGTCCGTGCCGGCGCTGACGCCCGACCAGATCGACGTCCCGCTCGACTATGACGCACTCGCCGAGCTGAAGACGTTCTTCGGCGCTGCCTCGCTGATCGTCGTCGACGACCGCTGCTGCATGGTGCAGCTGGCGCTGCGCTCGACGCAGTTCTACATGCACGAGTCGTGCGGCAAGTGCACGCCGTGCCGCGAGGGGACGCGGTGGATGGTGCAGATCCTCGAGAAGATCGAGCGCGGCGACGGAGAGCTCTCCGACCTCGAGCTGCTCGAGTCGATCAACGGCCGCATCCTCGGCAAGGTGCTGTGCGCGCTCGGTGAGTTCGCCGTCTACCCGGTGTCGAGCTACATCGCGCACTGGCGTGACGAGTTCGTCGCCCACATCCGGCAGGGCCGCTGCCCGTACGAGGGCCGGTCGTCGATCGAGGGGATCATCGCGCCGTCGGAGCAGCACCACCACGCCGCCGTCGTCGAAAACCCGCTGGCGGTGATCTCCGCGTGAGTGGAGATCCCGGCCTCACTGCAGTGACAGGCTCGAGCCCGTCACTGCTCGGAGCGCGCCGATGAGCACACCCGAGCTGGTCACGATCACGGTCGACGACGTCGAGATCCAGGTGCCGAAGGGCATCGGCCTGGTCGAGGCGGCGCTCCAGGCCGGGATCGAGATCCCCGTCTTCTGCTACGAGCCGCGGCTCGGGCCGCCGGTCGGCGCCTGCCGCATGTGCCTGTGCGAGGTCGCACCCGGCCCGCCGAAGCCGCAGGCGGCCTGCACGCTGACGGCTGCCGACGGGATGGTCGTGAAGACCGCCGCCACCTCGCCGATGGCCGCCGAGGCGCAGGACGCGACGCTCGAGTTCATCCTCGTCAACCACCCGCTCGACTGTCCGGTCTGCGACAAGGGCGGCGAGTGCCCGCTCCAGGATCTGACCTTCCGCTACGGCCCCGGCAACACGCGCATGACGTTCGCGAAGCGGACGTTCGAGAAGCCGATCCCGATCTCGCCGACGATCGCGCTCGACCGTGAGCGCTGCATCCTCTGCTACCGCTGCACTCGCTTCTCGGAGGCGGTCGCGGAGGATGGACAGCTGGTCGCCCGCGACCGCGGCGCGAGCTCGATCATCGCCACCTTCGAGGACGAGCCGTACCGCGCGCCCTTCTCCGGCAATGTGATCGAGCTCTGCCCGGTCGGCGCGCTAACCTCGACGCAGTACCGCTTCGAGGCGCGGCCGTGGGAGATCCAGAACATCCCGACCGTCTGCGGCCTCTGTCCGGTCGGCTGCAACATCAGCGCGACGACGCGCGAGGGCAAGGTCAAGCGGATTCTCTCGCGGAACCACCCGGAGCTCGACGAGGGCTGGCTCTGCGACAAGGGCCGGTTCGGCTACTCGCACCTGTACGCGCGCGACCGGGTGAAGGATCCGCTGCGCAAGGTCGGGCAGCGCCGCTTCGAGGAGCTCTCCTGGGACGACGCACTGGATCAGGCCGAGGCGTTGCTGCGCCGCGGACCGGTGTTGCTCGCGCTCTCGGGGTCGGAGACGGTCGAGCAGGCCGAAGCGCTGGCGCGGCTGGTGCGGCAGGGCCTCGGCTCCGACGCCGTCGTGCTGCCGGAGCAGACCTCGCCTGCGATCGACGCGTTCCGCGCACCGCTGTCTTCGATCCGCGACGCCGAGCGCGTGATCGTGGTCGGCGACGAGCCGGTGGAGGAACGCGCTCCGGTGGTCGGGCTCTGGATCAAGGCGGCACGACGTGCGGGCGCCGAGATCGTCACGGTCGGCGCCGCAGGAACGAACCCGGCCGCACCGGGCAAGGCGGCCGAGGCGGTGCGGGCGCTGGGTGAACAGGTGCGCGGCGCGGTGCTGATCTGGTCGGGCCCCGGCGGTGCCGGAGGCGCCCTGGTCGCCGCGCTGGCCGACGAGCTGGGCGCGGCCGCCGCCTTCTACCTGCCGTCGACGCCGAACGGCCGGGCGGTTGTCGAGGCGTGGCACGCGGCCGGCGACGGCGAGCCTCAGCGGCCCGAGCGGATCGGCACGCTGCTGATCTCCGGGGAGGAGGCCGCCGCCGACCCGGTCGTCCGCTCGCTCGCGGAGCAGGCAGACGCGGTGATCGCGATCACGATGTTCGCGGACCCCGTCCGCGGCTGGGCCGACCTGGTGCTCCCGGCGACGAGCTACCTCGAGCGCGACGGGACGGTCGTGAACCTCGAGGGACGCCCGCAGCGCCTGCGCCGCGCGGTGATCCCGCCCGCTCCGGACGAGGTCGCCTGGATCGCCAAGCTGGCCGAGCGCTTCGGCGTGGTCGTCGACCCGCATGCGCGCGCGGTCGAGGCTGCCGAGCAGGCGGCGCTCCCCGCGCGCGCCGAGCCGGCGCCGGTGACGCTCCCGAAGGCGCCGAGGGCACAGACCGCGAAGGGCGGCCCGCTCAAGCTCGTCCGCTACCGCGCCCTGTTCTCCGGGCCGGCGGTCGAGCGCGTGCCGGAGCTCCAGTTCCAGCGGCCCGAGCCGGTGATCGAGCTCTCCGCCCGCGACGCGGGCACGCGGAACATCTCCACCGGTGAGGAGGTCGTCGTCCGCTCGAACGGCACCTCGGTGCGCATGCGCGCCCGGATCAACCGGCAGCTGGTCAACGGCGCAGTCCGCGCGCCCGAGGAGCACGTCCGCGAGCTCGAGCAGGCCGTGGAGGTGAGCAAGGCTTGAACAACGGCGAGCCCTGGTGGATCGGGCTGATCAAGGCGCTGATCTTCATCAACGTCCTGCTGATCTCGATGGCCTTCCTGACGCTCTACGAGCGTAAGCTGCTCGCCCGCATGCAGCGGCGCCTCGGCCCGAACCGCGCCGGCCCGAAGGGACTCCTCCAGCCGTTCGCCGACCTGATCAAGATGGTGCGCAAGGAGGCGTTCGCGCCGGTCGCCGCGATCGACACGCTCTATCTGCTCGCGCCGGCGTTCGCCGCTTTCACCGCGCTGACCGCGTTCAGCGTGATTCCCTGGGGTGAGGGCTGGCAGATCTGGCACTACCACGTGAACGGCGAGATCGCCGACCTGCCGATCTCCCTGATCCTGATCTTCGCGCTCGGCTCGCTCGGGATCTACGGGTTCATCATCGGCGGCTGGGCGTCGGAGTCGAAGTACTCGCTGCTCGGGTCGATGCGGATGTGCGCGCAGATGGTCTCGTACGAGGTCTCGCTGGCGCTGTCCGTGCTCGGCGTCGTGCTGATGGCGCACACGCTCTCGCTGTCCGGCATCGTCGACGCGCAGGTGAAGGACTGGTGGTACGCCGCGCCGCAGTTCGTCGGGCTCATCTGCTTCTTCATCGCCGGCGTCGCGGAGACGAACCGTCCGCCGTTCGACCTGCCCGAGGCCGACACCGAGCTCGTCGGCGGCTACTCGACCGAGTACTCCGGCATGCGCTGGGGCCTGTTCCAGATGGCCGAGTACGTGAACGTGATCGTCCTGTCGGCGCTCGCGGTCACGCTCTTCTTCGGCGGCTGGGAGGGCCCGTGGGCGCCGCTCGGGCCGCTCTGGTTCTTCATCAAGCTCGTGCTCGCGATCTCGGTCTTCATCTGGCTGCGGGCGACGCTCCCGCGCCTGCGCTACGACCAGCTGATGCGCTTCGGCTGGAAGGTCCTCCTGCCCGTGGCGACGATCAACGCCGTGATCACGGCCCTCTTCGTGGTGATCTTTTGAGCCCTCAGCCGATCGACAGCCTCAGGGGCTTCGCCGTCACGTTCGGCCAGATGTTCAAGAAGCCGATCACACAGCAGTATCCCGAGTACAAGCGGCCCGTCTACCCGCGCTTCCGCGGCCGCCACCGTCTCCACCTGCACGAGAACGGCCTGGAGAAGTGCGTCGGCTGCTCGCTCTGCGCCGCCGCCTGCCCGGCCGACTGCATCCGCGTCGTCGCCGCCGAGAACACCGCCGACAACCGCGTGTCCGCGGGCGAGCGCTACGCGCGGATCTACGAGATCAACATGAGCCGCTGCATCTTCTGCGGCTACTGCGAGCTCGCCTGCCCCTTCGACGCGATCACGCTCGGCAACGACTTCGAGATCTCCGAGTACTCCCGCGACGACCTGATCTACACGAAGGACATGCTGCTCGCCGAGCCGATCAAGCGCGTGCCGGTCGCCGATCCCGACGAGTTCGACACGCCGATTCCCTACTACGAAGCGCATTCCTAGGGGACAGGTCTTGCATTCGCACATTCACCCGCCCCGTCACGCCGACTTTCGAATGCAACACCTGTCCCCATGATCGTGGCCAGCGCCGGCAACGTTCTCGTCTGGGCGGTCTGGGTGGCCGCTGCCTTCGCCTGCCTCGGCTCCGGCGTGGCGGTGATCAGCTTCTCGAACCCGTTCTACTCGGCGCTGGCGCTGATCGGGAACCTCGGCTCGCTCGCCGTGCTCTACCTGCTGCTCTCCGCCGAGTTCGTCGCCGCCGCACAGGTGCTCGTCTACGCCGGGGCGGTGATGGTCATGTTCCTGTTCGTGATCGCCTACCTGGGCGGGAAGGCGGACACGCCGTGGACCGGGCAGCTCCCCGCCCAGACGATCGCGGCGATCGTCGCCTCGGCCGCGCTGCTGGTCGAGATCGTGATCGTGATCGCCGGCCAGGCGGACGGGCATCTGTCGAAGGCGGCGGAGATCACCGATGCGTTCGGCAGCCCGAGCCAGATCGGGCAGCTGTTCCTCACCGACCAGCTGCTGGCATTCGAGCTCATCTCGGTGGTCCTGCTGGTCGCTGCCGTCGGCGGAGTGATCCTCGGCAGCCACTCGCGCGAGCAGTCCCCGGTGGAGACGGACGATGCTCGGGCCTGACACCGCCGCGTACCTGATCGTCGCTGCGTTCCTCTTCACTACAGGCGCGCTCGGTGTGCTGATCCGTCGCAACCCGCTGATCGTGCTGCTCTCCCTCGAGATCATGCTCAACGGGGCGAACCTCGCGCTCATCGCCTTCTCGCGCCACTTCGCGAACGGCGACGGGCAGATCTTCGCGCTCGCCGTGATGGCGGTCGCGGCCTCCGAGGTCGTCGTCGGGCTCGGGCTGATCGTCGCGATGGCCCGGAAGAACCTCGCCCTCGACGTCGACAAGTTCTCGTCGCTGCGCGGGTGAGATGAACGCCGCCGCCTGGACCTGCCTGCTCCTGCCGCTCGCCTCGACCGTCCTGATCACGGTGCTCGGCGGCGCGATCTCACGGCGCACGGCCGGCTGGATCTCCACCCTCTCGTCCGGCGCGGCGTTCGCGGCTGCGGTGGTCGTCTTCGTCGAGATGCTGAGCCGGTCTCCGGAGGACCGATCGGAGACCTCGACCGCCTACAACTGGCTCGTCGCCGGCAACTTCAAGGTCGGTTTCTCCATCCTGACCGACCCGCTGTCGGTGTTCATGATGCTGATCGTCACCGGCGTCGGGTCGCTGATCGTCGCGTACTCGCTCGGCTACATGGACGGCGACGACGAGGAGCGCCGGTACTTCGCGTACATGTCGCTGTTCGTCTTCTCGATGCTGCTGCTCGTCCAGGGCGGGAATCTGCTGTTCCTGCTGATCGGCTGGGGCCTCGTCGGACTGTCTTCGTATCTCCTGATCGGCTTCTGGCACGAGCGGCCGAGCGCGGTCGCCGCCGCCAAGAAGGCGTTCATCATGAACGCGGTCGGCGACGCGACGATGGCGCTCGCCTTCTTCCTGCTGATCCAGAAGACGGGCTCGCTCGACTTCGACGTCGTGTTCGCGAAGGCGGGCGGGCTGAGCCAGACGGTGCTCGTGCTGGTCGCACTCGGGCTGCTCGGCGGGGCGGTGGCGAAGTCGGCGCAGTTGCCGCTGCAGACGTGGCTTCCGGACGCGATGGAAGGCCCCACGCCGGTGTCGGCGTTGATCCACGCGGCGACGATGGTCACGGCCGGCGTCTACCTGATCGTCCGCACGCACCCCCTGTTCGAGCTGGCGCCGAACGTCCAGGACACCGCGGCCGTGCTCGGAACGCTGACGCTGCTGATTGCCGGGCTGATCGCACTCGTCCAGACGGACATCAAGCGCGTGATCGCGTACTCGACGATGTCGCAGATCGGCTACATGTTCCTCGGCGCGGGGATCGGCGCCTACGCGAACGCGATGTTCCTGCTGATGG
>Ga0070681_10001852_pt1 | contig 19098 bp, 20 predicted proteins | sample KBSC83BmetaG_FD_65650 | JGI IMG/M metagenome (GOLD analysis project Ga0070681, IMG submission 65650) | Corn rhizosphere microbial communities from Kellogg Biological Station, Michigan, USA - KBS C8-3B metaG | ecosystem: Host-associated > Plants > Roots > Rhizosphere | place: USA: Michigan... | reverse complement strand
CGTCGAGCCCGGCTGCGTGCTCGACGACCTGCGCAAGGCGGCGGCGAAGCACGGCCTCACCTTCGCGCCCGACCCGGCCACGCACACGCACAACACGCTCGGCGGCATGATCGGCAACAATTCCTGCGGCCCGCATTCGGTGATGGGCGGCGAGACGACCGACAACGTGCTCGCGCTCGACATCGTCACCTATGAAGGACGGCGCATGACCGTCGGGCCGGGCATGGGGGACGAGCAGGTGCTGGAGAAGCTGCGCGCCTTGCGCGACAAGTACGCCGCGGGCATCCGCAAGCAGTTCCCCGACATCCCGCGCCGCGTGTCCGGCTACAACCTGCCCGCGCTCCTGCCCGAGAACGGCTTCAACATCGCGCGCGCCCTCGTCGGTTCCGAAGGCACCTGCGTGGTCATCCTCGAGGCGACCGTCCGCCTGGTGGACAACCCGCCCGCGCGTTCGCTCCTCGTGCTCGGCTACGACGACGTCTACAGCGCGGGCGACCACGTGCCGGAAGTGATGAAGCACGGCCCGATCGCGCTCGAAGGCATGGACGACCGCCTGATCGAGGACATGAAGGCCGTGCATCTGCATCCTGGCGACGAGCGCATGCTGCCCGAGGGACGCGGCTGGCTGCTGGTCGAGTTCGGCGGCAAGGACAAAGCGGATTCCGACCGGAAGGCGCGCGCGGCCATGGACGCGCTGAAGCGAGCGAAGAGCCCGCCGAGGATGAAGCTCTACGACGACCCGCCGCTCGAAGGGAAGATCTGGAAGATGCGCGAGTCGGGTCTCGGCGCCACCGCGCACGTGCCGCAGAAGAAGATCACCTGGGAGGGCTGGGAAGACTCTTCCGTGCCGCCGGAGAACCTCGGCAAGTACCTGCGCGAGCTGCGCAAGCTCTTCGAGAGATACGGCTACGGCTGCGACCTCTACGGCCACTTCGGCCAGGGCTGCGTGCACACGCGCATCGACTTCGACCTCGAGACGGCCGAGGGCATCCGCACCTTCCGCGCCTTCCTGCACGACGCGGCAAAACTGGTCGTGAGCCTGGGCGGCTCGATCTCGGGCGAGCATGGCGACGGCCAGTCGAAGGCGGAGCTGCTGCCGATCATGTACGGGCCGGACATCATGACGGCCTTCCGCGAGTTCAAGGCGATCTGGGATCCGCAGAACCGGATGAACCCGGGAAAGATCGTGCACGCCTATCGCCCCGACGAGAACCTGCGCATCGGCACGAGCTACGACCCGCCGCGCCTCAAGACCTGGTTCGGCTATCCCGACGACGGCGGCGACCCGGCGCGCGCCGCGCTGCGCTGCGTCGGCGTCGGCGAATGCCGCAAGGACCATGGCGTCATGTGCCCGAGCTACATGGCGACACGCGAGGAAATGCACGCCACCCGCGGCCGCGCCCGCCTCCTCTGGGAGGCGATGAAAGGCGAGGTCCTCAAGGACGGCTGGCATGAGGACGGCGTGAAGGAAGCGCTCGACCTCTGCCTCTCCTGCAAGGGCTGCAAGGGCGAGTGCCCGGTGAAGGTCGACATGGCCACCTACAAGGCCGAGTTCCTCGCGCACTACTACGAGCACCGCCTGCGCCCGCTCAACGCCTATGCGTTCGGCTACATCGACAAGTGGGCGCGCCTCGCGCGATTCGCGCCTTCGGCTGCCTCGAGCATGGCCAATTCCGCGCTGGCGAAGCGCCTGCTCGGCGTCCCCGCCCAGCGCACGGTGCCTCGCTTCGCGAAGCGCAGCTTCACCAGCACGTTCACGACTGCGGGCCACGGCATGAAGGTCATCCTGTGGCCCGACACCTTCAACAACTACTTCCATCCGCAGGTGGCGCGCGCGGCGGCGGACGTGCTGGTGCGCGCGGGGTGCGAGGTGCACGTGCCGGGGCAGCCGCTGTGCTGCGGCCGGCCGCTGTACGAATTCGGCCTGCTCGATTCCGCGCGCGCCTATCTGCGGCGGGTGCTGCAGGCGCTGGACGCCGACATCCGCGCAGGGACGCCGATCATCGGCCTCGAGCCGGCCTGCGTCACGGTGTTCCGCGAGGAGCTGCCGAACCTCCTCGCGCACGACGAGCAGGCGATGCGCCTCTCGCGCCAGGTGTTCCTCTTCTCCGAGTTCCTCGCGCGCCATGCGCCGCCGCTCGCCTTCGGCCGGCTGGAGCGCCGCGTGCTCGTGCACGCGCATTGCCATCACCAGGCGGTGCTCAAGACCGACGCGCTGCGCGAGCTCCTCGAGCGGCTCGGCGCCGACTTCGAGATCCTCGACTCCGGCTGCTGCGGCATGGCGGGCTCCTTCGGCTTCGAGGAGGACAAGTACGACGTCTCGGTGAAATGCGCCGAGCGCGTCCTGCTTCCGGCCGTGAAGCGCGCGGCGGCCGACACGCTCGTCGTCACCAACGGCTTCTCCTGCCGCGCGCAGATCGAGCAGCTCGCCGGGCAGCGGCCGCTGCACGTCGCCGAGCTGCTGCGGTCCACCTTCTGATGGCTGCCGTCGGCCGCACCTGCTGGGTCATCGCCGAGGGATACATCCCCGGCGCGAGCAGCATGGATACGCACGCCATGGAAAGCCACGAGACGGCGTGCATCCTGAACGCCGGCGAGCGCGACGCGCACGTCAGCCTCACGCTCTTCTTCGCCGACCGCGACCCGGCCGGGCCGTACCGGCTCGTCGTGCCGGCCAAGCGCACGCGCCACGTGCGCTTCAACGACCTCACCGACCCCGAGCGCGTGCCGCGCGATACCGATTATTCGAGCGTGATCGAGTCCGACGTGCCGGTGGTGGTTCAGCACACGCGCCTCGACTCGCGCCACGAGGCGCTCGCGCTCCTTTCCACGATGGCCTTCCCCGCGGAGTAGTAGCCATGCGCAGCAAAGTCCTGAACGAAGCGCCCGAGCGCTCCTTCGCCCTCGTCTTCGACACGGGCGAAGAACCGGTGAGCCTGCTGCAGCGCTTCGCCGCCGATCACAACGTGCGCGCCGCTCGCTTCACCGCGATCGGCGCATTCAGCGAGGTGGTCGTCGGCTACTTCGACTGGGATAGAAAAGATTACCTACGCATCCCGATCCGCGAGCAAGTGGAGGTGCTGGCGCTGGTCGGGGACGTGGCGATGGCGAAGGGGCAGCCGAAGATCCATGCCCATGTCGTGGTCGGCAAACGCGACGCCACGGCCCACGGCGGCCACCTGCTGGAAGCGCGCGTGCGACCGACCCTCGAGGTGGTGCTGATCGAGTCGCCGGCGACGCTCGCGCGCCATCACGACGCGGAATCGGGCCTTGCGCTGATCCGCTTCTAGGGCCCGCCCTCTAAGTAGTAATAGCCGAGACCTCGTGCCGTGCGGATCACCCCGGCGCCGAGCTTCGTGCGCAGGTTATGGATGTGCACTTCGACCGGATTGCCGAGCACCTGCGGCTCCTTCGCGCCGTAGAGACGCTCCCTCAGCTGGCGGCGCGAGATCGGTCGGCCCGGCCGCTCGAGCAGCGCTTCGAGAATCGCGCGCTCGCGCGGCGAAAGGTTGACGGTGGTCGTGTCCATGGCTAGGCCTCGCTTTTCCAGGCGCATGCGAGCAAGCCGCATTCCTTAAGGCGCGCGATGCCCGAACGCGCCCAGCGGAACCCGAGCGCCGCGTACGCGTCCATTCCAAGGTGGCAAGACGCGGTGAAAGCGGGTATCACCTCATTCAGTAGCCGTGCCGAACGACGACATCAGGCGCGAGGCGGAACGCGTCGAGGAGCATTCGACGCCGCCGACGCCCGTCATCTACGACGTCGTTCGACGGATGGGCGCGCAGGAGATGGAGCGCCCGGCGGTATCGCTCTGGTGGTCCGGGCTCGCCGCCGGCCTGTCGATGAGCTTCTCGCTCTTCGCCGAGGCGATCCTGCGCCAGCACCTGCCCGAGGCCGAGTGGCGAGAGCTGGTCGTCGCGCTCGGCTACCCGGTCGGCTTCGTGATGGTCGTGCTCTCGCGCCAGCAGCTTTTCACCGAGAACACGATCACCGTCGTCCTGCCTGTAATGGCGGAGCCTACCGCGTACCACTTCAAGCGCGCCGCGCGGCTGTGGACCATCGTCCTCGTCGCCAACCTCGTCGGCACGCTGCTCGCCGCCTTGCTCGTCAGCTTCACGCCGGTGGTGACGCCGGAGCTGCGCGAGGCAATGCTGGCCGTTAGCCGCGACGCCATGCCGCAGGGCGCCGTGCCGGCGCTCTTCCACGGCATTACCGCCGGCTTCCTGATGGCCGCGCTCGTCTGGCTGATGCCCGCCGCGGAAGGCGCGCAATTCTTCGTCGTCTACCTGATGGCCTATCTCATCGGCGCCAGCGCCTCGGCGCACATCGTCGCCGGCAGCGTCGAGGCGTTCCTGCTCGCCGTGAACGGCGAGCTCGGCATCGGGGCGATGCTGGCCGATTTCACCGGCCCGGTGCTCGTCGGCAACATCATCGGCGGCACGGTTCTCTTCGCGGTGCTGTCCTACGCGCAGGTGGCGAAGGAGCTCTGATGGCGCAGGTATTCCACGCGCCCGCTCTCTTAGCGCTCAAGCTCGCCGGCCTGGCCATGGTCCTCGTCATCGCGGTCGCCTGGGTGACGCTCTACAAGGCGCTGCCCGCGCATAGCGGAGCGCTTTCGCCGCCGCAGCCGATCCCGTTCAGCCACAAGCACCACGTCGGCGACGACGGCATCGACTGCCGCTACTGCCACTGGTCGGTCGAGAAATCGTCCTTCGCCGGCATTCCTTCCGCGCAAGTGTGCCTCACCTGCCATTCGCAGCTCTTCAGCGACGCGTCGATCCTCGAGCCGCTGCGCCAAAGCGCGCGCACCGGCAAGCCGATCGCGTGGGCGCGGGTGCACGACCTGCCGGACTTCGTCTACTTCGACCACAGCATCCATGTCGCGAAGGGCGTCGGCTGCGTGGAGTGCCACGGCCGCGTCGACCGCATGCCGCGCATCGAGCGCGTCGCCTCGCTCGAGATGCAGTGGTGCCTCGGCTGCCACCGCGATCCGGCGCCGCACCTGCGCCCACCCTCGCTCGTCACCTATATGGGCCCCGCGCCGCGGCAGGAGAACCCGCGCCTGCACTCCACGCGCCGCCTCACCGACTGCTCCACATGCCATCGGTAAAGCTCACACGCCGCGATTTCCTGAAGCTCTCCGCCGCGTCGGCCGCGCTCGCGGGCGCGGGCTGCAGCCCGCCGGTCGAGCGCATCGTCCCCTATGCGCACCAGCCGGAGAACGAGCTGCCCGGCGTGCCGCGCTTCTATGCGAGCGCGGCGAGCTTCCTCGGCGCCGCCGAAGGCCTGCTCGTCGAGTCGAACAGCGGCCGCCCGACCAAGGTCGAGGGCAACCCCGCCCATCCGGGGAGCACCGGCTCGACGAGCGTGCACGGCCAGGCATCGGTGCTGCAGCTCTGGGATCCCGACCGCTCCAAGGCGCCCCGCAAGCTCGGCCAGCCGGCCACGCGCGCCGAGTTCGAGCGCGACCTCGAGGAAGCGCTTGGAAAGATCGAACGGCAGCGCGGCGCCGGGCTGCGCGTCCTCGTCGGTGCCTGCGATTCGCCGACGCTCGCCGCGCAGCTCGGTGACCTGGTTCGCCGATTGCCCGAAGCGCGCGTGCACCGCTGGGATCCGCTGCACCGCGACCGCAGCCACGAGGGCGCCCGGCTCGCCTTCGGCCAGGTGCTCGAGCCGATCGCCCGCCTGGAGGAGGCGGGAGCCATCCTCAGCCTCGACAGCCGCTTCCTCGACGACCATCCCTTCCGCCTGAATTACGCGCGCCGGTTCGCCGCCGCCCGTACGCCGCGCGACGGCCGCCTGGTGCGCTTGTACGCGCTCGAAAGCGCGCCTTCGCTGACCGGCGCGATGGCCGATCACCGGTACGCGATGCGCGTCGCCGACATCGAATCGTGGCTGCTGCACCCGAACGGGAAGATCTGGCGCGACCTGCGGCAGAACCGCGGCCTGATCCTCGCGGGCGAGTCGCTCTCGCCGCAGGCGCACGCGCTCGTCCACCGATTGAACGCCGAGCTGGGCGCGCCGGTGTCCTATGTTCCAGCCGTCGACGAAGCGAAGGCCGAGCCGCTCGATGCGCTCGTCCACGGCCCGACGGAGCTGCTCGTGATCCTCGGCGGCAATCCGGCCTACGACGCCCCGGGCTTCGGCCAGGCGCTAGCGAGGGTCCCGCTGTCCATCCATCTCTCGCTATACGACGACGAGACGTCCGCGCTCGCCACCTGGCATCTGCCCGCCACGCACTTCATGGAGCACTGGAGCGATGCACGCGCCTTCGACGGCACGGCGGCCATCGTGCAGCCGCTCATCGCGCCGCTCTACGCCGGCATCTCGCCGCACGAGCTGCTCGCGCGGCTGATGCGCGACGGCCGCAGCGGTCACGACATCGTGCGCGCGCATTGGAAGGACATCGACTGGGAAGGGGCGTTGCGCAAAGGGGTCGTTCCCGGCACCGCCTTCAAGCCGGTTGCGGCGACACCGCGCGCCGTCGCCCCGCCGAAACCCGAAGCAGCGGACTGGGAGGTGCGCTTCATCGCGGACCCGAGCGTGCTCGACGGCCGCTTCGCGAACAATGCCTGGCTGCAGGAGCTGCCGCGGTCCGATTCGAAGATCACCTGGGACAACGCCGCGCTGCTCTCGCCCAGGTCCGCGCAGGAGCTCGGCGTTTCCACGGGGGACCTGCTGCAGCTCGACGGCCGCGTGATCGCGCCGGCCTGGATCGAGCCGACTCATGCGGATCGCAGCATCACGCTGCCGCTCGGCTATGGCCGCACGCGCGCGGGGCGGGTCGGCAACGGCGTCGGCTTCGACGCTTATGCGCTCCGGCGCTCCCAGTGGTCCGCCAGCGTGCAAGTCGCCAGGGCGCCGGGCAGCCACGAGTTCGCCACGACGCAGCGCCACGCGCGCATGGAAGGCCGCGACCTCGCCCGCTCGGTGGATATCGCCGACCACGCCAGGTTCGAGGAGGAGCCGAAGGATTCGCTCTACCCGGCATGGCCCTACGACAGCTACCGCTGGGCGATGAGCATCAACCTCAATACCTGCATCGGCTGCAACGCCTGCACGATCGCCTGCCAGGCGGAGAACAACATCCCGACCGTCGGCAAGGAGCAGGTGATCGCCGAGCGCGAGATGCACTGGATCCGCGTCGACCGCTATTACGAGGACGGCAAGACGCTCTTCCAGCCGGTGCCGTGCATGCACTGCGAGAACGCACCGTGCGAATACGTCTGCCCCGTGGAAGCCTCCGTGCACGACAGCGAAGGCCTGAACGTGCAGGTCTACAACCGCTGCGTCGGCACGCGCTTCTGCTCGCAGAACTGCCCCTACAAGGTGCGGCGCTTCAACTTCCTGCAGTACTCGAGCCACGAGGAGACGCTCAAGGCGCAGAAGAACCCGGAAGTCACGGTCCGCATGCGCGGCGTGATGGAGAAGTGCACCTACTGCCTGCAGCGGATCACGCGCGCGCGCATCGAGGCGGACAAGGACGGGCGCAGCATCCGCGACGGCGAGGTCGTCACCGCCTGCCAGGCGGCGTGCCCGACCGGCGCCATCGTGTTCGGCGACCTGAGCGATCCGAAGAGCAAGGTGAGCGAGGCGAAGCGCTCGCCGCTGCATTACGACCTGCTCGCCGAGCTCAATACCCGTCCGCGCACGAGCTACGAGGCGCGCATCACGAACCGCAATCCCGACCTCGATGAGTGAGATCGACAGCCGCCTGCAGGGCTGGGGCTACGCGAGCGTCAGCGACAAGATCGCCGACATCGTGCTGCGGCGGCCGACGCACTGGATCTGGGGTGCGGGCTTCCTCGTCACCGCCGCCGGCGTGGCCGCCCTCTTCGGCGCGATGGTCTATCTCTTCGTCAAGGGCGTCGGCATCTGGGGCATCGACATCCCCGTGGCGTGGGGTTTCGCCATCGCCAACTTCGTCTGGTGGATCGGCATCGGCCACGCCGGCACCTTCATCTCCGCGATCCTGCTGCTCCTGCGCCAGAAATGGCGCACCTCCATCAACCGCTTCGCCGAGGCGATGACGCTCTTCGCCGCCGGCATCGCCGGCCTCTTCCCGATCCTGCACCTCGGCCGGCCCTGGTTCTTCTACTGGCTGGTGCCCTATCCGAACGTGATGGAGCTCTGGCCGCAATGGCGCAGCGCGCTCGTCTGGGACATCTTCGCCATCAGCACGTACCTCATCGTGTCGCTCCTCTTCTGGTACCTCGGCGTGGTGCCCGACCTCGCCACGCTGCGCGACCGCGCCACCAGCCGCGCGAAGCAGATCGCCTACGGCCTCTTCGCCCTCGGCTGGCGCGGCGACGCGAGGCACTGGGCGCGTTTCGAGACGGCGTATCTTCTCCTCGCCGGCCTTGCCACGCCGCTCGTCGTGTCGGTGCACAGCGTGGTCTCGCTCGACTTCGCCATCTCGATCACGCCCGGCTATCACTCGACCATCTTCCCGCCCTACTTCGTCGCCGGCGCTCTCTTTTCCGGCTTCGCGATGGTGCTCACGCTCGCCATCCCGATGCGCCACTTCTTCCGGCTGGAGGACTTCATCACCGTGCGCCACCTCGAGCTCGCCGCCAAGGTGCTGCTCGCCTGCGGCTGGATCGTCGCGTACGGCTACTTCATGGAAACCTTCGTCGCGTTCTACAGCGGCGACCCATTCGAGATCGCGATGGTCAAGGACCGCTTCTTCGGCGTCTACGGGCCGGCGTACTGGACGGTGCTCTTCTGCAACGTCGCGCTGCCGCAGATCCTCTGGTGGCGCCCCGCGCGGCGCTCGGTGTGGACGCTCTTCGCGCTCAGCCTCTTCGTCCAGCTCGGCATGTGGCTCGAGCGCGTGATGATCGTCGTGCAGAGCATGCACCAGGACTTCCTGCCCTCCTCGTGGGGCCTGTTCATCCCGACGCGCTGGGACTGGATCATCCTCGGCGGCTCGATCGCGCTCTTCTTCTTCCTGTTCCTTTCCTTCCTGCGCTTCGTACCCGCCATCTCGATCTCCGAGATGCGCAGGCTGGTCCACGAGGAGAAGACGGCATGAGCCGCTATGGCGTGCTGGCGGAATTCGCCACGCCCGAGCGGCTGGTCGAGGCGGCCCGCAAGGCGCGCGAGGCGGGCTACCGGCATATCGAGGCGTACTCGCCATTCCCGATCGAAGGCCTCGCCGAAGCGACCGGCATGCGGCGCAACTGGGTGGCGCCGATCGTGCTCGCGGGCGGATTCGTCGGCTGCATCGGCGGCTACTTCATGCAGTGGTACTCGGCGGTGATCTCGTATCCGATCAATTCGGGCGGCAAGCCGCCGCACAGCTGGCCGATCTTCATTCCCGTGACCTTCGAGCTGACGGTGCTGATCGCGGCGCTCGCCGCCTTCGTCGGCATGCTCTTCCTGAACGGTTTACCGCGCCTGACGCACCCGGTCTTTAACGTGCGCGAGTTCGACCTCGCCTCGCGCAACCGCTTCTTCCTCTGCGTGCGGGCGGACGACGCGCACGTCTTCCTGCGGAGCCTCGAACCGATCGGCACATGGGACGTGCCCGCATGAGGGCGGCAGTCATCCTTCTGGCGGTGCTCGCGCTCGCCGGCTGCGAAAAGATGATGCGCAACATGTACGACCAGCCGCGCTACAAGCCGATGCGCGAGAGCCCGCTCTTTCCCGACGGCACCTCGGCCCGCTCGCCCGTGCCGGGCACCGTGCCGGCGGCGAGCGGCAACCTCGCCGGCCCGTCCAGCGGGCGCCTGGGCGCGGACCAGGCGCAGCTGGAGGCCAGGCTCGAGAAAGCGCAGAGCCAGCCGCTGCCGGTGACGATGCAGCTCCTGCACCGCGGACAGGAGCGATTCAACATCTATTGCGCGCCCTGCCACAGTCCGGTCGGCGACGGCGACGGCATGGTGGTGCGGCGCGGCTTCCCGGCGCCGCCGTCCTACCACATCGATCGCCTGCGTAAGGCGCCCGACCGCCATTTCTACGACGTGATGACGAACGGCTACGGCGTCATGCGCCCCTACTCCGACCGTGTGCCGCCGGAGGATCGCTGGGCGATCGTCGCGTACATCCGCGCTCTGCAGCTTTCGCAGTACGCGCGCGCCGAGGACGCGAAGTGAGCTCCTATCTCTTCGCCTGGCTGCTGTTCCTCGGCCTCGCGCTCGGCGGCATGGCGAACCTCATGCTGCACAACCTTACGGGCGGCAGCTGGGGCCTCGCCGTGCGGCCGGCGTTCGCCGCCTGCACTCGGCTCGTGCCGCTCGCCGCGCTGCTCGGCATCCCGGTGCTCTTCGCCATGCACGCGCTGTACCCCATCGCGGACGACGGGTGGTTCGCGCCGCAATGGTTCCTCGGGCGCTCGATGGCGTACCTGGTGATCTGGACCCTGCTGTCCATCGCCGTGGCGCGCAGCCTGTCGCAGGGGCTGAGCGCGATCGGCCTCATCGTCTATACGTTCACCATGTCGCTCGCCGCGACCGACTGGATCGCCTCGCTCGTACCGCAGTGGTATTCGACGGCGTTCGGCCTGGTCGTCGGCGTCGGCCAGATGCTCGGCGCCATGGCGCTCGCGGTGGCGTACGCCGGGTTGCGCGCGCCGCACATCCCGGCCGAACGCTTCATCGACCTCGGCAACCTGCTCCTCATGTACGTCCTCACCTGGGCTTACCTCGCGTTCATGCAGTTCCTCATCGTCTGGGTCGGCAACCTGCCGCGCGAAATTTCGTGGTACGTGCCGCGGCTTCAGACCGGCTGGTTCGCGATCGGCGTGATCATCGTGGTGTTCCACTTCTTCGCGCCGCTCCTGATCCTGCTCTTCCGCAGCGCGAAGCGCTCGGCGCTCTTCCTCGGCTGGTTCGCCGCCGCGCTGTTGGTCATGCACGCGATCGACGTCTATTGGCTGGTCGCGCCTTCCGTGCGCCCGTCCGGCTTCTCGATCGCCTGGCTCGATCCGCTGGCGCTAGTCCTGCTCGGCGCCCTGTGGTGGTTCACCTGGAGGCCGGCGCGTGCCTGAGCGCAGCGACATCAGCCCGCGCGGGCTTGCCGTCGGCGCGGTGACCATCCTCGTCGGCATCGGGGTGGCGGTCGGCGCGGCGAGCCTCCTCGTGCGCGAGGTCGACGCGCCCGTCACGGGCGCGAGCCGCGGCGAGCCGCCGAAGATCGAAGGCGCCCGCCTGCAAACCGCCGCGCCGCAGGACCTGCAGGCCTTCCTGCGGGAGAAGAACGAGCGGCTGTCGAGCACCGGGCGCGTGGACGACCAGCACGTGCACATCCCGATCGACCGCGCGATGCGCATGCTGGCGAAGGGGCGCGAGAAGTGAAGGCACTCATTCTTCTGCTGGCGCTGGCGGCCCGGCCCGTGCTGGCGGATGTCGATGTCGCATTCACACCGCATCCCGGCGCGCGCGTGCCGGCGCTCGACCCGTATTACGGCGGGCCGCCGATCGTCCTGGTGCTCGGCTACCTCGGCTGCGTGAATCTCTGCGGCACGACGCTCACCGGGGTCGACCTGGCGTTACGCGACACGAAGCTCGTTCCCGATCGCGACTACCGCGCGCTTTTCGTCAGCGTCGATCCGCGTGACGAGAAGACCGCTCCGCAGGGCCGGCCGGGGTGGCATTTCGTTACCGGCGCCGCGTCGGCCGCGCGAGTTGCCCAGGCGGTCGGCTTTCGCTACCGCTACGAGAAAGAGTCCGGGCAATTCGCCCACCCGGCCGGGTTCGTCGTGCTGACGCCGGACGGCACCGTGTCGCGCTACTTCGAGGGCGTGCGCTTCGACGACGTGGAATTGAAGAACGCGATCGTCGAGGCGAGGCAGGGTCAGGTGCAGAGCACGTGGGAGCGCCTGGTGCTGGTCTGCTTCCACGACCCGCTCCTCGGACGCAATACGCCGGCGGTGATGATGGCGGTGCGCATCGCGATGGGCCTCCTCGTCCTCGCGGCGGGATTCTTCGCCTGGCGGCGGCTGCGATGACCTGGCTGCCGGCGGCGTCGGACACGGCGCAGAGCGTCGACCTGCTGTTCTATTCCGTGCTGGTCCTCACCGGGCTGATGACGCTCGCCATCTTCGCGCTGATGATCTTCTTCGGCGTGCGCTACCGCGCGGGCTCGCCCGCGGACCGCACCAATCCGCCGCCGCGCAAGAAGTGGCTCGAGCTCGGCTGGATCTTCACCCCGCTCGCCATCTTCATCGGCATCTTCGTCTGGGGCGCCGTGGTGTATGCGGGCTTCTACCGCGGCGGGCCGGACGACGCGATGACCGTCTTCGTCGTCGGCAAGCAGTGGATGTGGAAGGCGGAGCACGCCAACGGCCGCCGCGAGATCGACGAGCTGCACCTGCCGCTCGGCCAGCCGGTGCGCATCGTGCTCTCCACCGAGGACGTGATCCACAGCTTCTACGTTCCCGCCTTTCGCATCAAGCAGGACGCCGTGCCCGGCCGCTACACCAGCATCCGCTTCACGCCCACGCGCGAAGGCGAATACTGGCTGCACTGCGCGGAATACTGCGGCACCGACCACGCGCGCATGGGTGGACGGGTAGTCGTCATGGCGCCCGCCGCATTCGCGCAGTGGCTGGAGCGCGGCAACCAGAATCCGTCGCTCGCGTCGCAGGGCTTCGAGCTCTTCCGCCGGCTCGGCTGCAGCGGCTGCCATGTGAATTCGACGGTGCACGCGCCCGACCTTGCAGGCGTCTACGGGCGCGTCGTCCATCTCTCGGACGGAAGAACCGTCGTTGCAGACGAGGCCTACCTGCGCGACTCGATCCTCCTGCCGAAGCGCGACGTAGTCGCCGGCTACGAGCCGATCATGCCGAGCTTCCAGGGACAGCTCGACGAGGGCCAGCTCTCGGCGCTCATCACCTATCTCAAGGAAAACCAATGACCTGGGGCTACCTAGGCGAGGGCTACACGCTGCGCTCGTGGCTGACGACGCACGACCACAAGCGCATCGCCGTGCTGTACATGGTGGCCATCACGGCGTTCTTCTTCCTCGGCGGCGCGGCGGCGGCGCTGATGCGCATGGAGCTCGCCACCCCGGCGGGCGACCTGGTGAGCGCGAACACCTACAACAAGCTCTTCACCATCCACGGCGTGGTGATGGTGTGGTTCTTCCTCATCCCGTCGATCCCGTCGGTGCTCGGCAATTTCCTCGTGCCGCTGATGATCGGCGCGCGCGACATGGCGTTCCCGCGCCTCAACCTCGCCTCCTGGTACATCTACGTGCTCGGCGGGCTCTTTACCGCGGCGGCGCTGATCGCGGGCGGAGTCGATACCGGCTGGACCTTCTACACCCCCTACTCGACGCGGTTCTCGGACACGAACGTGGTGCTGGTGATCGTCGGCGTGTTCATCGTCGGCTTCTCGTCGATCCTGACGGGCCTGAACATCATCGTCACGGTCCACAAGCTGCGCGCGCCGGGGCTCACCTGGTTCCGGCTGCCGCTCTTCATCTGGGCGAACTACGCGACGAGCCTGATCCTGCTCCTCGCGACGCCGGTGCTGGCGATGACGCTGACGCTCGTCGCGCTCGAGCGATTGTTCAACGTGGGCATCTTCGACCCGGCGCTCGGCGGCGATCCGCTGCTCTTCCAGCACCTCTTCTGGTTCTACTCGCACCCGGCGGTGTACATCATGGTCCTGCCGGCGATGGGCGTGGCGAGCGAGATCATCCCCTGCTTCGCGCGCCGCACGGTGTTCGGCTACCGCTTCATGGCCTACGCCATCCTCGGCATCGCAAGCATCGGCTTCCTCGTCTGGGGCCATCACATGTTCGTCTCCGGCCAGTCGATGTACGCCGGCATGGTGTTCTCGATGCTCTCGTTCCTGGTCGCCATACCCTCGGCGATCAAGGTGTTCAACTGGACCGCGACGCTCTACAAGGGCTCGATCTACTTCAGCGCGCCGATGCTCTACGCGCTCGGCTTCGTCGGCCTCTTCACCATCGGCGGCATGACCGGCCTCATCCTCGCGTCGCTGGCGCTGGATGTGCACCTGACGGACACGTACTTCGTCATCGCGCACTTCCACTACATCATGGTCGGCGGCTCGGTGATGGCGTACCTCGGCGCGATCCACTTCTGGTGGCCGAAGATCTCGGGCCGGATGTACCCGGAGACGATGGGCCGCATCGCCGCGCTCACCATCTTCTTCGGCTTCAACCTCACCTTCTTCCCGCAATACCTGCTCGGCTGGCTCGGCATGCCGCGCCGCTACCACGAGTACCCGCCGGAGTTCCAGGTGCTGAACCTCTTCTCCTCCGCCGGCGCCGCCGTGCTCGCCATCGGCTACCTGCTGCCGCTCGCCTACCTCGGCTGGTCGCTCTTCTACGGCAAGCGCGCGCCCGCGAACCCGTGGCAGGCGACCGGCCTCGAATGGCAGACGGGCTCGCCGCCGCCGCAGCACAACTTCGACGCCGAGCCGGTCGTCACGCGCGGACCATATGCCTACGACCCCGTTCGATAGCACGCTCGAACGCCGCGAAGCGGACCTGCTCGGCATCTGGGCATTCCTCGTCACCGAGGTGCTGTTCTTCGGCCCGCTCTTCTTCGGCTACGTGCACGGCCGCCTCACCCACCCCGAGGCCTTCACCGCGGGCAGCCACCACATGCACGTGGTGCTCGGCACGCTGAACACCGCGATCCTCATGACCAGCAGCCTGACGATGGCGCTCGGCGTCGCCGCGGCGCGCGGCGGCCGGAAGTCGCTGCGCACCTGGCTCGTGCTGACCGCGCTCCTCGGCCTCGCCTTCCTCGGCATCAAGGCGAGCGAGTACTGGATGGAGTCGAGCGAGGTGGCCCAGGCATCCGGCGCGGAGCTGACGTTCTACTTCCTCTACTTCGCCATGACCGGCCTGCACGCCGTACACCTCACGATCGGCATCGGCATCGTCGCCTGGCTCTGGCGGCACGCCTCGCGCTATGGCGCGGCCTATCACTCGCCGGTCGAGGTCACCGGCATCTACTGGCACTTCGTCGACGTGGTGTGGGTGTTCCTCTATCCCATGTTCTATCTGCTTCAGCGCTACAGCGCATGACGTATGTCCTGACCTGGGTGGGACTGATGATCCTGCTGGCGCTGACCTGCGCGAGCTCCTACTTCCCGATGGGGAACTGGAACAGCGTGGTGAACATCGGCATCTCGTGCGCGAAGGGGCTGCTCATCGCGGTGTTCTTCATGCATCTGCGCCATGCCGGCGCGCTGCTGCGCATCGTCGCGATCGCCGGACTCCTGTGGCTCGGCATCCTCTTCGGGCTGAGCTGGAGCGACTTCGGCACGCGAACCCTTTCGCCCGCGCCCTGGGTGGCACGCTAGCGCCTGCAAAACACGCGCCTTCGTTCGGCGCGGGGCTTGCATGGCGGGGGGTGTTTCCAGGAAGGAGGGCTTCTCATGAAACTCATGGCAACGGCCGCGGCGCTGGTGACGGTGGCGCTCGCCGGCTGCGGCAGCAATCCGCCGCCCGTCGCCGAAATGTCCGCCGCGCGCACCCTGGTGGGCCAGGCGCAATCCGAGGCGACGCTCTACGCGCCCGACCTCCTGCACGCGGCGCAGGCCAAGCTGGCGGGCGCCCAGATCGCACTCGACAACGGCGACAACGAACAGGCGCGCCTCCTCGCCGAGAAGGCGCAGGCCGACGCGCGCCTCGCCTGGGCGAGCGCGGAACACCAGCGCACGCTGCAGGCCGTGGCGGACCTCGACAAGAGCCTCGAGACCCTGAAGCAGGAAGCGAACAGGAGGAGCCCATGACGAGCGCGCGGCTTTCGCTCTTCGTGAGCGCCCTCGCCGCCGCGTTTTTCGCCGGGTGCGCGACGACATCGGAAGTGGCCGAGCAGTCGCTGCAGAACGCGCACGCGACCTACCAGGCGGCGCAGGGCGACCCGCAAGTGCGCACCTTCGCCCCCGGCGAGCTCGCCCAAGCGGGCGCCATCCTCGCCCGCGCCGACCAGCTGCAGCGCGAAGGCCGCGGCGACGAGCTCGTCGCGCACCAGTCCTATCTCGCGGTGCAGGCGGCCAGCACGGTGCGCGAGCTGGCGCTTGCGCGGGCCGGGCAGGCCGAGCTCGCCAACGCCGAGGCGCAGCGCAACAAGATCCTCCTCGACGCGAGGACCCGCGAAGCCGAGCAGGCGCGTCGCGAGGCCGGGCAGGCGCGCGCGCAAGCCGACGCCGCGCACAACCGCGACGCCGATATCGCGAAGCTCCAGGCGGAGCTCGAGAGCGTGAAGGCGCAGCACACCAATCGCGGCTGGGTGGTCACGCTGCCAAGCAGCCTCCTCTTCGATACGGCCGACTCGACCCTCAAGCCGGGAGGGCGGCAGGACCTGGACCACATCGCGCGCGTGATGCGCGAGCACCCGGAAGCGACTGTCGCCGTCGAGGGCTACACGGACAACCAGGGCTCGTTCGCGTACAACCGCATGCTCTCCGAGCAGCGCGCGATGGCGGTCAAGCAGGCGCTGATGCAGGCCGGCGTGGACGCCTCGCGCATCACCGCGCGCGGCTACGGCGAGGGCTACCCGATCGCCTCGAACGACAACCCCGAGGGCCGGCAACTCAACCGGCGGGTGCAGCTCGTGGTCGCACCGCAGGAGCGCTCCTCGGCCACCGGAGGCTCCACAGCGCCGCCTCGCTAGCGCGCCGTAAGCGCGGCTTAATCGCGCTCGCGGCACGCTCGGCCTGATGGACGATTCACTCTTCTCCGGCTGGCTTGCGCCGGCGGGCTCCGCGCTGCTCGCGGCTTTCATCGCCCTCGCCGCCGCGCGCATCGCGGTCGCCGTCCTCGATCGAGTGGCGCGGCGCGAGCCGCTGGCCGCTCCTTTCGTCTGCGCCGCGCGCACACCCGGCTGCGTGCTCGCGGCGCTCGTTGCCGCGCAGTCGGTGCTGCAAGCCGCGCCCAATGCGCTTGACGGCGTGCAGGCCGCGCGGCACGCCGGCACGCTGATCATCATCGCCACCGCCACCTGGCTCGCCATGCGGCTGGCAGCGGCGATCGCCGACGCCGTCGCGCTGCGCTATCCGGTCGACGTCGCGGACAACCTGCACGCGCGGCGCATCCACACGCAGACGCGCGTGCTTACGCGCACGCTCGCCACGCTGGTCGCGTTCGTCGGCCTGTCCTTCGCGCTCCTCACCTTTCCCGGCGTGCGCAGCGTCGGCGCCGGACTGCTCGCCTCCGCGGGCGTGGTCGGCATCGCGGCCGGCCTCGCCGCCAAGCCGGTGCTCGGCAACCTGCTTGCCGGCCTGCAGATCGCGCTCACGCAGCCGATCCGCCTCGACGACGTGGTGATCGTCGAGGGGGAATGGGGCCGCATCGAGGAGATCGGCCGCGCCTTCGTCGTCGTCAAGATCTGGGACCAGCGGCGCCTCGTGGTGCCGCTGCAATATTTCATCGAGACGCCGTTCCAGAACTGGACGCGCACCTCGAGCGAGCTCCTCGGCACGGCGTTCCTGTGGGTGGACTACGGCCTGCCGCTCGAGCCCCTGCGCGAGGAGCTGGCGCGGGTGTGCCGCGAGGCGCCCGAATGGGACCGGCGGGTCGCGCTGATCCAGGTCACGGATACCAGCGAGCGGGCGATGCAGCTCCGTGTGCTCGTCAGCGCGCCCGACGCCGGCAAGGCGTGGGACCTGCGCTGCCGGGTGCGCGAGGCGCTGATCGGCTACCTGCAGCGCGAATGGCCGCAGTTCCTGCCGCGAATGCGCGCCCAGGTCATTCGACAGCGCCCGTTAAGCGAGCGTTAAGGCGCGCCGCTTGCTTTGTGCAGCGCATGAAGAAGACCGTCGTCATTACCGGCGCCTCGGCCGGCATCGGCCGTGCCACCGCGCGCCTCTTCGGCGAGAAAGGCTGGCGCGTCGCGCTCGTCGCGCGCGGCATCGATGGCCTCGAGGGCGCGAAGCGCGAGATCGAGCAGGCGGGCAGCGAGGCGATGGTGCTGCCGACCGATGTGGCGGACGAGCACGCGGTCGACGCGGCCGCCGAGCGCGTGGAGCGCGAATGGGGACCGATCGACGTCTGGGTGAACGACGCGATGGCGACCCTCTTCTGCGAGTTCATGCAGGTCTCGCCCGAAGACTTCCGCCGCGCGACCGAAGTCACCTATCTCGGCACGGTGTGGGGCACGCGCGCCGCGCTGAAGCGCATGCTGCCGCGCGACCGTGGAACGGTCGTGCAGGTCGGCTCCGCGCTCGCCTACCGCTCGATCCCGCTGCAGGCGCCGTACTGCGGAGCGAAGAGCGCGATCCGCGGCTTTACCGACTCGCTGCGCTCGGAGCTCATCCACCGCAAGAGCCGCGTGCACCTCACGATGGTGCAGCTCTCCGCCTTCAACACGCCGCAGTTCGACTGGGGCCGCACCTGCATGACCCGGCAGCCGCAGCCGCTGCCGCCGATCTTCCAGCCGGAGGTCGCCGCGCGCGGCATCTACTTCGCCGCGACGCATCGGCGGCGCGAAGTGTGGGTCGGCTGGCCGGCGATCAAGGCCATCGTCGGTACGCGCCTTCTTCCCGGGCTCGGCGACCGGATCCTCGCGAGCGAAGCGTATAGCGGCCAGCACACGGACCAGCCGCTGCCGCGGGGGCGCAAGGACAACCTCTATGCGCCGGTGCCGGGCGACCACGGCGCGCACGGCCGCTTCGATGCCCGCTCGAAGCAGCACAGCATCCAGCTCAAGCTCACCATGAACCGCGCCGCGCTCCTGGGCGCCGCTGCGCTGGGCGCAGCCGCGGTGCTCCTTTCCCGTTAGGAGGCCTCCATGCCCCATTCACACGCATTGCCCGATACGTCGCGCGGCACAACGCTTTCGCGCTGGGTCATCGCCGGATTCCTGTCCGGCGCCGTCTCGGTGCTCATCTTCCATCAGGGCGCGGTGGCGATCTTCCACGCGCTGGCATTCACCAGCCGCCAGCCCTGGGTGATGCAGGCCACGGCCCCCTTCGGCGTGCCGCAGGTCTGGTCGCTCGCCTTCTGGGGCGGCGTCTGGGGCGTGCTGCTCGCCGTGCTCCTCGCCCGCCTCGAGACGGCGCGGTTTCTCGTCGCGGCGACGCTGTTCGGCGCCGTCCTGCCGACGCTCGTCGCGTGGTTCGTGGTGGCGCCGCTCAAGGGCCAGCCGCTCGGCGGCGGATTCGCCCCGGC
>Ga0070681_10001851_pt1 | contig 19099 bp, 22 predicted proteins | sample KBSC83BmetaG_FD_65650 | JGI IMG/M metagenome (GOLD analysis project Ga0070681, IMG submission 65650) | Corn rhizosphere microbial communities from Kellogg Biological Station, Michigan, USA - KBS C8-3B metaG | ecosystem: Host-associated > Plants > Roots > Rhizosphere | place: USA: Michigan... | reverse complement strand
TGCGTGGCCGACTTGAACGATTACTTGAGGCGGCTGAGCTACGTGGTGGCCGCCCAGGACGTTGCGGTTTCGGTTGACGTAGTGTGCGAGAGCCCCCAGTACGAGGGGATCGTGCACAAGGTGTTCAAGACTTGTCCGGATCTGGTAATGAAGGCGGCCGCGAGCGGGGGCGCCGCCGGCAGCTCGGCACTCGACTCGAACGACTGGGAGTTGGTTCGCACCTGCCCGGTACCGCTCCTGCTGAGCCGCGGCCGCGCATGGTCAACGCGTCCTCGCTTCGCAGCTGCGGTAGATGTCTCCGATGAGGAGTCTCCCAGATTGCTTCAGAGGATCCTTCGATCGGCCGCATATCTGAGTGAGGGTTGCCACGGGGAGCTGGACCTCGTCTTCGGCGAGCGCACGGGTGCCGATGCACTCACCGAGAAGACGCACGCCGCCAAATTGCGCACTCTAGCGCAGGAAGTGCAACTCGCACCCGAACGCGTTTGGAGGCTCACGGGAGACCCGGCTACGACATTTCCCGCGTTTGCCGCCGAGCAGAAACCCGACGTGTTGGTGGTTGGCGCACTTACTCATCAGGGGCGCGATACTGGGCACGTCGGAACGCTTACCCGCAAATTGGTTGACGCGCTCGATTGTGACTTTGTCTTACTCAGGCCGCGGAGGTTTGAGTTCCCGGTCCGCAAGCAGGATGGGGTAGCGGGGGCCGCACTGGCAGGGAGGAAGTCCTACTCATCTGGCTCTCGTGCCGGTACTCCCGCATTGTAGATCATGCGCGGCTCAACGGAAGGATCCTGCGCACTCTTCACGATAGGCCATTCTACGCGCACGATCGCCGAGTTCGTGGCCCTGCTGCACCAGTGTGAAGTGGACTTGGTGGTTGATGTACGCGCGTTTCCGCGGTCGCGGACGAATCCGCAGTTCAATGCAGAGGCGCTGTCCGGATCGCTCATGGAGGCCGGTCTGGCCTATCGGCATGTGCCTGCACTCGGTGGACGCCGTCATGGTCGCCGCAGCGCGGAGCCGTCGCCCAACGCTCTGTGGCGAAACGAGTCCTTCCGCAACTATGCGGACTACGCGACCACTGAGGCGTTCCGCGCGGGACTTGACGAACTGCTGGCGCTCATCCGTGACCATTGCTGCGCGATCATGTGTTCGGAAGCCGTGTGGTGGCGTTGTCACCGCCGAATCATCGCCGACTACGTGCTGGCGGAAGGGATCGCCGTCATGCATATCATGGGACTCAATAAGGTCCAGATAGCGACCCCGACGCCCGGCGTGCAACGGCTATCCTCCGGCACGCTTGCTTATCCGGTCAGCTGAGGGGCTGAAATCAAGCGTCCTTGTCGGGTCTCGATGGCTGTAACAGCAGCGTCACCGCACGACTGTACCGTGAATGCGCGCCAATTCCGGCGCAAGTCCTAAAAGAAATGAGGTATAGCCATGTCATTCGCTCGCCTGCGAACAGGCGCGATGATGGCGGTGTTGGGCGCCACTGCCGTGTCCCCATTGTTTGCCGCCGAACTCACCGACGTGCCGAACGCAAACCCGAAGCTGCCGGGTGTTTCCGCCGCAACCATCCTGTCTCCCGAACTGCGCCAGAGCGCTGTAGCCGAAGGCGCGCTGCGGCTGGAGAACCCGACCCCCGGGTTCGAGTTCTATGGATTCAGCGCCAACGGTCCCCATGTGCCGGCGCCTGGCGCGCTGCCAGGCGCGACGGCCCTCGTGGAGGCAACCAAGACGGAGCCGGACAAGAACACGTACCTGATCCTGCGCAATCTTCACGGCGCGGACGGAAGTTACGACTACGGCAAGCATTTCGTTTACCAGGGCCATGAGAACGCCGCTGGCGGAAACGGTTACATTACGCGTATCAACCTCGATGCCGACGGCGAGCATCGAGTCACGCTGCTCGCATCCACCGATTCGAACGGCGGGACGCTTCCACTGATTGACGGCTCCACGTGGAATCCCTTTGCGCAACGGCTGCTCTTTACTTCGGAAGGCAACGGTTCGTCCACTGGCGGTGTCTGGCAGGCGACGCCGGATGTGCCGTCGACGGTGAAAGCCCTGCTGGGTGTGTTCGGCCGTGGCGGTTTTGAGGGAATTCAGACCGACCGGGCCGGCAACGTGTGGGTGGTCGAAGACATTGGCGGTTCCACCGTCGCCGGCGCGAAAGTGCCCAACAGCTTCATCTATCGATTCGTTCCGAAAGTCCGTTCGGATCTCACGCGCGGCGGGAAGCTGCAGGCGCTGCAGGTGGTAAAGCTTGACCACTCTGGCCCAATCGTGTTCAACGGCTCGAACGCGCTCACTTCGGACGTCAAGGATCTGCATACCTACGGCAACGTCTTCGACACGAAGTGGGTGACTGTGCACGACACCGACGTTGACGGGACAGCCACCTTCAACGCGAATGATTTCGCGAAGTCAAAGGGCGCCACGCCGTTCAAGCGGCCTGAGAACGGCCAGTTCCGACCCGGAACTGATTTCCGCGAGTTCTACTTCGATGAGACGGGCGACACGAGCTCGACGACGACCGCCGGCTCGGACTTCGGCGGGTTCGGCTCAGTACTGAAGCTCAGCCAGTCAGATCCCTCCGCGATGACGGGCAAGCTCACGCTGCTCTTCAAGGGAGACCTGCAGCACACGGGCTTCGACAACGTGGCCTTCTGGGATGCGAACCATGTGGTGTTCGTCGAGGACCGGGGTGATGGGCTGCACACCCAGGCGAACGCGCTCGATTCAGCATGGATGTTCGATGTTCGCAAGAACTACGCGAACACTGCGAACCAGCCGGTACGCATTCTGGCGCAGGGCCGTGATGCGCTCGCGACCATCGATTCTGCGTTCTCGGGCATGACCGGGTTTCAGAACGACGGCGACAACGAGATCACCGGTATGCATGTTTCCGATGGCGATGCCGGAATTGAGGGCCTCCTGGGGTGGAAGATTCCTCAGCCGTTCGAACACGGCTGGCGGGTGTTCTATACCCAGCAGCATGGTGAGAATGTCACCTGGGAGATTCTCTCCAACACCGGCGACCGGCGGAATGAGGATGATCGCGGCCGCTGATTTCACGATCTCTCGTCCTGCTTGCATCAGGTCTCGGCTCAGGGACGAGCCGAGCTGTTGGCTCCGACAACGGACGCTCTCGGTGCTACTTCCAGCCGAGGCTCTCGTTTGCCGGCAAACCTGCCGTAGTCACGGCTGGAATTCGCGGTACTCGCCCTCGGACATTGCGGTCACTTTCGGAACGTGAATCTGGGTCCCGCCACGCGGAACGACACGGTACGGCACGTCGAGGCGCGGCGAATTGAGGATGATATAGAGATCATTGTTGGCATCACCGGTCACGTGGCGGGCATAGGCGTAGTCGTACATCGGGTTGGTCGCGTACAGGACCATACCAACGCCCCGCGTTTCGTTGAAAACGAATGTAACGGTTGAGGGGCAAGCAGGATGCAGGGATTGCGATGACTCCGGAAGGCCGCACCATCGGTAGAGTGTGTATTCCGCTGGTGTCTCAGGGGTCTTGGTAGAAAGCTCATCGCCGTTTGGATCGATGAGAATCCGGCCCCGGCGGTGGAACTTCGGCGGCTCGCCGTACTCGTTGATGAGTTGCTGGAGGACGCGTCGCTCGTTCGTAACGTAACCGGAGGGACGGGTCGCGAGCTGGTTGAGGTCATCGCTATGAAACATCACCCGCGCCCCACACAACTTCAGGCCGTCCTTGATGTGCTTCGGCAGGTAGGTACGCGAGCCGGCACAAAACAAGTAGCTGATGGTGTAGAGATCGATTCCCTTTCCGGGCCAGGGATTAGGTTCGGATGCGAAGTAGTATTCGGCCAGGGCGTACGAGCCGACGCCGTCGACGTGCTCCGTCTGGAGTAGCGTGGGATCGGGCGTCAGACACGGCTGCTGCGGCGAGCTATAAGAGCACAAGCGGCCACCGAGCTCATTGACAGAAACAACCTTGCCCCGAGAACCCAGAGCGGTATTTGCCGCCAGCAGACTGACACCCTTGAATGCTGTGAACGGCGTGCCCCAGGTATGGCCATTGAACCCGGTCGGCGGTTGATACTCGCTGGCCTGCGTCACCGCGCCGGACAACGAGCCCAGCGCCGCGATCAATGCGAGACAAGGCAGATGGAGCGGAGCTCGAGGGGCTCTGCGCCCCGCCGCGAGTTGAACCGTCACGCTCGTCATTGGAAACTCCTTCCGGGGAAGTCGCCTGCGCCGTTCCTGCATTGTACGGGCAACCCAGGCGCTTTGACACCGTCGCGGTCCGAGTGCTTTCTCGCCCGTCGCAACTAAACCTTTGGCATCCGGGGCGCGACCAAGCAGGGAGAATGGCTTCAACCTCATGACTTCCTATCCCCTCACCACGGTGACCGACGAGCACACGCTCATTGCCGCAACGAAGGGCGGCAGCCTTACGGCTTACCGCAGGCTGTACGAAATGCATGTCGCGAGGGTGTATGGCCTGGCTTGCCGGCTGGTGAGAGATCGTGCCGCGGCCGAGGACGTGACGCAGGAAGTGTTCATCAAGGTATGGAAGGACATCAGCAATTTCCGCGGCGATAGCCAATTCTCCACGTGGCTGCACCGGGTCTGCAGCCTCACCGCGATCACCTATTTGCGCCGCCAGCGCGGCTGGCTGAAGCGCGTGGTTCTGGGCGATGAGGCCATTGCGGAAATCCCCGATCAGTCGATCAACGAAGCCGATCTGGAGACCTGCATCCGGCAGCTGCCCGAGCGCGCGCGAGTCGTATTCGTCCTGCATGCCATCGAAGGCTATCGGCACGAAGACATCGCCCGGATCTGCGGCATCGCCGTCGGCTCCAGCAAGGCGCATTTGCATCGTGCGCGGCAGCTCCTTCAGGAGTGGATGACACATGAGCACTGACTTCGACGACGCCCTGCAAAGCGCGATATCGCGATTGCCGAAGGAGCGGTTGCCGCAGCGCGATCTGTGGGCCGGGGTCGAGATGGCGCTGCTGAACGGCAGCAACCGCCGGCGAGTTCCCTGGCTGGCCGTTGCGGCCTCGGTGCTGGCATGCGTAATCGCGGTCGGCGCATGGTTCCGTTCGCACCGGGAGGCCAATTCGGCGGCCTCGTACGTGAACTACGTCGAGCAACTGGCGGTACAGCATCGCAACACGATCGCGGCGCTGCAAGCCGCATATCGCAATACCCCGGCCCTGACGACGGACTGGAACGAGCAGTTGAATGGGATGGAACGGGCGGCGGACAGTGTCAGGAAAGCGCTGCGGGACGACCCGGACAACATCGCCTTGTTGAGGATGTTGAACGATGTCTACCAGCAGGAAGTCGACCTGCTCAGACGGGTGCACGAGCCCCTTCCCAACGACCAGATCATCTGAAGCCTTTCGAGAGGTATTGAACATGAAACGAGCCAGTTGGATCGCAGTACTCCTTCTGTTGCCGCCGATGGCATGGGCCGGCGAGAAGATCGACAAGTCGCTGGATTTCCTCGATGGCGGCAGCATCGACATATCCAACCTCAACGGTCAGGTCAAACTCACGCCATGGGACAGCAAGAGCGTGCAAGTGACCGGCGAGCTCGGGGACTACGCGAACAGGTTCATCTTCGATCGCACCGGCAACCGTATCCGCATCGAAGTGCAGGCAAAGGAAAACTTCCGCGCGGAGAAAGACAGCGGCGACAACCTCATCATCAGTGTTCCGCGCAGCAGCAATGTCTCGTATAGCACCGTCAACTCGAGCTTCGATGCGGGAGACCTGGCCGGGCAGCTCATCGTGAATACGGTGAATGGCGGCGTCACGGTCGCCAGCAATCAAGGCCGCCTGAAGGCCACGACCGTGAACGGCCCGTTGACGATCGATCGCGTCAAGGGCGATCTGGAGGTGCAGAGTGTCAATGGCCAGGTGAGAGTCAAGGATTCTACCGCTGGCTACGGAAGCTTCTCCACGGTCAACGGACATCTGGATGTCAGCTGCAGCTGCGATGCGATGAAAGTCAGCGCCGTCAATGGCAGCGTCGATGTGAACACGGGCAGCGTGCAAGATCTCAATCTCAGCAGTGTCTCGGGCAATTCCAGAGTTCGCCTCGGACTGAAGAAAGGCGGCACCGTGAATGCCACGACGGTGAACGGCCACGTGACGCTGAGCTTCATCGATGACCCCTCGGCCTATTTCTCCATAAGTGGCCGTCACATGGGGACGATCGTGAACGATCTGACGGATGACAAGCCAGTCGAAGAAAGACCGGGAAGCGGAGTTCACCTGCAATTCACGCATCTGAACGGCGATGGCAAGGTCTCGGCGACCACCGTCAATGGCGCCATCACGCTGACAAAGAAACAGTAGTTGCGCGCTGCCTGAATCACCATCACGCGCACTCGTCAAGGTGAGGAGCCTGCAATGTCGCTGTTACGATGGATGTTGCTGATCGTGACGATCAATGTTGCTCTTGCCGGGTGCACGCCGGTCGTCTCTCCCAGTTTCAAGGGTCACCGGCTCCCGGGCAATATTGCGGCGATCACGGGAGCGCGCGCGGAGAAGCTTCGGTCAGTCCGCGATCCGACCGAGCTCGCGCCGAATGGCTTCCTGTCGCGCATCCTCGACGGCTATCAGCACGGCTTTGGCATCGGCAGTCGTCTCGTCGCGCACGAAAGTGCCTGTGAGCTCAGTGTCAGCCCTCAGCTCGCCTTGCTCAAACAGCGCCCACATTTCCCGTGCAAACTCCGTGGTCAGTAGTTCGGGCGCGAAGCGGCCTAGAGTCCCGCGAATGTTGTTTACATCGCGCTCGAGCATCGCCGGCGCGCCGTTGTTTCCGGCCGCATTCACGACCTGAGGGAGATCGATGATCACCGGGCCCGCGGGTCCTACGAGTACGTTGAATTCCGACAGATCGCCGTGGATGAGTCCGATGCTCAACATGCGGACGATCTGTTGGATGAGGAACCGGTGGTAGTCGCGCGCTGTCTCGGGTGACAACTCGAGATCGCCCAGGCGTGAGGCAGGCTCGCCCGCGGCGTCCGTTACCAGCTCCATGATGAGCGTGTCGTTGAAATAGCCGAAGGGCTTGGGGACACGCACGCCGGCAGCAGTCAACTGATACAGCGCATCGACCTCAGCGTTCTTCCACGCCGCTTCCTGCTCCCTGCGACCGAACCGCGTGCTCTTGCTCATCGCGCGCGCCTGGCGGCTGCCGCGGACTTTGCGACCCTCCTGATACCGCGCGCGCTTCTGAAAACTTCGCTGACCCATGTCGCGATAAACCTTCGCGCAGCGTGTCTCGCCGCCTGAACGTACGAGGTAGACCGTCGCCTCTTTACCGCTCTTGAGGGGACGAATGACTTCATCGATGACGCCGTCGTCGATCAGGGGCTGTAGGGCAATAGGGGTCTTCATGGTTGCGGCGACGAAGGTGGCGGCTCTTGCATTCGGGCAAGGCGACCGCAGATGGAAGTGCCAGGATCAGGCGGCGAAAAGATCAACAATCCGTCGCGGGCGGCCAGTCCATGCTCCGCGTATCCTTGAATCTCGTTCTATTTATCGGACTAATCCATTGAGAATTAAAGAATTTTAAGTGAACCTGACGCGCCCGGTTTTGATGTCTGCGATCAACAGTTTACAGCAAGGCGCCGAATGTTTGCCGCTTACTTAGCCCCGGCGTTCAGCGGTGCAGTCGTCCCGCAAGCACGTTCTCCTTCGCTTACAACGTGTTCCCGATCCCGGCAAGGCTCAGCTCGTATGGGATAGCCCGAACGCCAGCAACGATCCGAGCACGACCAACAGTCCCGCCGTGCCGTGCTCGCCCTCGACCGCTTCAGGAATCATCGTGTCTGCGACCATCGTCAGGAGAGCGCCCGCAGCCACGGCCCTGGCCGAACTCAGGACAATACGGATAAACCCGTATTCCCGCTCATCCGTGAGCCGTTCTGCTGGAGTCCACTTCGAAGTAGTCGGGCAGCTCAAACCTGTCCTGCAGCGAACGCGATATGAAGCGCCGAGCCAGGAACGGGAGGGACAGCGATCTCACGGCCAGATTGCGTATCCCCACGGCGAGTGAGGTTTGGGGCATGAAGAACGAACGGAGGCGTAGCGCCGCGTCCTGCTTGGATGCCACGAACGCACGCAATCTTTGATCGTACATGGCAAGCGCACGGTCAATGTCCGTCTGGGCCCGATGCAACTCACCCGCAAGCACGTAAGCCTCGAGCATGGCGAGTCCGGCTCCCTCGCCCGCCAGGAACGAGACACAGGCAGCGGCGTCTCCGACGAGCCCGACGCGCGGTGCATACCAATGAGGCAGCCGCATCTGGCTCACGCCGTCGAAGTAGAGATCGTCGGCTGTCTCCATGGCATCAAGGATCTGCGGTACCTCCCACTCCATGTTGCCGAAGGCGTTCCGAAGCGCGGCGCGCCTTTTCTTTCGCGGAAGGTCTCCTTTAATCACACGTGAGCGGCACAGGAGCAGGATCAGTGTCTCGTCATTGCGGAGCGAAACACGCCCGACGTGACGATCAGGCGCCGTGTGAGAGACGTAGATGAGCTCGTCCCGATGAGGATAGCCAGGGATCCGGAATGCGGCCACATAACAGTCCAGCCGCCGTTCGAACTGTGCGGTAGAGCCGTAAGTGAGATCGCGGACGCGTGAGTGCAGGCCGTCGGCGCCGATCACCAGATCAAAGTGGTCCCGGCTGCCGTCGGACAGTTTGACGCTCACTCCATCGGTGTTACGAGCGATACCGGCTATTGAAATGCCAAAGTAGATAGGTACATCGCCACATGCACGCACCAGAGCTGCCGCCAGGTCCGTCCTGGCGACGCTGATGAAGCGGCCATGAAGCATTGCGCGCATCGGCCCGAGATCCAGACCCGCGACCTCGCGGCCCACGGAATCGACCATTCGCAGAGCTTTCATGAGGTAGCCGGATTGTTTGAGCGCCGGGAGGACACCCATTCTCTCGGCGATGTCGTATCCGACCCCCCAGAAGTCGACCAGATATCCGCCAGTGCGGGGGGCACCGGCTTTTTCAAACAGGACGGTCTCGTGCCCGCCCCGGCGCAGCCAATAGGCGAGCGTGGGACCTGCGATCCCGAGTCCGTTAATCGCTACCTTCATGGAGGTTCTCGTCCGCCAATCAACAAACGGATCAAACGGGATGCTCCGTCTATTCGGATTATGATATACGCGACAGGATGTATCGTAAAAAGCGGAAGCAGGGGCGGTGCCGTGGGCTGCTGAGGTTCGCGAGTCTGATGGCCCCCGCGTCGAGTCGCTGTGCGCCCGCAGGCGTTGCTGCCGCTGGCCGTTGATCATTGATATCATTTGGGTTTTCGCTCGCCCATGGATGCGCATGATGATGAAGGCAACGACGAGATCGCGTATGGCTCTCCCGGACTCGGTACGGACCCCCGAGCCGCCGGAGCACGGGTTAGGACGCCCGCGGGATGAGCGCATCGACAGCGAGGTCGTGTCGGCAGTTCTCAGCGTGCTCCGGTCCCGCGGCTATGGAGCCGTAACCATCGATGGTATTGCGCGTCGCGTGAGGCGCGCGCGCACGAGCATCTATCGGCGCTGGCCCAGCAAGCGCCACCTCGTTGCCTATGCAGTGGTCAGCGAGATGGGCGACAACCCGGCGGCCGATACGGGCAGCTTGCGTGGAGATCTCGAGTCCGCAGTAGAAACACTGCTCAAGGCGTTTGCCGGTCCGCTGGGTCAGGCGCTCGCGGGGCTCGTGGCCGATATGGCCCTGGACCCGCAACTGGCGGAAGTGATCCGGCAGAACGTGATGGCCGCACGCCGGAAATCAATGCGAGATGCCTTCGCCCGAGCCCGATCACGGGATGAGGTACGCGAGGGCCTGGATATCGAGCTCGTGATCGACATGCTCACCGGACCTTTTTACTACCGTACGCTCTTTGGACATGCCCCCATAACGCGCCGTATGACTCAGGAAGTTGTAACGTACGTACTGCGCGTGGTGGCGGAGTAGCCTATCGCACGCGCGAGGGGTCAGGTTTCCCTGACACGTCTGCGAGGGCAAGCCTGACACACGGTTAGCTTCGCACGTAGCTTACGTCGCTTCTTCAATGCAAAAAGAACATCCGTCGGAACGAACGCTGGGCCTGCTGGCCCTGTCGCTGCTGGCTATCGGCGTCGGTGCGGTTACCGGAATCGGTGCGCTCGTGTTTCGAGCACTGATCGGCCTCATTCATAACGCCAGCTACTTTGGGCACCTTTCGGCGCTCTACGACGCCAACCGTTACGATCCACCGAGTCCTTGGGGTCTGGGAATCGTTCTGGTGCCCGTTCTCGGCGGTCTCGGAGTCGTGTTCCTGGTCGCGAAATTCGCGCCCGAGGCGAAGGGACATGGCGTACCTGAAGTGATGGACGCGATCTTCTATCGCGAAGGACGCATTCGGCCCGTTGTGGCCGCAGTGAAGTCCCTGGCCTCGGCACTTTCGATCGGGACCGGGGCGGCCGTCGGCCGTGAGGGTCCTATCATTCAGATCGGGGCCTCTTTGGGCTCCACGGCTGGACAGCTCATCCGGCTGGAAGCCTGGCAGCGCATTACGCTGGTCGCCGCGGGAGCGGGAGCCGGAATCGCCGCCACATTCAATACGCCACTGGGCGGGGTCATGTTCGCGATCGAGCTGATGATGCCTGAAGTCAGCGTACGGACCTTTCTTCCGGTGGCGCTCGCGACCGGCACGGCGACTTTCATCGGCCGGTACTTTCTGGGCGTGCTGCCTGCGTTCCAGCTACCCGCGAATCTGGCTCTGGCCGCTGCGCCGAGCTCGCTGAACGCACTACTGCTGTGCGCCGTCCTGGGAGCCTTGTGTGGACTCGGGGCGACCGCGTTCATCCGTGGTTTGCATGCATCCGAGAAGCTCTTTGAGCGCGTGCGCAATCCGTATCTGCGTCATGTCATCGGCATGAGCCTCATCGGATTGATGATGTACGGTTTCCTGATCGGCTCGGGGCGGTATCGGATCGATGGCGTAGGCTATTCGACGATACAAGACATTCTGGTGGGAGGGCTCGCCGCCGGACCGTTCTTGGCCCTGCTGTTCGCGAGCAAACTGACCGCCACCTCCGTCAGTCTGGGATCCGGATCCTCGGGAGGGATCTTCTCCCCCTCGCTCTTCATGGGAGCCACGCTGGGGGGCGCCTTTGGCGCCATCGCCGTGAGGGTCATGGGTCTGCCGGACATTACGGTTCCCGGATTTGCGATGATCGGCATGGCGGCCATGGTCGGGGGAGGAACCGGGGCGGCCATGACGGCCGTCACCATGATCTTCGAGATGACCCGGGATTACGAGATCATCATGCCGATGATCGTCGCGGTCGCCGTGAGTATCGGCGTTCGCCGCTTGCTGAGCGATGAGAATATCTACACGATCAAACTGGTGGGCCGGCGGCATTTCATCCCCAAAGCCATGCACGCGAATATGTTTCTGATCCGGCTCGCGGGCGAAGTGATGGAGCGGGACTTCCAGTTGATGGCGGCGGATACCGGATTCGACCAATTCTTGCGCTTGCCGGAGCAGGCAGGAGCGCTGCGGCACATCGTGGTGACCGAGGGACAGCGGATCGTGGGGACGTTGCGAGTGAATACGGCGCTCCGACACGGTCTCGAGGGCGCCTACACGGGTGTGACCCTCGGAAGCGTCGCGAGCGAGACATTCACGCTCGCGCACGAGGACGACATCATGTTCGATGTCATGCGGCATTTCTGGCGGAGTGAGGCTTCCATGATCGTTGTCGTCCGAGGGGAGGGCAGTCCCGTGGCCTCCAATGTGGTTGGCGTCATCACGAAGGAACACATCGCCGACTCGGTTGCGGAGAGCGTTCGCCCCTACGTCGGGTCGAGGGTTGCAGGTACGGTGTAGGTTCCACCGACGTGTCCGTGTTTACCGTCATGTCCGGTGTCATCGTCTTGGGGCCAGGCCGCTCCTGCTATAGCGACTCAGTCGGTTTCACAGACGGCCCACCCGCCGATTCTTGTCCACGATCCCGATGATGATCAGCACGAATGCGAGCAGCCGAAGGAGGTAGATGAGGTGACGCCCTTCGAACGTGACGCTGGCGATCGCCAAAGCGATCCAGCTCAGCGACATCACGGCGAAGGCCAGAGAGAAATAGACGAACAGCCGGTCTCTGCTCGCGCGCCAATAGCGCATGAAGAACAGGCCGACCGTAAGAGTCGTCGCGCCCAGCATTCCCATTAAGAACTCTCGCACCGGCACGGCTCCTAGCGCGATTCCCAGATGAGTCCGTACAGGAGCACCAGCATCGAGGCCAGTGCGACACCCGTGCGCCAATAGAACAAGTCGATCTCAGTCACCACGACGAGGTCCAGAAAGAGCAGCACGTTGTGCGCAGCCAGGCCGCTAAAGGAGAGGCTGGACCAGAACAGAAGCCGGGTTCGACTCGCCCGATAGCCTCGATACAAGAGGACTGCGCAGACAATGCTGGTGAGCGCGCAGAGCAGGTACACGGCTTCAGCCATCGTCCCTCTCCTTCTTCTTGTTGATGACGAAGGCATCCGCGAACGTGCGCAGCGCGGCAGTGCGCACGCGCTCGATGGCGTAGCTGCTCAATAGTTGAATGATTCGGTGCGGCTGCTCTCGGTACACCTGCAGAAGCCGTTCTGCTGCCGTTCGCGTACCGGGATCGGCTGGGGAGTACAGGCTACCGTGTCCCGGCAAGGAACTGACCAGACCCAGAGCCTGCAACGCGCTCAGCGCGTCTTCGATGAGCTGGGTGTTCAGCTTCAAACGCTCGCTCAGCTCGCCGACAGTCCAACGCCGGTTCGTGTTTCGCTCCAACAGTTCCAGCACAGCCAGGCGCTCGTAAGTGTCTACGCCGGTACGCAACAGCGTACGCGCATCCTCCGGGAGACCAGAGTCATCGGAAGCTCCCACTTATATGGCGCCGTCGACTGCCTTGAACGAAACTAACAGAACCCCCGTGGCGCGACGCCACGTCGATTGAGCTACCGTGCTCCAGCGTTCCCTCAGCCCTTAACGACTTCGCAGTGCTGATGTTCCTTTTTGAGCGTCCCGCAAGCTGCCTCGGCGTCCTTCTGAGTCATCGGAGCCGAGCTCACTGTCGTCATCTTCTGCGTCGGAGTGGGTGGGACCACCTCGACCTCGCGAAGCAGCTTGCCGTATTTCGATTCCAGCCTCGCGCGCGCGCGATCGGCATCCCTGGTAGCCCGGAACGCCGCCAGCTGGACCCGATACTGCTCTGATTTCAACTGCTGGAGCCTGGTGCGGGCCTGATCGGCTTCGGGACCCTGCGGATACTTCTGCAGAAAGGCCTCGATGGCCGGCTGTTTGCCGTCCGCCAGTGCGGTTTTCCACGCGGCCGCGCGCTCCAGCGCGGTGATCCGATCGCGACTGTCCGCCGCATGCGCGCCATTGGGCTGGTCATGCAGATATTGCTGGAAGGCTTCCACGGTATCGGTCTTCTGCGCGCTCGCCCAGGCCTGCTCGTCCTGCAGGGTCTGAATCTTATCCCGCGCCTGGACGGCGAGGTCGGTGTCGGGATGATGCTTCAGGAAGTCCTGGTAGGCCGCGACAGTGTTCTGTGCGCTGGCTTTGTCGAAATCATCGCGTGCGGAGCTGCACGCGGTGAGCGCAGCCGCTCCCAGTAAAGCGGCACCGAGTATGGAGAATCTGCTTCGTGTGTTCACGGACCACCTCCGCCCCATCGGGCGAAAAAAGCCATCGGCCGATCATACTCCGCACCGAGCTTATACGATACAGTATGTATCGTAAAGTGGGCCGGCCTTTGCCGGCAGAACCAGCGCCCGGACGATTCCCTGGGCGATGAAGCGATCACCCCGAGCGAGCCGGCGGGCGCTGATCCGCGGCCGGACCATGCCGGCTCTTGATATATTGTGACAAATATTTAATAAATAGAATGTCGTGAGCGGACATCAAGCTGTCACAACTTCCGAAACAGTCGCCGCCGACACCCTCAAAGGCATCCACCGCGAGCGCGCGGGCATGAGCCGCCTGGTCATCGTGTCCAATCGCGTTGCTCATCAGAAGGGTGCGACTGCGCCGGGCGGCCTGACGGTGGGGCTCCTCGAGGCGCTGCGCGCGTCCGGGGGGCTGTGGGTCGGCTGGAACGGGGAGATCAGCGTCCGGGACGGTGCCCCGGCCCAGCCCAGCGAGCGCGATGGGATCTCGTTCGCCACTTTCCCGCTGCCCCAGGCGCTCCACGAGAAGTACTACGGGGGCTTTGCCAACGGAACACTGTGGCCGTTATTTCACTATCTGCTGGCCGGATTCCGCTACGACGAGCAGGAGTACGCCGCCTACGAAGCCGCCAACGAGCTGTTCGCCGAACATCTCCTCCCGAGACTGCGCAGCGCGGATCTGGTATGGGTCCATGACTATCACCTGATTCCGCTTGGGGAAAAACTGCGCAGGCGCGGCGTGGCGGGACCGGTGGGTTTCTTTCTGCACGTGCCCTTTCCACACTTCGAGATTCTGCGGGCGCTCCCTCGCGCGCCCCAGCTCGTCCGCGCGCTGCTTGCCTACGACGTCGTCGGGTTCCAGACCGAGTCGGATCGGGATAGCTTTCTGGGATGCGTGCGTCTGATGTGCGGGATCGCTCCGGACGAGGAGGGCACCCTGCCGGTGGGCGGGCACCTGTGCCGGGCCGCAGTGTTTCCAATCGGAGTGGATGTCGAGGGTGTCAACTCCGTCGCCGATCGCGCACAAGCGGCCGCACCCGTACGGCGCATGGTCGAGGGGTTGGGCGGCAGGCGGCTCATCATCGGCGTGGACCGGCTGGACTACAGCAAAGGGCTGTTGGAACGATTCGAGGCGTATCGAAAATTTCTCGAGGACGCCTCGGAGCATGCAGGTAGGGTGACGTATCTGCAGATTGCCCCGCTGGGTCGTCAGGACGTGCAGGCCTATGCCCAAATCCGCAACTCACTCGAGCAGAGCTCGGGGCGCACCAACGGCAGGTTCGCCGAAGCGGACTGGACGCCGATCCGATATTTGAACCGGAACTTTCCTCACGCGACGCTCCTGGGCTTCTTGCGCGCCTCGCACGTGTGCCTGGTCACTCCGGTTCGGGATGGGATGAACCTGGTGGCGAAAGAGTTCATCGCCTCACAGGATCCAGCCGATCCCGGAGTGCTGATCCTCTCGGACCGGGCCGGCGCCGCAGCCGAGCTGTCGGCCGCAGTGATCGTCAATCCCTACGATACCAAGGGAATCGCTCGCGCGATCAGGCTCGCGCTGGCCATGCCGTTGGCCGAGCGCCGTGAGCGGCATGAGCGCCTGCTCGGGGCGCTGCATCGAAACGATATCCACCGGTGGCATCGTGAGTTCGTCGTGTCGTTGGCAAGATCGAGATGATTCACCCGTTGCCGGTCTCCTCGGCGTGACCGAAACTAGGCTCAATACCCTGTCATGGTCGCCTCAATGTCAGCTGAAACTTCACGCCCGACTCTCGGGAGAAGGTTCCGCAAGCCGCCCCTGCACCGCCGCTCGTCCGCTGAGGCAAATCGTGCTCGAAGTGAGCTCGAGCTGAGGACGCTTCAGGCATTCAGGACGATTTTCGCCTCGGCGCGCGCTCATGATGCGGAAATTCGCCGTGCCGCGGGTATTTCCGGGTCGCAGCTGTGGGCGCTCGCGGAGATCGCCAACGGTCGCGGTCTGAGCGTGAACCGTCTCGCGCAACGAATGGCGCTGCATCAGACAACGGCGAGCAACCTGCTCAGTGCCCTCGTTGATCGAAAGCTGATCCGCAGGTCGCGTGACGCGAGCGACCAGAGAGTCGTGCGCCTTACGGTGACGGCCGCCGGCCAGGCACTGCTGCTGCGGGCTCCCGGGCCCTATCAGGGTCTGCTGGTCGACGCCCTCAGGCAGATCGACGACAGGCATCTGCCGCGGTTGCTACGCAGCCTCGCAGGGCTCGTTGCCGTTCTGCGCCGCCCCTTGTCCGCTGCGGCAGGCGAGACGCTGTTGGGCGAGTAAGAGAAAGCGCTTCTGCCGGTCAGTCCAGAGCAAACAGCCGGCGTATTCGTGGCCACGTCTTTTTACCGTTCTCACGCATTTCCGCGGACAGTTCCGCGGGCATCCACTGAAGAAATGCAGGAGCGAACGTTGCGCGCGAGGACACGCGCTCGAACCAGGCTTCAACCCGCGGCAGCCGCCCATGCTGCCACAGTCCTTCCATGGACAGAGCGGCCACTCTGTTCACGTACGGAGTCATCGCGATATCCGCCATCGAGAAGCGATTTCCGACGAGCCATTCGCTGGATTCGAGTGCTTGTTCCATCTTCTGCAGATAGCTGTCATAGAGCTGGATCTTCTCGGTAGCGCCCGGAGCGTCGATTCCGTGCTGTAGCCACTCCCATTTCAGGCGACGTGCAGCAAGTCCGTCCGTTCCCGCCTTGCGGAGGAACTCTTCGAACGTCCCCGCACCCGCGCGCAATATCGTATGACGGTGTGAAACGACGTACGTGAGGGCGGAGCAGGCAGGATGGAGTTCCTCATCGACAGCCTTGGTCCAGAAGCGCACCTGCGCCTTACCACGTGCGTCTGATGGGTAGATTGGATGGTCGGGAAAGGCGTCCTCGAGGTATTCGCAGATCACCGTCGATTCCGGTATCACGAAATCCTCGTGTACCAGCACGGGGACGACCGCTTTTGGATTGAGAGCGAGAAACTCCGGGCGGAATTGCTCACCGCTGAAGATGTCGACTACGTGGCTGTTCCACGCCAGATGTTTCTCCTCCAGCGCGAAGCGAACTTTTGCAGCACACGCTGATGACCCGTGATGATAAAGCTCCAGCATAGGCATGAGTTCGAAGCCTGCAGGGTCGGTATCGGGCACGCCCATCCGCGCGGGCGTGAGCTTGGGCCCGCTCTAGCGTGCTCGGGCGGCCCTCGCCGACGGATGGAAGGCTGTCAACGCGTCGGCGGCATTTCCTCGTAGATCGGAATCTCATCCCCGGAGCACGACCAGCTCGCGCGCGAACCACTGAAGATTCGCGCTTGAGGCTTGATGGGTGCCTCGTCGTCCAATGATCCGGCGGGCAGGACAACAATGTCGGTGTCCTCTGGCTGGCGCGGGAGCCGACTACCGCAGATCTCGCAGAACTGGTTAACGAATCGCTTCGCCTCCGGTACCTTGAAAGCGCGTATCTGCTCCTGACCCCTGAGCCAGCTCAGGGTCGCAGGCCGCAGGAACAGGTTCGAAGCATGTCCGGTCCCGGTCGCTTTGCGGCAACGCGAGCAATGACAATGATAAAAGCGCGCAGGTTCGCCGGTGATTTCATACTTCACCCCACCGCACAAGCAGGCGCCCTTCAGGGTGACTTGGCTCATGGCTCCTCCATTGGATGGATCGTCGGATGACAAGATACTTGAAAGTCATCGACGATGGCGTATCCGAATGGTCGGAGCCAAAAGGTCAGCGATGCCCGGACCGACGCCGACTGTCTGCAATCAGTTTCTGTAATCGCGGCAGATCGAGCACTCCCGAGATCACCTGATCGCCAACGATGAGGGCTGGTGTTCCGCGCAAACCGAGCGTGGCTGCCTCACGTGCGTTCCGCGCGAGCACGTCGGCATACTCTCTGGAATGGCGTGTGACGTCGGCGTCAATAGCGGTGACGTCCAGCCCGGCTGCACGGAGGGTGGCCTGCACGTCCTCGGCGGAGTCCAGATCCCGTCTCGAGCCCATAAGTGCATCGTGCGCCAGCGAATACTTTCCTAGCCGGGCGGCGGCAAACGCGCTAAATGCGGCATACCGGGACGCCTCCCCGAACACGGGCCAGTCTTTATGTACCCAGCGAACCTTCGGATCCTGTGCGACCAGGCGACGAAGGTCCGGCTCGACACGACGGCACACCGGGCAGTTGTAGTCGAAATACTCGATGATCGTTATATCGGCGTGCTCAGCACCTGAAGAGTGAGTCGGGGGCAGATCGGCCAGTATCGTCGACACAGTTGTCAGTGAGACGGCCCGACCGCCGGACGCGTCAGCGAGAGCAAGCGTCGGTACGAGGCAGAGCACAGCGAGTGCCAGAGGAAAGCCCAAAGAGCTGCACTGGCGCGCGGCGGGGTCGCTCACAAAGGCTTGTCTTTCACAACGGGCCAATTGTGTTCGGCGCGCGAAATCGTCCCCTGCGTATCCTTGTCGAAGATGGCTTGTGCCTTCGGGTTATTGTTCACGTACAACTTACCCTTGACCACTTTGCCGGTCTGCGGATCGATATCGACCTTCTGACCGTAGGAGGTGCCGACGGCGCAGAACCCGCCGAATTGGGGAACATACTTCTTCGGATTGCTGAGAAAGGTCTTGCGATGGGCCTCGCTGGCGAAGAGATAACGAGCCCCGCCGTAAGACGCGCTGATTGTTTCCAGCGCCCTGCGCGGGTTGGTGCTTGTCGAAATAGGCGACCGGATCGTAGCCGCCGAGCGCGATTCCGTGTGCGTCGACGTTGATGGCGGATGTGGATCCGGGAACACCCGCAACTGAGGGTGTGGCGCTAACGAGGCCCGCGAGCAAGGCTACAACCAAGGCGCTCAATACGTCGCGTCTGAATCTCGCGTAGGACATGAATAGAATTCTCCGTAGTTGGCGTGTGCATCAGCGCACCACGCATATCGTCTCTTCGCAGGAGAAGACCTCTCCGTTACAGGATGCTGGAGTATGGGGAGGCAACTTCTTCGTCGCTTCTCGCGTCCGCACTCAATGCGAATCGCGCAGTTCGTGCGAAACCTTGGCACCGAGAATGTCTGCTCGCTCAATCCGAGGCATGGACGCCAGAAGTTCTGGGGCTTGGGCGATGAGTGCTTTGGCGATCGGCCCGTCGAGGTGAGCCTGTCTGTCCGGTTCGCGCCGAAACGCATCGAAGATGGCGAACGTCGAGGCGTTCAGGCGAAGCGCGAACCACAGCGGCGTGGTCGTTTCCTGATTGGCCATTTGCAGTCCCTGTCTCAGGAACGCGGCGAGCTCCTCTTCCTTACCCGGTTTGGCCTCGAGTCGTACAAACAGTCCGTATGACAGCATCGTCAATCCTCCAAAGTCGCCGGCACGTCCGGAACGACACCCACG
>Ga0070681_10001850_pt1 | contig 19108 bp, 13 predicted proteins | sample KBSC83BmetaG_FD_65650 | JGI IMG/M metagenome (GOLD analysis project Ga0070681, IMG submission 65650) | Corn rhizosphere microbial communities from Kellogg Biological Station, Michigan, USA - KBS C8-3B metaG | ecosystem: Host-associated > Plants > Roots > Rhizosphere | place: USA: Michigan... | reverse complement strand
AGAACGATCCGAACCGCCCGCTGCTGTCCATCGTCGGCACGCCCGATGCGCTGATGCCGCGCTTCGCCCTCCCAGCGTCTACTGGACCGTTGCCGGCCTCGGGTTTGCCCTGGCTCGGGAACGTCACGCCCACGCGAGTGAGGAAACTGTACTTCTCCGAGGACGCCTCTCACTTCTACCTCACGGTGGAGGGGCAGACGCCCGCCACGTTCGATCCGGCCTCCACTGAGCCGAACATCGTGGCGAAACAGGGTGAGGTCGAGGACTGGATCATCGAGAACCGCTCGACGGAGCTGCACGCCTTTCACATTCACCAGCTGCATTTCGAAGTGCTCGACTGGCTGGGCTTTGCCGTGAACGAGCCGTTCCTGAGGGATACGGTGAATATCCCGTTCTTCAGTCCGATCGCGATGACGAAGTATCCGACTGTGCGGCTGCGCATGGATTTTCGCGACCCCAGCACCGTGGGCACGTTCATCTATCACTGCCATCTGCTCGATCACGAAGATGGCGGCATGATGGGAATGATTCGCGTGGAGCCCGCAAATGCGAGTGCGCGTTCCCCAACTGCCGCGCGCGAGCCGCTCCGCGCCCGCGACGTCACGCGACCGTAACCACGACGTCACAGACCGCTCGTACGCTGCGCCGCTTGGAAAGGGGGAGCGTGCGACCCTCCACCAATAACTGACGCGAGTCGCATCCAAATTTTGGGAGCAATGGTCTTATGAACTGCGTGAGAACCGTAATTGCGGGCGCGATCGGCGCTGCGCTCGCCGCGGGCGCCATGGCCGCCGAGGGCCCGGTGCCACAGGGCATTCCGCGTGTGGATCATCTGTTCGTCATCATGATGGAGAACCACAGCTATCAGCAGATCGCCGGCAATGCGGCGATGCCGTTCATTAACGGCCTGCTCAACAGCGATGACGTCAACGTGGCCACGAACTACTTCGCCGTGGGTCACCCCAGCCTCACGAACTACCTCGAAGTCGTCGGCGGCTCCAACTTCGGCGTGCGCAGCGACAACAGCCCCGACTGGCACAATCATGGCTGCCAGACGAACCTGCACACGGGCATTCCGAACGCGGACAACGCTGCAGGCACCTTCCCCGACCCGATCGACACGGGAGCGGTCTGCCCGATCTCCGGAACGGGCACCGATGCGGCCACCGAGGCGGTCGACAACTGGAACGAGGTGAGCCCTCCGGTCTTCAACTTCCTGGCGAACATCGACGGGGTGAAGTCCGTGCCGGCCGCTCCCAACACCGTCGGCAAGACCATCGGCGATCAGCTGGCGCGCTATGGCATGAGCTGGAAGAGCTACCAGGAGACCCTGCCGCCCGAAGGCGCGGACCTCATCAACAACAGCAACGGCACGGCCAGCAATCTGACCACCTACGACGCCACCAAGGCGTTGTCGCCGACGAATCTGCCGCCGCTCACCGCCGCCGGACTGCTGGCCGCCTACGCGGTGAAGCACAATCCGTTCGCCTACTTCCAGAGCGTTCAAGAGGGCTGGTCGCGGGACAATAGCCTGCACAACATGGTGGGCTTCGACGGCGCACGCGGTCTGTACGCGGACCTCTCCAGCGGTCACGTGCCGGACTTCGCCTTCATCGCGCCCAACCAGTGCAATGACCAGCACGGTCGCGGCAACGGCGACGCGTTCTGCCAGTTCGATCAGGGCACGTCTGCGTTCAACGGCCTCACCGATGGCACGCTGGTGGGTCTGAACCCCGGACTGTCGGAGCAGGCCGACGTGACGATGCGCAAGATCGTGGGTGCCATCAAGGCCTCGCCGGCCTGGAAAGACGGCTACAACGCGATCGTCGTCGTATGGGACGAGAACGACTACAGCGGCCTCGCCACTGCGCAGCAGCCGAACACCCTGTTCCCGGCGCAGAACCAGAACAAGGTCGTGCTCACTGTGGAGACCAATGGCCGCCACGGCCGCCACGACGGCGGCGTGCACAGCGGGACTTTCTACGACAGCTTCTCGCTGCTGAAGTCGATGGAGTCGGGCTTCCGTCTGCCGTGCCTCAATCACGCGTGCGACAAGGACGTGAAGGTGATGGCGGACCTGTTTGGCGATGGACACTGATCGTCCGGCAGGGACCGGTCAGTAAGTGCGCGGCGACGCCGCGCCGTTTGCAAAGGGAAAATGCCCTGAAAGCGACGGGACCCGGATAAAGACCGGGTCCCGTTTTTTTCCTCACCCGAAATCAGGTGCTGGCGGCTTCCTCAGCCGCGCGTCCGCGTCTGCCGCCGGCGGCGCTGCCCGACTGGGTCTGAGCTTCGGCGTTCGGGTGCTCCAGCGACTGCGCACATGCGGCCAGGGCGCCCCGCAGGGTCTTTTTCTCCAGGACGGTCAGGCCGCCGAGCATCGCCTCTTCGAGACGCTGCACCGCGGAATCGCACTCGTGCATCAGGTCCAGACCGCGCTGCGTCAACAGGAGCTGCACGATGCGCCCGTGCGACGAAGAGGCCTTGCGAGTCACCAGCTTGCGTCCCTCCAGCCCCTGGATCACCTCGTTCATCGCCTGCGGGGAGATGAAAGCCCGTTTCGCCAGCTCGGCATTCGAGAGGTTGCCGCGGGCGTGCAGCACTGAAAGCGTCGTGTACTGGGGGACCGATACCTTGAACGGGCCGAGCGTCTCGCCCAGGCGCCGGCGCAGCACCCGGTTCAGACGCCCCACGAGATAGGTGACGCTCGGCATCTTGATTCCGCTCTCTATATCAGGTAGCTTGATATTATCTCAAGGCACCTGAGACTACCATGGCTGACGTCGTCGCGTACAAAGTCGAGAACCGCATTGCCTGGCTGAGCTTCAACCGTCCGGAGAAGCGCAACGCCATGAACCCGCCGCTCAATCGCGCCATGCTGAAGGCGCTCGAGGAGCTGGAGTTCCGCGATGACGTCGGTGTGTTGGTACTGACGGGCGCCGGCTCTTCCTGGTCGGCGGGCATGGACCTGAAGGAATACTTCCGCGAGACCGAGGCGCAGGGCCTGAAGGGCACGCGCAAGGCGCAAGCGGAAGCGTACGCCTGGTGGCGCAAGCTGCGTTGGTACCAGAAGCCCACGATCGCGATGGTCAACGGCTGGTGCTTCGGCGGCGGCTACGGTCCGCTGTTTGCCTGCGATCTTGCCATCGCCGCGGAGGAGGCCACGTTCGGACTCTCGGAGATCAACTGGGGCATTCTGCCCGGCGGCGGCGCCACCAAGGTGGCCATCGAGCTGATGAGCTACCGCGATGCGATGTACCACGCGCTCACGGGCGAGGCCATCAATGGCAAGAAGGCCGCGGAGTGGAAGCTCGTGAACGAAGCCGTTCCGCTGGCAAAGCTGCAGCAACGGGTCACCGAGCTCGCCGAGGTGCTGCTGAAGAAGAATCCCGCGACGTTGAAGGCGGCCAAGGATGCGGTGCGCCGCGTCAAGGAAATGACCTACGAGAACGCCGAGGATTACCTGATCCGCGCGCAGGAAGCGGCGAACTTCTTCGACAACGAGGGTCGCAAGGAAGGCATCCGGCAGTTCATCGACGAGAAGAGCTACAAGCCGGGCCTGCAGACGTACGACGTGGGCCGCAAGGGCGGGGGCTGAGGCGCGGCGCCCCAACCGGCTGCACTCGGCCGCGCTCGGCCCCTAGCGCAGGATTCCAACGCGCAGCAGCCGCCGCACCACGTCGGGCGCCATTTCGACTCGGTCGCCGGCCAACCATTTCGTGAGTGTCACCGCCTCTGCGGCGGTGACCCGCACTCCGTTGCCGAGCCACGCGCTGGGCAATACGCAGTCGACTTCGTGCTCGACGCTGTGTCGCAGAATCTGACGGACGATCGCATTCGCCGGTTCGCAGTCGCACTCAGGGGAGAGCGGATCGCCTTTTCGCGCGAAGGGTTGGAGCGCGCCCGCCGCCACGAGGTATAGCAGGTTTCTGCGGCACTCTTCCGCTTCGATCCCGTTGCCGGCCAACGCGGTTACGGCGGCGGTCATCCTCAGCGGACCGCCTTCCAACAGCGCCCCCAACTTACGGATGAATGTCTCGCGAAAGTGGACGATTCCCCGCGGGACCTTGACCTGTGTCGGCAAGAGTCGCGGATCGATCGTGCAACCGACCCACACGCGCTCGAAGGCGCTCGTCGCGACGGGCGGTCGGGCCTTGCAGAACACGTCGCGCCGAAACTGCCGGCGGGTCGCGAAGTCGAGCGCCAGCCGGCGCTGACGGGGCGTCTCCAGCTGTTCGACTGTCCTGAGCGTTGCCTCATCGACGAGCAGCAAAGGATGGTTGTCGGCGAGCGTGGCGCTGCCCAGGTACACGACTCCCGCTTCCTGCAGCTGGTCCGCCACGTCGACGCCATAGAAGGCTTCCCATTCGTCATTGAGAAACTCATGGGCCACGTAGGCGATAGGAGCCTGCCTATAGGCGCGAATAGCGGCTGCGGACCTCGGCTCCGCTTCCAGAAACTTCAGCCGCTCGAGTGACAACAGGGCGCGCGCGGCGCGAGCCGAGGTAAGGCCGGTGTCTCCAGCGGCGAGCTCCACCAGCAATTTGCGTAGCGGCATCTCTCCTGCCCAGCCGGGCAGGCTGTTGTAACTCAGGTAAAGCAGGCCGCCCGGTTTCAGGGAGTCACGGACCAGGCGGCGTATCGACTGGCGCTGTGCGGCGCTCACCCAGCTGTACACGCCGTGGGCGACGATGAAATCCAACATCGGCGGGTGCAGCTCCTCGAAGCTGCACGCGTGAAATTCGATATTGAGGATACCGAATGCGGCGGCACGCTCGCGAGCTTGTTCCACATGCGACCGATTGATATCGCACGCGTGGAATTCACCGCAAGGGAAGGCCGCGGCGTTCGTGATCGGAGAATTGCCCGGCCCGCAGCCGAGCTCGAGATAGGTGAAAGGGCGCTCGAGCTCGCATGGGGACGCGCCGCTGACGGCCGCCACGTAATTGAGCCAAGCCGGCGACAGCTCGCGGAAGAAAGTCTCGGGATAGGGGATATCGACCACGTATCCCGCGCGGGAATTTCTGTGCATGCTCGTTCCGTCCCAACGTTGAGCGACACAGAAAAGGAACCACGCGGAGACGAAAAAGCCCGCACAGGGCGGGCCTCACAAGTGACGATGACTGTAGTCGTTCCGTGGGCTTCGCGCAAGCGTAGACTGCCCCGATGATTGCCCGCGGTTTCATTCTCCAGGCCAGTTATCGCGTCGAGTCTCAGCCCGCCACGGGGCGGCGGCCCGTCGTCCATATCTATGGACGCCTTGCGGATGGCGGCACGTTTCTGGTGCGCGACGATCGTCAGCGCCCGCACTTCTACATCCGGGCCGCGGATACCCAGAGGGCGCGAGGGCTCGGAGCGCCCGAACCTCGTGCAGTTGAGAAGCGCACGTTCGACGGCGCCCCCGTCGCCTTGGTCGTCACAGAAACGCCAGGCGATGTGCCAGCAGTGCGAGATCGCTTGCATGCGGCCGGAGTGGATACCTTCGAAGCCGATGTTCGCTTTGCCGTGCGATATCTCATAGAGCGCGGCATCAAGGGTGGCTGCGAGATCGAAGGTGAGGCCGTGGCGGGCGAGCACCTGACGCAAGTGTTCGACAATCCCGTCATTCGCCCCGCACACGTCGAGGTGGAGCCGCGGATTCTGTCGTTCGACATTGAGACCGATCCCAAGGGCGAGCGGCTGCTGGCCATTTCGATGTACGCACCGGACATCGATGAAGTGCTGATCGTCGACGGCAGCCTCCGCGACATGCCCGAGAAGGCCGTGCGTTGTGCCAACGAGCGCGAGGCGCTGCATGCCTTTTGCGATCGAGTCCTGGCACTCGATCCGGACGTGCTCACGGGCTGGAACACGATCGACTTCGATTTCGCAGTCCTCGAGCGCGTCGCGGCGCGCACGCGTCATCCGCTCAATCTGGGTCGCGATGCCGGAGCCATCCGGTTGCGCAAGCCCGAGGGGTACTTCGGGAGCGGGCAGGCCACCATACCGGGGCGCGTCGTGCTGGATGGGATAGATCTCCTGCGAGGTGCCTTTGTGCGCATGGAGGACTATTCGCTCGATGCCGTGGCACGCAGCGTGCTCGGAGAAGGTAAGGCCGTCAAAGGCGACGCGCGGGATCGACTGCAGGAGATCCAGGACAACTATCGCCACGATTTGCCGGCGTTCGCTCTCTACGCGCGTACCGATGCGCGACTCGCCTACGACATCGTGAAGAAGCTGGACCTGGTTCGATTGGCCTTCGCGCGCAGTCAGCTGGCGGGAATGACGCCGGATCGAGTCGCAGCCAGTATTGCCTCCTTCGACTTCGTCTATCTGAGCGAGCTCGAGAAGCGCGGTATCGTCGCGCCCACGGTGCGCTCGAGCGACTCCAGCGTGCACGCGGCTCAGCAGGGCGGGCACGTGCTCGAGTCCGCTTCGGGCCTGCACCGCAACGTCTGGGTCTTCGATTTCAAGAGCTTGTATCCGAGCCTCATCCGCACTTTCAACATCGATCCGTTGTCGTACGTGCCCGAGCCTGCGGCCGCGGAGGATCTCATCCGCACTCCCGGCGGCTCGTTCCGGCGCGCGCCGGCAATCCTGCCGGGGTTGCTGGATGAGCTGTTTCCGCGGCGCGAGGCGGCGCAGAAGGCCGGCGACCGGGTCGCCTCCAACGCCATCAAGATTCTCATGAATTCCTTCTATGGCGTGCTCGGCACGCCGGCCTGCCGCTTCTACAACCCCGCGCTCGCCAACTCCATCACCGGGATGGGGAAGGAGATTCTGTTGTGGGCCAAGCAGTGGTTCGAGGACCGCGGCTTTCGCGTCCTGTACGGCGATACGGACAGCCTGTTCGTGGCCTCCGGCGCAGCAGACGCGGGCGCCGCTCGAGAGCAGGGGGCGGAGCTCGCGGCGACGTTGAATTCGAATCTGAGCCAGTACATTCAGGAACGCTGGCGGGTGACGAGCCGCCTGTCGCTGAAGTTCGAAAAGCTCTACCTGCGGTTGCTGTTACCTAGAGCTCGCAATAGCGAGCGCGGCGCCAGCAAGCGCTATGCGGGCCTGCGCCAAGGCAATGACAATGGCAGAGCGGGCGACAACAGCAGCGTGGAATTTGTCGGCATGGAGGCCGTTCGTAGCGACTGGACCGCGCTCGCCAAACGGGTGCAGCGGGAGCTGTATCAGCGTTTGTTTACCGACCAGCCGGTCGATGCCTACCTCGTCGACGTGGTACAGCGGCTCAGAAGCGGCGAGTTGGACGACACGCTGGTCTATCGCAAGAACCTACGCAAGCGTGCGCAGGAGTACACCGCGACGACGCCACCGCACGTCGCTGCGGCAAGAAAGTCGACACAGCCGGCGGGCCGCTCCATCAGTTACGTCATGACGACTGCGGGCCCCGAGCCGACGGATAGCATTCAGCACCCGCTGGATCGCGAGCACTACGTAGCCAAGCAGGTCAAGCCGGTGGCCGAGCCCGTGCTCGCGACGCTCGGCCTCGACTTCGAGGTGGTGATCGGAGACGGGCGGCAGCTGACAATGTTCTAATAGTGCATCGTCGCAGTAATGCCGGCCGTGCGTGGCCTCAGTGTCACGGCCTGGAAGCGCGGATCGCCCGGATTGGTGTGCTCGAGCGACAGTTGCGGGTGAGTGTCGGTCACGTTGTCGACGAAGAGCGATACGTCCCACCGGTCGAAACGCAGTCCGGCTCGCAGGCTGAGTACGTTGGTCGACTGGTCCGGCACGAGGCCCGGATCGTAGACGACGGTGTTGGCGGGCTCGTGGGTGCTGAACGGTCCATGGTTCGCGCTGTGGTAGGCGTCCTGGATCCAGGCATACCCCACTTTGTCGAACAGAGGGAAGTCGTACTCCAGGCTCCCGGTGACGGTCCACGGCGGGATCGCCGCGCCGGTGGAGATAGCCGGTCCGCCGATCGCATCTCCATCGGTGACGATCCTGCCCTCCGATGAAGTGTAGTGCGCATCGGTGTAGGCGGCCTGCAGGCCCACCTTGAGCGCATCGGTGAGCTGGGCACGCAGCGCCAGGTCGAACCCGTTGCTCACCGCGGTGCCCAGATTGAAGACGGCGGCAAACCCGCACCCCGTGATCTGCGCCGACTGCTGGATGTCGCTCCATTTGATGTGGTAGGCGCTCGTTTGAATCTCGAGCCGGTCGTCGAGCAGCCGGCTCTTGGCGCCGATCTCGTAGCTCCACAAGGAGTCGGGCCTGTAGGTCTGCAGCAGCTTGCCGGTCAGGCCGTAGGTGGCGAGCGCCGTCTGGCAGCCCTGCTGCGCGTTGTTGGTCTGCGGATTCACACCGCCGACGCGATAGCCCTTGCCGATGGTGATGTAGTAGGTGCCGGTGTCGGTCGGCTGCCAGGTCGCGCCCACCTTCGGCGTGAACGGCGTGTCCTTCTCATCGCCTTCAAAGAAGCCGGGGCCGCCGTTGAACGGCCCGTCAAATCGCAGTGAGGTGTGCGATTTGGCGTAAGCCCAGCGGCCTCCGGCTGTCAACGTGAGCGTGGGCAGCAGCTTGAAATCGAGGTTGGCAAACAAGGCGGCCGACTTGTCGGTCGTGTGCACCTCGTCATAGGCGACCCACAGTCCCTGGTAAGGCCCCACGCCGAGGACCTGCCGGATCGGAATGCCGAAATTCGCCAGGACCAGCGCCGGAAGATCCGGATGCGCCACGTAGACGGTGTCGCCCTGGCGGGCGTACTCGCCATACACTCCGGCGACCCAGTTGAAGCGGCCGTGAGGGTCGGCGGAGGAGACCCGGAACTCCTCCGAGGTCACATTGAGGAACGTCTCGTAGTTGCCTGTGCCGTAGTCGTCCGCAGCGCCGGTGAGCGGCCACGGGTTACCGAAGAAGGCGTAGTCCTGATACTGGGTGTAGTCGGTCGTGAAGGTCACGCGCCGCTGGTAATTCGAGGTGATGGACGTGAACGCCAGGCCCGAGCGGTTCGCCTCCACTTTCAGTACCGAGACCACGCTCGGGTCGGTGGCCGGAAGCTGTTGGGAATGGGCGATGTTGTACTCCCCGGGATGCGAGAACTCCAGGTCGTAGTTGCCCGAGTCGTGGTTGTGGACACGCTGATAGAAGACCGACGGCGTCACCTGCAGCCAATCCGTGGGCGCCCAGGTCGTGGCGACCTTTGCCGCGATGGTGTCGATATAGTTGACGTCGGACTCGATGACGGCGCCGCCGGGCCGGCTCGGATCGATCGCCGTCGTGAATGCACCGGCGCCCACGGCGGGCTCCACGCGGTCGACCCAACCGCCTTCGTGCCGGTACCAGAAACTCGCGCGGAATCCGAGTGTGCCGTCGATGATCGGCGCGCCCCCCGCGACTCCCGCTTCGTACGTCGCATCGCCCCCGTCGGCCGTGGTGGCACCTTCCGTGCGCACGTACAAGCTGCTCTGGGTGAGGCTCGGCTGCTTCGTGATAAAGCGAACGGCCCCACCTTCCGAGCTCGCGCCGAACAGACTGCCTTGCGGTCCGCGCAGCACCTCGACACGATCGAGATCGAAGACCTGGGGGTAGGCCCCATTGACGCCGATGTTGACGTTGTTCGCGCGTCCCCCGAGCGGGGTGTCATCCAGGTAGATGCCCGTCGTGGGAGCGCTCGTGCGCGACTGAATGCCGCGAATCTCGATGTTGGTTTGCGGGGTGCCGAAATTGTTCATCGGCGAGAAGTTCAGTCCCGGGGTGATGCCGGCAATGTCGCCGATGTTCTTCAACCCACGGGTGTCCATCTCCTGCTGCCCGTACACGGCAATGCTGATGGGCACCTTGTTGACGTCGATGGCGGCCTGCTTCGTCGCGGTGACCGTGACCTGCTCGAGTTTCGCTTCGCCCGGTGCCGCAGTCGCCGCCGGTGTCGCGTCCGCTCGAGGAGCGGCACCGCCCGGTTCCGCCTGTGCGAGGCGCAGTCGCCGCAGCCAGCCCGATTCCTGGCGTGGTGCGCTTTGCGACTGCGTCTCCGCGCTGGCCGAGGGCTTGGCGTCGGCAGCTGCGGCGCCTGCATCGTCCCCTTGCATCACGGCAACGGTGCGATCGTTCACGAGCCGGTATCTCAACCCGTATTGCAAGAGCAAGGCATCCAACGCCTGCTCGGCAGAGTAGTCGCCGGCCAACGGACCCACGAGCGCGCCACCGTCGATCTTGTCGCTGAAGCGGGCGATCTGCAGGCCCGTCTGGTTGGCAAACTCCTGTAGCGCGGTCTCCAGGGGCTGGCGTCGGATGTTGAGCTCGTAGTGCCGGCCGCCGGCCTGCGCGCTCACCGGTGCCACGGTTGCGCACAGCGCGGCGACGATCGTCACGCCCAGAGCTCGCACGATGATCCCCCTCACCAAAAAACCCTCGTTCATTGGAAAAATTGCCTGCGGCAATTTTTCGGAGTGTGCCTTCGTTTCCGGCGGCTGCGCGCCCCGGGCAAAAGGCGTGGCTTTTGCCGCCTGCGCGACCGCCACTATCTCGCGACGTCGGTGGTCATGCTCTCTGGAGTGTTGTCGGCGCCCATCAATTCGACCGTGCCCGCGTTGAGCCGGATGACTCGAACCGGGGTGACCGACGTGAGAAATGCGAGGAACGACTCGGGATCGGAGGCGTCGAACACACCGCTGATCTCCCGATGACCCAGCACCCGATCGACGACGGTCAGCTGCAGGCGGTTGTACCGGTTGAACGTCTGGACGACCTCATCGATGCTCGTGTGCTCGAACACGAGCCGGCCGCTGGCCCAGGCGAGCTCGCGCTCGCTATCCACCTTGCGTACCGCTCCCATCCGTCCGGTTCCCGGGACCGCGACCTGCTGACCCGCCGTCAGGATGAGGGACTCGGCCGGCGTCCCGGAGGCACGCGGGAGATCCGCAATCTCCGGCGATGCCCGAGAGGCTGTAGCACGGGAGGGGGCCGGTGCGACGGTCTCCTCATCCTGAACGGCGACCTTGCCTTCGGCGACGGTGACGACGACCTCCTGGCCGCGCTGTTCCACTCCGAATGCCGTGCCGACGGCGCGAACGAGCGTGTGATTGGTCTCGACGACGAAGGGGCGGCGCGGGTTCTTCGCGACTCGGAACAATGTCGCGCCACGATCCAGATAGACATTGCGCTGCCGGTCGGTGAACCTCACGCGCAGTCGCGTTTCCGGCCCCACCTGCAGGACGCTGCCGTCCCCAAGGGAGACCTCGCGCCGCTCTCCGCGCTCGGTCTCGATCGTCTGCCAGCTCCGCCACTGACGAAACAGCGTTGTGGAAAACACCACCGCAACGATGGCCGCGGCCGCCACGAGCGACACCCGCCAACCTAGCAGGGCGGTTTTAGTCGTCCGTGGAGCCTCGGGCTGCGTCGGGGATCGCAACGCAATCACCGTATCGTCGGAGATCTCGGGCGCCCTTGGCTCCGCACTGACGGGCAACTTGCTCCACCCGCGAAAATCAGTGAGCGCTTCATGGACTTGCGCGACGCGCAACATCTCGGCGACATGCACAGGGGATTCGCGCAGCCAATCGACGAACTGCTCCCGCTCGGACGTCGAGACCTTGGGGTCCTGGAGGCGGACCCACCACTCCGCGGCCCCTTCGGCCGCTATCACGCGTCGCTCACGGGCGTCCATGCTGCAGCACTCCAACGAGCTCGCTATCGAGCGTGACGCGTAACTTCGCGTAGCTTCGGATCAGTTGGCGTTTGACTGCGCGCTGCGTCGAGCCGGTGCGCAGCGCGATCTCGGCGTAACCCAGACCCTCCGCGAAATGCAATCTCACGATCTCGCGCTGGCGCTCCGAAAGGCCGCTCAGTGCCAGGCCGACCTGCTCCTGCACCTCGACACGCTCGGCATCCTGGTCCGGCCTGGACTCCGTGGTCAGATGCGTGAGCCACTTGGCTTCGTGAGGGAGCCGGCTGCGGGCGCGAATGGCCCACTCCGCGGCGACATTTGCCGCCATCTTGTAGAGATAGGCCTGGGGATGCTCGACGAGCTCGGCCCGCTCATAGCGTAACAGCCGCAGGAAGACTTCCTGAGCCACATCTTCCAGGTCGGCCCCCTGCAGGCCGCCATGCCCGGTCAGGTACTTGCGCAGAGGAGAGCGCCACTGGCGAAACCAGGATGCCAGGCGCCGCTGGGTCTCCGCCGAGCTCATCACACCGCTCCGGGAATCAGGGTGGGTAGGGATAAGACCGGGTGAGGCCCGTGGGCGGTCCCCCCGTTCATGCCTGCACGGAGGGGGCCGGAACGGGCCCCAGCGCCTTTTCGACCGACAGACCGAGAGCCAGCAGCTGCCGATCCGCGCCAGGGAGGGCATCGAACTCGATGCCCACAGGAAGCCCGGAGCGAGTCATCCCCGCGGGCAGCACCAGGCAACTCAGGCCGCCCAGGCTGCCCGGTGCGATGTTGTGGCCGATGGCGGTGAAGAGCTCGACGGCCCGACCGTCGATCGTCACCGTGGCGGGATCCCCCTGGGGAAAGGCGGGCATGAAGGTCGGCAGGAACGCGAGCGCATCGAGTCGGTGAGCCCGGTAGTACTCGCGTTGCGCGGCGCGAATCTGCTGCATCTGCTGGAGCGCCTTGCCGTATTCGCTCCACGGCCCGGGATCGCGGCTTCCGGCCAGTAGCCCTGCGAGGTTGGGGCTCGCTTGCGAGACCAGCTCCTCCAGGCTGACCCCCGTGCCCTCGTTTTGCAGGAACTCCCGCAGTCCGTTGAGCAACTCGAACCCCAGTATCGTTCGCTCAACGTCGGAGGCGGTGAGAACGATCGGCGGCAGCTCGGCGTGCACTATCGAGGCACCGGCGTGTCTGAGACGCGCGATCGCGGCATCGAAAATACGGCCGCATTCCGCATCGACCCCCGCCCGTTGCGCTTGTGGCGAGAGACCGATGCGCGCGCCTCTCAGAGGACGTGCGGTGAGCGGTGCCTCGACTCCGGTCTGCACGGAGTCGAACAGCGCCAGATCCTCGACGCTGCGGGCCAGCGGACCGACCTGATCGAACTTGTGTGACGACAGGGGGAAGACGCCCGCGTCGCTGTAACGCTCGAAGGTGGGCCGCAGTCCGGCGAGCCCGCAGAAAGCCGCTGGAACGCGAATCGAGCCGTAGGTGTCCTCGCCGATGGCCAGAGGGGCGATGCGCGCTGCCACGGCGGCGGCCGACCCTCCGCTGCTGCCTCCCGGCGTGCGGGTGCGGTCATAAGGATTCAGCACCGGACCGGAGAATGAGTTGTTGCTGGTCCAACCGCACGACATCTCGTGCAAGTTGGTCTTGCCCATCAGGATCGCGCCCGCGGCGAACAGGGGCCGCAGGACGGCGGCATCGGATTTCGGTCGGAAGTTCCGCAGCGCACGCGTGCCGTTGGTTGTGGGAAGCGCGACGGTGTTGACGCTGTCCTTGACGGGGATCGGCAGGCCATGCATCGGGCCGAGAGGTTGTCCCGCTGCGCGTTTCTTGTCCGCCGCTCGCGCCGCCTCGAGGATGGAATCGGTGGGGAGCGCGACAAAAGCGTTGAGGGAGGCAAACCGGGCTGCCCTGGCAATGAGAGCGGCCGCGTAGCTCTCAGCGGTGAAGTCGCCGCCGCGCATTCCGCGGAGGGCCTCGGTCGCAGACAAGCTCGTGAGCTCAGGGGATTTCGGTGCGCCGCGCACTAGCTGCCCGACCGCGATCAGGCCGACGGCTGCGGCAGAAGTGCGCAACAGTTCGCGTCTCTGCATGGACGTGTCCCCCTGTTTTTCTTAGGTGTTGGAGTATCTCACACGAGGGGTGCGACCTTCGCGTCGCCCTGGCCGCTGGCCTCGAGCTGCCCGGCGACGAACCCCGTGGCCTTCATCTCCTCGACGAACCTACCGAGGTAGGCCGCTCCTACCTGACGGCCGCGGGCCGTGCCCATGGCCTGCTGAATCCGCGTGAAGCTGTCGTCCAGTACGCGCACCCGAGGGTGCGCGTGCGCGAACGCCAGAAGGGGCTGGCGGATGCCGGCGGCGGCTTCCAGTCCGTCTCGCAAGAACAGCTCCAGCGCCTCATGCGAGGTCGCCGCGCGAACCAGTTGCGCCTGTTTCAGAGATCGGCTCAGAAACAGATCGTGCGCACTGTTGCGTCCCACCGCGATGCGCATGCCGGGGTTGTCGAGGTCCTCTACAGTGCGGAATCCGGAGGTCGCTGCGACGAGGTACGTGCCTTCGATGATCACGTAGGGGGCGGTAAAGAGGATTTCCGCCGCGCGTGCGGGATCGACGGCGAGGAAAGCAACGTCCCAGCGCTCGATGGCATCGAATACTTTGCCGGCAGAGTCGAAGTGTGCGAACTCGAGCGTCGCGCCGAGCCTGTGAGCCAACTCGCGCGCCAACGCCGGTGCCACCCCACGAGCTTCACCACTCGCCGGGTCCTTCTGGACCAGGATCGGATTGCCGTGATTCAAGGCGGCAACCAGGCGGCCGTCGCGGGTGAGGTCGGAGACGACGGCGGAGTCCACGGGCGTCGCGTTCGCGCAGGCTTCGGGCAGGCTCGCTCTCTGTCCAATCTCCGCCCAGAGCGCCGAATAAGCCTGGGCCGCTTGGCTCTTCGGCGCATAGGCCGGAAGCGGCGCGCGCCGTACGCTCATACGCTCGATCTCACTCCAGTACGGAATTTCCGTCGCGAGCAGGGTGGGGAATTGTTCGCGCGTGTTCTCCATCAGCTCGCGATGCAGGGACTTGCGTCGATCGACCATCGAGAAGAAGGGCAGGAGCGCCAGATCGCTCCAGCCTTCGGCTGCGATGAAGTCGCGCAGCTGCTCCAGCATGCGCACAGAGAGTGGACTGGGCACCAATGGAACGATCGCCACGTCCGCGGCGCGCAGCACGTTCTCCGAGAGCAGTGAGATACCGGGAGGACAGTCGAGGAACAACGTGGCGTACTCGCCCGACAGCGGGCGACTCATTTTCAGCAGTCGCTCGGTGGGCCGCTTGCGCTGGCTCAGGTGGACATCGAAGTGGCGATATGAGAAATCGGCGGGCAGCAGATCGAGGTTTTCATGCCGCGTCGGCAGTACCACCTCGGGCAACTCGCGCTTGCCGGCTACGAGCTTGCGGGACGACACGTGCTCGGCGGCCTCGCCGCGCAGGATGTAGGTTGCCGCGCCCTGCGGGTCCAGGTCCCAGAGCACGGTTCGCCGCCCTTGCGCCGCATTCAGGTAGGCAAGATTCACGGCCGTGGTCGTCTTGCCGACGCCCCCTTTGATGTTCGTGACCGCGACGATCTTCACAGCACGAGGATACGAAAGAATGCAGGCCCGAGACATCATCCGGCGGCTTTCCCTCCAGCCCCACCCGGAAGGGGGGTGGTACCGCGAGATCCACCGGTCCGCCGTGCGGGTGCAGGCCCCCAAGGGGGCCCGGTCCGCCGTGACGACCATTTATTACCTGTTGGAACAGGCCCAGCTGAGCCGCTGGCACGTCGTCGATGCCGACGAGATCTGGCATTTCTATGGCGGCGCCCCGCTCGAGCTGGCGGCCTACGACCCTGTGTCCCGCAGGCTCACGCGCCATGTGCTGGACGCTCCCGGGGGCGCCGCGGAGCCCGTCGCCGTGGTGAGCAGCGGCTTCTGGCAGGCCGCCCGCAGCCTGGGCGAATACTCTCTCGTGGGTTGCAGCGTCGGGCCGGGCTTCGAGTTCGCCGACTTCCGCTTCGTCTCCAGCCTTGCCGGGTACGAGGACCACCTCGCCCACGGGTTGCAGGGCTGGGAGGGCCTGCTGTAACGGTCCACAGTGCGGCAGAGGCGGGTGCTCGCGGATTGACCGCCGCGCGAGCGTTGCCGCATGATGCCCTGCAAACAACAAGAAACGCGTAAAGGGGGAGACAACGTGACGACGAACGGCAAGTGGGACTCATCCTACGAACTGAAGGCGGTGCTCATCCTGAGCGTCGCGTTCGGTCTGGTCGGACTGGATCGCTTCATCCTGCCGCCGCTGGCGCCGGCGATGATGAAGGACCTGGGCTTCAACTATCAGGACATCGGCGGTCTCGTCGGCGTGCTCGGCGTTTGCTGGGGTGTCTCCGCAGTCCTGATCGGGAGCCTCTCGGACCGCATCGGCCGGCGCAATATGCTCGTGCCAGCGGTCGTCGCGTTCTCATTGCTCTCCGTGCTGAGTGGCATGGCCACCGGGCTGCTGAGCCTGATGCTCATTCGCGGCATCATGGGTATTGCCGAGGGAGCCGTTGCTCCCACGGGTGTGGCTGTCGCTGTGGAGGCTTCTCATCCCACGCGTCGTGGCATGAACAACGGGATCTTCCAGTGCACGATCTCGCTGTTCGGCAACGGCTTCGGGCCGATCATCGCCACTCAGCTGCTGCTGTTCACCACCTGGCGCAGTGTCTTCTGGATCGTGGGCCTGCCGGGCCTGATCGTCGCGATCATCATGTGGTTCGTGATTCGCGAGCCTGCGGAGCTGGCCAAGAGTCAGGGCGGGAGCGCACCCAAGCGCGCACCGATGCGGGAAATCTTCAAGCATCGCAACGTGCCGCTCGCCATGCTCACGTTGCTGTGCGCGATGACCGGCATTTTCGTCCTCTCGGCGATGGTCCCCAACTATCTGACCGATTACCTCAAGCTGAGCCAGCAGCAGATGGGCTTCGTCGTTTCCGCCATCGGCTTCGGCGGCGCGCTCGGACAGCTCGGCCTGCTCACCGTCTCGGACTTCATCGGGCGGCGCCTGGCGACGGTGGCGTCGTTCGTCATCGCTGCCATATTCCTGGTGTTGTTCATCCAGACGGGCGCGAACCTGCCGGTGCTGTTCGGACTGCTGTTCGTGGCCGCGATGTTCAATTTCGGCGCGCTCGCGATTCTCGCCGGTCCCATTCCGGCGGAGGCCGCCCCTCCGGGGTTGATCGCTTCGGCGGCCGGCGTGGTGATCGGGGCCGGAGAGATCTTCGGCGGCGGTATCGCGCCCTATGTCGCTGGCAGCATCGCGCAGCATTCGGGGATCCAGTACACGCTGTACTTCGCTCTGGGCGGGCAGGTGGTCGGATTGCTGATTGCGCTATTCTTGCGGGAGACGGCGCCGCGGCGTGCGAAGACCGCCTCGGGCGGAACCGTGTCCGAGCTGGATCGGGTGCCCGAAACGGGGGCCTGAAAATCGGGCCGCGAGGTCGCCGGGCGAGGTCAGTCACATGGTCGATTTCTCGGCGACCGCCCCTTCCGGCTATTTCAGCCCGGGGCGCTTCGATGCGGAAGTGCTCGATTGCGAGCTGCGTGGCACGATCCCGCGCGATCTGGACGGCGCGTTCTACAGAATGCATCTCGATTGGTTCTATCCGCCCCGATTCGCGGATGAGGCCAGTCTTTCGGCCGACGGGTATATCAGCCTGTTCCGCTTTCGGGGCGGCGTTGTGGACTACCGCGGCCGGTACGTGCGCACCGATCGCTTCGAGAAGCAACTAGCGGCGCGCAAGCAGCTCTACGGCTATTACCGCAATCCCTACACTGACGATGCGGAAGTGCGCAATATCGCCAATCCGGGCGAGCGCACGAGCGCCAACACGACGCCGATCGTCCTGGGCGGACGGCTGTACGCGACGAAAGAAGACGGCCTGCCGTACCGCATCGATCCCAACACGCTGCAGACGCTCGGGCAGGAAGACTTCGGCGGACGCTGGCACAGCCAGACATTCACGGCACATCCGAAAGTCGATCCACAGACCGGAGAGCTGATCGCCTTCGGGTACGAGGCGAGCGGCCTGGCCGCGCGCGATGTCTTTCTGTGCACCTTCGACAAGTCGGGCGAGATGCATACGCCGATGCGCTTCGACGTGCCGCATGCCACGATGCTGCACGACATCGCGATCACGCGCGACCACGTCATCATTCCGGGCGGTGCCGCGGTCACGAGCCTGGAACGATTGCGCGAAGGGAAGATTCACTGGGGTTGGGAGGCGGGCCGAGAAAGTTTCTACGGCATCGTGCCGCGCCGCGGCGATCCGAGCGGGATTCGCTGGTTCCGGGGTCCGGAGCGCTCGATCGTGCACACGGCCAACGCCTGGAGCGAGGGCCGCAAGATCTATCTGGACCTGCCGCTGGCGGACGGCAACACCTGGCCGTTTTTCCCGGAGATTCACGGCGCGCCGTTCAAGATGCATCCCAACACGATACGGCGGCTGACGTTCGATCTGGATTCCGGTAGCGATGAGTGCCGGGAGGAGCGCCTGTTCGAGCAGGAGGTCACGAGCTTCACCCGCATCGATGACCGGTTTGCCACGCGTCCGCACCGTTATATCTACGTGCAGTACGTCGACCGCAGCCGGCGGTTTCGCGCCACGCTGCCGCAGGATCCGCGGGCGCTGCCCACCAACTCGGTGGCGCGTTTCGATCTGCAGGACGGATCGATGCGATCGTTCTTCGTCGGTGAGGCGCACGTCGTGCAGGAGCCCACTTTCGTGCCCCGTGCCGGAGGCCATGCCGAGGGCGATGGCTACCTGCTAGCGACGGTGCACAATCTCGAATCGATGCGTTGCGAGCTGGTGATCGTGGATGCGATGGAGCTGCGGGAGCTTGCGAGAGTGCTCTTGCCCTTCCGCAACCCCAGCCAGGTGCACGGTCTGTGGGCTACGGAGCAGGACCTGCCGCTGGGCTAGGGGAAGCTCGGCTGCACCCTGCGGGCCTCTCCGGCGCGTATGTATCTCCAGACGAGCCCACACCCTCGTCGCCGGAGAAACCCATGCGCTGGTGGCTGCTTGCCGTCCTGATCCTGGTCGCGATTCCTCTGCTGACGGTTGCCCAAGCCCCGCGCGTCGTCCAGGCGCCGCAGCTGGAGATACCCTCATTCGCGGGCCTGCAGGCCAAGGCGACCCGCAGTGTGGATGTCACGATAGGATCCACGGAGCTGAGCCTGGTGAGCAGCTTCATGAGCGACTCGGACCCCGACAGCGCGCAGCTGAAGAAGGCCTTCTCGGGGCTGAAATCCGTGCACGTGCGCAACTACCAGTTCGATTCCGATAATGCCTACTCAAAGGCCGACATCGAGGGCGTCCGGGCGCAGCTGAAGGCCCCTGGCTGGAGCTCACTGGTGCATGCGACCGACAAGAGCAAGGACGAGGACGTGGATGTCTACGTCTCGATCGAGGACCACACGGTGAACGGGCTGGCTGTCGTTGCCAGCAACCCGCGTGAGT
>Ga0070681_10001849_pt1 | contig 19110 bp, 19 predicted proteins | sample KBSC83BmetaG_FD_65650 | JGI IMG/M metagenome (GOLD analysis project Ga0070681, IMG submission 65650) | Corn rhizosphere microbial communities from Kellogg Biological Station, Michigan, USA - KBS C8-3B metaG | ecosystem: Host-associated > Plants > Roots > Rhizosphere | place: USA: Michigan... | reverse complement strand
CCAATAGAGACAAGCCTGCCTCGCACGATACGAGGCGCGGAGCGGTGATTTCATGGATGAGCTGATGCGTTACACGACCGATCCAATGGCTCTTACGGTTTTCTGCGTGGGAGTCATGGCGATCATCTGGTTCGCCCGCTCGCTGCGCGACAGGTCCCGCTAGAGCTGGCGGCCACCCTCTTTTTTCACCGGCCCGCTCATGCGCGTGCCGCCGCGGCCGGCAACGCGGCGGGCGGCGAATTCGAGATGGATCAGGTCGGCCAGCGATGCCGTGCCGGTTTTCTTCATCAGCATGGCGCGGTGGTTCTCGACCGTGCGCTGATTGATGCCCAGCCGAAAGGCGATCTCCTTGTTGGCATTGCCGGCCACCACCAGATCCATGACCTGCCGCTCGCGCGCTGTGAGGCGGGCGATCCGCAGCGCCGCGTCCGAGCGTCGCGACGAAACCTCGGCCTGGTCGCGTCCCTCGGCGAGGGCGCGGTCGATCGCCGCGAAAAGTATGTTCGGCGCGACCGGCTTTTCGATGAATCCCGCCGCTCCTGCCTCCATCGCCCGAACGGCGCTCGGCACATCGCCATGTCCAGTGATCATGACGGCCGGCAAATTGGCGCCTTCCGCCTTGAGACGCTCCAGCAAGGCGAGACCGCTCATGCCCGGCAGCCGGACATCGACCATGAGGCAGCCTTTGCGGCCTTTCTTATAGGCCGCCAGGAATTGCTCCGCTCCGGCGAAGCTCTCGACCGACCGGCCGTCCGCTTCGAGCAGGGCGACCAACGCCTCGCGCAGCGCCGTGTCGTCGTCGAGGACGAAAATCGTCTCGTCTTCACCGGCATCCGCGGCCTCGGCCCGGCCCGCAGCGGCCGCGACAGGCGGCGCCGGTTGCGCCGCAAGGACGCTGTGGATCAATTCCGAAAGCTCCTTCGCCTTGATGGGCTTGGTGAGCTGCACGCAGCCGGCGCCGGAGATCTTGCGCAAGGATTCGCTCGAGATATCGCCGGTCAGGATGATCACCGGCAGCTCGGGTCGGAGCCGAACCCGGAGCTCGGCGGCGAGCTGGAGGCCGGTCATGCCGGGTAAATTATAGTCCGCCAGGATCACGTCCGGTCGGAACGGGCCGCGCTCGATCAAAGCCAGCGCCTCCAGCGGGTCGCCGGCGGCAGCCACGATGTGGCCATCCAGCCCGAACAGGAGCACGAGCATGTCGCGCGTTGCCGGATCATCGTCGATGATCAGGATGCTGCCGGTTTCCGATGAAGCGGCGGCATCGGGCTTTTGCTCCGGGATTGGCGGCGCTCCCAAGAGCGCGGTCGGCAGCTCGACGGAAAACAGCGATCCCGATCCCAGCTTGGAGCGGACCTCGATGGCATGGCCCATCAACTCGGCCAGCCGGCGGGCGATGAACAGGCCGAGACCCAGCCCGGCACTGCGCTGGCGCGCCGAGTTGCCGATCTGGTGGAACTCCTGGAAGATCGCCTCGAGATGCTCGTCGGCGATGCCGATACCCGTATCCCGCACCTCGATGCGGATCTTATCGCCGCGCTTGCGGCAGCCGAGCAGGATTCTGCCCGTCTCCGTGTACTTGACCGCGTTGGACAGGAGATTGCGCAGGACCTGCTCGAGCAAGGCCCGATCGCTGCGCACCACCGCCGAGCTCGGCACGGTCCGCAAACCGAGCCCCTTGGCCGCCGTATGGTAGGCGAATTCGGTCCGCAAGGGTGCCAGCAGCTCCTCGAGCCGAAAATCGGTAGGCTCGGCGCGCACCACGCCCGCCTCGATCTGGTTGATGTCGAGCAGCGCGTCGAGCATGCCGGTCATCGCCGACAGCGTGTCGTCCAGCTTGTCGGCGAGCGCGTGCGCCTGCGGATCCTTTACCGTACGCCGCAAAATGCCGTGCAACACGCTCATGGTCTGCAAGGGCTGACGCAGATCATGGCTGGCCGCCGCGAGGAATCGCGATTTGGCGAGGCTTGCCTGCTCGGCCGCGGCCGTCGCCGCCTGCAATGTCGCATTGATCCGCTTGCGCTCGGTCACATCCACGATTGCGACCAGGATATGCCGGCTTGCCCGCGCCGCCCCGCCGATCTGGCGGCCGCTCAGCACCAGCGTGCGACGTCCCAGCGCCGGCAGGTCGATGGCGATCTCGTAGTCTTCGACGAGATCGCGACCGGCGCCGATCCGCGCCAGGAAGCTGTTCAGCAGAGGCGTATCGAGGCGGTTTTGTCCGACCGTCGCAATGTGTCGGCCGACCGTGCCGCGGGGTTCCAAGGCGAAGATGGCGTAGAAGGACCGGTTGGCCGAAACGATTTTCAGCTGCTCGTCGAGCACCACCAGCGGGTCGCGCACGCTATCCATGATGCTTTCGGAATAGGCTTGGTCCGCCGGCAGCCTCTCGACATCCTCGAAGGCGCCGTCCGGCGGGCCGATCGCATCCCCAGGCAATTCCCTCGATTCGGCCGGCGCCGGCAAGGCGGCGCGGCGCCGCGGCTCCTTGGTCCTGATCATTTGAGCTTCGCTTTCAGCGCCTTGTCCCGAGGGGACCATGCAAGGCGGCCAAGAGACTAGCACGATGCAAGCCGTGCCGCACATCGAGCTCGCCTGGGTAGTTTCCGGGGGGCCCACGTCCGCCTTAGGCGGGGCATTAAGATCGACCGCCGATTCGCGCGCGCGTACCGTCCGCGAGCACCGGCTCGAAGCGACCGCTTCGACGCCGCAAATTCCCCAGGGCGGGAGCTCGTCCCGTCGCGACGCGCGCTAGGATTGCTGTTCCTCGACGGTCAGCACGACGCCATCTGCGAGAGCATGATTTCGAGCCGCAGAATCAGCGTCCGCAGTTTCTCCCGCAGCCTCGGATCGTCCGTCGTGACCCTGTCCAGCTTGCACTGGCGAATCTGACGGACCAGGTCTTTTCGGGAATCGGCCATTCTGGTCTTGAAGCTCCAACTTCCGCGGCGAAAATTGCGGGACGACGAAAGAGCGAGATGCCGTTGTACGCGACTCATGTCGCTGGGGTGCAGGGCCGGAATATACCTACTGCCAGGCGACGGGGATTTTCATGCGATCGCGCGGCCAATCGCGCGAGCGGCCGCCGCCTCTGCCGGCGCTGAGTAGATTCCGCAGTGCACGATGTTCGAGCGCGCGGCGTTGAACCGATAATTAGCGCCGACTTCGGCGCAAAGGTCTGCGACGCCGCAGCCGGCCAAAAGGACAGCCTACCCATGCCCGAGGACGTTCATTCCATCGCCGCCGAGATTCCCGTCCTGCGGCGGTACGCGCAAACCCTGACCAGGGATCGGTCCATCGCCGATGATCTCGTGCAAGATGCGGTGACGCGTTCGATCGAGAAATTTCACCTCTACCAGCCCGATACCCGCCTGCGCTCCTGGCTGTTCGCGATCATGCTCAATGTCTTTCGCGATCAGCAGCGCCGCCGTAAGCAGCAGACGGCGATGGCCGTCGAGCTCTCCGAGCGTGGATGCCGCCACACGGCGCCGGCGCAGCTCGAGCGTCTGGTGCATCGCGATCTTCTGCAGCAGCTCGATACGCTGAAGCCGCACTACCGCGAGCTCCTGCTGATGGTGGCTTCGGATGGACTCTCCTATGAGCAGGCGGCGGCGCGGGCCGCCGTCCCCCTGGGCACTGTCCGCTCGCGCCTGTTCCGCGCCCGCAATCTGTTGCTCCGCAAGCTCGAAGGCAGCGACGATTTGCGCGCGACGCTGCCGGCGGGCCCGCGCGCCTCGGCGCTCGCATGACGCAAGCGCGAGCGGCGCGGGGGTTCGCCCAGATCGCGGCGATGGGGCCGGACGGTGACCGGCCACCTCACGGCGATGGCGGCAATAGCACGAGCGTGGCGAATGATTTCGCCCGCCTGCGCACGCGCCTGCTCGCTTTGCTCGATGGGCTTGCGCGGCCGGAGGATGCACCGGCCGATGCGCTGCGCGCGCAGTTGGGCCTTTCGGAGCGGGCGTTCGGGGAATTATGGGCGGCTTGCTGCTGCAACGGCGATTTGCCCCGCCAGGGCCGGGCGAAAGCCGGCTGAGCGCCCCTCCCCGCGGCGGCGGGCGGATGGCTCAGGCGCCCTCTGACTGATCGAGCACGCCGAAGCTCCTGGAGCGCGCGTCCTGGGCCACGGGAAGGCCCTCGGCCACGAGCCCACGCCGCAGCAGCTCCGCTTACCCAGCAGGGTACAGGATTTAAGTCCATGAATTAGAGGTTGATCGGCGGCCGGTTCAGGAACCATATAAGGGAGGCTGGTCGCGCTTCCGAGGGGTCGCCCCCCCCCCGGTAATGATCGTCCTAGAGGGCAATCGCTGCATGGCAGAGAGCAATCAACGTCCGGTCAAGACGGCCCGACGCCCCGCGCGGGCAGGAGCCGCGGACGGATCCGGGACCTTTCCCATCGTCGGCATCGGCGCCTCGGCCGGCGGGCTCGAAGCCTGCAGGAAGCTCGTGGGCGCGGTGCCGGCCGGCAGCGGCATGGCGCTCATCCTCATCCAGCATCTCGATCCGACCCACGAAAGCATGATGGCGGAGCTGCTCGCCGGCTCGACGCCGATGACGGTGCGGCAAGCCTCCGAGGGCATGCCGATCGAGCGCGATCACCTCTATGTGATTCCACCCGGAACCTACCTCTCCGTCGCCGATGGCGCGCTGCACCTCTCGGCGCCGCAAGAGCGTCACGGCGCCAGGCTGCCCTTCGACTTCCTGCTGCACTCGCTGGCCGAGGAGCGCGGTGCGCGTGCCATCTGCCTCATTCTTTCGGGGACGGGCGCCGACGGCAGCCTCGGCTCGAAAGCGGTCCGGGAGCAGGGCGGGCTCATCATCGCCCAGGAGCCGGCGCAAGCCGCTTATGACGGCATGCCCCAGAGCGCCATCCGGACGGGCACGGTCGACCTCGTTCTCCCGGTCGAGAAGATGCCGGAGGCGATCCTGGCTTATTGCCGCGGCATCGATGTCGCCGGCGAGCACCGCGCGCGGTTGGCGCGCGACGGCCCGCCCGAATGGCTGCTCGAGATCATCGATCTCTTGCGCGAGCACACCACCCACGACTTCCGCCTTTACAAGGCCGGCACGCTGCAGCGGCGCACCGAACGACGCATGGCCATCACGGGGTCCGACGCCGCCAGCTATCTCGCGATCCTTCGCGAAACTGCCAGCGAGCGCGAGCGGCTGGCGAAGGATTTCCTCATCAACGTCACGACCTTCTTTCGCGACCCGGAGGTCTTCGATCTGCTGGCGCAGACCATTATTCCGGATCTCGTTCGCCGTCATCCGGCCGACCGGCCGCTGCGCATCTGGACCGCCGGCTGCAGCACGGGCGAGGAAGCCTATTCCCTGGCCATGCTCTTCACCGAGGAGATCGCCGCCAGCGGGCGCCATCTCAAGCTTCAAGTCTTCGCGTCCGACGTCGACAGTGAGGCAATCGCCTCTGCCCGCGACGGCCTTTATTCCGATGCGATCGAGGCGAACGTCTCGGTCGAGCGGCTTGCCCGCTTCTTCACCAAGGAGGAAGGCGGCTACCGCATCATTTCCCAGCTGCGCAGCACCGCGGTGTTCACCGTCCAGGACCTGCTGACCGACCCGCCCTTCTCGCGCCTCGACCTCGTGTCTTGCCGCAACCTGCTCATCTATCTGCTCCCCGAATCGCAGGACAGGTTGCTCCGGCTGTTTCATTTCGCCCTGTGCGAGGGCGGCATTCTGCTGCTCGGCGGCGCCGAGACCGTGGGCGAGCTCGGCGATCGGTTCGAGCCCATCGCCAAGTCCGAACGGATCTATCGTCATATCGGCCATATCCGGCCCGGCGAGCTCGACTTTCCGAGCCTGAAGGCCCGCAGCTTCGCGGCGCGCGCCCGGCTGCAGACGAATGCGCAGCTGAGCGACGCCTGCAATGCGGCGGAACGCCTGCTGCTGCAGGCCTATACGCCCGCTTCCGTGCTGATCAATCAGCGCCATGAATGCCTGTACTTCTTCGGCTCGCTGGACCGCTACCTGCATCTGGCTTCGGGCGAGCCGAGCCGCGACCTGCTCGGTCTGGCGCGCAAAGGGCTGCGCCACAAGCTCCACGCGGTGATCCGCAAGGCGCGGCATGAACGCGCCACCGCCACCGTCACCGGCGCCGAGCTCGCGAGCGAGGACGGTACGCGGCGGGTCAGCATGACCGCGCACCCGGTGCCGGGGGAGGCCGAGGAGCTGCTCCTCGTCACCTTCATGGACGAGCCCGAGCGCGATCGCGCGGCGAGTCGCGCAGCCAACGGCACCGACGACGGCCCGCGATTGGCGGAGCTCGAGCTGGAGCTCGACAGCACACGCAAGGACCTGCAAAACGTCATTCGCGATCTCGAGATCTCCAATGAGGAGCAGAAGGGGATCAACGAAGAAGCGATGTCGATGAACGAGGAGTTCCAATCGACCAACGAAGAGCTGATGACCTCGAAGGAGGAGCTGCAATCGCTCAACGAGGAGCTCACTGCGCTCAACAGCCAGCTCGAGGAGACGCTGAAGAGCCAGCGCAGCACCTCCAATGATTTGCGCAACATCCTCGACAGCTCGGAGGTCGCGACGCTGTTCCTCGACAGCGATCTCCGCATCCGCTTCTTCACACCGGCCGCGAAATCGCTGTATCGCGTGATTGCCGGCGATATCGGCCGCCCGCTTGTCGACCTTACCTCGCTCGCCATGGATTCGCAGCTGCTCGGCGACGCGGCCAGCGTGCTGAAGACCCTGGTGCCGATCGACAAGGAAATTCGGGCAGATACCGGACGCTGGTACGCGCGGCGTATTCTGCCCTATCGGACCCAGGACAATTCCATCGAAGGCGTGGTGATCCTTTTCGCCGACATCACCGAGCGCAAGCTGGCCGGCGAAGCCCTGGAACGGGCAAAGCGCCAGGCCGAGCAGGCCAATCTCGGAAAATCGCGCTTCCTCGCCGCCGCGAGCCATGATCTGCGCCAGCCTCTCCAGACCCTCAATCTGCTGCAAGGCGTCCTGGCGCGGAAGCTTCAGGGCCAGGACATGGCGGAGCTGATGATCCGGCTCGACGAGACGCTGGGCGCCATGTCGGACCTGCTCGACACGCTGCTGGACATCAATCAGCTCGAGGCCGGAGTCGTTCCGGTCGAGATGGTGAGCTTCTCGATCGGCGATCTGCTCGCCACGCTGCAAAGCGACTTTTCCTACCATGCCGAATCGCGTGGCCTCGGCTGGCATGTCGTGCCGAGTACCGTCCCGGTCTACAGCGATCCGCGCCTGCTCGAGCAGATCATGCGAAACCTGATCTCGAATGCGGTGAAATATACGAGAAGCGGCCGGGTCCTGCTCGGTTGCCGCCGCCGTGGCGCCAATCTGCGGCTCGAGGTGTGGGACACCGGGCCGGGCATACCGGAGGCGCAACGCCAAGCCATTTTCGAGGAGTTTCATCAGCTCGACAATCCGGGGCGCGACCGCAACCGCGGCCTCGGCCTCGGCCTCGCGATCGCCCAACGGCTGGCCGATCTTTTGGGCCACCGGCTCGAGGTGCGCTCGAACGTCGGGAGAGGCTCGGTATTTTCCGTCGAAATTCCCTTGGCGGTCGATCAGCCGGCGCGATTGGTTGCCTCGGCTTGGCCCGAATCCGGCCGGCTGGCCGAAGCCGGCGCCCCGGGCACCATCCTGCTGGTCGAGGACGATCCGGAGCTGGGCAAGATCCTCAAGCTGCTGCTCGACGGCGAGGGCCATTGCACGGCGACCGCCGCCGACGGCGCCGACGCGTTGGAGCTGGTGGCGCAAGAAGGGTTCGTGCCGGATCTGGTGATCGCCGATTACAATTTGCCGAGCCGGACGAGCGGTCCGGAAGTCATCGCCCAATTGCGCATGGCGGTGGGCCGGGACTTTCCGGCCATCATCCTGACCGGCGACATCTCGACGGAAACCCTGCGCGAGATTGCCGCCTACGGCCATCTCCATCTCCATAAGCCGGTGCGGGCGGCCGAGCTGACCCAGCACGTCCGGGTTCTTCTCGCCCAGCCGAGGCAGCCGCTCGGCCCGACGGCCGATGTCGCCGGCAACGAGGCTGTCGCCGACGAGAGCGCCGCGACGGTCTTCGTCGTCGATGACGATCGCGCCATACGCGCGGCGATGCGCGATTTTCTCGCCGGCCATGGTTGGAATATCGAGATCTTCACCGACGGCGAGGCCTTTCTCGCGGCCTATCGGCCGCGCCCTAAAGCGTGCCTCATCATCGATGAGCGCATACCGGGCCTGAGCGGCATCGAGCTGCTGCAGCGCCTTCGTGCCGAGGGCCACGGGCTGCCGGCGATCATGGTCACCGGGCATGGCGACGTGCGCATCGCGGTTCAAGCGATGAAGGCCGGTGCCGTCGACTTTCTCGAAAAGCCCGTCGATCGTGACGAGCTGCTGGCCTCCATCACGAGAGTGCTGGAGGAACCCCATGACGGCGCCGCACGGCGCGACAGCCGCAAGATCGCTGTGGCGCGGCTCGCCGGCTTGTCGGCGCGCGAGCGCGCCATCCTGGACCTCGTGCTGGCCGGCCAGCCCAGCAAGAACATCGCCGCCGATCTCGGCATCAGCCAGCGCACCGTCGAGAACCATCGCGCCGCCATCATGAAGAAGACCGGAGCGAAATCCCTGCCGGAGCTCATCCGCCTCGCGCTTGCCGCCTGGGACCCGGCGGCCGATGGCAACGCGCCTGGCCCGAGGCGGCCGGCCATGTCCGGTGAAGGAAGCGCTCCTCTGGATTAGGAGAGGTAGGCTCCGAATCCAACCAGAGCTTTTACAACCGAGATTGCGGAAACTACTCAGCCGAAGCTGGCCGATGTTTCGACCTGCGCGCTCGGAAATGTGCGGTGCAGGCGCACCGCAGGCAACGGTCGTCGCCGGCCAGGTCAGGCCGTGATCGCTTCGCCGTCACACGTTTCCACTCATGAGCGGCCATCAATCGTGCCGGGCGTCAGCCGCCGCACGGGCCCTGAGATCGCGCTTCGCATTCTCCGCATCCGCCAAATGCCTAAAATTCCAGGTGATTGAAGGCTATTTTGGAGATAGCGCGCGGCTATTAGGTATATCCCGCAATGGCTGCGCCGCCGCGCCCGTGCTGTTATTCGCTCTCCCGGCACGACCACGGCGCTCGATCGACACTGCGATATCGCTCTGGGGGCGATGCTGCGACGGGGCAGAGAGGAATCGGCGATGTTCAGCAGCGAGCAAATCTGGAGTGCGATCGACAGCCTGGCCACTCTCAACGGCCTGTCGCCCTCACGCCTGTCGATTGAAGCGGGCCTGGATGCGACCGCCTTCAACAAATCGAAGCGGGCGGGCCGGGACGGACGGCCGCGCTGGGTCTCGACGGAAACGATCTCCAAGATCCTGAGCGCGACGCGGACCTCGCCGCAGGAATTCTTCGACATGGTTTGCCGAGCCCCCGTCGATCACCCATCGCGTCGTGCTCCGGGCACGGCCAAGGGCAAGGTCCTGCTGGTCGATTCCGACGCGCTTTTCAGCCGCCGGATGGCAGTGGAGCTCGAGGCAGCGGGATACGATGTCGAGACGGCGCCCGATCTGCGGCACGCCTTGCAGGTGATCGAGCGTGGATTGTCTCTCGATCTGCTTGTTACCGATCTCGACCTTCCCTACGGCGCGCATGGACGAGGCCTGGCGCGCATCGCCCTCACCTATCATCCGCGCCTGAAGGTCATATTCGTCACCCGCCTCCTATTCCCCCCCGCAGTTGCGACTGGTGCCGAGATCATTTTGCAGAAGCCGCTCGCGGCCGCTCATCTCGGTATCGTCGCGGCCCGCCTGCTGGGCACGCCGCAGGTCGCCGCCGCAACCGCCACGCACCCTTCGAGCGCCCGCCGGGCCAATGCGGCCCGGTCCGGTTCGGATTAGAATGATGTCAGAAAACAATGGCCCGCCCCGGCATGACGGAAACGGTACGGAACCAGCGCCGGAGCAAATTTTTTCCGCCTTCCGAGCACGGATTCCCGGCGCGACGAATGCTGTGATGAGCGCCGCGGAACACCATTCTTCTTTCGGTGAAGCGATCATCGATACGATCCGCGAGCCGCTGCTCGTGCTCGATGAAGGGTTGCACGTCCTCGCGGCCAGCCAGTCCTTCTACCGCGCATTCAAGGTGAGCCGGCGAGAGACCGAGGCGCGGGCGTTTTTCGAGCTGGGTAACGGCGAATGGAACATTCCCGCCCTCCGCCGCCGCCTCGATGATATCATCGCGAAGGGCCGATCGATCGAGGCATTCGAGGTCGAGCTCGACTTTCCCGGCGTGGGCCATCGCACGATGCTCCTGAACGCCCGCAAGATTCTCAATAAGCGGAAAGGCGCAACCAGCGTGCTGGTCGCGATCGAGGACGTCACGGAACGACGTGCGCTGGAGCATGAAAAAGACGAGCTGCTCGGGCAAAAAGAGCTCCTGCTCCAGGAAATGAATCACCGGGTCAACAACAGCCTCCATATCATCGCCAGCATCCTGATGCTCAAGGCACAGACGGTGCAGTCCGAAGAAACCCGGCGGCATCTCTGCGACGCCCATAACCGGGTGATGGCGGTCGCCACGGTGCAAGGCCAATTGCATCCGTCCGTCTTCGGCAGCGAGATCGCCGCCAATCCCTATCTCACCAAGCTGTGCGAGAGCCTGGCTGCTTCGATGGTATTGGACGGCCAGCCTATCACGCTGCAGGTCGCGGCGGGCGAAGGTGCCATGTCATCGGAGCAAGCGGTCAGCATGGGGCTCATCGCCACCGAGCTGGTCATCAATGCGCTGAAGCACGCATTTCCCGATGGACGCGGGGGCAAGATCACCGTCGAGTTCGTTTCGACGGCGAGAGCTTGGCGCCTCACCGTATCGGACGATGGGGTGGGAATCAGCAAGAGCCTGTCGGGCGTGCCGGCGCGAATTGGGCTCGGGACCAGTATCATCGACGCCCTCGCCCGACAGCTCGGCGGCCAGGTCCTGACCCAGGCCCAAGCGCCGGGAACCTCCGTCTCAGTAACCGTACCGCGCGCCGGCTGATCTTTCCTGCGGCGGATGCGGATCGAGGGCGCATGCGATTCCACGGACCAGCTCGGCCTCGCGGAAGGGCTTGCTCACGACCACGGCGCGCGGCATCTGGAGACGGATCGATGTGGGATCGCCGCTGAGGAACAGGTAAGGGACCGGCTCGACGCGGAGTATCTCCTCGACGGCCGAGACACCGCTGCCGCCATCCAAGGCGCCGTCCACGATCATCAGATCCGGCTTGAATCTTCGCGCAGCATTCACCGCCTCCGCCGGCGTGGCAGCCGTAGCGCAAACCGCGTGCCCCAGCCCTTCCAGGATTTGACCGAGCAGCATCGCGACGAGGCTGTCATTCTCGACAACAAGAACGTTCAGCATCTTGCTCCCCAAAATGCGGCACGGGGTGAATTGCGCAGCCAACTCGCCTGATGCAGTTTCTGACATGCCTATCCTATCTTATAGCTGCACTCGTTACGAACGTCTTCTAATGCAGGGCGTGCGAATGATGGCGCGACGCTCTCGGTCGAAAAGACCGCCGGCACGATGCGGGTCGGGATGGGTCACGGGCGCGCCGCCGGACGATGTCCGACGGACGCAGGCATTCGGGCAAAAGCCATGAACCGCGCCGAACTGAATAGGGCCGCTCGCCAGCGTTGCCCCCGTCGCAGCGATCGATCGACGGCCGGAAGCCTGGCATTCTGACCTTGTCTCCACCTTGCGGGAGAGGGAGCATTTCCCCTCACCTCCGTAATGCATATGCGCTTTATTGCATGCCGGCAAATCAGGTCATTCATGGGACTTGCCTGACGCATGCCAGCTTGCGCCTCGCGCTCGACATGCGGCGCCGTCCTCGCGGTGTGCCGGCAAGCTGGGGCGCGGCTAGGTAGTTTCCGGCGCTACCGGTTGCCGGAATTGCAGCCTAGTTTCGCATCCTGCGCTTCCCCCCGTTTCACGACGCTCGGATCCCCAGGCGATGCTGACCGCATCGCGCGCGCCGACCTCTGCACAGATTTCTTATCGGGAGATGCATCATGAAACGCCTGACCTTGGCGGCCTGCCTCGCATTATCGGCCCTCACGCTCGCCGCCTGCGGCAACACCACGGGCGACCGCGCCTTGAGCGGCGGCGGCATCGGCGCCGGTGTCGGCGCGCTCGGCGGGCTCATGGTGGGCGCGCCGCTCGAAGGCGCGCTGATCGGCGGTGCCGTCGGCGCCGGTACCGGCGCCCTCACCGACCGGAAGCAGGTCGATCTCGGCCGGCCGATCTGGAAGTAGCCGACTCCATCGGCGGCGCCGCGACGGCGCCGCCGCCCGGCCCTCGGCTGATCTCGCTTCTTCCCAACCCCGCGACCACATAAGGACTTTCCGAATGACTTTCACATCTCGCGCAGTCGCAACACGGGCCGTCACCACGGCGGCCGTCATCGGCCTCGCCGTGTTCGCGGCTCCGTCCGCGGCGCGCGCCCTCGATCTTGTCCCCGGCGTCGGCGCCGCACGCCCGTTGGTCCTCGCGCAATATGCCGCGGCGCCGGCTGCGCCCGCCACGGCGATGGCAAAACCCAGCTCGGCCAGCGCCAAGCCCGATGCCATCCACCGTGTCGAGGCGCGCATCAAGGATCTTCACGACAAGCTGCACATAACCGCCTCGCAGTCGGCGCAATGGGAACCGGTCGCGCAGACGATGCGGGCCAATGCCCTGACGATGACCGACTCGATCCGCCAGCGGGCGACCAAGGCGAAGTCGATGACGGCGATGGACGATCTGCGCTCGTATCAGCGTGTCGCGCAGGCCCATACCGACGGGCTGAACCAGTTCGTCCCCGCCTTCGCCACGCTCTATGACGGCATGTCGGCCGAGCAGAAGAAGAATGCCGACCAGGTGTTCGCTCGTTTCCGCCACCACTCTCCGGCGGCCGCGAAGAGCAAGACCACGAGCAACTGACCTCCGGCGTCGGGCCCCGTCCCCCGCTTCATCCGCACCCTACCCGCCTTTGCCTGCGGGTATCGCCCAGAAAGGGCACCATGAAAATCTCCAAAACAGGACCAACGACTGCGCTCCGCCGGGCCGGCCGGCTCACCTGCCTGGCGGTCGTCGCCGGGGCGATGCTGATGGCGATCGGCGCTCGGCCGGCACTGGCGCAGCGCGACGAGCAGCGCTTCCAGACTGCGCAGCATTCGGAAGACCGTCACGACGAGCGCCGGTCGCCGCCGGCCCGTGTGAAGCAGAGGCCGCGCGTCGTCTATCACAGCTACTACGAGGCCCCGCGCTATGTCTACGCGCCGCCGCCCGTGCTCTATGCGCCGCCCTCGGGGCTCGAGTTCGTGTTCCCGCTCACCTTCCGCTGAGGCGCTTCGTCGGACCGCCGCCGAGGCGGTCCGACGGCCTGCGGCGCAGCTGCCTGTCGCTTACATCGCGGACGCGCTCCCTTGCCGGCCTCTCTCGGGCGCCGGTCTCGTCACCTCTTGTGAAGGCCTCAATCGGTCGCAGGCACCTCGCCCAAGCTCATCAGCACCACCGGCTCGTCATAATCGCCGAGCTCCGCGACGCCCGACTGGCGGATGACATGGACACCGAGAGCGCCACCCGCGAATGCGACCGAGGCACGGCGGCGGGCACGGTCCTCGGTTTCGAACATTTCCGCCTGCCCGTTTGCGAGCCTGCCGCGCGCGGCACGGATATAGGGCTGAACGATATAACGGGTCTGGTGGCCGGGACCGTCGGTCATCGCGGGGACCTCAAATCGGTGTGCATGAGATTGGCCGGTCGAGGCCGGCTTGTTACCACCCTATGCGGTGGCTCGGCCGATGGCGAACCGTCGGAAACTACTCAGAGAGCAAGAGACCTCGGGCAGCATCGACGGGCTGGTGCCCGAGTGCCGCGCCAGCACGGCATCGCTCAATCGCGCGGGTGGGAAATCGCCCGCCACATCTTGCCGTACATCTCCTCCATATCGGCAATGCCGTTGTCGCGCCCGGCGATGGCGGTATGGGGCGTCAGCAGCACGCTCTTGTAGCTGAGCAGCTTGTCGCCGGGCTTGGTCGGCTCCTCATAGCCGACATCGAGGCCGAAGCCGCCGATGCGGCCGGAATCGAGCGCCGCCAGGAGCGCATCACGGTCGATGATTTCCGCCCGCGCGACATTGACGACGATGGCGCCCGGCTTGAGCTGGCCCAGCGCCTCGGCGCCGATCATGCCGCGCGTCGCGCCGTTGAGCGGCACATTGACCGAGAAGAAGTCGCTTTGCCCGAGCAGCTCCTTCAGCGGGCAATAGGTCGCATTGAGCGCCCATTCCTCGGCCGCCGAGACGCGGTTGCGCTGGTGATAGAGGATGCGCATGCCGAAGGCGGCGGCGCGGCTCGCGATCTCACGGCCGATCTCGCCGAGGCCGAGGATGCCGAGCGTGGCACCGTTCAGCATCTTGAGGCCGGTGATGCGTGCGAAATTGGAATTTCCCGTGTAGCGCCGGTCGAAGGGCGTCGGATCCCAGCCATGGTCGCGCAGCGTCTTTTCCTCGACGATGTTGGTCGTCTCGGTCAGGCGCTTGGCCAGCGCCAGCATCATGAGGAGCGCATGCTCGGCGACCGCCACATTGACACGCCGGCGCTGCACGTCGACCGCGATCTTGCGGCGGGCGCAGGCGTTGACATCGACGGTGGTCGGCAAGGAGCCGAATCTGAGGACGCTCTTCAGGCGCTTGGCGGCCGCGAGCTCGGGCTCGCCGATGGTGAGGCTCTCGACGATGACGCCGTCGGCCTCGGCAATCTTGCTGCGCAGATCGGCCTGGTCCTTGGCGAACACGACCTTCGCCGGATAAAGCCCAGGAATGCGGGCGCGCAGCGAGTCGCGCCAGCCAAGGAAGTCGGGCACGTCGAACCGGTAGAAGTCGGTGACCGCCTGGACACGCGCCGCCTCGGCATCGGGGTCGAGAATGACGGGGACCGTACGGAGAATGGCGTCGTCCTCGACAACAATCAGGGTCATGGCTCGCTTTCCTGGAAAGTGTGATGGGGCAATGGATCAGCGGAAGGCGGCGATCGTCACCAGCGCGCCCAGCTGCATCAGGAGGCTGCCATCCCCGTCGAGGACGATCGAAACCTGGCGACCCCTACGGGATTCGAACCCGTGTTACCGCCGTGAAAGGGCGATGTCCTAGGCCTCTAGACGAAGGGGTCGGCGCGCGGTTTGTAACGGCTGGGAGGCGGCGGGGTCAACCCTGGGCGGAAGCGGCGGCAGGCGCCAGCACGGCGGCGCGGGCCCGCTCGCGCGGCGCGTTCTCGGGAATGCCGAGGAAGATGTCGCGGAAGGCGACGTAGCTGACCGCCGCCATCAGCGGGCCGCCGATGCCGCCGAAGGGCGCCAGCGCCAGCAGCAGATCGACCAGCGAGATTGCCAGCATATAGGCGTAGAGGTTGCGGGCGGTGCCGACCAGCGACAGGAGGCAGGCCGTGCGCACGCCGACGCCATAGGCGTTGGCGAGCAGCAGGCCGGGCAGGAAGGCGAGACCGCAGCTCATCAGCGCCAGCCACAGGCACCAGGTCAGCGGCAGGCCGATCTGGATGGCGCCGGCGAGCCCGGGTGCCAGCGGGCCCATCAGCAGGTCGCCGGTCGCATCCTCGATCGAGCGCGGAATGAGGATGCTGGTGGCGCCGACCTCGAGCAGCACCAGCAGGACGCCGATCCCGGCGATCGCCGCGAGATTCTTCGCGAAGGCGGCGCGGTTGAAGGCGTGGCGTCCGTCGGCGGCTGCCGCCAGCCTGGTGCCGCAAGCGATCAGCAGCAGATTGCTGACGATGGCGAGAACGATGGCGGGAATGTCGGCCAGGATCGCGTCGAAGCCGGCCGCCACGAGCTGGGCCGCAAAGACGAGGCCCCATTCCACCGGCCGCCGCGCGACCAGCCCGAGGGTCTGGCGCCACCATCGCAAGGGGGCCCTGCGATCGACCTCGCGCGGATGGAAGAACTGCATCGCTGCCGCATGGCTCCTGGCTGACCCGTTTAGATATAGGCCGGGCGGCGCCAAAAGCGACGGGGTTTTAGCGCCAGGAGTGCCGCGCCCGATGCGGGATGGGCGAAAATCGTATAAAGTTCGCGGCAAGGGAAATCGAAGCAGGGGGAACCTGCATGCTCGCAACCGACTCGCCGAAACGCGTCTTTCCGGGACTGGCGGCCTTCCATGAGCGGATCGCGCCCTTCGGCTATCCGCTGATGCGAATCGCGGCGGGCGCTATCATCATGCCGCACGCCTTTCCCAAGCTGTTCGGCAGCTTCGCGCCGGTGCTGGCCAAGAACGTGCTGGCGCCGCTCGGCTTCCTCGACTTTCCCGACCCGCTGTTCTGGGCCTATTTCCTGGGCGTGCTCGAGCTGGTCGGCGGCGGTTTGCTCGTTCTCGGCCTGCTGACGCGCGTCGCGGCGCTGGGGCTGGCGATCGAGACGGCGATCATCACCTATTTCGTCGCCATGCCGAAAGGCTGGTTCTATGCGAGCCCGGGCGGCGGCGCCGAATTCCCCGCCATCCTCACGCTGCTCTATCTCGGCATCCTGCTCGCCGGGCCCGGACGCTGCGCGCTCGACCGGCTGGTGGCGAAACGCTGGAGCATCGGGATCCTCTAAGCAAAGCGGGGATTAGGCGGGCGCGAATAGACGCCGATCATCTCCGCCCGCGCCGCGACCGAGCGGTTGCGCCCGCGGCGATTGCCTCCTCCATCTCTGCCACTGTTACCCGCCGTTGCCCCGGGCGCTGGAGCATGCCGCGCGCTGCCGAAGCCGGCAGCTTCGGCAGCAGAACCACCGTGCCATCCGGATGAACGAAGAATTTGACCCGGTCGCCCGGCTTGAGGCGGAGATGGTCGCGGATCTCCTTGGGGATGGTCGCCTGCCCCTTGCTGGTGATCGAGGATTCCATGGCGCCCTCCATTACATTTCTAAAAATGTAAGACTTGCCGCCCGGCCGCAAGACTCCGCCTGCGTCTAAGCCTCGGCCGCATCCTCGATCAGCAGCTGCGCTTCCTCGCGCCCGTTCCAGCGGTCGGCGCGCAGATGCCCGGCGATATGCAGCGCGCGGCCGCGCGTATTGAGCAAAGCCGCCCCGAGCGGCGTGTCGAGCGAGCGGAAAGCGATCGCCTTCAGGCGCCCGCCGGTCGGGCCGGTGAGGATGCAGCGCACATGCGACTCGCCGACGACATCGGCTTTGACGATCGCCGCCGCCGGCAGCGCAAAGCGCGGCTCGGCATGGCCGGCGCCATAGGGGCCGAGCTGCGCCAGCTGCGCGACGAGACCGGCGGTGGCGCCCGAGACCTCGACCGTGCCGTCGAATCCGAGGCGCGGCACCAGCGCGCCGGGCTCCGTGGCGCGGCCCATCCGGTCCTCGAGAAACTGCCTGAGCTCGGGCAGGCGTGCGGGATCGCAGGCGAAGCCCGCCGCCATGGCATGGCCGCCGCCGCTCATGAGCAGCCCCGCCTGGCGCGCCGCCAGCACCGCCTCGCCCATCGCGATGCCGGGCAGCGAGCGGCCCGATCCCTTGGCGATGCCCTGATCGATGCCGACGACGATGGCCGGCCGGTTGAAGCGGTCCTTCAGGCGCGAGGCGACGATGCCGATGACGCCGGGATGCCAATCTTCGGAGGCGACGAACACCAGCGACAGGTCGTTGCGGCGCTCGGCCTCGACCTTCTGCAGCGCCGCGTCCAGCACCGCGCCCTCGATGCCGCGCCGCTCCTCGTTCAGCCGATGCAGCTCGAGCGCGATGCGCCGCGCCTCCTGCGGATCCTCGGTCGAGAGCAGCTGCGCCCCATAGCTCGAATTGCCGACGCGGCCGCCGGCATTGACGCGCGGGCCCAGGAGATAGCCGAGATGATAGGCGTCGGGCGCCTCCTTGAGGCCGGCGACATCGGCGAGCGTCGCGAGACCGAGATTGCCGCGCTGCGCCACCATCTTGAGGCCCTGCGCCACCAGCGCGCGATTGAGGCCGGTGAGCGGCACCACATCGCAGACCGTGCCGAGCGCCACCAGATCGAGCAGCGCCAGCAGATCGGGCTCGGGCCGCGCCGCGCCGTACCAGCCGGCCTGGCGCAAGCCGCGATTGACGGCGACGGCGAGCAGGAAGGTGACGCCGACCGCGGCGAGCTGGCGATAGGGCACCGTCTCGTCGAGCCGGTTCGGATTGATCACCGCGAAGGCCGCCGGCAGCGCCGCCTCGCCGATATGATGATCGCAGACGATGACGTCGAGCCCGACCTCCGCCGCCTCGGCGAGGGGCGCGAAGGCGGTCGCGCCGCAATCGACGGTGATGACGAGATCGGCCCCCTCCCCTTTCAGCTTGCGCAAGGCCGGGCCGTTGGGCCCATAGCCCTCGCGCATGCGGTCGGGAATGTAGACGGTCGGCGGCTGCGACACGGCGCGCAGGAAGCGCGCCAGCAGCGCCGAGGATGTCGCACCGTCGACATCGTAATCGCCGAACACGGCGATGCGCTGCCCGGCACGCACCGCCTCGACGATGCGGCCGGCCGCCTTGTCCATGTCGCGGAACAGGCTCGGATCGGGCAGGAAGCTCTTCAAGGTCGGGCTGAGAAAGCGCTCGGCCTCCTCGGCCGGCACGCCGCGGGCCGCGATCAGCCGCCCGATCAGCTCCGGCAAGCCGAGCCGCTGCGCCAGCATGAGCCCGGTGCGCTCGATCGCCGGATCGTCGGCACCGCGGCCATACCACAAGCGTCCGGTGAGCGAGCGCTCGACGCCGAGAAAGGCGCGGGCGCGTTCGAGAACCGTCATGCTTGCCCCTCTCCCCTTGAGAGAGGGAGGGACCCAACGCGAAGCATTGGGAGGGTGAGGGGCAAGCCTGCGCAGCGATGAAGCATTTGTCTCGCGCACGATAACACGGACGCGCGACGAATGCTCAGCTAACAAGCTAGAAATATGGCGCAGCGCATTCCCCTCACCCTCCCGGCGCCATCGCGCCGGGCCCCTCCCTCTCCCGCAGGGAGAGGGGCTGATGGGCGCGGTGCCGCTTAGAGCGTTTCATGGCTCGGCGGAATCGGAAGGGATTCCGGTTTTGCCGAATTTGTGATTCAAGATGCTGGCTGGAGTGGAGGCCAGCATCTGATGAGCCGACCTCT
>Ga0070681_10001847_pt1 | contig 19125 bp, 12 predicted proteins | sample KBSC83BmetaG_FD_65650 | JGI IMG/M metagenome (GOLD analysis project Ga0070681, IMG submission 65650) | Corn rhizosphere microbial communities from Kellogg Biological Station, Michigan, USA - KBS C8-3B metaG | ecosystem: Host-associated > Plants > Roots > Rhizosphere | place: USA: Michigan... | reverse complement strand
GATCGCGCGTTCGATCGGCTGGCGTCGGAGATCTCCGCGTACTACCTGCTGAGCGTCGAACAGGCGCCGTCCGACAACGATGGACGCAACCATCGGATTGATGTGTCGGTACAACGGCGCGGCGTGACGCTGCGTTCGCGGCAGGCGTTCGTCCTGGATCCGACGGGTGGACGCCGCACGCCGAACGACTCGCTTGTCGAGTCCTTGCGGTCGCCGTTGGCCGTTGCGGGCGTGCCGCTGCGACTCAGCACGTTCATCTACCAGGACCAGCAGGCGAACGGCAAGGTACGCGTCGTCCTCGCGGCCGATGTCGGGCAGGCGGGGACGCCTGCAGGCGACTACACGATGGGATTCATCGTCGTGGACGATCAGGGGAAGGTGGTCGCATCGAGAAGCTCGAAGATGAAGCTGGAGCCGCTCGAGGGGCGAACAACCGCGTCCCTTTCATATCTGGATTCCGTGTCCGTGGATCCGGGCGTCTACGAGGTGCGGCTCGCGGCCGTGGACGCCGACGGCCGCCACGGCAGCGTCGTGCGAGACGTGAACGCCTGGAAGATGGCGGGCGAGGAGTTCACCTATGCGGACCTCGTCGTCAACCATGCCGCAACGGCAACGTCCGGACTGCGTCCCGATGTGGAACCGCACGTCGATGCCGATGGCCTGGCCGCGTATATGGAGCTGTACGCGGCCTCGGAGGACACGTTCAAGGACGTCAAGGTGAGCTTCGAGATCGCGGATGACGACAGCGCGCCCGCGTTGCTGACGATGCCCGTCGAGCTCAGGCCTGGCGCCAAGCCAACATGGCGCAACGCTCTCGGATTCATCGGCGCTGAACCTCTGCCCGGGGGGAGTTATGTCGCGCGCGCGCGGGTCATGAAAGGGGACAAGCTCGCTGCCGTGCTGGTGCGACCGTTCGTCCTCGAGCCGGCCCCTGTCACGAAGGGCGGACCCATCGTCATTCCTGCCGCGTTTGCGCGCATTGCGCCGTTCGACCGCAACGCCGTGCTGCAACCGGCGTTGGTGAGCAGCATGCTGGACGCGGTGGGCGCGCGCTCACCGTCGCTGAAGAGCGCGATGATCGAGGCGCGCGCGGGACGCTACGCGCCGGCGGCTCTCGAGGCGTTGACCGCAGGCGACCAGCAGGCCGCCGCGTTTCTGAAGGGGCTGGATCTCTATAGCAAAGGACAGATCGATCAGGCCGCCACGCAGTTGAATATCGCGGCGGGGCCGCGTCGGGAGTTCTATCCCGCGGCCTTCCTGCTTGGTGCCTGCTTCGCGGCGGGAGGCAAGGATCGGGATGCCGCAGGGATCTGGCAGATGGCGCTTGGCACCGAGGAGCGACCTCCCGTCGCGTACACGCTTCTCGCCGATGCGCGCATGCGCGGAGGTCAGGCCGATGCGGTTGTCAGCGTGCTGCAACCAGCGTACGCCAGGCGTCCGGCAGACGATGACCTCGGAAAACGGTTAGCGATCGCCTACCTTGTGACCGCTGAATTCGGGCAAGCGCTTCCCATTCTCGACGCCTATCTCACGCGGCACCCCGCAGATGCCGATGCGATCTTTGCCGCCATCCTGGCGCAGTACCAAGTCGCGCTCGTCACCGGCGCCGAGCTGTCCACCGCAGACAAGGCGAAGCTGCTCAAGTACGAGAAGGCCTACAAGGGTCCTCAGCAGGCGCTTCTCGCGAAGTACGTCACGTCTCTTGGCGTGACGCGGTAGCTCCCGGCAGGATCCGCTGCGAAACGGCGGATTCCTCCCTTATTCCCAGCGACCTATCGTCTTGCCGTCATCGAGTTTCGCGGCGATGAAGATGCCCGCTGCCGATCCATCACGCATCGGATGAACGCGCATCGTGACCTTCGTACCGGATGCGAATGTCGACGGCCGGATGCCCTGGCGTGACAACTGGTTCGGACTGCCCCATTCGACGCTCCACTCCTGTGGCTGCGCCCCGGGCGTTGCTTGCACCACGACCTGAATCCAGGAGTGCGGGTTCGTGAACTGGAACTCCTTCACGGTACCGACGAGTTCCTTGGTCTCATCTTCATTGAACATCGTGCCGGCGTGATGCGCGACGAGGGCCGGAGAGGCCGCGAGCACTCCGCAGGCAACGATCACGCCGACGATGACTGATCTCATGGACATCACCTCCACACGGGTCCTCAAAACGTTTCTACGAATTCACTTTCCCAGTGGCTTTCCGTCTGGACCGAGAAGCAGCGTCTTGCCGGTCGCGGCGTCAACGGGATTGCGGTTGTTCTCCGCGCACGCATAGTCGTAGACACGCGTGCCCTTCGGCAGCTTCCGGTACGTCTTCGTCACGTTCCACGGCGCGGTGAACGCCTTCGAATCCTCGATCACCATCCGCGCTTCCATCGTCTCGTCGTTCAGCCTGCGAAGGCGTGTGACGACATGCGCGGCATCGCTCAGCACGAGCCCCGTTCGGTCGAGCACCGTATCGCCGGACTCGGGATAGTGCGACATCCGCGTGCTCACCGTATCGAAGACCAACGTGTCACCTTCCCAGTGACCAACCGAGTCGCCCGTATAGGTCGGCCAGCGATCTTGCGGCGCCGGATGCTGGCGCCCGTCGGTGTAGATCCGCATGGTGTTGGGACCGTTCTCGGTGAGGATCCACGTCTGTTCCGGCCGCACCACGAATTCGTACGTGTCCGGCAGATTCATGATTCGGGGAAAGCCTGCCGGTGTTCCGCACGTGTTGATCGGATCCGGCAGCCGATCCGCATCTCGCAGCTTCAGGTTGCGTTCGTAGATGGCCTGCCATTCAGCGTTGTAGGGTGGTTGTTCGCGCACGCCGTGCGCGAGTGCGCCCCCTTCGCCTTTGACAGTCGCGCGATCGAACACCGTCCCGCCCTGCATCTGCCAGACACCGCTCCAGTCGGGCAGCGCGTCGTGGCTCTGGGCCTGCGCACCCAGCGCCGCCGCGGCCAGCAGCAGACCTACACATCCAATCCCGAGCAGCTTCATGGGATTCCCCTTTTTCTGTTCGCGCCCGTTACGGAATCCGAACCTTCTCCGCGTCGCCGGTCACCTGTCCTGCGTACTCGGGCAGGAACCAACCGGCCTTGATCAACTCGTCGAGTCGCTGTTTCACCTTTGCTCGATACTCCGCGCTGTCTTTGTACAGCGCGTGCAGCCGATCGGGTGCCAGCGGCGTTTCGATCCCGGCGATGCCGCAATAGAAATCGTCGCGCGTGCCTGGTTTGGGATCCGCGCTATTCGGGACGGTGTACTTTGCGACCGGAACGTCCACGTAGGTGTTGCGCACGCCGCCTCTGGCGTTGCCGTTCGCGTCAACGGCAATCGCGCCGTTCTCGACGACGATGCGCTCCGCGCGTGGCGGCACCGTGCCCTTGTCCACCCACTCGACGATATGGTGCAGCCCCATCGCCATCATCGCGCCGTCGGGAAATTTCGTCACGGGCATCTTGCACGGGTCTGGATCGTAGGTGGGATTCTCGCGCGAATCGTTGTGCGGCATCCCCGCCATTTCATAAAGCCGGAACTGATCGCCCGGCGCATCGCCGTCGGCACGGCGATAGACGCCGCCGCCCTTCGCACCCCCGTTCACTTCGGTCTGCGTCGCGATCTGGATCAGCGGTACGTCCACCGGCGGTATCGGCATACCGGCCGTGCTGGTGGCCAGGTACCCGTCGAAGATTGGCTTGCCGTCCGGCATCCGCCATGCGGCGTGCGCTGGCAGATACGCGCGCAAGGTGCCTGACGACTGTGAGGTGCCCATCATGATGAGGTGCCGCACGCGCATGCCCGCCAATGGCGATGTCGGGCCGTTCCCTTTCAGCAGCGCGCCCACCTGCGCCAGGATCTCATTGGCCTGGGAGGCGTCCGCAATGTTGATCCGCGCATAGCGCTGCGGGTTCGAGGCGACGATCGTCGCTTCGGTCGCTGCTTTCTGCGGCGCGATCTCTACGGAGATGTATCCGTGGCGCATCACATAGATACGCGTGAAGAAGAACATCCAGCTGTTGCCGCTCGCGTGCATCGGCTCGGCGACGACGATCCCGGTGAATCGCTTCGGGTCTTCCGGCTGACGGACGAGGATGCGTGTTGTGTAGGGCTTGCCGCTGGCCGTGCCCGACACGAAATATTCCTTGACCACGTACTTCTGATCCGCGAGGCCGGTGCCCGCCGGAACGCGCTGCAATCCGGGGAACATCTCGCCCGGGCCCGTCACCGGCGCGCTGACCATTGGGATCGGGGCGGTCTGGGTCTGGGCGAAGGCAATCGATGGCGCCAGCACCGCGAGCACGAGCACGAGTCTCTGGAACATCGGCGGTTTCTCCGCGCCTATACTAAAGCGTTTTTGTTCTGGGCGGCCTGACTCAGTTTGGGCCTCACGGCGGTTCCCACCATCAAAGCCGGAGGGCTATATGAGGCTGTTTCTTGCGGCGCTCGTTCTGTTGGTCGGGACGATTCCGGCTGACGGGCAGTGGTTGGACTGGAAAACCCCCGGCATTCCCCGCAATCCCGACGGGAAACCGAACCTCAGCGCGCCCCCTCCGCGCTTAACCGACGGCAAGCCTGACCTGAGCGGCGTCTGGAACGGTCCCACGATTGCCGCCCGCCCTAACCCTGCCAACCTGCAACCCTCGCTCTTGAAGCTCGCCAGCGAGCGTCAGCAGGAGTACTACAAGACGCGTCCGTTCTATCAGTGCCGGCCAAGTGGTCCCGAGGTCGAACGGTTCGGCGGCTGGAAACGAATCCTGCAGACGCCGTCAGCAATCGCCATCCTCAACGACGACCTCACCTATCGCGTGATCTTCATGGACGGCCGCCAACTGGAGTCCAACGCCGCCCCCAGCTGGATGGGATATTCCGTCGGCCAGTGGGACGGCGACACATTGGTCGTGGAGAGCAACGGCTTCAACGACAAGACGTGGGCGAGCCGCTATGGCGTGTCACACACGGAGGCGCTGCGCACGACGGAACGGTACCGGCGCCGCGATTTCGGCCATCTCGACATCGAGGTGACCTACACCGATCCGGGCGCCTTCGACAAACCGTGGGGATTCACGACAACGACAGAGCTGGCTGGCGATACCGAGATGATCGAACAGGTATGCGAGCTCACCAGCGACCAGTGGTCGAACACCACGCAGGGCATCGTCTCTGTTGCGCCCGAAGTGCTGGCGAAGTACGTCGGCATCTACAGCGGGACATACAGTGGGGAAAAGCGGACGATGGAGGTGACGCTCTCGAACGGTCAATTGATGCTCAAGATCGTCGGCGGCGCGGACGTCGAAGGCGGCCTCGGCGCCGTGGGCCTTGATCCTGACGCGGCACGGCCGCTGTTGCCGCGCTCGCAGACGCTCTTCGAAGGCGCGGGACTTGGTTACGAATTCCTCGTTGACGCCAACGGCGTGGCGACCGACGTCGTGGAGATCCACATCTCAGGGCCGTACAAATTTTCGCGCCAGCGTTGAAGCTATTCCGATTGATCGACGGGCGGAGTGCCTCGGGTGTGGAATGAGCTGACGGTCTGCAGGCCCCACGCCTGGCCTTTCGCGCGCTCCGCCTGCGTCCAGACGATCGGCTTCCAGTCGGGATCGAAAATCAGGTAACCGCCCGCGCCGATTTCGAACCGGTTCCCGCCGGGTTCAAAGCAGTAGAGAAAGAATGTCTGGCCGATGTTGTGTTTGTGCGGGCCAGTCTCGATCGGCACATCCGCATCACGGAGGATGTCGGCTGCGCGCAGGACATCCTCGCGGCTGTCCATCATGAACGTCAGGTGATGCAGCCGTCCGCGCGCACCCGTGTGATCGCGGGTGATGGCGATGTCGTAGGACTTGTTGGTCGCCGACAGCCATGCGCCAGCCTCGGTGCCGTCATCGAGGATGATCTGCTCGGTGATGCGCAAGCCCAGACCTTCATTGAAGAACATGCGCGTCGGGGTCACGTCGCGTGCGAGCAGGTTGAGGTGATCGAGCCGGCGCGGCGCGATGCCGCGCGGCACATATCGCTGCGGCTGGTTCTTGAACGCGGTGGCGATGTCGGGCGTTGCTTTGAATCGTTCGGTTTCCCAATACAGTTCTACCGCGTGGCCGTCAGGCGTGATCACGCGGTACGCCGGGCCGTGTCCGACGTCCTCAGTCCACGTGCCGACGATGTTGCGGGCTGCCAGATGCGCCACTAGGCGCTGCAATGTCTCGTCGTCGCGAACGCGGAGTCCAACATGACCGATGCCCGAGGTGTCGTGTGCCGTCAGTTTGAGCGTATGCCGCTCGTAGTCGCCCCACGCGCGCAGATAGACGGAGTTCCCGCAGCGCGCGGTTTCATGAAGTCCCACAACTGATGTGAAGAACTGGAGGCTCGGCTCCAGACGCGGTGTGAGAAGTTCAATGTGACCCACATGGGCCACATCCCCGAATTGTGGAAACGCCATCGTTATGCCGCACGGCAGCATACACCCGAGCGCGTTGTCAGCGGCGTTTCAGGTTCTCTGTCGCTGTCGTTCGAGCATCGCCGTCCGCGCTTCGGTACAGGTAGTATTCGCGCACAGTCACAGGGTCTCGGATCCCGGAATCGAAGAAACCACGGGAGCATGTCATGAGAAGAAGCCTCGTACTCGTCGTGACGGCGTGCGTCGTGTGGTCGTTTGGCGTGCGCGCACAGAACGCCCCGTCCACCGCGGAGAACGTAATTCAGTCGATCGCAACGGCGATGGGGACAGCGAAGCTCCGCTCGCTGCAGTACACGGGAACCGGGTCAAACAATTCGACAGGACAGGCGTATCAGGCCGGTGGGCCGTGGCCTCGATACACGGTGACGAAGTACACGATGTCGATCGACTACAGCGTGCCCGCGATGCGCCAGGAGCTCGTGCGGATCGACAACGTTCGGCCGCCGCTCGGCGGTGGCGCCGGCGGATACAACCCCATGACCTTCCAGGGCGGCATCCGCCCGGTGCCGGGGGACATCATCCAGAACACCACATTCGACGCGCGCCAGCCGAATGGAGCGATTGCGTTCTGGCTCACGCCGCATGGCTTCATCAAGGGAGCCATGGCCAACCTTGCCACCGCGAAGACGCAGATGCTGCGTGGCAAGCGAACGGTGTCGTTCACAGGTTTCGGCAAGTTCCCGATCACCGCGACGATTGACGACCGCAACATCATCCAGAAGGTCGAGGCGCTTGTGGATGTCGCTTATACCGGCGACACCGTCGTTGACGGCACGTACACCGATTACCGGGACCTCGATGGTGTCCGCATGCCGATGCACATCGTGATGCGTGAGGGAGGTTTTCCGACGCTCGAGCTGAATGTGACGGAAGCGCGCCCGAATAGCGACGAAGCGGTCGATGTCGTGAAGCGCGTGACGTCCGCCGCGCCGGCCCGACCTCCGGCACAGGCCGCCGAGCGCGCCGAGCCGCAGCCGGCGAAGCTGGCGGAAGGCGTGTGGCAGCTGACGCCGGCGGCCGAGGGGAGCGTCCTCGTCGAGTTCAAGGACTATCTCGTGATGATCGAAGCGCCGGGCGGCGATGCCAACAGCATGGCGTCCATCGCGACGGCGCAGCGGCTCGCGCCCAACAAGCCGATCAAGTACGTGATCAACACGCATCACCACGCCGATCATGCCGGCGGCATGCGGGCGTATGTGGCGGAGGGGATTCCGATCGTCACGCACGAGTCGCACCGCAAGTACTACGAAGACGTGATCTTCAAGAACCCGCACACGCTCAACCCCGATCGCCTGGCGAGGATGCCGCGCGCGGCCGTCATCGAGACCATTAAGGACAAGCGCGTCTTCACGGACGGAAACCAGACGCTCGAGATTCATCTGATGCGCGGACAACCGCACGCTGAGGGCCTGCTGATGGCGTACCTCCCGAAAGCCAAACTCCTCGTTCAGGCGGACGTGTTCGTCATTCGGACCGGTGCGCCGCCGCTGCCGGCGCCCAGCCCCTACACGACGAATGTCGTGGACAACGTCGCGCGTCTGAAGCTCGATGTCGAACGCGTGGTGCACATCCACGGAGGATCAAGCCCATATAGCGACGTCCTCGCGTCTGTGGGCCGGACCACCTCGACCAACTGAGGAGCAGCGTTGATGCAAACAGGTGTCGCGCCGGGCGAAGTCGAGTAAGGTATTGACGCTTATGGCATCACGCGCACCCGCGGCTGACGTGCTGGATGCTGGCCGCCTCATAGACGAGGGTTCCTGGAGCGGATATCAGAAGCTGCTCGTCGTCGCCACTGCGTTGGCGATTGTTGTGGACGGGCTCGACAACCAGCTCCTGCCGAACGCGGTTCCTGCGCTCATTCGTGAGTGGGGCGTTCCGCGTGCGGCGTTCACGACGGCGTTAGCCATCGGCCCGTTCGGCATGATGATCGGCGGCCTCCTTGGAGGCCTGGCTGGCGATCGGTTTGGCCGCCGTCCGACGCTCATCGGCTGCGTCGCGGTGTTCGGCGCGCTCACGCTGCTGATGTCGATGATTAACTCCGTCGGGGCGCTGAGCCTGTTACGGCTCCTCGCCGGAGTGGGGCTGGGCGGCGCGATGCCGAACGCGACGACGATTGCGTCCGAGTATGTGCCGACGCGGCGCCGTGCCTTCGCCGTCACCGCGACTATCGTCTGCATTCCGTTGGGGGGCGCGCTTGCCGGCGAGTTCGCGGCATACGTCATCCCGCGTCATGGCTGGCGTGCGCTCTTCGCTGTTGGCGGCGCGGTCGCAATGGTCATTGGCGCTGCGCTTTGGAAGCTGGCACCGGAATCTCCGAAGTTCCTGGCACGGCATCCTGAGCGCTGGCCCGAACTGATCCGGCTGCTGCAGCGGAGCGGCCACCGCATTGCTCCCGACGCGACGTTTACTGCTCCTCCGGCAGCTGACGCAGCAGCAGGAACCGCGAATCGTATGGCGGCCCTGTTCCGCGGCGGCTTGGCCGGCGACACCGTGGCGCTGGGTGCAGCCTTCTTCTTCGGCCTGATGGTCAACTACGTCGTCGTTCTTCTGCTTCCGGCGCTGCTCACCAGTGCGCCGGTCGGCTTCAGTCAGCCGACGGCGAGCCGCGCGCTGGCCATGTCGAACTATGGCGGAATTGCGGGCGCGCTGCTGGGCGCGGTCGTGCTGCAGCGCATCGGTTCACGGACCGCGATGCTGGCCATGTCCGCGGCCGCCATCGTGTGCGGGCTCGTGCTCGCCGGTTGGCATCTGGATCCCGCGAATACCGCGGGCGTCATGGCGATGATCTTGTTAACGGGCGGTTTGCTGAACGGTGTGCAGACGACGATGTACGCGCTCGCCGCGCACATTTATCCGACGGCGATCCGGAGCACGGGCGTTGGAACCGCTGTGGCCGTTGGACGAATTGGCAATGTCCTGGCCGCGTACGCCGCATCGGCAGCGATCGATCGCGGTGGCCCGCCGGCGTATTTCGCCCTCTGGTCCGTCCTGATGCTGCTCGTGCTGGTGGCGCTTGCGTGCATACGGAGGCACATCCCCGGTACAAATTGGGGTCGGGAGTCGTTTTCATAGACTCTACGTAGGACGGGTCCTCTCGGCCCAGCCTACGCCCCTCGTAGGGTGTCCTTTCGGACCCGCCTCTGATTTTTCAGAGCAGCAACTTCAGCAGCGACGCCGCAGTGGTCGGGCGCGGACCTGTCAGGCGGCCGTCTCGTCTCAACGTCGCTTCCCAATCCTGCCGCCGCGCGGTCGCGGCTGCCATGATCGGCTCAATGCCCGCGTCGCGCAGCGTGCGCGCGACTTCCTCCATCTCGTGTGCGCGCCGCTCGCCGTGCTCGAGGACACGGCCAATCATGTAGTCGGCGGTCTGCCGCCAATTCATCCCCGGATAGGTTTCCGTGAGCGACTCATATACGCGATCGGTGGCGTCATATTCGCCGGCAGCAAGCGTGCACTCGAGCAGCAGCGCTTCCAGCCCTTTGATGACGATGCTGCGGCACATTTTGACAGCGGCGGCAGCGCCGATCGTGCCGTTCATCACCTCGAGACGCATCTGGAACGGCGACAGGATGTGCACGAGGTCGGAAGCCGACGGACCATTCAGCAAGATGGGGACGCGGTGGTCCGCACCCGGGACCGGAGCCATGATCGACCCTTCGACGAAGCGCCCATTTCCTGACGCGATCGTCTCGCCGATGTCTCGCTTGGCCGCAGGCGAGATGGAATTCAGGTCGGTGTAGAAATGTTCGCGGGACAGATGTCCGACCATACTCCGCGCCGCGTCGATCGCCGATGCCGCTGTCACGACCGAGAGGATGACCTGCGCTTCCTGAGCCAGCGCGCGCGGGGTATCGACGAGGCGTGTCTGCGTCTCCGCCGCTCGTGCGCGGATGCGTTGGTCGCCGCTGTCTGCGGTCGCTTTGATGTCGAACGCGACGAGCGGTGGCGCGCCAGCGCGCCGCAGTCCGCGCGCAAGGTGGAACCCTGCTTCGCCGAAACCAAGAAACCCTAATCGCGCGTGTTCTTCCGACATCAGACTCACCATCCTGCTCAATGCTCAGTGCCGAATGCCCAATACAAGACGCTGAGCAATTTCCTTGCAGAAGTATGGAGCAGACAAAACTTACACCTTCAGGCAAAGCCCTTTGACATCCACGACCGATTGCGTTGTGTACGTGCGATATCGTTCGAGTGACGCAGTTCCTGCACACTCGCGGGCCGATCGCCCGAATTCGACGCAGTCATCGATGAATCAGACGAACTCGGGCGAATGTTGGGCAAGATTGTCCACGATGCCTTGCGACATTCAGTTAACGATACGGGCCGCCAGCGTTGATTTTCGACATTGATGCATTTTGCCCCTTGAACCTTTAACGTTCAGCATTGAGCCTTGAGCATTGAGTCGTTTATCCACGGCGTGAATTACCCCTGGTCCACCGACGGCCAGACCATCTTCTACGGCCTCGATTTCGGCGCGAACGTCTGGGGATCGCATCTCGGCGTCTCGACCCGGCGCGATGCCATCGCGCGCGACTTCGACGAGATCGCGCGGCTCGGGTTTGTCGCCGCGCGCTGGTTTGTCTTCTGCGACGGCCGTTCGGGCATCATCTACGACGAGCACAGTCTGCCGGGGGGGCTGGACGACTTCTTCTTCACGGACCTTGATGCGGCACTCGAGATCGCGCGCGACAGCAACGTGCTGCTGCACTTCGTCCTCTTCGATCATCACTGGCTGTTTCGCGGCCTTCGTGACACGCTCGCGGACCCGGTCACGGGCGACCTGCTCGAAGCGCGTCTGCCGGAAGGTCGCGCCAGCATTCTGCTGTCGCAGCGCGGCCACGATACGCTCTTCGAGCATGTCATCGAGCCGTTCGTGCAGCGATACGGCGAAGACGGCACGCGAGCGGACCTGTGCCGCCAGATTCTGGCGTTCGAGTTCATGAACGAGCCCGACTTCGTCGTTGACGAGTGGGAGCGCGATCGCAGCTCGCGCGTGACCCGCGCGCTGCCATTCGCGGCGTTGGCCGCAGCCGTAGCCCGATTCAGCCAGCTCGTGCACGCGTACACGCCGGCGCTGGTCACGATCGGCGGGGCGAGAGCGGACAACCTGTGGGCCTGGGATGCGGATGCGCTGGGACTCGACCTGCTGGAGCTTCACGCGTACCCCGATTCCTTACATGCGGGCGACGTCGATCCGTTCGCCACGCCCGTCGCGGCTCTCGACGTCAGCCGCCGCGTGCTGCTCGGTGAGTTTCGATCGACGGCTCCGCTCGACGACAGCCTCGAGCGAGCGCTGGCCGGCGGCTATGCCGGCGCGTGGCCATGGAGCTTCAGCGGCACCGACAGGTACGGGCGCTTGCCGCTCGATGCGTTGAAACGATTCGCCGTGCGGCATCGCGAGCTGGTGAATCCGCGCTTTTCGCCGTCATAATTTCCGGCAATGAGGCTGCCGCATCCGGTGATTCTGCTCGTCGCAGGCGTCGCTATCTGCGCCGTGCTGACCTGGATTCTGCCCGCCGGCCAATACGACCGCCGTGATGATCCCGCGACCGGCAGGAATGTCGTCGTCTCTGGCACCTACCATCGTGTTCAGCCGGCGCCTGTCGGACCGTTCGCCGCGGTCGTGGCCATTCCGCGCGGCTTTGTCGAGGCCGCCGATGTCATCGCCGTCGTGCTGTTCGTCGGCGCGGCCTGGATCATCGTCGATCGCATTGGTACCCTCGGCCGGTTGATCGCGTCGCTCGTCTCGGCCTTCGGCAGCCGCGGCCTGATCGCCATCCCCGTCGTGTGCATCTTCTTCGCCATGATGGGCGCGCTCGAGAACATGGAGGAGGAAATCATCCCGCTCGTTCCCGCGTTGATGGTGCTCGGACGCGGGCTTGGCATCGACGCGGTGTCCGTCGTCGCCATGAGCAGCGGCGCGGCGTTTATCGGCAGCGCCTTCGGGCCGACCAATCCCTTTCAGGCGGGGATCGCCATGAAGCTCGCGCAACTGCCGCCAATGTCTGCCGCGTCCCTGCGCTGGGCGACGTTCGTCGCGGCTGTCGGGCTCTGGATTGGCTGGACGATGTGGCGGGCCGCAGCGGCTGGCCGGGATTCGGGATCCGCCCTTCGAGAGCCTCAGGGCGCCCTGAGCGTGTCGAAGGGCGGGATCCGGGATCCGAAAGTCGCGGCTGACGAAATTGCCTCTGCCGGACCGAAGGATTACGTCATCCTCGCCATCGCTGTCGCACCAATTGCGGCGTACGTCTACGGGTCCGTGGCTCTCGACTGGGGATTCAATGAGTTGTCCGGCGGATTTGTTGTCGCGGGCGTCGTCGCCGGACTGCTGGGCGGACTCGGCGCTACGGGGACGACACTCGCCTTCCTCGAAGGGATGCAGGCAATGCTGCCCGCCGCGGTGATCATCGGCATCGCACGCACGCTGTCGCTCGTGCTGACCGATGGCCACGTGACCGACACGATCCTGAACGGTCTGGCAATGCCCCTGTCACGGGCGCCCGCGGCGTTCGCGTCGATGTTGATGATTCCCTTTCACGCGATCGTGCACGTCGTCGTGCCGAGTGTCAGTGGGCAGGCGGTTTTGACAATGCCGATTCTGGTGCCGCTGTCGGACTTGCTCGGTATCTCCCGACAGGTGACGGTACTCGCGTATCAGACTGGGGCTGGACTCACGGAGATGCTGACGCCCACCAACGGCGGCTTGATGGCGGTGCTGCTGGCGGCGGGCGTACCGTTCGGCCGGTGGATCAGGTTTGCGATCGTCGGTGCCGCCCTTGCGCTCGCCGTCGGCGTCATCGGGATCATCGTCGCGCAGTCCTTGTAACGGACCGCGCGTCACTTCATCGCGGCGCCTTCGACAGGCTGATCAGGTTCGCGAACTGCCGATACGCGCCCGGCACACCGGCCGGCAACTGGCGGAACCAGGAATACGAGGTGTACACGTATCGCCCCTGGCCGACGTCCGCGTAGACCTCCGCGCCACGGACCGGCGGCTCTCCCGGGTCGGCGCTTTCGAGCAGCGGTACATAACGCGAGTCGAACATGCTGAACGCATACGCATTGCGCTCCTGCACCCAGCCGCTGAAGTCTGCGTCGGTAATCTTGTTCGGGAACGTGAACGCCGGATGCCTGGGCACCAGGATCTTCACGGGCGCATCCTCGACAGTCACACGCGGATTCGCGTTGGTCGGTGGGCTCGCCGGGAACGGGGGCATCATCCGGTTCGCGTATTCCTGCTGCTGGTACTGGACGATCATCGTGCCGCCGCGGCGCATGTAGTCGAGGAGCCTTCCGTTGTTCGCGACGAAATCCGGATTCGCCTCCGAGGCGCGGATGCCCACGACGATGGTGTCGAAGCGCGAGAGATCGCCGGTTGCCAGCATATCGCCGTTGAGCATGGTGACGTCCACACCCATGCGGCGGATGGCATCGGGTACTTCGTCGCCGCTTCCCATGATGTAGCCCACCTTCACGGGTGCCACCTTCAGGTCAAAGACCTGCGTGTTCGCCGTGGCGGGCCAGTAGAGGCGGTGCGTCTGAATGTGGGGATATGAAATCAGCTGCACGTCACGTGAGAATGTTGCGCCGCCGGCGGTTGCTTCCGCTGAGATTTCAAGGTGGCCGGCGGTGCGGCGTGCCGGCGCCGTCACCACGAACGGCGTGGACGTCTTGTCGCCGCGATTGGCCAGCGTGAATGTCGCCTGCGTCGGCGTCGATGTCCAACCCTGCGGCAGCTTGAGGCGCAAGGTACCGGTCACCGGTTGTGGCGAAAAGCTGGTCGCACCAACGACGAGCTTCTGCTGATGCGGAGTGGTGCCGAGCGGCACGACGACCAGAGGCGTGTCCAGGCCTACCGTGAGGCGAGGAACGACGTTCACGTCTCGGCGCAGTTCACCGCGAACAGCGTCTGCGAAGCGGAACTGCACCGGGCGAGTGATGGTGACCGGGATGCCGCCGATGGTCGCGGCGACCGACGCCGTGAGCAGCGGAGGATCGAACGGCATTGCCTTCGGATCGCCTTCCGTCCAATGGTAGGTATCGCCCGTCCGCGCTTGTTTCAGATAGTACGGTTGGGTGACGGGTGCGTCCGCTGGCACGGCGAGGTGAAACGCAGTGGACGTCGTGGGCATTTCGCGCCGGCCCTGAAATCCGGGCGCGTTCGGTGCCGTTGACGCCTCGAGCGATCCGACGCGCCAGCCGGCGGGCGCATGCGCCTCGGCTTTCTCGACTTTCACATTCGACCCCGCCGGAAGGAACGTGCGGACGACGACGTCGACCGCTTCGCCCTGCACGACCGTCTCCTGCGCCGACAGCGGATCGACAACGACTTCAGCGGCGCGGACGAGCGCATCGGTGAACTCGTCTTCCTTCACGGAGAGCAGGAAGTCGGCATCAGCGCGCGCGTCGGCAGCGGCGGACCCACTCTTCAGTCCAGTGCGTGCCGCGCGGGTCGCGCGTAAACCTTCAGCAAGCGCGGGCACGATCGCCGCGGGATGCAGCGGATCGTAGTCCGCGAGCGCCTTCTTCGCGGCGGCATCCATAGCGCCGAGTTCGGCATCGATCACTCCCGCCGGAACTCCCGACAACTTTGCCAGGCCGACGACGGTGGTATCGATGCCGTCGAAGACGGATTTCTCGGGCGACGCCGGCGGCGCCAGGCTCGAGACGAGCGTCAAGGTCGAGGCGATCGGTCCGCGCGCCTCGATACCACCCTGCGCTTGTGTCTTGTGCTGACTGCGTCCTTCGAATGAGATCTCCGCGTAGGTTCGCCCGGCAGCGGGATCGAGCAACCCTTCCTGCACCTGCAGCATGGGCACCGCAGGATCGGGCCGTGGGTTGCCGAAGTTGCCGTGATAGAGCTTCTTCGCCTGCCACGGACGCAGCCCTTCGCGCAGCTGCTCGGGGAATTCGTTCGGATCCGCGGCCGCCTTGTATGCCAGCGGCGTCAGGTACCCGGCCTCCTGATGGTGGCCGTGGCCGTCTGTGGGTGTACCGGTGAACCGCGAGTAGATCACCAGTGGACGGAACATCCGGATCACCCGGACGTAATCGCCGAGCGTGTCGTGCTCGCCCCATTTCATCGCCGCTTCCGCGCGCGACTTCGAGAATCCGTAGTCGAAGGTGTGGCCGAAGAACTGTTCCGCGCCGTCGAGACGGCGCGCCTGCAGCAGTTCCTCCGTGCGGATTACACCGAGCGCATCGAACAGCTCGGGCCCGATGATGTTCTGCCCGCCTTCGCCGCGATTGAGTGACACATAGGCGACGCGTGCGTGATCGCCGCGAGCGGCCTTGGCGATGAACGCGGAGTCCTCGTCGTCGGGGTGAGCGCCAGTGTGCAGCACGCTCGCGGTGGTTTGCAGGCCCTGGAGAACGCGCTCGAGACCGGCAGCGCCCATGTCGTAAATGGGACGGACCTGCGCGTGGCCCGCGACGACGAAGGTGGACGCGGCGACGGCCGCGATGAGCAGGCGCATAGCGGAAGTATAGCGGTGGGGCCGGTAGGGGCCGGCTAAAGCCGGCCCCTACGTACGATTGTGGATGCCGGGCCGGCTTCAGCCGGCTCGCCTCCGGTTTATGGTTGCGGGCCGCGTACGACCTGGACGAAGTCCGCCGGACGAATCCACTTGGCGAAGGCGGTGCGCACGTCGTCGGCCGTCATGTCGAAGAACCGCTGGCCCATGCGGCGCGATTCGTCGAGCGGCAGTCCAATCTGGGCGCGCGCGAGTAGCAGTCCCGCGATGGCGTCCTCGCTGGACTGCTGCAGTGCCATCTGCCGCAGCAGCAACGCCTTCGCCTGGTGCAGCTCCCCGGGCGTGACGTTTTCCATCTGCATGGCGCGCAGGTCGCGGACGATCAGATCGCGAGCCTTCGCCACGTTCGGCGGATCCGACCCGAAGGTGACGGTATAGACACTACGCGTCCGGCCGGCGGTGAAGTCGTCGTCCACGGTGTAGACGAGGCCGGCCACCTGCCGCAAATCGTGGTACAGACGCGTCGCATAAAACCCGCCGCCGAGCACGCTGTTGCCAACCTGAAGCGCGTAGTAGTCGGGATCGAATCGCGTCAGGCCCACTTCCTGGGCCAGCGTCACGGACGCCTGCACGGCCTGCGGATCTGCCACGGCGAAGTCTTTCGCCATGTTCTTCGGCACCGGCGGCAGCGTCGGGTCGGGTGTCGCCCCTTGCGCGGTCCAGGCCCCGAAATATTTCTCGACGACACTACGCGCGGCGTCCGGATCGATGTCGCCGATGATGGTGATGGTCGTCAGATCCGGGCGGAACGTTGTGTCGTGATGCTGTCGGACATCCGCGAGCGTCAGCGAGGAGACCGACTTCGGCATTGCCTCTCGAAGACCAGGGTCGCCGGTCGGAAGCAGGCCGACCTTCAGGGCATGGTCCGATTGATAGCCCGGACTTTTGATCTGACCTTCGAGGAATTCGGCCGTCTGCTGCTGGACGGTCTTGAAGGCGTCTTCCGGCAGCGCGGGGTGCAAGACGTTGTCGGCGAGCAATTCCACACCACGCGCGAAGTCGGACGCCGGTACGCGGAGCGAAAAGTCGTATCCGGCAGTCTCGTTCGCGGCGATGTCATCGAGCGACTTCTGGAAGGCGAGCCTGTCGAGCGTGGTCGTTCCGTACGAAAACAGCTCGTCGAGGACATCGGAGACGCCTTCCTTGCCGGCCGGTTCCTGCAGAGTGGTTTCGTGACGGATGTTGCCCAGCAGCGTGATGGTGGGACTCGTGCGATCGGTCTTCACGATCACGCGCAGCTTGTTTGGCAACATCGTGTCGGTCCAGGTGGCCTTGACCTCGGGCACGCGAATCGCCGACAGCGCGGCCTCGGCCCAATCGGGCAACGTGACCGGCTTGGTTGGCGCCGCCGTCAGCGATTCACCGCCACCGAAACCCTTTTCGGAGGTTTCCTCGTTCGAGGGCTTCGGAACGAGCGTGGCCGTGATCGAGTTCGCGTCGGTGAGGAAGCGCTTTGCCACGCGGTTCACGTCGGCGACCGTCACGCGCCTGATTGCCTCGACGTTCTCGTCCGGCGACGTGCGGCCTTCCGCCGCCAACGCCTGCGACCAGACGGCCGCGAGGTCGGAGATGGAGTTGCGCCGGAACAGCGCGGACGCGATCTCGGATCGTTTCGACGCCTCAACGAGCTCCGACGGAAATCCCTGCTGGAGGTAGTTCGCGACCACCATCCGCATGTCGGCGACTATGCCCGTGGGCGCGGTTGATGAGGGCAACGCGGCGACGCTGAAGCCGACGCTTGCCTTCGGGTAGGTTTCGGCAAGCTCGAAATTGGCGTAGAGCGCCTTGCCCGCCGGCACAAGTGCGTAGAGGTCGCCTCGTTGACTCGCGAGCACGTCGGCCATCACGCGCGCGGCGGCATAGTCGGGGCTGTCGGTGCCCGGCAGACGATACGCCACGAAGGCGAGCGTATAGGGCAGGTTGCTGTCGAGCGTGAAGTTGTCCGGTTTGACAGGCTGAAGGACGACCTGCGGCCGTTTGCCGAGCGGCCGTTTGGGAATCGATCCGTACAGCCGCTTTACCAGATCGATTGTGGCTTGCGGATCGACGTCGCCCGCGATGACGAGAATCGCATTGTTCGGTGCATACCACTGGCGATAGAACGCCTTCAACATCGCGCCCGTCGTCTTCTCGAACGATTCGCGCGTGCCGAGCGCGTCGTGCGCGTACGGGGTACCGCCGAACATCCCCTGATTCAGTCGCGTAATGAACTTGTAGGTCGGCTCCGAGAGATCGCGGGCCACCTCCTGCTCGATGGCGCCTTTCTCCTGGCGCCATTCGGCGTCGGCATCGACCACGTCGCGCATGCAGGCGGCATCGACGCGGAGCGCGACTTCGAGGTCGGCAGCCGGAATGGTCGTGAAGTATTGCGTGATCGTCTGCTGGGTATCGGCGTTGTCGTATCCGCCCAGCTGCGCGAAGATGGCGGCAATCTGATCCGCGCTTACGTCCGCGCATCCTCTGAACGCCATGTGTTCCTGCGCGTGCGCCATACCCGGAAATCCGGGCGGCGTTTCGTTCGCGCCTACGAGATAGTTCTGCTCGACAGTGACGACAGGCGCCAGCGGGTCGCGCACGACCACGACCCTGAGGCCGTTTGGCAGCGTTGCGCGTGTAACATCGGCGCCTGCCGCTTGCGTCTGCGGCTGTGCGGGCCCCGCAAGCAGGCCAATCAGGAGGATGAGTGCAGGTTGTCGGAACATGTGCGTTTCGGCGTGCAGCCGTTGTGCCAACGGTCGTGTGCGTTACGTTGCTGGTGGACGCGATCGCGGCTCACGCGCAGACTTCTATCACACCTGAACGAACGCTGACCGCAGTTCATCTGCTGCAAACGGAGCGGCTCGTGCTGGACGGCCGCCTGACGGAAGAGGCATGGCGCAGGGCCACCGCCGCCGGCGGATTCCGCCAGCAGGATCCGAGTAACGGAGAGCCGGCCACCGAAGCCACCGAAGTTCGTGTTCTCTACGACGACCGCCGCATCGTCATTGGCGTCATCTGCTTCGATTCCGAGCCGTCTCGCATCATGGGAAACCAGATGCAGCGCGACCAGACGCTCGACGCCGACGATCGCTTCATGATCGCCCTCGATACGTATTCCGACGGCCGGTCGGGCTATTACTTCGAAATCAATCCGTCGGGCGCGATGGG
>Ga0070681_10001845_pt1 | contig 19131 bp, 25 predicted proteins | sample KBSC83BmetaG_FD_65650 | JGI IMG/M metagenome (GOLD analysis project Ga0070681, IMG submission 65650) | Corn rhizosphere microbial communities from Kellogg Biological Station, Michigan, USA - KBS C8-3B metaG | ecosystem: Host-associated > Plants > Roots > Rhizosphere | place: USA: Michigan... | reverse complement strand
GCGGCGCGCAACATGGTGATCGCGGGGATCGGGATCGGCTCGATGATGCAGGTCTTCGTGCTCTCGGTTCAGAACGCGGTGCCGCGCTCACGGATCGGCTCGGCGACGGCGCTCACGCAGTTCGGGCGGCAGATGGGCGCGACGCTCGGAGTGACGATCATGGGCGTGCTCGTGAACCACGGATTGCCGAGGGGCGTGGCGGCGGGCGGCGAGGGGACTCAGGTGCACCGGCTGCCGCCCGCGTTGCGGAGCGGTCTCGCCGGCGCGATCCATCCGGCGTTCCTCGTCGCCGCGTGCATTTCGGCGGCGGTCTGGGTGATTGCTGTGCTGTTCGTGAAGGAGCAATCGCTGCGGCGCTCCCTCGACGAGGTTGCGGCCGTTGAGGCCGCCGCCGGTACCCCGGCCGGGGCTGCCCTAGAATCATCTACGTGAGTGAAGACTTCATGCCCCTCGACGGGTGGGACCACGTCGAGCTGTGGGTCGGGAACGCGAAGCAGTCCGCGTATTACTACGAGCATGCGCTCGGGTTCCGGTGCACGGCGTACGCGGGGCCGGAGACGGGTGTGCGCGACCGCGCGAGCTACGTCCTCGAGCAGGCCGACATCCGCTTCGTCGTCTCGAGCTCGTTGCGGCGCGGCCACGAGATCGGCGATTTCGCGGGTCTCCACGGCGACGGGGTGAAGGACATCTCGTTGCGTGTCCCTGACGCGAACGAGGCGTACCGCCAGGCGGTGCAGCGCGGCGCGCGCGGGATCATGGAGCCGAAGACGGTGGAGGACGAGTACGGCAAGGTCGTCCTCGCCACGATCGCGACCTACGGCGACGTCGTTCATACATTCGTCGATCGGCACGCGTACGAGGGCGCGTACCTGCCGGGGTACGTCGCGCGTGAGCCGTCCGCCGAGGTTGGTGTCGGACTGCTCGCGCTCGATCACGTCGTCGGCAACGTGGAGCTCGGCCGCATGGAGTATTGGGTCGACTTCTACGAGCGGGTGTTCGGGATGACCGAGATGATCCACTTCAGCGACGAGGACATCTCGACCGAGTACTCGGCGCTGATGTCGAAGGTGATGACGGACGGCCAGGGGAAGGTGAAGTTCCCGATCAACGAGCCGGCCGAGGGGAAGCGCAAGAGCCAGATCGAGGAGTACCTCGAGTTCAACCATGGCCCGGGCTCCCAGCACATCGCGATGCAGTCGGCGAACATCGTCGAGACCGTCGAGGAGATGCAGCGGCGCGGCATGCTCTTCCTCTCGACGCCCGACACGTACTACGACGAGACGCCCGAGCGGGTCGGTGACATCGACGAGAGCTGGGACGACCTGCGGCGGCTGCGGATCCTCGCCGACCGCGACGACGACGGGTACCTGCTGCAGATCTTCACGAAGACGGCGCAGGACCGGCCGACGCTGTTCTTCGAAGTGATCGAGCGGCACGGGGCTCGCGGCTTCGGCGACGGCAACTTCAAGGCGCTGTTCGAGGCGATCGAGCGCGAACAGGCGCTCCGCGGCAACCTCTAGGTCGACCCATGACGCCACAGCGGCGGTCCGCGCTCGTTTCCGTCGCGGCGGCGGCGGCGCTCGTCGTCCTCAAGCTCTCGGTCGGGCTCGCGACGCACAGCCTCGGCCTCATCTCGGAGGCGGCGCACTCGGGAACGGATCTCATCGCGGCGCTGCTCACGTTCTTCGCGATCCGCGTCGCGGCGAGGCCCGCGGACGTCACGCACCAGTTCGGTCACGGCAAGGCCGAGCATCTGTCGGCCCTCGCCGAGGCGGGGTTCCTCGTCGTCGTGTCGCTCTTCATCTCGCTGCGCGCGCTCGAGCGGCTCTGGGGTGCGTCGAGTACACACGTGTCGGTCACGTGGTACGCGCTCCTCGCCATCGTCGTCGTGCTCGTGATCGACAGCACGCGGACGATCGTCTCGTTCCGCACATCGCGGCAATACGGGAGCCCGGCGCTCGCGTCGAACGCCCTGCATTTCGGGAGCGACTTCCTCGGCTCGACCGCGGTGCTCGTCGGGCTGCTCGCGGCCCGCGGCGGGTACCCGCAGGGCGACGCGATCGCCGCGCTGTTCGTCGGTGTGCTCGTGCTACTCGGTGCGTCGCGGCTGATCAAGGTGAACGTCGACGTGCTCATGGACCGGGCGCCGGCCGACGCGGAGGCGGCTGCGCTTGCGGCGATCGAGTCGATGAGGCCGTCGATCGAGCTCCGTCGCCTGCGTATGCGGCAGGCCGGGGGGCGTCAGTTCGCCGATGTCGTGATCGGCGTTCCGCCGGGTGCGGCGGTGGGGCAGGGGCACGCCGCTGCAGACGCGGTCGAGGAGGCGGTCGAGCGTGCGCTGCCGAACGCGGACGTCGTCGTCCACGTCGAGCCGCAGGAGGACGCGACGCTGCGTGAGCGCGTGCACGCGGCGGCAGTTGCGGTGCCGCGCGTGCGGGAGGTGCACAACATCGCGTTGGTCGATGTCGAGGGGCGGACGGAGCTGTCGCTCCATTTGAAGCTGCCGGGTGAGTTGTCGCTCGACGAAGCGCACGACGTGGCGGAGGAGCTGGAGCGGGCAATCCACAAGGCGATCCCGGAGATCGCGGGCGTCCAGACCCACCTCGAGCCGCTGACGGAGGCGAGCGAGGCCGCGGAGGTCGCTGCGGACGCGGAGGCGCTCGTGCTTCGCATCGTGCGGGAGGAGACGGGCAGCGAGCCGCGCGGACTGCGGTTCCTGCGAACGGAGAACGGCCTGGTCGCGTTCCTGACGCTCGGTCTCGACGGCACGAGCAGCCTGGAGGAAGCGCACGCCCGCGCGAGCCAGATCGAAGAACGAATCCGCCGCGAGCGCCCAGACGTCGCGGACGTGATCGTCCACACGGAGCCCTGACGGCCGCGTCTCCGCGGGCCACCCCGTTCCCTGGGAAGGGTCACGAACGTGTGCCGGCGGCAGCGAGAGCAGGCAGTTCGTTCCCTGGCAAGGGTGTCGGAACTGTCACGAACGTTCCACAGGCTAGGGTCGCGGCGTGAAGCTGTGCATGTTCACGCCGAAGGAGTTGGCGCTCGAGCGGGGGTGGCCCGGGCGGGTTGACGGGGACCGTGTGATCCAGCTCGCGGCGCAGACGCTGCAGTCGTTCTTCACCGGCGGCGGGTCGGCTCGCGAGCATGCCGAGTACGCGCTCGCCGACATCGACTTCCGGCCGCCTGTCCTTCGCCCGCCGTCCGTCCGCGACTTCATGGCGTTCGAGGAGCACGTTGCGAACGCACGGCGCCTGCGCGGGAGCGAGGTGCCGAAGGAGTGGTACGAGATACCCGTCTTCTACTTCTCGAACCCGCATGCGATCTACGGCAACGGCGAGCCCGTCCCGTATCCGGACGGAACCGAGGAGCTCGATTACGAGCTCGAATGCGCCGCGATCATCGGCGCCGAGGGGAAGATCGGCGGCTTCACGGTCATGAACGACTGGTCGGCGCGCGACGTTCAGCGCCGGGAGATGCGCGTCGGCCTCGGCCCGGCGAAAGGCAAGGACTTCGCCACGTCGCTCGGCCCGGTGCTGGTCACGCCCGACGAGTTCGACGGCACCACTGGTGAGATGATCGCGCGCGTGAACGGCGAGGAGCGATCGCGCGGCGACCTCGGAAAGATGTTCCACAAGTGGGATGCACTGCTCGCTCAGGCGGCGCGCAACACGCTCCTCGCCCCCGGCGACGTGATCGGCTCCGGCACGGTCGGCAACGGTTGCATCCTCGAGCACGGTGACGGCCGCTGGCTGCAGCGCGGCGATGTCGTCGAGCTCGAGATCGAGGGAATCGGCGTGCTGCGGAACACGGTCGCGTGATCGGCCCTGACGACATCCGGAAGGCCGCGCGCCTGCTCGACGGAGTTGCGCACCGCACGCCCGTCATGCGGTCGCACGCGCTTGGTGAGAACGTCGTCGTCAAGCCCGAGAACCTGCAGCGCGTCGGCGCGTTCAAGTTCCGCGGCGCGTACAACAAGATCTCGTCGCTGCCGAAAGGAAGCGAGGTCGTCGCCTATTCGTCCGGGAACCACGCACAGGCCGTCGCGCTCGCGTCACGCCTGCTCGGCGCGCACGCGACGATCCTCATGCCCGAGGACGCGCCGCAGAACAAGGTCGACGCGACGCGCGGTTACGGCGCCGACATCGTCACGTACGACCGCTACTCGGGGAACCGTGAAGAGATCGCGGGCGAGCTCGCGAAGGAACGCAACGCCGCGATCGTGCCGCCGTACGACGACCCGCTGATCATGGCGGGCCAGGGAACCGCCGCACTCGAGCTGATCGAGGACGCCGGCCTTGTCGACACCCTCGTCGTCCCGGTCGGCGGCGGCGGGCTGATCGCAGGCTGCGCGACGATCGCGAAGGACCTCGGCGTGAAGCGCATCGTCGGCGTCGAGCCGCAGGCCGGCGATGACTGGGTGCAGTCGTTCGCGCGCGGCGAGCCGGTGGAGATCGACGTCCCGCGCACGATCGCCGACGGGCTGCAGACGCATGCACCCGGCGAGCTCACCTGGGAGATCGCGAGCCGGCTCGTCGATGAGATCGTGACTGTGACCGACGAGCAGATCGTCGACGCGATGCGCTTCGTGTTCGACCGCATGAAGCTCGTGATCGAGCCGAGCGGCGCCGTGGGGATCGCGGCGTACCGCGAAGGGCTGGTCGACGCTCCGTCGATCGGGATCGTGATCTCAGGCGGGAACGTCGATGCTCAGCGCTTCTCGGACTTGATCCGCTCGGCGACCAGCGCTCGCTCGTAGCCGAGCCGGAAAAGCTCGATCACCTCGCGGACATCGTTCTCGTCGCGGATCTGCTTCGACACCCAGCCGGTGTGCGGCAGCACGTGGTGCGGCTGCGCCCGGCCGGTCTCGACGAGCATGTCCCTGATCCGCTTGTGGAACGCCAGGTCGGCCCAGCGCTCGCCGTGCAGGTGGCCCAGCTCGCGCTTGCCGAGCCGGAACGACAACCCGCCGAAGCGGTGCGGGTGCGTCGTGACGCCCTCCCACGAACCAACCTCGCGCTCGATCCGGCCGGAGATAGTCTTCATCCGTGCCGTTTTATCAACGCCTCGGCGAGCTGCCCAGGAAGCGCCACATCGTGGCGCGCGACAACGGGACGCTCCTGACCGAAGAGGTGATGGGCTTCGAGGGCTTCTCCGGTCTCGAATCGATCCTGTACCACCTCCAGTCGCCGTGCCGCGTGATCGAGTGCGGCGAGTTCGAGCCGATCGTGCGCGAGGAATGGGTGCCCGACGCCCACGCGCACCGCCACCTCCGCACGTGGCAGGTACCGCCTGCAGGCGATCCGGTCAGCGGACGGCAGCTGCTGATGTGGAACAACGACGTCGAGATCTCGCTGTGCCGCCCCACAGAGCCCATGGAGTACTTCTTCCGGAACGGCGAGGGCGACGAGGTGATCTTCGTGCACGAGGGCACGGGCACGCTCGAGACGATCTTCGGTGACCTGCCGTACAAGAACGGCGACTACATCGTCGTCCCGCGCGGCACGACGTATCGCTTCCGCCCGGAGGGCGAGCAGCGCTACGTGGTGTTCGAGACGCCGGGGCTGATCACGATCCCGAAGCGATACCGCAACGAGCACGGCCAGCTGATGGAGCACGCGCCGTACTACCACCGCGACCTTCATCCGCCGACCGAGCTGCACACACACCGCGACAAGGGCGAGTTCGAGGTCAAGGTGCGCGTGCGCGGCGGCTACCAGACCTACGTGATCGACTACCACCCGTTCGACGTCGTCGGCTGGGACGGCTACGTGTATCCGTGGACGTTCTCGATCCACGACTTCGAGCCGATCACAGGGCGCATCCACATGCCGCCGCCGTCACACCAGACGTTCGCCGGCCCGAACTTCGTCATCTGCTCGTTCTGCCCGCGCAAGCTCGACTTCGATCCCGAGGCGGTGCCGATCCCGTATCACCACTCGAACCTGCAGAGCGAAGAGATGATCTATTACGTTGACGGCAACTTCTCCTCGCGCAAGGGGATCGAGGTCGGGAGCATCACGCTCCATCCGTCAGGCTTGCCGCATGGCCCGCAGCCCGGCCTCGCCGAGAAGTCGCTCGGGATGACGGAGACGCACGAGTACGCCGTGATGTGCGACACGTTCAATCCGCTGAAGCTGACGACGCTCGCTTCGGATCTCGACGACGGCCGCTACATGTACTCGTGGGCGGAGGACGCGGCCGCCGACGACCAGGCCGGCGTCACCTCGCACGTATAGCCCTCCTCGAGCTACCCGCCCCGTACGACTTCGCGCTCTCGACGAGCCGCTTCCAGGCGTTCGGCACCGACCTCGCGAACCGGTTCGTCGACGGCGTGCTGCACCGGGCGATCGGAGGACGCGACGTCACGATCACCGCCGCGCCCGGTGGTGTTGACGTCGAGCCGCTCGACGACGAGACCCGCCCCGTCGTGATGAAGCTGCTGGGAGCCCCTTTCGATCTCAAGTCCTTCACCGCGTGGGCAAGCGGCCCGATGGCCGACCTGACTGAGCGCCTCCGCGGCTTCCGTCCGCCGCTCCAGCCGAACCCGTTCGAGGCGCTCGTCACCTCGATCACCGCCCAGCAGGTGTCGCTGTTCTCCGCGGTCGCAATCCGGAACCGGCTGATCGAGCGCTTCGGCGAGCAGGTCGGCGAGGCGTGGGCGTTTCCGACCCGCGAGCGGATCGCCCAAGCGCACGAAGACGAGCTCTTCGCGGTCGGCTTCACGCGTCGCAAGGCGGAGTACGCGGTCGAGCTCGCGCGCAGCGATCTCGACCTGGACGCGCTCGCGCTGCTTCCGGACGACGAGGTGCGCGCGACGATCACCGCCCAGCGCGGTCTCGGCCCGTGGACTGCGGAATGGTTCCTTGCGCGCCACCTCGCCCGCCCTAACGCATGGCCCGCCGGCGACCTGGTGCTCCGCAAGGCTGCGCTCAATCTCTACGGTGTCGAGGTGCACGAGCTCGGCGCGCAGCTGCACCCGTTTCAGAACCTCTCGGCCCACTATCTCTTGATGGGCACCCTGGTTCCGTGACGATCAGGCGCGCAACCGAGGCGGACCAGGCGATCCTCCGTGAGCTCTGGGAGGAGTTCGAGCGCGAGGTGCCCGAGCCGGTCGGCGAGCCCGAGACCTGGGAGCAGGAGTGGGCAGACACGCTGGACGACCTCCGTGACGGCGGCGTCTTCATCGCCGAAGACGACGACGGCCCGATCGGAGTGGGGCGGATCGAGGCCCCGGAGCGCGGCGTCGCGCACATCCAGCTCGTCCACGTCCGAGCGCGAGCGCGCCGGGAAGGCGTAGGCAAGGCGCTCGTCGCGGCGTGCGCGGACGACGCGAAGGCCCGCGGTGCGTCGTTCGTCTCGCTCGAGGTGGTCGCGGCGAATGAGCCCGCCGTTGCCGCGTGGCGGCGGCTCGGGTTCGACACGGTCTCGAACTGGATGGCGACGCCGATCGGCGCGCTCGAGGAGCGGCTCAACCGAGTGCCGGTCGGTACGGAGCGGGCGACCACCCATGTGCAGACCGACGACGAGGTCTCGGTGCAGCGGGCGATCGCTCAGTTCGTGCCGCGGCTCGAAGCAACCCAGGTCTCGGCATCGGAGAGCTGGATCCGCGTCGTCGACCCGGTCCTCGACCACGACCGCGACGCGCACGGCCGGTTCGCGAAGGAGCTCTCGGAGCGGCTCGGGGCAGTCACCGTCGCGCTTGCCCAGGAAGGCGAAGTGGTGAGATTTCGTTTGTACGAGCGTGGCCGAATGGTCGACGAGTATCTGTCGGTTCCCACCTACTACGGCGAGCTGTCGAAAGGCGACGAGCTCGCACTCGAGGCGAACCCGACGCTCGTGGCGCGCCTCACCGGCGCTGAACGCGACGCAATTCGACACGTCATCCGCACGGCCGCGTCGCCGTCCGACCTCCCCGCCGATCTCTATGAGCGGATCGCGGCGCTGATGGGGCTCGAGGGATGAACCTGGTCGACGCGACACGCTGCCCGTACTGCGCGCGCGTGCGCATCGCGCTCGCCGAGAAGGGCATCGAGCACGACGTCACCCTGGTTGACCTCTCGGATCGGCCCCAGTGGCTCGTCGACCTCAACCCGCCGTACGGCCGCGTGCCCGTACTCGACGGGCTGCCCGAGTCCGAGGTGATCATGGAGCTCCTCGAAGAGCTCCACCCGGAGCCCGCGCTCCTGCCGGCCGATCCCGCCGCTCGCGCGAGAGCACGTGTCATGGTCCACCGCTTCGGCTCGAACCTCGGCGACGACTACTACGCCTACCGCCGCGGCGACCCGAACGACTTCGAGGCAAAGCTGGAGGCGCTCGACGTGGGGCAGAGCCTGTTCGCCGACATCGCCTACCTGCCGTGGGTGATCCGCGCCCGCGACATGCTCGGCGTCGAGTTGCCGCAGCGCATCGCCCGCTGGCTCGCCGAGCTCGAGCGGCGCCCCTCGGTCGCAGCCGAGGTCGAGATCGTCCGCGGGCTATAGCCCGGCCTGCGCGAGGAACGCGCGGCAGAGCCTGCGGCCGAGCACCTGCCAGTCGTCGAGCTTCTCGTCGAGCTGAGCTGAGATCTCCTCCGGCGTTCGCGGCGTCGTGTCGTCCTCGAACCACGTCAGCACGTGCTCGCGGCGGATCTCCGGATGAAACTGCAGCGCCCATGCTTTCTCGCCGATCCGGAACGCCTGCAGCACGGGACCTTCTGCGAGCGGTGTTGCGCCGGGCGGGGCCTCGAACGCGTACCCGTTCGCGTTGAACGCCTCGAACCGCTGCGGCAGCACGCCGACCACCGGGTCGGCCGTCCCGGCCTCGGTCAGCGTCGTCTCGTAGAAGCCTGCCAGCGTCTCCTGCACCGGCCCGACCTTCGCACCCAGCGCATGCGCCATCGTCTGCGCGCCGAGGCACACGCCGAGCAGCGGCGTGCCGCCGTCGACCCAGCGGCGCAGCGCGTCGTACTCCTCGTGCAGCCACGGGTGCTCGATCTCTTCTCCGACGTTCTGGTCGCCGCCGAACACCATCACCGCGTCGAAGTCCTGCGGCGGCGAGCCCTGCGTCCGGATGTCCCACACCACGAGCTCGTGGCCGTCCTCGGCGAGCACCTCGGTGAACAGCTCAGGGCCGGCATCCTGCGAGTGGATGACGGCGAGGACCTTCATGCGGTTGGGATGTTCTCGTCCTCGAGCAGCTTGCGCAGCAGCAGCGCACCAGCGGGTGCCTGCGCAACGCCGTGCGTCTGATTGTTGTTGTTGAAGAACGCGTATGCCTCGGTCGCCTGCTCGGAGAGCTGACGCAACGGCGCGACCCATTCGCGCAGCTCGTCCTCGCCGTACATGTGGTCGAAGCGCTGTGCGGCCGAACCGCCGCGGACGTTCCACGTGCCGGCGTTGCGGCCGTGGAAGCGGACGTACGCAGTTGGCGTCGTCACCGCGACGAGCGTGTCGGGGACGTTCGCCGCATCCGTCTTTGGCGCGTCGACGACGACCCAGGTCATCTTCCGCTCCTCGAGCCACTTCAGCAGCTCGGCGCGCATGTCCTCGGCGAACCACGAGCGGTGCCGCGGCTCGAACAGGAACCCGTCGTCGCCGACCTGGTCGCGCGCCCACTCGAGGTAGTCGAGCGACGACGGCTTCCAAACGACGTACGGCGGCATCTGGAAGAGGATGCCGCCCAGCTTGCCGCTTGCCCGGAGCGGCTCGAGCGCGTCGAGGAACATGCGGAACACGCCCGCGCGCTGGTCGCGCGGCGGCCGGTCGACCCGGCCGCGGTGATCGACCGGCAGGCCGTCGCGAAGCTCCGGCGGCACCTGCTCCAGCTTGACCGGATGGCGGGTCATCAGCCCGAACGCCTTCACGTGCATCACGAACCCCTCCGGTGTCCGCTCCGCCCATCCGCGAACCAGCTTCTCGTCGGGGACGCGGTAGTAGGTCGAGTCCACCTCGACCGTCGAGAAGCGCTCCGCGTAGTACGCCAGCCGGTCGCGCGGCGGCGTCCCGGGTGGGTACCAGTGCTTGGAAAGGGCGTCGTCAGCCCAGGAACACGTCCCGATCCGGATCGGCGCCGCCACGACCCCAGCATAGAATCGCCGCCATGCCCGACTCCCGCCCAGTGGGCGTCTTCGATTCCGGGGTCGGCGGGCTGACCGTGCTCCACGAGTGCCTGGTGACGATGCCGCACGAGGATTTCGTCTATCTGGGCGACCACGCCCGCCTCCCGTACGGCCCGAGGACGCGCGACGACGTGCGCCGCTTCGCCCACGAGATCGGGCTCTACCTCGAGCGGCTCGGGGTGAAGATGGTCGTCGTCGCCTGCAACACGGCGACGTCGGTCGCCCTTCCGGATCTGCAGGGCGAGCTCCAGGTCCCGGTCGTCTCGGTGATCGTCCCCGAGGCCCACGCCGCGGTGCAGGCGACACGTAACCGCCGCATCGGGCTGCTCGCGACCGAGCTGACGGTCGCGAGCGGGCGGTACGAGTCGCTCGTGCGGACGCTCGACGCCGGCGCGCGGCTGACGTCCGTCGCCTGTCCCAAACTCGTCCCGTTGATCGAGGCGGGCGACACCTTCAGCGACGAGGTCATGGCGGCCGTGCGCGAGTACGCGGCGCCGCTCAAGGCCGCCGGGTGCGACACGGTCATCCTCGGCTGCACCCACTACCCGCTGCTGCGCCCCGTGTTCCAGCGCGCGTTCGGACGCGACGTCACGCTCGTCTTCTCGGCCGACGAGACCGCGCGTGAGGTGGCGGAGACGCTCGCCCGCAAGGGCTTCGAGAACGACGGCGAGCGCGAGGGTCGCTACCGCTTCCTGACGACCGGCGAGCCCGAGCTGTTCCGAACGCTCGGCGAGCGCTTCCTGCAGCTGCCGCTCGGAGACGTCGAGCACGTGAGCGTGGCCGAGCTCGAGGAGGCGGCATGACGCGGAACGACGGCCGCCGCCCGGATCAGCTCCGGCCGGTAGTTGCTGACCCGGCATTCCTCGAGCAGCCGCACGGGGTCGTCCTCTGGTCGCAGGGGAAGACGCGAGTCCTGTGCACGGCGTCGATTCAGGAAGGCGTGCCGCGGTGGCTGTACCGCTCCGGGCGTGGCTGGATGACCGCCGAGTACTCGTTGCTGCCTGCGTCGACGGGCGAGCGCACCGACCGTGAAGCCGCACGCGGGAAGCAGGGCGGCCGCACCGTCGAGATCCAGCGGTTGATCGGCCGGGCGCTCCGCGGCGTCGTCGACTTCCAGGCGCTCGGCGAGCGCACCGTGTACCTCGACTGCGACGTGCTCCAGGCGGACGGCGGCACACGCTGCGCGGCGATCACCGGGGCGTACGTGGCCGCGTCCCGCGCGCTCGACCGCTTCGGGCTCTCGAAGGCGCTCATCGGATCCGTCGCCGCAGTCTCCGTCGGCGTCGTCGAGGACATTGCGCTACTCGATCTCGACTACTCGGAGGACTCGAACGCCGAAGTCGACGTCAACGTCGTCATGACCGGCGATGGCCGCTTCGTCGAAGTGCAGTCGACTGCGGAGAAAGTTCCGTTCTCGCGCGAGCGGCTCGACGAGCTGCTCGACCTGGCCGCCGGCGGGATCGAAGAGCTTGCCGCGTTCCAGCAGGAGGCGATCGATGCACCTCGTGAGTAGCATCCCGTCGCTTGACGGCTGGGACGCGCTGCTGCGGCTGTCGATCGCGTGCGCGCTCGGCGCGGCGATCGGCTTCGAACGAGAGATCCGCGACCGCGAAGCGGGCATTCGCACGCACCTCCTCGTGTCGCTCGGCTCGGCGCTTTTCACGATCGTGTCGGCGTACGGCTTCCACGCGTTCCTCGCGAGCGGCGACAACATCGTCCGCACCGACCCGACGCGCATCGCGGCTCAGATCGTCACCGGCATCGGCTTCCTCGGCGCGGGAGCGATCATCCGTGAAGGTCTGTCGATCCGCGGGCTGACGACCGCGGCGACGTTGTGGGTCGTCGCCGCAATCGGCATGGCGTGCGGTGCCGGGTACTACTGGCCGGCCGCCGCGGCGACCGTCCTGACGATCCTCGCGCTCTGGCCGCTCCGCCTCCTCGCGTACCGGCTGATCGAGCACATCAAGCCGGAGGAGAACCGCCTGACCGTGGAGTTGAGGGAGGGCGAACCGCTGACGCGGCTGCTTGCGCTCGTGCACAACGTGCGACATATCGAGGTGGCCGACGAGATCGACCGGCGCATCGTCCAACTCGAGACTCCCGACGCCGACGAAGAGCTCGTGGCGCGGCTGTCCGACGCTGAGTTCGTGATCGGCGTCAAGTGGCGCCGCTGAAAGCGACGGTCTGCTCGGGGAATCCGCACAAGCTGGCGGAGTTCCGAGACCTGTTCGGTGATTGGGACGTGGAGCTGTTGGCGGGCGTCGAGTTCCCGCCCGAGGACGGCGCGACGTACGTCGACAACGCGCGGATCAAGGCGCGGTTCGGCCGGGACGTCGGTCCGGTCGACCGCTGGATGCTCGCCGACGACTCCGGGATCGAGGTATCGGCGCTCGACGGTGCGCCCGGTGTGGTCACGGCGCGGTGGGCCGAGGATCGGCACGTGGCGAAGCTGCTTGCTGCGCTCGAGGGTGTCGACGATCGCCGTGCGCAGTACGTGTGTGAGCTCGTCGCACTCTCGCCGGACGGAGACGAGGTGGTCGGTCGGGGCGTCTTGCGCGGCGAGATCGCCGTTGCCGCCGCGGGCTCAGAAGGCTTCGGGTTCGACCCGGTGTTCGTCCCGCTCGGTGAGACGCGCACCGTTGCCGAGCTCGGCGACGCGTGGAAGGCGGTTCACTCGCATCGTTCGCTCGCCGCGCAAGCACTCCGGGACAAGCTCGGTCGCCTCTAGGGGCCGCCGCGCAGCGCGGCGACTGCCGCGGTTCGCGTGTGCACCCCGAGTCGTGCATAGGTGTTCTCGAGGTGCTTTCTGACCGTCTCGGGCGAGATGACCAACGCCGTCGCGATCTCGCCGTTCGTGAGCCCCTCGGCGACGAGCGCGACGATCTGACGCTGGCGAAAGGTGAGAATGGACGCGGTTGAGGCGCGTGCGCACTGTCGCTCGAGGTACGGGAGCAGGAGGTCGAGGACGGTTCGATCTCGGTCGCTGAAGTCACGATCGCTGCGGTCGAACTCGAGTCGCGACGGGCGAGCGCCGTCGGCGTTCAGCCACACCCGCATCATGAACTCGATTCCAATCGGTCGATCGACCTCTTGGTAGAGCTCCAGCCGTTGATAGGCCCGGCGGCTGAGGTAATCGGTGAGCGTCCGGGCGCCGCGGACCTTCCGTAGCGGATCCTGGTGGTCGTACCGCCGGTGCAGCATCCGCAGTTCGTCCGTCATTGGGCCGAGAGGCTCGCCCACGTACGCGATGCGGCGCTCGCTTCCAGTTGGGTGGTCGTGATAGGTCACGACGTCGCACGGAACGAGTGCCCGGAGAGCGTGCAGGGCGGCGTCCGAGAACGGATTCTCTCGCGAGCTTTCGCCGACCGTCCAGAGGACGTCGAGCACCTTCCGGTGGTCGGCCATGCTCATCCGACTCACGAGTCCACCTTACGACGAATGTCGTATTGCTGCACGCCGGCAGGCCTCGGACAGTGGCGTCATGCGCGTGCCGGGTTGGCTCGGAGCCGTTCTCGTGGTCGTCGTCGCCGGGGCGCTGCCGGCCGGCGGCGCATCAGGCGTGGACAGTCGAGCCGGGGCGAGTGTCTTTCAGCTCGTCTTCGAGGGGCGGCACACGGACGCGCTCCTCCACGAAGGGACGTTCACGAGCTCTTCGCCACTCTGCGCCTCCGGGCAGGCCGTCGATGCAGCGATCGACGAGCAGACGCTTACGGCAACACGCGTCTTCACGTGCGCCGAGGGTGCAACCTTCACGGCGCGGGTGAGCCCGCTCGCGGCCGAGCACACCGGCACCGGCCGGTGGCAGATCGTTGGGGGAACCGGGTCGCTTCAAGACCTTCGTGGCGAGGGGACGTTCACGGGTGTGCTCGTCAGCGGCAGCCTGCAGAACCCGCGCGATCTCGTCTTTCGAAGCACGTGGAAAGGCGCGGCCGATCTCGATGCCGCGCCGCCGCAGCTCGGGGTAGACGTCGTGAAGATTCAGAAGCTCACGACGCCGCGAAACGCACGCCGCTTGACGCTGTCCCTTTCGCTGAAGGACGTCAACGTCGTGTCATACGTTCTCACCGTGGACGACCGACGATCTCCGCCGAACCTGCTCGCCGCCAGAAACGGGAGCACCTCAAACGGTACGTTGGCGATGACGCTGCGCGTGCGTCCGAGACTCGGGACGCGTTTCCTGCGGTTCGACCTCGCAGCCGAGGATGCCGTCGCTAACAAGGCGTCGTTGAGGAAGGTCGTGCGCCTGCGCTGATCGGTCAGCGCAGATAGATCTTCGTGACGCGGCCGTCTGCGAGCAGCCGGACGTTCGCTCCGAGTGGATCGCGGTTCTTCGTCGGGGTCGGACGGCCGAACGTCCAGCGATCGACGGCGGCGGCCTTCCACATGCCGGTGACGACGCGCGCTTCGTTGCGCTTCATGATCGTCAGGAGACAGGCAGGCCCGCTCGTCTGCTTGGAGGACGTCTTCGTCCACGTGACGGTGTAGACGACGGCGGGACGGAGCATGAGCCCGAGGATCGGCTTCTCGGCGAGCAGCTTGACGCGGTTCGCGTGGTTCGCGGGCGAGTTCCACGCGATCAGGCACGCGCGCTCCGACGGCTGGGTTGGCGGTGCTGCGAGCACCATGGCCGGAACCTAGCGCGGCGGCGCCACGTGTGCGAGGACACGCTCGAGGGGCCGTGGCACTCGCTCGAGGTCGACCGCCTCGACGAGCAGCCCGGCGTATCGCTGCTTGCGGTTCCACATGAAGCCGTACAGCTGCTCCTCGAGCGGCCGGTCGCGATGCGCAGGCTGCTTCTGGTACGTCCGGAACGAGCGCAGATCGCCTTGCTCGTCGAGTACGCGCTCGATTCCGTTCGGCCCGACGGCGCGCGTCAATTCGTCTTCGAGGTCGCGCGTGCAGGCGTAGAAGCCGGTCTGTTCGAGCTCGCTTCGGTCGGTGCAGCCGAGCGCGCGCAAGAAGTGCTGCTCCTCGCCCGCGTCGTAGAGCCCTGCCAGCCGGACGTCGCGGTTCTGCTCGAGATAACGCGGCAGGTTTCCATAGCCGCCCATCGGCACGACGGTCACACGTTCCGCGTCGAGGTTTCGCCCACGCCGATGCGCGAGTGTCTCGACCGCGTTCCGGTCGCTCGTGCCCTCGACGAGAATGACTGCGCGGCGGCTCACGCGTGCATGACAGCAGTTCGCCTTCCGTCGACGGACTAGGCTCGGCTCGTGGACGTGATCGCAGACAGTGTGATCGCGCAGGAGCGCCTGTTGAGATGAGCGACGTCGTCATCCGTCTCGAGCGCGACTCGGACCATTCGACGATCGCAGAGGTGGTCCGCGCGGCATTTGTTCGACACCCGGACGAGGTCGCGACGTTCGTCGAGCGCATTCGTGCGTCAGAAGAGTTCATCCCGGAACTGGCGCTGGTCGCCGAGGATGCGTCCGGCGTGATTGCCCACGTGATGCTGAGCTGGGTCGGCGTCGAGGGCGGATCACGAGCCAGGATCATCAACCTCACACCGATGTCGGTTCGCCCCGACCGCCAGCGCATGGGTGTGGGCTCACAGCTGATCTGGGAGGCGCTCGGCCGGGCGGAACGGGCCGGCGAGCCGGCCGTCTTGGTCGAGGGCATTCCGGGGTACTACCCACGCTTCGGCTTCGAGTCGGCGATAGCCCTCGGCTTCATCTCTCCGTCTCCGACGATCCCCGACGAGGCGTTCATGGTCAAGCGGCTCCCGGGCTACAGCCCCGACCTCGCGGGTCGGATCGTCTACACGGCTTCGTTCGACGCGCTCGGGTACCCGCACGCAGGCGGTCAGTAGACCTTGATGATCTTGACCTTGCTGCAGACGAAGCCTGAGCCGTTGGGCCGACAGCTGGGAACGATCTCGAGCTTGTGGTTGGCCGAGCCGGAAATGCTGTAGCTCGCAGCACAGGTGCCGTCGCAGGAGGAGTCGATCTCGGCCTTCACCCGGTAGAGGCGGCCATTGCCGAGGTGAACCGTGAGGGGCTTGCTCGCCGTGGCCACGGCTCCGGCAGGAGCGCGGCCGTTCTGGCTGATCAGAACCAAGACTGCAAGCTTCTTCTCGGCCGCCGGAGAGAGGCTCTTCTTGACCGCCACGATCAGCGTGTGGTGGGTGACAACGGCCCTCTCCGGCTTGGCCGCCGCCGGCAAGGCTGCAGTCGCGCTCGAGACGAGTGCGAGAACGACCGCTGCGACGAGTCGGCTCGCGTTGGTGCGGAACGATCCCTCGAAGTAGGTACGCCGACGGCTTAAGGGGATCACGCTCGGAGTCTGCTCCTCGTTACGGAATGACGCCTGACGTCAGCTAGACCGACTCGTGCGAGGAGTGATGGCGACGCCACTCGCGGCGGGCCACGCGGGCGATGTTGAGGCCGAGCACGGGGAGCGATCCAATGACGATCACCCCGGCAGCTGCATAGACCCAGCGGCCCGTGTATGGCGCGATCACGACCGCAACGGCGCCGGCACCAAAGTCGAGAGCAAGCTCGAGAAGCACGCTTGCGACGACAACGTGTGCGGTTCGACGAACGGTGAGGATGATGCGGTTCAAAACGCGCCTCCATCTCGGTGGGCGCGTCCTCCGCCTCCTCAGGCTCCTCTCGGAGTGCTTTCCAGCGCGGCTGGGTCGGGCGGACGCTCGACCCTTAATCTAGCCGCGTGCGATCACGCAGAGCGCACACCCTCGACTGCGCGGGCGTCATGAGCGAATCGCAGCTCGAAAAGGTGTCAGACACCTTGCAGGTGTCTGACACCCGTTGCCGCCGCAGGATCGCTCGACTGCGCGAGCTCCTTACGCCTGATCGTCAGCCGGCAACGCTCGGCCCGCGCGCCACCAGTTGATCTCCGCGCCGAGCACGATCACATTCGCCATCACATACAGCCAGACGAGCAGGATCGCCGGGCCAGACAGCGTCTGCAGCACCGGGTTGTGCTTCGAGATGTCGACGTAGACGGGCAGGAACTGGAACGTCGCCTCGAGGACGATCGCTGCGGTCACCGCGCCCGGGAGCACCTCGCGCCACGACACGTCCGCGTTCGTGAGCACGTAGTACGCCGTCGAAAGGAAGAAGAACAGCCCGGCAGTCGATACGGCGATTGCGATCACGCGCGCCGACGTGGCATTGCCGTCGAAACCGAGATACCGCTTCAGGATCTCCTGCCCGATCGAGCCGATCACGAGCGACACGAACAGGGAGACGAGCGAGCCGCCCATCATCATCGTCGCGAGCGCCTTCCCGTGCAGCCAGCCGCGGTTCGGCCGCCCGTACACGATGTTGAACGCGCTCTCGAGCACCGAGAAGAACGACAGCGACGACCAGAGCAGGAAGCCGGCGCCGACCGCACCAAGCGCAGCGGCGTTCGACTGGATCGCCCGCACCGCCCGCAGAATCGAGTCGAGCGATGTGTTCGGGAACGTCTTCTCGAGCTGCCGGACGAAGAACGAGCCCTCATCCGCCTGGTGGACGAGCCCGAGGAGGGCAAGAGAAAGCAGGAGCAGCGGGACGAACGACAGCAGCGCGAAGTAGGCGATCATCGCCGCCAGGTGCGTCCCCCGGTCGGCGAAGAACTTGCGGACGACCGATCCCACCTAGTGATGCACCCGGCCACGTTTGCGGGCTTCCTGGCCCGCGATCACGCGGCGCGCTGCCGCGTCCTCAGTCGCGTCGACAGTTCCACTATCGACGCTCCCTGCGTCCTTGCATCGCTTGGTGCTCGCAGCCCAGGAAGCGCGCAACGTCACCGGGTACATCACGGCGCCAGTATGCTCGGACTGATGGACGCAGCCCAGGCAATCGCCGATCTGACCGAGATCTCGCCGCAGGTCCAGCGCGTCGCCGTGATCGCCGCCGACGGCTCGCTCGTCGGCTCCAATGCCGACCCCGCGGCGGCTAAGAAGCTCGTCGCCGGCGCCCGCGACCTGATCGCCGCCGCCGAGGAGCTTCGGCCCGGTGTCTCACAGCTCGAGGCAGCGACCGTCTCCGGCAGCGTCTTCGTCGTGCGCGACGGCGACCGCGTGATCGCGGCCACGACCTCGCCCGAGCCGACCGTCGGGCTCGTGTTCTACGACCTCAAGACCTGCCTGCGCTCGATCGACGAGCCGAAGCCGAAGGCGGCACCCAAGAAGAAGGTCGACGATGCCGCGGCGTAAGGTCGTCACGGGCTTCCTGCTCGCCGCAGGCTCGCTCGCAGGCTCGGTGCTCGTGCGGCGCCGCGCCGCGCGCAAGCAAGCGCACGTCGATCTCTACGCCTCCGACGGCTCGATGCACTCCTTCACCGACGGATCGCCCGAGGCGGACCGTCTCCTGCCGATCGCGCAGGACCTGCTCGCGGCGTCGTGACGCGGGACGAGCTCGCCGGCGCGCTTCGCGACGCCGCTTACCTCGAGGGCGACTTCGTCCTCCGCTCCGGCCGTCGCTCGAAGTACTACCTCGACAAGTACCGCTTCGAGACGCGCCCCGACCTACTGGCGCCGCTCGGCCGTGCGATCGCCGAAGCCGTGCGCGATCACGAGCCGGAAGCCACGAGGCTCGCCGGCCCCGAGCTCGGCGCCGTCGCTCTCGCCGCCGCTGCGTCACTCGAGAGCGGCCTGCCGTTCCTGATCGTGCGCAAGGAAGCCAAGGACTACGGCACGTCGAAACGGCTCGAAGGCGTCTTCGAGCCGGGAGAGCGCGTGTGCCTGATCGAGGACGTCGTCACCACCGGCGGAGCCGCCCTCGAGGCGGTTCAAGCGCTGCGTGAAGCGGGTCTCCAGGTCTCGAGCGCCATCTGCGTCGTTGACCGCGAAGAGGGCGGAATCGACGCCTTCGCGCGCCAGGCAGTGCGCCTCCGCCCGCTCTATCGGTCATCCGAGCTGCGAAAAGACCCCGCAAATCCGCATGGTTGAGCGATATCCGACCACACTGTTAGCCTGGTCCGCCGAGGTCTAGCACTCAGTCCCCGACGCAGGAGGATGTTCGTTGACCAAGCAGGACTTCATCCAGAAGGTCGCCCAGAAGAGCGGGCTTTCGGCTCGTGACGCG
>Ga0070681_10001844_pt1 | contig 19134 bp, 15 predicted proteins | sample KBSC83BmetaG_FD_65650 | JGI IMG/M metagenome (GOLD analysis project Ga0070681, IMG submission 65650) | Corn rhizosphere microbial communities from Kellogg Biological Station, Michigan, USA - KBS C8-3B metaG | ecosystem: Host-associated > Plants > Roots > Rhizosphere | place: USA: Michigan... | reverse complement strand
TTGCCCTCCGCATATCGGGAAGGCACTCCGCGCTCGATTCTCGAAGCGATGGCCATGGGTCGGGCCATCATCACGACCGACGCGCCAGGATGCCGCGAAACGGTAAGAGGCGACGAGAACGGATTCCTGGTTCCCGTGAGCGACTCGATCGCACTCACCAGCGCCATGGAGAGGTTCCTCCGTGATCCCGGACTCGTCGCACCGATGGGCGTGCGCAGCCGAGCAATCGCGGAGGAGAAATACGACGTCCACCTGGTGAACCGCGTGATGATGCGCGCAATGGGGCTCAGCGCGGAGGCGTGAGCGCGTCACGACACGATCCGGGATCCGAGATGGAACACATCGAGACACGTAAGGCACCTGAGTTCGGCGCACTGGTCATCTCGCTGGACTTCGCGATTCACTGGGGGGTCCGGTACCGCTACCCGGCACGCGGGGCTTACGCCGCCAGTCTCGTTGGAGTTCGGCGTGTGGTTCCGGAGATGCTCCGGGTTTTCGGGGAATTCGATGTCGCGGCGACATGGGCGACGGTTGGCTTTCTCTTCGCCCGGTCACGTGAGGAACTTCGTCAGTTCTCCCCGGCCGCCCGCCCCTCGTATGCGGACGCCTCCTTGTCTCCCTACAACGAAGAGATCGGAGACAGCGAAAGCGATGATCCACTCCACTACGCCCCGAGTCTGATCGCGGCCATTCGCGCGGCGCCTCGGCAGGAAATCGGGACGCATACGTTCTCGCATTACTACTGTCAGGAACCTGGCCAGAACCGCGAGGAGTTTCGTGCGGACCTCGCGAGCGCGGCCGCGATCGCACAGCAACACAATGTTCAGCTTCGGTCGATCGTCTTTCCACGCAATCAGCGCAATCCCGAGTACGACGATGTGCTGTTGTCCACCGGTATTCGATGCTTTCGCGGGAATACGCCAGGCTGGATGTACTCCGCCACGCTCCTCAAGGACGGCAAGGGTCCTCTCATGCGTGGCGGACGATTGCTGAATGCCTACGTGCCGCTCAGCGGGTTGCGTACCTCGCGATGGGACAGGCTGCTACAGCCGAACGGGCTCTGTAACCTCCCGGCGAGTCTCTTTCTCAAACCGTACTCGTCTCGTCTGCGACAGTTCGAGTCAATCCGCGTCCAGCGGATCGCGAGCCTCATACATCGGGCGGCAGTGTCGCGAGAGATCGTACACCTGTATTGCCACCCCCATAACTTCGGCGGGAACCTCGAGGGGAACATGTCCACCCTTCGCGCGATCCTGAGTACGTTCGCGCGGTATCGAGAGAGCCACGGCATGCAGTCGCTCTCGATGGGTGGTGTCGCAGACGTCGCTGGCGGACTTGCTGAACGATCCGCACAGCGACGGGCTCTCTCAGTCGAGCGCTGAGAACGCTTTCCCTTCGCGGAAATCTTCGGGCAACGCGTCGCTTGGTGTCGGCAAGAGCGTCGCTGGCGGACCGACATACACGCCGGCTTCGCGGGTGCTGCGCAGTACCGTCGCGCCTGCGCCGATCACGCAGCGATCGGCGATTTTCAGCCCGTTCCGCACTGTCGAGTGGATGCCGAAAAAGCAATGCGTGCCAACCTCGACGCCGCCGGCCAGTCCTGCCAGTCCTGCCATGAAAGTGTGATCGCCGATCGTCGAGTTGTGCCCGATGTGACACGCCGATCCCAGATACACATCGTTCCCGATCGTCACGAACGGGTGGAGAATCGTGTGCTCGAGAATCCAGCAGTTGTCGCCGATGACGAGATCGGGCCACTTGAACGCTTGTGAGCTCACGTAGGTCAGCAGCTCGTAGCCTTTCGCCTTCGCCTGGGCATACTTCTCCGCGCGGACGCCGTTGACGCGCCGGAAGCCCACGGCGATATGCGCGGAATGGTCCTCCGGCGGGTATACGCGTTCCACGTTTTCGAACGGCACCACCGGCAGACCGAGAAGCGTCGTCTCCGTGATCAGCGCATCGTCAACCGTGAACGCCACGACCTCATAAGGCGAGTCGTGTGTCAGCACGGCCTGTGCGAACGTCGCCATCTGCCTGTTTCCGTAGAGCACCACCTTCCGTCGGGGAGTCGTCATCGCTGGTCTCCAACGGTGGTGAGTCGTGCGGGGGCAATCCCCGCAGCACGGCGGATCGCGGTAACAACACGCTCCAAGTCAGCCTCCGAGAGATTCGATCCTGAGGGAAGACAGAGCCCCCGGGCGAACAGATCGCCCGCGACGGCTCCGCCGGTGATGGGATAGCCGGCATACAGAGGCTGCAGGTGCATGGGCTTCCACACCGGCCTTGCCTCAATGCCGGCCGCATCGAGGCTCTGACGCACGGTCTCGCGATCGACGCCGAGTTGCTGCGGATTGATCGTGAGTGTCGTGAGCCACCTGGTGTGAGTTCCCCACGCTGCCTCCGGCATGAACGCGATGCCCGGCAGGTCGGCGAGCGCCTCGGCGTAGAATGCGAAATTCCGTCGCCGGGCGGCAACTCGCTCCTCGAGCACCTTGAGCTGCCCGCGGCCGATCGCGGCGAGCACGTTACTGAGTCGGTAGTTGTAGCCGATCTCCGAGTGCTCGTAGTGCGGCGCCGGGTCGCGGGCCTGGGTCGCCAGCTTGCGCGCATGCGTGGCGAATGCCCCGTCGGGGGTGATCAACATGCCGCCGCCGGCGGTGGTGATGATCTTGTTGCCGTTGAACGAGTAGATGCCTGCGACACCGAAGGTGCCCGGCGCGCGGCCCTTGTACGTCGCGCCTAACGCCTCGGCCGCATCTTCGATGAGGGGAACCTGGTGACGGGCGCAGGCGGCCACGATCGGATCCAGGTCGGCGCTCTGGCCGTAGAGGTGGACGACGACGACCGCCTTCGGGAGACGCCCCGCGCGCGCTTTCTGCTCGAGTGTTTCCTCGAGCAGTGCCGGGTCCATGTTCCAGGATGACGCCTCGCAGTCGATGAACACCGGTCTCGCGCCGAGATAGGCGATCGGGTTCACGCTCGCGACGAAAGTGAGCGTCGACGCGAGCACTTCGTCTCCGGGACCGACTCCGACGAGTTGAAGCGCGAGATGGAGCGCCGCAGTGCCCGAACTGAGCGCGACTGCGTGATCGGCCCCGACAGCCTCGGCGAACTCGCGCTCGAAGGCGTCGACGTGCGGGCCGAGTGGCGTTATCCAGTTCGTGGCAAACGCATCGGCGACATATTGTTGCTCGAGCCCGGAAAGATGGGGCGGCGAGAGGAACATCCGCGCTGGGCTCACATCACTGGTTCTTGGCACGAATCACCCCACGATTGCGAAATCTTCGTACTTGGAGACATGAACGTTGGCTCGTGGGGCGAGTGCGCTTGGGCTTGGGGTCTCCCCCAGCCGCCAGGCAACGAGCGCTCTCGCGAGATTAGCCCCCGCCATGTGCGAGAACAACACCCCGCCACCAAAGCGGGGGTTCAGGTCGACTACTACTGGAGGCGAGTCAGGAAACACGAACACATCGCAGTCGAGGCAACCGATGTGTCCGAGTCGCTCGCCCAACGTTCGGCCGAGTGTGGCGAGCTGCGGGCTGTCGATCGTAACGGCGCGATCGGTGTTCCCGCCCCGCATCTGCAGCTTTCGTCGCGAAAACGTCGTCACGTGCTGACCCCGGAAGTCGTTGATTACGTCGATCCCGTACTCGACACCCGAGAGCCGTTCCTGGATGAGCACCGACTCGTCCGGCGTAACGCCACCGGAGACCCGCCGCTGGCGCGCCGCCCTCATGACCGCCAGCTCGTGGACGAGCGCGAGCTCGCGGGCGTCCGATGCTTCTTCGAAGCCGACCGACCCAACGCCGAAACGTGGTTTGATGACGACGGGGTAGCCAATTTCCCCATCATCCAATGCCTGGCGTGCCTCTTCGAGCGACAGCCAGGTCTTCGGCGTCCGGACCCCGCAGTCGGTGAGAAAACGATTCGTGGCCACCTTGTCCTCGCAGAGCTCGAGAATGCGTAGCTCCGACACGACCGGGGCGGTGCCTAACGCAAGGAATCGAGCCCGGTGACCTGCGAGCACGGCGTACTCGCGGTCGAGACGCGGTACGAGGAGACCCACGTCGTTTTCGCGGCAGATGTCGAGGAGGCGATCGACGTACGATGGGTCCGTGCACGGCGGAATCAGGAACGTGCGATCGGCCTCGCAGAGCGCGGGTGCGGCCGCGGACAAGTCGGCCGCGAGTAGCAACCCCCCATCCGGCAGCGCCTGCCGAAAATCGCGAAGCAGTCGGTTGCACCGGCCAACCGAGGTGATCAGGACGTTCATGTTCGGTCGCTCGCCTACGACGAGTGTCGCACGGCTGCCGGCTTGCCGTGATGAGGGATTCGGGGCACAGGCGGATGGTAATGAGCCGCCGCTAACGCGCCAGAGGTTTACGGGTCGTCGGACTATCACATGCTACACATCTGTGGCGACTGTGCAGCAGACTTCGCGGCGAGTCGTCATGGCGGCGCGCCGCCCGCTTTCGACCCAGGAATTATAGGCTGAGCTCGGCTACGTAACTTGGTTCCAGTAAACGAGTTGGATCACGAGCACAGCTGGGGGGTTTGATGACGGCGGGGCCCCCGGTTTGCTATGGACAAATACCGAACAGCCATTAACATGGCTTTGGCCTTATTACCTTCCATTAATCTAGCGTTAGGCATGTTCGGTCGGACGTGTGCCGCGTTGCCGCTCGAGCGCTCGCCGAGCTGGTCACGTTGCACCGGACGGTATGACGCACTGTTGAGCTCGAGGCGCATCGCCTGTCCGGCCTATTCTCGGGAACGTCATCGGACCACGCGTGCCTAACGTCATCGACGCACCCATGAAGGGACTTTTGGTCACCCTCGTGCTCATCGGCCTTTGCGGACCGACCGGGACAGCGCTTGCCCAAGCTGCGGCCCAGCCCGCCACGGGCGCGGGCAACTCCCTCAACCCGGGCGATGTCCTCCGCATTACCGTATGGCGCAAGCCCGAGCTCAGCGGCGAGTTCATCATCGCGAGCGACGGCACGGTGTCGCACCCGCTCTACCGCAGCGTTCGGGTGACCGGAATCCCGCTGCCCGCCGTCGAGACACGAATTCGGGACTTTCTGGGGACGCTCGAAGAAAATCCGCAGTTCGTCGTCGAGCCGCTGCTCCGTGTTTCCGTCGCCGGAGAGGTACGGCAACCCAATCTGTACAACCTGCGACCGGAAACGTCGCTCGCCCAGGCCGTCGCTGTTGCTGGTGGCACCACCGAACGAGGGCGACGTGACCGGGTCATGCTCATTCGCGATAACCGCGAAGCGATCGTGAATCTCCGCAAGCCGGATCAAACCGGCGCCGGCATGCTCATTCGATCCGGGGACCAGGTCGTGGTGGAACGTGAGAGCAGGCCTTGGGATACCGTCGGCCCGGTCGTCAGCATCCTCGGGGCGACTGCTGCGATCGTCAGCGTCATTCTCTACAACGGAAGGCGATAGACCAACTATGCCGATCATTCGAACAGGCGGCAGTGGTCCCGAAGAGCCCGCATTCTCTAGCGGTTTGCCAGAGGGTGGATCGCAGGCGCCTTCACGGGATGGAGTCACGCTCGGCAGTCTTTTCGACGCGCTGCGCCGACACGTGGTACTCGTTCTGGTCACGGCGACCATCGTCGGCGCACTCGCGGCAGCCTCGGTGTTCCTCGAGATGCCGACGTACCGTGCGACCGCGGTTCTCCGGCTCACCGACAGCCGACGTACAATGGCCCGGGCTCTGGATGAGAGTTCCGCGGATCCCCGGCAAGGCATCAACGTTGGGCTTTCACAGGCCCAGTTGCTGAAGAGCCGTGCGCTCGTTGGCACCGTCGTCGACTCGGAGGGACTGCGGCTTCGGCCCAAGGGGCGAGGATTCTCGCCGTTGGTGTTGAGCAACGTACGGGTCGACTCGGCGATTGCCGCCGATACGTTTTATCTCGCCTTCGCCAGAGAGGGCATCACCGTTCGCAATGGTACGCGCACCACGAGTCTGTCCTATGGTGCTCCGTACCAGGCGGCTGGAGTCAGCTTCACGATCACGGCGAAGCCGCAGGCCGATAAGGGGATGCTCATCCTGTGGCCGCGAGAACTGACGATCGACCGTGTCCTCGCACGTCTTCGCGTGTCGCCGCGCGATGAGACCGATGTCGTGGAGGTCGCGTTTGACGACGAGGTTCCGCAGATCGCCCAGCACGTCGTCAACACGCTGGTCAAGGCATTTCAGAACTCAGACGTTCAGGAGGCGCAGGGAGAATCTCGACGCCGCCGCATTTTCCTGAGCGAACAGCTGCGCGAGATCGACTCACAGCTCGCGCAGTCCGAGCAAGCGCTTGCCGCGTTCCGGAGTCGCCAGGAGGTCTTCAGCTCTCGTGACAAGCTGCAGGCCCAGCAAACGGCCTTGATGTCCCTCGACATTCGACAGGGCGAGCTGACCGCTGATCGACGAATCTACGAAAACCTCCTGCAGCGGTTGCAGGACACGCTCGCTGAAGGCAAGCACGACGAGCTACGCACGCTCATCGCTGTGCCCGAGGTCAGCGCCAATCCAATTATTGGGCAGCTCTACCAGCAACTCGCGCAGTACCAGACCGCGCGAGATTCGCTGACTACCGGCCCGTGGCGGAGCGCGCCTGGAAATCCGGATGTCGCGCGGCTGGACCAACTCATCGCAGCGAGCGAACGTCGTCTCGTCGGAGCGGTGCGCGGACAGATTGCGACGATCGATGCGCGCCTCGAGGCGTTGGCCAATCTCCACGCGCGCAACTCCGCGGAGATTGGAACGATGCCTCGCGCGGAATCGGACGAGGAACGGCTTGCCAGACAGGTCGAGTCGAACCGCACGTTGGCCGATCGGTTGAAGGACGAGTTCCAGAAGGCCCGCATGGCTGAAGCGGTGCAAGCGGGGCAGGTCGCGATCGTGGACTTCGCGTCTCTGCCGTATCGTCCCGTCGCACGGCTCCGGACGTTGCGGCTCCTCCTAGGCCTGGTCCTCGGTCTGACGTTCGGGGCCGTCGCCGCGCTTCTGCGCGACAGCATGAACTCTCGGGTTCGACGACGCGTCGATCTCGAGCAGGAGATGCGAATCCCCGTGCTGGCGGTCATACCGCAAATCGCGAATGCTGGCGAAGACCGTCGCACGTTCCGGCGACTCTCGGCACGCCTGGTCTCCCGCAATGGCGGCGATCGTCGAGAGGCTGGTGGACCGCTTCACGGCACGCGTGCGCAGGCGGCCATGGGCTTCATGTCGCCAGCGGGCAGCGAGGCGTTCCGTCTCCTACGATCGAGCCTGAAGTGGACTCAGCGCGATGCGTCCGCGAAGACCCTGCTCATCTCGAGCGCACTCTCCGAAGAGGGGAAGACAACGACCTCGGCCAACCTCGCCGTGGTGTACGCTCTCGAGGGAAAGCGTGTCCTGCTCGTCGACTGCGATATGCGACGACCGCGACTCCACAAGGTATTTCGCGTGCCGCAGAGCCCGGGCGTCGCTCAGGTTCTGCAAGCCGGCTTGGATCCAGCAACTGCGGTCCGAGACACCTCGTTCCAGGGGCTCTCTTTTCTGCCTGCGGGTCGGGACGCGGACGAGACCACTGACCTGATTGGCTCCGAGCGCATGCGAGCGTTGCTCGCGGTGCTGTCGGACAATTTCGACGTGATCATCATCGATTCGCCGCCGGTTCTTGGCGTCGCTGATGCCGTCGCGTTGGGGCCATTGGTGGATGGAGTCCTCATGGTCGTGGGCGCCGGCACTACCGATCGACACGCCGTCGAGCAGGCGCTGGGTCAGTTGGCGGGTTCCGGCGCGCGTGTCATCGGCGCGGTGCTCAACGATTCACGCGGCGAAGTCGAGCGCTACGGCAACAACGACTACTACGGGTATCCGAGTAGCTACGCGAAATCGAAGACCTCTGCGTAGCCGCCGCGTCCGACTGTCCTGAGCGAGCACCCTGTGGGTACTGCACCGATCGTGGCCGTGCGCCGGTTCGCCACCTGGCAGCACGCCTCGACCAACCGGCGAATCTTCGCCGCGATGGTGGTCGTGGGGGCGGCCACGGTGTTGAGCAAGGTCCTTGGGATGGCGAAGGACATCGTGGTGGCGTCCTACTTCGGCACATCCGACGCCGTCGACGCGTTCTTCATCGCGCAGACGGTGCCGACGTTCGCCATCAGCGTCATCGCCGGTTCGATTCCCGCCGCGCTTGTTCCGGTCTATCTGCGAGTGCGGGAACGCGACGGCAGCGCGGCGGCAGGTCGCTTGTTAGGCAACGTGCTCCTGCTGGCGGGTACCGCGATCGCCGCGTCATGCCTGGTTCTTGCTTTGCTGGCACCCGTCATCATGCCGGTGGTCGGGGCGCGGTTTGGCGGCGACAAGCTGATACTGACCCGTCACCTGTTCCTGCTCGTCCTGCCCGGCGTGTTCATTTCCGGCATTTCCGGAATGCTCGCCGGCATCCTCAACGCCCATGAGCGATTTCTCGTTGCGGCGCTCACGCCCGCGTTCATGTCGGTGCTCAGTATCGCCTTTCTGGTCGCCGCCGCAGACCATTGGGGCATCTCCGCGCTCGCGATCGGCCTAACGACGGGCTATGCCGCCGAGCTGGCAGTTCTGTCGTGGAGCGTGCGCACACGCCACCTGGCCGCGCTCCCACGGTGGGCCAGCTGGCGTGATCCCGACGTCCAGCGCGTGCTCGGGCAGTATGTGCCGCTGGTCATCGGTGGGGCGGTGATGAACAGCTCGCCGCTGATCGATCAGGCAATGGCTGCGACGCTCGGATCCGGCAGCGTCGCACAGCTCGCGTACGGCAGCAAGCTCGTGGCGGCAGGACTGGGACTCGGCGGAACCGTGGTCTCGACCGCGATCTTTCCACATTTCTCCCGCATGGTCGCCTCGCGCGACTGGTCGGGATTGCGCCATACGCTCCTGACCTATACCCGCCTGGCGCTCGTGGCCGGGGTCGCCGCGGTAGTGTTGATCGTCACCTTTTCGCAGCCAATCGTTCGGCTGCTCTTCGAGCGCGGGCAGTTTCTGGCCAGCGATACGCATGCCGTCGCGCGCGTGCAAGCGCTCTACGCGGTGCAGATCCCCTTCTACATTCTTGGCATTCTGGGCGTCCAGCTGCTGCACGCGATCAGCGCGAATCGCGTGCTCATGTGGGTGAGCATCGGAAATTTCTTCACGAACGTCATCGGCAATTACGTCTTCATGCGGGTGTGGGGCGTTCCGGGCATCGCGTTCGCCACATCCATGGTGTACTTCCTCTCGATGGTTGCGCTTCTCACCGCGGTCTGGAAACGGTTGGGCGAGCTCCAGCGCGAAAGCGTAGCGCCGCATGGCCCGCAGCCCTAGCTCTGTGACGACTCGTAATTTCGAAGGGCAGTCTGCGCTCGCCCCCGAGGCGAGCGCCTCACATGCACCGGCGCGTGATCGCGACGACGCAATTCCGCCGCGTGCCCGTCATCGCGTCACGTTTGTCATCTCCTCGCTTCGCGCCGGCGGTGCCGAGCGCGTCCTGTCCCGGATGGCGAATTATTGGGCTGAGCACGGCTGGCCGGTCACCATGGTCACGCTCGAGACGACAGCGAGCGACTTTTACGCGCTACATCCGGCAGTGGAGCGAGTCGGACTCGGCGTGAGCGGGAACTCGTCAGGCATCTGGGAGGCAACGCGGAACAACCTGCACCGGATTCGAATGATCCGCCGCGCGATCCAGGCGTCGCGACCCGAGGTCGTCATCTCGTTCATGGTGCCGACGACCATCATTACGCTGCTTGCCGCTCGGATGCCACGCGTCCCCGTCATCGTGTCGGAGAGAATGGACCCAATCCGATCCCCGCTGCCTCGAATATGGCACACGCTGCGACGGATGACGTACCCATTGGCGCATGCGGTCGTGGTGCAGACACCGGAAGCACAGAGTTGGGCTGACGGCTTCCTGCGGGGTGAGGCGGTGCACGTCATTCCAAATCCCGTCTCCACATCCCTTCGTGCGAACGCCACGGACATGTCGAATGGCGTGAACCTGGGTGAGGGTTGGCGTCACGTCATGGCAGTGGGCCGCTTGGACTCCCAGAAAGGGTTCGATCTTCTGTTGCGGGCCTTCGCGGTGTGCCGTGAAAATCGGCCGGGCTGGAAGCTGACGATTCTCGGCGATGGAGAGGAGCGGGAGCGGCTGGAGGCGCTCACGACGCAGCTCGGCATCGGCGCAGACGTTCACATGCCGGGTACGGTGGCCGATACGACGCCGTTTCTTCGGCGCGCCGACCTGTTCGTGCTGTCGTCCCGCTACGAGGGCTTTCCGAATGCATTGCTCGAGGCAATGGCGCTCGGAATTCCCGTCATCGCCACGGATTGCGCGAGTGGCCCCAAGCGAATCGTGCGCAATGACGTGGATGGACTGCTCGTCCGCAGCGATGACGCGCCGGCGCTGGCGAATGCGATGGCGGCACTCATGGACGACGAGGCGCGACGGCTGCGCTTGGCACAACACGCAGCGGACGTCACCAAGCGGTTCGAGGTCCGCCACATCATGGGAATGTGGGAAACGGTCATCGACGACATCCTGCACAGCAGCACGCGTAACGCGGGGAGTGCGTCGACGTGAGTGCCTGCCACGCAGCGCTGCTGAGAGTGGTCGATGGATAGCCCGACCATGGCGCCGCCGCTGGGCGCCTCTGACGCGCCGGACCTGGCGTCGACGGTCCTCGAGCGTTCCTCACGTCTGACGCGGCGCCTCAGGATCGCCTTCCTCGTCAACAACCTCGCATACGGTGGGGCCGAGCGCCAACTGGTGGTGCTCGCTCGTTCCCTCCGGGAGCGAGGCCACATTGTCTCGGTGCTCACCCTCTATCCGGGCGGCGGTCTCGAGCCTGAGCTGCGCGCCGCCGGCGTGCGGCTCCGATCGATCGACAAGGGTGGGCGCTGGGACGTCGCCAGCTTCTTCATTCGACTACAGCGCGCGGTGCGTGAAGAGTCTCCCGACATCCTTCACAGCTACCTCGCGACACCCAACATCGCGGCGGCGCTGATTCGCCCCTTGTTTCCGGGAATGAAGACCATCTGGGGCGAACGGGCGTCGGACATGGATCTCAGCCGGTATCATTGGGTCGCGCGGCTTTCGGACGTCATCACCTCCGCTCTGTGCCGGTTTCCGGACTTGCACATTGCCAACTCGCAGTCCGGGCGCACTCACGCGATCAGTCGCGGATACCCGGCGGCGAAATTCGCGGTGATTCCCAATGGCATCGATACCGATCGATTCACGCCGGATCCCGCCGCCGGTCGCCACCTGCGCCATTCGTGGAAGGTCGCCGACGATACCTTGCTGATTGGCCGCGTCGGCCGGCTCGATGTGATGAAAGATCATGAGACGTTCTTGAGGGCCGCCGCACAGATAGCCCGGCAGCATGACAACGTGCGGTTCGTTTGCATCGGCAACGGGGACGCTCGTTATGGAGAGGCGATGCGCGCCCTGAGTTGTGACATCGGACTCGCTGACCGGGTGCTGTGGGTGCCCGCGCGAGCCGATATGAACGCCGTGTACAATGCCCTCGACATCGTGTGCTCCTCATCGGCGTTCGGGGAAGGATTCCCCAACGTTGTCGGCGAGGCGATGGCCTGTGGCGTCCTCTGTGTCGTGACGGACGTCGGAGACTCCGCCATGCTCGTGGGAGACGAAACGTTCGTCGTCCCGCCACGAGATCCCGTTAGGCTCGCGAGTCGTATCGACCACCTGCTCTCGGTCTCCACGACCGAGCGCAATGAGATTCGCGCGCGCCTCCGGCGTCGCGTGGTCGAGCAGTTTTCCGTCGCACGGCTCACCATCGCAACCGAGACAGCGCTCCTCGGGCTACTTGACGGTCCCGAACGATGAAGCGTCGCGCACTCCAGGCACTGCCCTCTCACGCCCTGTCGCTATGAACGTCCGTCGATTGACGCAGGTTCCGTCCATCGTCCTCATGACGGCGTTCTTCGCGTTTTTCGCGAGCTGTTACGATCAATTCCTCGACGCGAAAGGTCGCCTGCCGTTCCTGAGCGTGTATTTGTTTCTTTGGGGCCTCGCGACGATGACGGTGGTGACAATCGTGCGCGCGACGGCATCCGAGCGCGAGCGCACACGAGTGATCGCGTTCTACCGAGCCAATGTCGCTGTGCTCGCACCGCTCGCGGCATGGATATTTTCGTCGTTTCTTGGCGCCTTTGTGACGACGGCCAATCTCGACGAGGGACCGCGATACGTTCTGTATCCCGCGTATAACGCAACGCTCATCATCCTCTCGATGTTGCTGCCGTTTCAGGAGCACCATCGGAAGTGGATGCGCTGGTACCTGGGCGTCGCGTTCGTGCTCGCTGCCGGGAGTGTGTTCGTGGATGTGATCCGGCCTGCGACGTTCTCCTTCCTGCCAGACCGAGCCGCCGGATTTGCAAGGAACCCGAACGGCGCCGGCTTCCTGCTCGTCACGCTGTGTTGCGCACTGATTGTCTTCGACCGGGTTCGCGTGACAGACCTGGCCGTGCTCGCGGTGACTGCCCTCGGCGTTATCGCCACCCTTTCCCGCGGTGGCATGATCCTGCTCGCGTTCGTGGTCTGCTGCTACGTACCGTGCGTCGTCAGGGACGCCCTGCGCCGAGGGCCGCGGGTTATCGTAATGCGCCTCGTCGCGCTCGTCGTGCTTGTCGCCGGAACCTACGGAGCCATCACCCAGCTCATCGGTCAACGAATGTTCTCGGGACCCGGGTCTCGCGTCGATATGCTGCTCGGGAAGGAGAGGGTAGTCGGGCCACGCGAGAATCGGGTTGAGATAGTAAAGGAGGCGTGGGAGATGGTGCTCGACTCTCCGTGGCTTGGTTACGGAAGCGGTTTCACGATGGGCATGTCGGAGGGTCCTCACAACATGTACGTCAGTCGATGGCTCGACAACGGCGTTCCGGGAATCGCGAGCTATCTCTGGCTGCTGGCTGCCACCGGTCTTGTCTTCTGGAGGCGACGCTACCTGCCTGGATTGGTGTTCACGGGCGTCCTCGTGCTCGAGGGGTTCTTCAGCCATAACCTCCTCGATGAGCGCGCGTTCGTTCTGCTCCTTGGCGTGTTGCTCTCGCAGTCAGTCTTCACGGCCAGGGACGCCGCGATGGCGCCACAGCGCTCGCGACGTTCCTCGCCCGCACTCGGTGTCGTCGCGCGCCCGGCTGCTGCGCGCGAGGCGCGGGGGGTTGCGCTCTCGTCGTTAGGCTCACCACGTTCCCGATAACACTGTGTGTGGCATTGCGGGTATTCGGCTCTCCGAGCCGGCAGGGCTGGACCTCGCCGAGGAACAACTCGATCGCATGTTGGCGCGTCTCGCCCATCGTGGCCCGGACGACGCCGGTGTATGGTCGGATCGACCGGCCGGTGTCCTGCTTGGGCATCGTCGCCTCTCAGTGATCGACATCTCCCCACTCGGGCATCAGCCCATGGTGTCGGGGGATGGTCGTCTGGCGATCGTCTTCAACGGCGAGATCTACAACTACCTCGAGTTGCGTCGGGATCTCGAGCAACGTGGCGTTCGATTCGCATCGACCTCGGACACCGAGGTGCTGTTATACGGCTACCGCGAGTGGGGAGAAACCGTGGTGGACCGTCTCGTCGGCATGTACGCGTTCGCCATCTGGGACGCGGCGACGGATCGGCTCTTTCTGGCGCGGGATCGCGCCGGAGAAAAGCCACTCTACTACGCGACCGGCCCGTGGGGATTCGCGTTCGCATCCGAGGTGGGAGCGCTGACGGAGCTGCCCGGTGTAACCGACGCAATCGACTCCGAGGCGCTCTCCCTATACCTCCAGTATCAGTACGTTCCCGCTCCCTACTCGATCTATCGCAACGTCAGGAAACTGCCGCCCGGACACGCCATGCGCGTCGAAGGCGGGCGTGCGACCGTCTGGCGTTATTGGGACCCGGTGCCTCTGGCACTAGGCCCACGCCTCGCGATCAGCGAAGCCGATGCCCTGACCGAGCTGGAATCGCTCCTCCGAACTGCCGTCCGCGGGCAGATGATTGCCGATGTCCCGCTCGGTGCCTTTCTCTCTGGAGGTATCGACTCGACAGCAGTCGTGAGCTTGATGGTCGAGTTGAGCACGATACCGGTTCGCACATTTACGGTGGGCTTCGACGTGCCGGCGTTCGACGAGTCGAAGCACGCCGGCGCGGTGGCGAAGATCCTCGGCACCGACCATACCGTCGAGTACCTGACGGAGCGCGACGCTCTCGAGCTCATCCCCGAGATGCCGCGAATGTACGGCGAGCCATTCGCCGACTCGTCGGCGCTGCCCACGCACCTCGTCTCGCGGACGGCACGGCGCCACGTCACCGTCAGCCTGTCGGGGGATGGTGGCGACGAAGCGTTAGGCGGCTATGAGCGCTACCATCAGCTTGCGATTGCGTCCCTGGTCGCGGGCCCGCGGAGCCCGTTTCGTCTCGCCAAGCCCGCCCTGGCGTTGATGCCCGGCAAGCTCGGCCGAGCCGCAGCGCTTCTCTCGCTCCCGCAGATCGAGGTCTATCGACGACTCGTTTCGACGTTTGCGGCGGCGGACGTGAGATCCCTCGTAGGCCGGACGATACCACTCGCGGAATTCGAGCGGGCCTGGAGCTCGGCCGCTGGCCGTCCAGTCCGACAACGCGCAATGCTGGCAGATCTTCTGACGTACCTGCCCGAAGCTATCCTCGTGAAAGTGGATCGTGCCGCGATGGCCACTTCCCTGGAAACGCGTGCTCCGATTCTCGATCACCGTGTTCTGGAATTCGCGCTCAGACTCCCGGATCACCTGCTGCGCCGGAAGCGCCTGTTGAAGCAGTTGGTCTACCGCCGAGTGCCGCGTGAGATCATGGATCGCCCGAAGCAGGGATTCGGGGTTCCCTTGAACCGCTGGTTCCGCGGTGAGCTCAAGCCCATGGTGATGGACACGCTGACTGACGACAAGCTCGCCGCGGCCGGGATAGAGGATGCGACCGTGGCGCGACGTATGATCGCGCAGCACATGGCCGGGCAGGTCGACCACTCCGCGCGGATTTGGGCCTTGCTCGTGCTCACGATGTGGAACGACGCTCGGCTTGGCCGCCGCTCGGAAGCGCGTCTGCGGCCGTCGCCGCCGCTCGCCTCCACGGCTTCGCGTTGATGCGCGGGCGACCGATCCGCTTCCGATGATCACCATCGCGCACGTCATCACCGGGCTCCGAAAGAACGGCGCTGAGACGATGCTGTACAAGCTCCTGCAGCAGACTGACCGCAGCCAGTTCTCGGTGCGCGTGTTCACGCTGCTGGCGCCGCCAGGGCCACTCGCAGAACGCATCCAGGCCCTGGGCATTCCCGTGGACGCGTTAGGTATCAGTCGCGGCGTGCCGAACCCGATGGCGATCTGGCGCCTTGCTGGCGCCCTTCGCGACATGCGTCCCGACCTGGTTCAGACGTGGATGTATCACGCGGATCTCGCCGGAGGCCTTGCCGCGAAACTCGCGTCGCTCCGCCTCCCGGTCCTGTGGAACATCCGACAGAGCACCTTTGATCCGGACCATAGCCGCCGCCGGACGATCGGCGTCGCACGACTCTGCGCGCGGCTCTCAGGCCACCTCCCGCATGCGATCATCTGCTGTTCGGAGACCGCGCGCAGTGTTCACGTCGCTCTTGGCTACGACGCGTCCAAGATCCAGGTCATCCCCAACGGATTCGACCCGGTTGCCTTTCAGCCCGATCCCGCGGCCCGCACTGCGCTGCGCACCGAGCTACATCTGAGCACGGACACACCGCTCATCGGTATGGTCGCGAGATACGATCGACAGAAGGACCACCAGACGTTCGTCGCCGCTGCCGCCCGCCTTCACGCTCGAATGCCTAACGTGCATTTCGTGCTGTGCGGCAACGGCGTCGACCAGAGCAATGCGGAGCTCGTGGGATGGGTCACTGCCGCCGGGCTGAGCCACCGGTGTCATATCCTCGGAGAGCGCAACGACGTCGCTCGCGTCACGGCAGCGCTGGATCTCGCCACGCTCTCTTCTGCGTATGGTGAAGGCTTTCCGAACGTGCTTGGCGAGGCGATGGCCTGCGAGGTGCCGTGCGTCGCGACGGATGTCGGGGATTCGGCCCACGTAGTTGGTGACACAGGACGCATCGTCCCGGCGCGCGATCCCGACGCGCTCGCTGGCGCATGGGGCGAGCTGCTGACTGCCGGCAACGACGAGCTCGAAGCACTCGGTCAGCGCGCACGACGCCGCGTCCTCGAGAACTTCTCGATCTCGCGGGTAACGCACGCGTACGAAGCGGCGTACCGGTCCGTCGTCGACTCGACGGTCGGATCGCGACAACCCATCCCTGACGTACCGTAGTTATGTGCGGAATAGCGGGTTTCTGGCGAAGCGGTTCGACGCCGCAGGATTCCAATTCCGTCGCGCAGCGGATGGCGGCGGCGCTCGCCCATCGCGGTCCAGACGGCGAAGGCACATGGGTCGATGACGACAGCGGCATCGCGCTCGCACACCGGCGCTTGTCCATCATCGACCTCTCGCCCCTCGGCAGTCAGCCGATGATCTCGGCGGGAGGACGGTTCGTGATTGCCTTCAACGGCGAAGTGTACAATCACGGCGCGTTGCGGAAGGAGCTCGCAGAGCGAGCCAACCCGGGGGTGAGCTTCCGCGGCCACTCCGACACGGAGGTCATGCTCGCCGCGATCGAAACGTGGGGACTGGAAAACGCCGTGCGGCGATTCGTCGGCATGTTCGCGTTCGCCCTGTGGGATCGGCAGCAGCACCGGCTGCACCTCGTCAGAGACCGTTTGGGCATCAAGCCTCTGTACTATGGCTGGGCCGGAAACACGTTGTTGTTCGGGTCGGAGCTCCGTGCGTTCACCGCCCATCCGAATTTCCGGGGCGAGATCGACCGAAACGCGATCGCGCTGCTGCTGCGCCACAGCTGCATTCCCGCGCCGTACTCCATCTACCGCGGCGTCTACAAGCTTCCTCCGGGGATGGTTCTCACGTTAGGCGGCCCGGAGCCGTCCGACACGACGCCCGTTGCCTACTGGTCCGCGCGAGAAGTCGCCGAGGGAGGCACGCGCGAGCCATTCACAGGAAGTGAGGCCGAAGCGATCGAGCAGATGGAGACGCTGCTGCGCGAAGCAGTGTCCCTCCGCATGATTGCCGACGTCCCCATCGCCGCGTTCTTATCCGGGGGGCTGGACTCGTCGACCGTTGTCGCGCTCATGCAGGCTCAGAGCGATCGACCGATCAAGACGTTCACCATCGGATCGACGGATCCGGGCTTCGACGAATCGCGACACGCACGGGCGGTGTCGCGCCATCTCGGAACCGACCACACGGAACTGATCGTCACCCACGATGACGCTCTTGCCGTCGTCCCGCGGCTCGCGACGCTGTACGATGAACCGTTCGCCGACTCGTCACAGATCCCGACGTTCCTCATTTCCGAGCTGACCCGACGCGAGGTAACGGTCGCACTCTCGGGCGATGGTGGCGACGAGCTATTCGCGGGCTACAATCGACATGTGTGGGCAAACCGCGTGTGGAGCAGCGTGCGATGGTTGCCACGCGTCGTTCGTGACGTTCAAGCGAGCGCTATCACCGCCGTCTCACCGGCCACATGGGACAGCCTGTTCGACCGCGCCGGGCGTCTGATTCCGAAAGCACTGCGGCATGGAACCCCGGGCTACAAGCTCCACAAAATGGCCGATGTGCTGTCGGCGTCGAGCCCGGAAGCCATTTACAATCGACTCTCGTCACACTGGGATGCCCCGACATCGGTCGTGCGTAATGCGACTGAGCCGGTAACCGCGCTCGCTGACCCGGCATACGCGGCGAAGTTACCGAGCTTCGTCGAGAAGATGCTGTATCTGGATCTCGTCACGTACTTGCCGGATGACATCCTGACGAAGGTCGACCGCGCTAGCATGGCGGTCGGGCTCGAGGCACGCGTTCCCTTGCTCGACCATCGCGTCGTGGAGTTCGCGTGGCGACTACCGCTCTCGATGAAGTATCGGGACGGCAAGAGCAAATGGCTGCTGCGACAGATTCTGTACCGGCATGTCCCTCGATCACTCGTCGAGCGTCCGAAGTCCGGTTTTGGCATCCCGTTGTATTCGTGGCTTCGCGGTCCGCTCCGCGAATGGGCCGAGGAGTTGTTGGACGAGCGCCGTCTCCAGCAAGAAGGCTACTTCGACCCTGCACCGATCCGTCGTCGCTGGCTCGAGCACCTCGCCGGCAAGCGGCGTTGGGAATACCATCTGTGGGACGTGTTGATGTTTCAGGCGTGGCTCGAGGCTTCTCGCGCGCCCCGCGCGCCGACCCACGGACCTTCGCCGGTGGTCGCAGAGCCGGTTGCCTGAGGCGTTAGGCTGCCAGCGAAACAAGGCGGGGGGTGCCTAACTAGGCACCCCCCGCCCTGTTTACTCCCTCCGCTGTCGCCGGGGTCGCGCACTACGCCACCCGGCTGCCTACGGGCAGATGTCGCGCGTATCGACGATGTAGGCTTGTACGGGCCGGCTGGAGCTCATCCAGTTCGAGGCGAACACCACCCGCTTCCCGTCCGGCGACGCCGTCGGGAACGGCGCCGAGTCGTAGTCCACGTTGTTCGCCCGGTGGTGCGCCAGGCGCTGCACCGTGCCCGAGCCGTCCAGCTTGATCCCATAGATCTCGCCGTCGAGCGCGGCGCCGGTGTCGTCGTTGGTCGACGCGAAGCCCCAGCCGTTCGGCCCGCGGTCGCCGGCGTGCCAGTTGAAGCTCGTCACCGTCCCGGTCAGCATCGTCACCGCGCCGTTGTCCAGCCGGCGGGCGATGTAGCGCCGCGCCGCGGTGCCCGACGCCACGCCCCCGAAGGCGACCTCGTTGCCCGACTGGTCGAGGCCGAGGTCGTAGTGCCCCAGGATGTAGTCCTGCCAGTAGCCCACGGCCGTCCCGTCGCGCCGCCACACCCTCGTGCGCTGCGACACGCCGTCCATCGTACCGAAGGCCACCACGTAGCCGCCGCCGGCCGAGATCGAGACCCAGTCGAGGCTCGAGATGCCGGCCCCCGTCAGGTCGATCACCGCGCCCGTGGTGCCGCCGTCGATGTCGATCACGCGCGCCACCACGTGGCCGTCGGAGGAGCGCACCGCCTTGGCCGCCAGATAACG
>Ga0070681_10001842_pt1 | contig 19139 bp, 15 predicted proteins | sample KBSC83BmetaG_FD_65650 | JGI IMG/M metagenome (GOLD analysis project Ga0070681, IMG submission 65650) | Corn rhizosphere microbial communities from Kellogg Biological Station, Michigan, USA - KBS C8-3B metaG | ecosystem: Host-associated > Plants > Roots > Rhizosphere | place: USA: Michigan... | reverse complement strand
GCGGAGCGCACGAGAATCACAGCGTTCATGCGCAGGTTTGCCAAGACCCAGCCGAATCCTGCGTTCTATCGCGTGATCGATATCGCGCGACGCATCGCCGGCACTGGAAGCCTCGGGGTCAGCCGCTACGCGCTGCTGGTCGAGGGCAAGGGCTCGCCCGACGGCAATTACTTTCTGGATCTGAAGCAGGCGCTGCCATCGGCGCTGGCGCCGCGACTCGAATGGAAGCAACCGAAGTGGAAGAGCGAAGCGCACCGGGTGGTCACATTGCAGCGGCGCGTGCAGGCGATCTCGATGGCATTTCTGACGCCGGTCGAAATCGATGGCTTGCCTTATGTGCTGCGCGGACTGCAACCGAGCGAGGACCGCGTGGCGCTGAACGATTGGCATGGGCACATCGAGCGCCTCGAACGCGTGATGGCCACCATGGGCCGCTTGTGCGCGTGGGCGCATCTACGTGGCAGCGGAAGGCAGGGATCGGCGATCGTCGATGAACACATCGAGTTCTGGGCGAAGCGCGGTCGGACCATCAAGCTACTCAGCCAGGCGCTCGAATGCAGCCGGCAGGTGGAACGCGACTGGCAGGAGTACTGCCGGGCTTACGATAAAGGTGTAGTGTCTGCGACACCGACAAAAGGGGGAAGAAAGCGCGCATAAATCATCACCCCCCTTTTCACATCCCCTTTCCCCTCCGCGGGAGAGGGCTAGGGCGGGCTAGGGCGGGCTAGGGTGAGGGGGAAACATGCACACTAGGCAAACGTCACGTTGTGCCGACCAGCAGCAGTACGTATCACCCTCACCCCCACCCTCTCCCATCAAGGGAGAGAGGGTTTTCATATTTCTCGCCGCTCTTGCCCTCACCTCTCCCACCTGGGCCGCCCCCCAATACGGCCCAGGCGTCACCGACACCGAAATCAAAGTCGGCCAGACCATGCCGTATAGCGGCCCGGCGTCCGCATACGCCGCAGTCGGCAAAGCCGAGGTCGCCTACTTCGACAAGATCAACGCCGAAGGCGGCGTGAACAAGCGGCGCATCAAGCTGCTTTCGCTCGACGACGCCTACAGCCCGCCGAAGACGGTCGAGCAGACGCGCCGGCTGGTCGAGCACGAAGAAGTGCTGGCGATCTTCGGCACGCTCGGGACGCCGACCAATGCCGCGATCCACAAGTATCTCAACGCGAAGAAGGTGCCTCAGCTGCTGATCTACAGCGCGGACATGAAGTGGGGTGATCCGCAACGCTATCCGTGGACCATCGCGTTCTATCCGAATCAGCGCACGCTCGCGACCATCTACGCGAGCTACATCATCGAGAACCGCTCGGACGCGAAGATCGGCGTGCTGTACCAGGCCGACGACTTCGGCAAGGACTACCTGAAAGCCTTCAAGGAAGCTCTCGGGCCGAAAGCGAGGATGATCGTCGCCGAAGCTTCATACGAAGTTTCGGATCCGTCCATCGATTCGCAGATCATCTCGCTCAAGAGCAGCGGCGCCGATACGCTACTCGACATTTCGACGCCCAAGTTCACGGCGCAGGCGATCCGCAAGATCTACGACATCGACTGGCGCCCGATGCACTTCATCCCGTCGGGCTCGACGTCGATCCCGGCGGTCATGCGGCCGGCTGGTCTGGAAAAGTCCGTTGGAGTGCTCTCGGCCGCGTACCTCAAAGATCCGAACGATCCACAGTGGAAGGATGACCCGGCCGTGAAGGAATGGCTCGCCTGGATGAAGAAATTCTATCCCGACGGCGACACGGCAGAGATCATGAACGCACAGGGCTACACGGCCGCGCAACTGTTTGTGCGGGTGCTCAAGCAATGTGGTGACGAGCTCACGCGGGAGAACCTGATGAAGCAGGCAGCCAATCTGAAGAGCGTCGAGTTACCGATGCTGCTGCCGGGAATCAAACTGGATACGAGTCCGACCGACTACTACCCGATCAAGCAGATGCAGATGCAGCGCTTTGACGGAACGCGCTGGGTGCGCTTCGGCGAGGTAATGGGGCAGTAGCGCCCGTCGCGGGCGCCACAGCTTACCGACGGTGCTGACGGCTGCGCTCCGCGACGATGCCGATGAGCCCGATCAGCAGAAGCAACCAGGCTTCGGGCTCAGGAACGGCAGTGGCAGCGACAATGCTTCCGCTGCCGCTGAGCGTTGCGGTGATTGTGATCCCCTGGTCCGTCTCACTGTCTGTGTCAGAAAAACTGAACGGGAAGGACAAGGTCTGGGTAGTTGCCGTTCGAGTCAACTGGCCCGTGGCGGATGGGAGAATGTCGGCCGGAGGCCCGGCGATGGTGTCGCTGGTTGTCGGAATCTCGGTACAACCGCTCGGGCCGCACAAGGTGCCATGCAGGGCCAGCGTTCCTCCCGTTGCGTTGAGCGCTAACCCGTCGGTATTGAATGTCTGATTTGAGGGCGACCCCGATAGCGCAGTGCTCCCGGTCACGTTGAATGTCACATCCTGAACATCACCGGTCAGCTGCAAGGTGAATCCGCTCAACGAGCCACTCAATACGAGTGTCGACTGGAATCCGAACGCCGCCGGCATGCCTCTCGGCTGCCAGGTCCCAGAGTTGTTCGCAGTGATAGTTCCGCCGGTGAAATTCAAGGTGGAGCCAACAGTGCTCGCTTCGATCGTCCCGCCAAGAGTCGTAGAGAGACTGCCACTACCGACTCCCCCCTGCTCCTCGAACATGGCGAAACCTGAGGCACCCAGACCGCTGAGCGAGACACTTCCGCCCAGCGTGAACGTACTTCCGGGCCCCACGGCGAACACGGCCCCGAACGCCGGGGTAAACACACACGAGAATACAAGGATTGCACAGATTTGTGAGCAGCTACGCGCCGAGATTCTCATGGTATAGAACCTCCTTCAAAGCGGAGCCAAGCGCTGACATGACGCTTGCAACAACATGTTGTTCCCGTCGCGTTTCTATGTCAACTGACTCTGGAATTCCGGGCATCAAGAAGCCCGCTACGTACGTGTTCCTCCTATTCCGGGTAAATTGTCCGTTCTCTCGAACCAATAGGCATCCGCACACACGGAGCACACCATGACCATCCTCAAGAAGAAATTGTTATTGCCGTCGACCATGGCGCGAGCCGGCTGGGCAGTCCTCGAGAAACGCAGCGATATCGAGGCTATTTCCTACGACGCCAACATGCCAACGCCGGCGTTCCACGCCCTTCTCGCCGACGCGGACGGTGTCGCGCTGAGCCTCACGCCATTCGGGCAAGCCGAGCTCGATGCCGCACCGAGAATCCGTGTGGTAGCGCGCCATGGAGTCGGCTACGACGCCGTCGACGTGCCGGCCCTCACACGACGCGGCATCCCGCTGATGGTCACCGGCACCGCCAACTCCCCTTCGGTCGCGGAACAGGCTCTCGCCTTCATGTTTGCTCTCGCGAAGCGCGGAGCACGCATGCACGAGATGGTGCGCGACGGCCAGTGGAACGCGCGCCTGAGCGAAGAGCTTCCAGTCGACCTGTTCGAGAAGACGCTGCTAGTCGTCGGCTTCGGCCGCATCGGCACACGCATCGCGAAGGCCTGTCTCGCGCTGGGCATGACTGTGCGGGTCTACGATCCCTATGTGCCCGCGGCATCGGTGGCAGCGGCCGGCTGCGTGCCCGAGAGCGATCTCGATGCGGCACTCCCGCGCGCCGATTTCGTGACGATCCACTGCCCGAAGACGCCCGAGACAGTCGGGATGTTCAACGCGGCGCGCCTGACTCGCATGAAGCCGACGGCATTCCTGATCAACACGGCACGCGGCGGCATCATCGATGAGCCAGCGTTGCACCAGGCGCTCACGACTGGCGTCATCCGCGGCGCCGGCCTGGACGTGTTCGACCGCGAACCGATCGCGCCGGACAATCCTCTACCCTCGCTTCCCAATGTACTGACAGCGCCGCACATGGCGGGTGTGACGAAAGAATCCTTCGACCGCATGGCCACGGCAGTGGCGAACAATCTGCTCGACATGCTGGATGGAAAGCCGAATCCCGATCATGTCATCAACCAGGAGGTGTTGGGACATCGATGAACATCTCGACGGATACTGCTGGAACGGCTCCCAGTGTGCCCGGCAGGGGAAGAAGAGGCCCGTGAAACACAGGCGCATCGTCGTTACTCATTACGGCGGGCCCGACGCACTCCGGGTGATTGAAGAGGAGTGCCCGGAGCCGAAGAACGGTGAGGTGCGGGTGCGGGTGCTGGCCGCAGGTGTCTGCCTCCCCGACCTACTTATGCGCGAGGGCGTTCATCCGGAAACGCGCCCGGTGCCGTTCACGCCTGGCTGGGACCTCATTGGCGTGGTGGATCGCCTCGGCGCCGGCACCTCTGGAATCGAACCAGGCCAGATAGTTGCCGCGCTGCCGATCAATGGCGCATACGCGGAGTTCGTCTGCCTGCCGCAACGTGAACTGGTTCCGGTGCCATCCGGGTTGGACGCTGCGGAGGCAGTAAGCCTCGTGCTGAACTACGTCACGGCGTACCAGATGCTGCATCGCTGCGCCGATGTCGGACCGGGCCAGCGCGCGTTGATTCACGGCGCGGCAGGCGGGGTCGGTTCAGCGCTATTGCAGCTTGGGCGCCTCGCCGGGCTCCAGATGTACGGGACTTGTTCAACGCGAGGCGCGTCGGCCGTTTCCGATCTGGGCGCTATCCCGATTGACTACCAGCATCTCGACTTCGTCAACGAGATTCGCCGCCTGACGACCGAGGGCGCAGACGTCGTCTTTGACGGCATCGGTGGCACCCATATGTGGCGCTCCCGCAAGGCTCTCCGTCCCGGCGGGAGGGTGGTGGTCTATGGCCTCACTTCCTCGCTACTCGGGGGACGATTGGCTCCGGGTCGTCGTCATCGCTATCGTGGAATGGCCATCTTCGGGTTGTACATTGCTGGCGGCTGGCTTCTTCCGGGCCGGAGACGGGTGATCCCCTACAGCATACAGTGGCTCAAACGGCTAAAACCGGCGTTGTTTCGACAGGATTTGATCGCCCTGCTCGACCTCCTTGAGCAGCAGAAGATCAAGCCGCTAATCGCGCAGCGATTCCCGCTTGTCGAGGCAAGACAAGCGCACGAACTGCTCGGGAAGGGAGGCGTGACAGGCAAGATCGTTCTCGTCCGCAGCGGGTCATCGCTTAATTAAGCCCGGGCCGGCGTAACAACGGTTCATGCCGGCCGACCAACACAACGGCGCGGGCGTGTTGAGCCTCCTCGTGCTGGGCATGAGCAACGCCGCCATTGCGAAGCATTCGCACGTCGCCGAGGGCATCGTACGAGATCACGTCAGCGCCGTGCTGAGCAAGCTCGACCTGGCTGATCGAGCCGCGCGCTCGCGGGGCCCTATCGTCCATTCGAATACGGGCACCTGGTGCTCCTTTTCTGGATACCGTACCTGCCGTACTATCTACGGCGCACGCGGCGTGCGACTCGGCTGCTTTTGCTTACTCTGTATTTTCTCGGTGATTTGCTTCGGTGGCTCATCGATGTTGCACGTTGACCGGTAACTCGCTTCAAAATGTGCCTACGCTCTGTTGGACATGGAACCAAGGCAGGGTCGAAGCTGCTCCCAGCCTTACTCGTATTGCTCGCGGTTTCACAGGCAGCACTTCCGAAAAGCGCGGAACAAGTTGTCACGGCATACGTCGAGGGAGACAAGACAGCCGTGATCGCTTTCCTGCCGCCTTCGATGCAAGACTCTCAGGTCGAAGGGGCCGCAGAGGCGCAGGAGCGGGTAAGATCGGCGATCGAGAGCGCCAAACTCTGTCTTGGCGACGACACGGTTTCCTATCGAATGGTGTTCGTAGACCGCATAGTCGTTCGTTCGCTCGGGCGCGAAGAGACCTTCGAGATAAGCGACTTCGCGCCGCTGGTTGGCGCCCTGTTAGTTCGCCCCGACTCGACCCCACGCATCCTCTTCGCCGGGGGTGGACCGGAAGCGCTGGCGCGGATGCTCCGATCAGCGGAGAGCCAGTATTTTGGCAAGAGATGTTCGGCGTAGGAGGTGCCGCGGTGGAGGTCGCCACGCGCTCTATCATCACTTGCCCGAACTGCGGCGCGCAAACTGAGCAGGAAATGCCGACCGACGCATGTCTGTTCTTCTTCGAGTGCCCATCTTGTCGATCGCTGCTGCGCCGAAAGGCAGGCGACTGCTGCGTCTTCTGTTCCTATGGCAGCGTAAGATGTCCGCCGGTCCAGATTCAACAACACTGCTGCGGAAATCCACTGACGGAGTAGAGCTATGCTGACGCGACGCGAACTATTGGTCGGAGCAATGGCCATCGGGGCCATGACGCGCATCCGAACGGCACTTGCCAAGGCCTCCCAGCCGGCCACGCAGGTGGACTTCGAGGTGCCGGGCGGCGCCTGCGATTGCCATACACACATCCACGGCGACCCTGCGAAGTTCCCGTACTTCGCGGGGCGAGTCTATACGCCCGAGATCGCGCTACCCGAAGAGATGGCGGCACTCCACAAAGCGCTTCACATCCAGCGCGTCGTCATCGTCACGCCAAGTGTCTACGGCACCGATAACTCGGCCACGCTCTACGGCATGAAGGCACGCGGCGCGGACGCGCGCGGTGTCGCGGTCATCGACGAAAAGACGCCAGAGAGCCAACTCGACGCGATGGGGGAAGCCGGCGTGCGGGGCGTCCGGATCAATCTCGCAACAGCCGGAATCAGCGACCCGTCCATCGCCCGCCAGCGGTTCCAGGCGGCGGCCGAGCGCGTGAAGAGCCGCAACTGGCACGTCCAGATTTTCACCAACCCGGCGATGATCTCCGCAATCAAAGATCTCGTCGCCGTCTCGCCTGTGCCGGTCGTGTTCGATCATTTCGGCGGCGCCAAGGCTGAGCTCGGGCCGCAACAACCGGGCTTCGGTGACCTGGTGGAGCTGGTCCGGTCGGGCAAGGCGTACGTCAAGATCTCGGGCGCGTATCGCGCGTCCAAGCTCGCACCTGACTATGCCGACGTCGTGCCGCTCGCCAGGGCGCTCATTGGCGCGAATCCCGACCGCGTGGTCTGGGGCACGGACTGGCCGCATCCTAGTGGGTTCACACCACCGGGGCACAAGCCAACCGACGTGACGCCGCTGTTCGACATCGATGACGGCCGTCTGCTCAACCAGCTGCCGGTGTGGGCGCCTGACGCGGCCATCCGCAAAAAGATCCTGGTCGACAATCCGGCTCGTCTTTACGCGTTTTGAACCGCGGCACGTTGCCGTCCATCGCCGACACTGACGGCCTCGTAATCACACGAACGATCAAGAGACGTATGCCCTGTAAACCCTAAAGGAGTAGCATTTTCCGGTTGCTCCGATAGACGGATGGGCCCGTGCAATAGATCGTCCTGCAGACTCCGCAAACCGCTAGCGAGGAGAGACCATGGCTAATTCGATGACCGACAAGTGTCTGGACAACAACAAGCAGTACGCGAGCGGGCAGGCGATGCACAAGCCCGTCTACCCCGGCAAGCAGCCGATCCAGCCGTCCAAACGCGTGGCAGTGGTCGCCTGCATGGACGCGCGCCTCGATGTGGAGGACCTGCTCGGGCTGCAGACGGGCGAGGCGCACATCATCCGCAACGCGGGCGGCGTGGTGAGCGACGATGCAATCCGCTGCCTCATCATCTCGCATCACTTGCTCAACACCAACGAGATCATCCTGATCCATCACACGCGCTGCGGCATGCTCGCCTTCACGGACGACCTGCTCAAGATGGGTCTGGAGGGCGATCCGCCCGTCGAGAAACTTCTGCAGCAGGTTACCGGCCGCACGTTCACGAGCTGCAAGAAGGCCTCGGCCATGCCTTCGTCGTTCCACGCCTTCCGCGGCCAGATCGAACCGCTCGACGCGCCGCGCGATTCGAAAAACATCGAACGCCTCTCCTGGGATGTGCGTCGAGGGATGTCCTCGATCCTGAACCACCCATGGATCCCGACCAGCGGGCCGGACGCAGTCACGGTGCGGGGGTTCATCTACGACGTCGACACCGGAAAGCTCGAAGAGGTGAGCTATCCGGGGCCGATGGGATCGATGGGCTGACGCGCCGAACGCGGATGCGGCCGCGGAGTGCCAGGCTTCGCGGCCGCTCGGGCTGATGCTCCGTTCTCCAGCCGGTCGATATGTCGGCAGCTTTCCCCCTTACCCACACTGGTGGGTGGATGCACCGCGACCGGTGGAGTTCGATTCGCGGTACGCGAGCCGCCGGCGACCGCAGTATGCTTGCCATCGGCAACCGTCAATCCACAGGAGCCCGCTGTGATCGAACGCCACCTCGTCCCCGGCCAGCCCAAGCCCTACAGCCACTACTGCCACGTCGTGCGCGCCGACCTCACGTCTGGGTGTCGGGGTGCGTCGGGGTCAACGCAGACGGAACGATTCCCGCCACGACGGTCGAGCAGTTCCGTGTAGCGCTCGACAGCATCGATGCTTGCCTCCGGCACACGGGCGCGCAGGCAAAACATGTCGTCAAGGTCACCATATTCATGACCGACGTCTCCGAGCGCCCGCTCATCAATCCGCTGCGCATCGAGTACTTCGGTGAGAGCCGTCCGGCGTCCACACTGGTACAAGTGGCCCAGCTGGTCGATCCGCGTCTGAAGGTGGAGATCGAAGCTGTGGCTTATATCGACGGGTGAGCGCGTGTGGGCAGTACGCGCGGCAATCACGCAAGTCCTCGCTCCGGGCACCGCACTTTGTCTGCCGCCAACCGTGGGCGTTCGCACGTTCTCCAAGCGCCCGACGTAGAATGGCGCCGTGCATGGGAGACCGCCGATAACGTAAATGCTGGCCTCACCGCAACCCCTCGCAACGATCGCCAGGCAGTGGCTCGCACGGTTCGAGCGCGCACTCGCACAATCCGATGCCACTGCACTCGCGAGTCTGTTTCATCCTGACAGCCATTGGCGTGATGTCCTCGCACTGACCTGGAACATCGCGACGGTCAACGGCGCCGACGCCCTCCTGGCTCAACTCCGAGCCCATGCCGATCGGGCGAAGCCGACTGGCTTCGAGATCGATCCCAACCGCACGCCGCCTCGCGAAGTGACGCGAGCAGGCACCAGCGCGATCGAAGCGATATTCCGATTCGAAACCGCCGAGGGTCGCGGCAGCGGAGTCCTGCGCCTTACGCCCGATACGAAGGATGCAAACACGTTCAAAGCGTGGAACGTGCTCACAGCTCTCGATGAACTAAAAGGCTTCGAAGAACAGGTCGGAAGATCCCGACCACCTGGCACGTTCTACTCGCGCGACTTCCACGGGCCCAACTGGCTCGATCTCAGAAGATCCGCGGCAGCGTATGCCGACAAAGATCCGGCGGTGCTGGTCGTCGGCGGCGGCCAGGCCGGACTTTCGATCGCCGCGCGGCTGACTCAATTGCAGGTCGACACCCTCATCGTGGATCGCGAGCAGCGCATCGGCGACAACTGGCGCAACCGCTATCACGCGCTGACTCTGCACAACCAGGTGCAAGTCAATCACCTGCCGTACATGCCGTTCCCGCCGAGTTGGCCAACCTACATTCCCAAAGATAAGCTCGCCGGTTGGTTCGAGGCCTACGTCGAGAGCATGGAGCTCAACTACTGGACCGGCACGGAATTCGAGCGGTCCAAGTACAACGAAAGCACCGGCCGGTGGTCTGTCACGCTGCGCCGTGCGGACGGTACGAAGCGCGAGATGCATCCGAAACACATCGTCATGGCGACCGGCGTCAGCGGCATTCCGAACCTTCCGGAGATTCCGACGCTGCGCAACTTCGCCGGCACGGTGATCCATTCGAGCCAGTACGACGACGGCGAGGCGTGGAAGGGAAAATCGGTGCTGGTCATCGGCACCGGCAATAGCGGCCACGACATTGCTCAGGACTTGTATTCGAGCGGCGCTCAGGTGACGCTGGTTCAGCGCAGCTCGACGCTGATCACTAACGTCGAGCCGAGTGCGCAGCTGGCCTACGCGATGTACGACGAAGGTCCGCCGCTGGAGGACTGCGACCTCATCGCGACCTCGATCCCTCTGCCCGTCGCCAAGAAAGGCCACATTCTCCTGACCGAGCGAGCCAAAGAGCTGGACAAGGAGCTGCTGGACGGCCTCGAGCGCGTTGGGTTCAGGCTCGACTTCGGCGATGAGGGCACCGGCTGGCAGTTCAAATATCTCACTCGCGGCGGCGGCTACTACTTCAATGTCGGCTGCTCCGATCTGATCGTCGACGGCGAGATAGGCCTGGTGCAGTTTTCCGACATCGATACGTTCGTAGCAGAGGGGGCGCGTCTACGAAACGGCGAGACGCTGGCCGCGGACCTGATCGTGCTGGCGACCGGTTACAAGGGCCAGGAGCATCTGGTTCGCAAGCTGTTCGGCGACGACGTCGCTGCGTCCATCGGTCCGATCTGGGGATTCGGCGATCAACAAGAGTTGCGCAACATGTTCACGCGCACTGCGCAGCCCGGCCTCTGGTTCATCGCCGGCAGCCTCGCCCAGTGCCGCATCTACTCGAAATATCTCGCTCTGCAGATCAAGGCTTGCGAGGTGGGTCTGCTGCATTCCGGAAGCGGCAGCGCATCCAGTCATGAGCTCGCCACCCAAGCATGATCGATCACCCGCGCATCGCGCTCCGTTACTAAGCTCGACCAACTAGCTATAGTCGCGCCTGTCGTGAGCCGCACCGCTCGCCTCTTCACGCTAATGGATGCGCTGCGCGCGCATCGCCGCCCTGTCACAGCGTCGCGTCTCGCGGACGAGCTGTCCGTGTCGATACGCACGATCTATCGCGACATGCAGACGCTGATCGAGCTCGGCGCTCCGATCGAAGGCGAGGCCGGCCTCGGCTACGTCCTGCGCGCGGGATTCTTTCTGCCGCCGCTGATGTTCGGCGAAGACGAACTGGAGGCGCTGGTGCTGGGCGCGCGCTGGGTGCGCCAACAGGGCGATCAAGCGCTGGCGCAGGCAGCGACGAACGCGCTCGCCAAGATCGCTACAGCGACGCCGAAGGATCTGCGCGATGCGATAGCTGACACCGGACTGTGGGCGCCATTCGTCGATGCGACCGCAAGCAACGGTCTCCCCCTCCGCGATATCCGTGAGGCCATCCGCCGCGAGCGCAAGCTGAAGATCGCATACAGCGATGAAGCCGGTGTGGCAACCGAGCGGGTGATCTGGCCGATCGGCCTCGCGTTCTTCGAAGGCAAACGGCTGGTCGTCGCCTGGTGCGAGCTGCGCAATGGCTTTCGACATTTCCGCGCGGATCGCATTGCCGCGCTGGCCTCCACGGACTCTCGTTATCCGACGCGAAGAGGCGCCTTGATCAAGGCCTGGCGGCGGGAGAACAATATTCCCGAAGACTTTTGATAGTGCGAGGGACGAGGGGCGAGGGATTAGGGACGAGGGAAAAGACCAACATACCGTTCGCCCTGAGCGTCGCAGCGCAGCTGCAGAGTCGAAGGGCCCCGTGCGTCTGGTGCTTCGACTCGGTGGCTAACGCCACACGCTCTCAAGAGGCAGCATCGCGTTCTCGGCTGTCACAACGCACTATGGCAGCACGCCACATCCCCCTTTGAAAAAGGAGGATCAGGGGGATTTGATTTCTTGATGACGGGCGCGGATAGATTCCCGCTGCCCCCTTTGTCAAAGGGGGGTCCCTCGGCCCTTCTACTCTGCAGCTGCGCTGACGACGCTCAGGGCGAACGGATCCTTAGTCCCCTGGCCCCTAGTCCCTCATCCCTAGCCCCTCGCCCCTAATCCCTATCCCCTAATCCCTCGCCCCTCATTCGTAATCCCAAGGCGCCGCCGTCTCCATCATCACGCGCTCCGGGAATCGCTGCTCCTGCGCCCGACGCCGCTCCTCCTCGGACTTCAGCTGCGCTTCCATGTACGCGCCGAGATACCGTCCCCGCGCGATGATGTTGGAGCCGATGCGCAGCCGCTCCGCCTCGAACGCTTGCAGCCCAGCCGCGCTAGCGCCACCGCTCTGCTGAATCGCTTTGACCAAGGCGATGGCATCGCCCGCCGCCTTCGGCACACCCATCGCCACATGCGGCCGGGCCACGTACGCTGCGTCGCCGATGATGACGACGCGCCCGAAGACCAGCTGCGGCGACTCCAGATCGACGATCGGCTGAAAGAACACGAGCTTCGACTTCCCGATCGCTTCGCCGAACTGCGGTGCGAGAACCTTTTTGGCCATCTCGACCATCTCCGCGCGGACAGGTTTGCTCAACAGCGAAGGCGGAATCCCATTTGCATGATGACGCCCGCTATCGTCGGTCATCAGGCGCGGCAAATTCTCCTCGCGCACCGGCGTGTACCAGACCACGTTGAACTGCCGCTTGCCGCGCTCGATGCTGTGATCGGGCCCGGGCACTGCATAACCGATGCCCTGCTCGCCCGGCGGCACGCACACCGTGTAACGGCCGAACAGCAGTTCCTGCGTCGCTGCCGACAAGTCACTCTCGTCGCAAAGGCAGCGCCAGGCGATGTAGCCGGGATAGAACGGCTTGAGCTCGGGCAGGAATTGGGCGCGCACCGTCGAGCGCAGGCCGTCGGCACCGATCAGCAGATCGGCGTCCATGTGCTGTCCGTCCGTGAAGAGCGCAGTGACTGTCGCCGCGCTTTGCTCGACGCGCTCCAGCCCGACGCCGCTGTGGTAGCGCTCTGACGGCAGCGCCGTCTTCAACGCCTCGAACAAGCGGCGCCAGGACGTCATGTACTGCAGGAACGGACGCTCCGCGACGATGTTACCGGCGCGATCGAGCGCGATACGAGCCGGCAGCGCAACACCGAGCGACTCCTCGGTCTCGTTGACGCCAGCCGCCTGGAAACCGCTGACGAGCCCGGGCAGGATCGTGATGCCGGCGCCACGCCCCTCGAGAACGCCCGACGCGCGTTCGAACACCTGCACGTCCCACCCGATCCGGTGAAACAGATTGGCTGCGAGCAGGCCCGCGATCGATCCGCCGATGATGATGACGCGCTGGGAATTGCGTTGTTGTGACATCTGATTTGTCTCGCATTGTCCGACCGAAGTCGAGCTGTCTGTTCAATCCATCTTGTCCGTCGATAAACCTGAGCGCTTCTCGGCAAGCTTGACGATCGCCATGTAGTCCTCTTCACCATGTCCTTCGCGGATGAGGATCTGCATGAGCTCGCGCGTAACCCCGGTCAACGGCATCTCAACACCGTTCGCTTTCGCGGCGGCCAGCATCAGATCGATATCCTTGACGATCAAACGCGTGGTCATCGTCGGCGTAAAGTCGCGCCGCTTCAGCAGCGCCAGCTTGGCCTTGAGCCACGGCGAAGCGATAGTGCTCTGCGCGAGCGTATCGAGCATCGCGTTCCATTCGAGACCTGCCTTGCGGCCGAGCGCGAGCGCCTCTGCTGTCGCCTGCGCGGTGCTGACGATGATCGCGTTCGCGACGAGCTTCATGTAGCGCGCCTGCTCCGCGTCACCGAGATAGCTTTGGGCTTTGCTGAAGGTCTGCACGATCGGCTTCACCGTAGTCCAGGCCGGCTCCGGTCCCGATACGAACACGGACACGTCGCCGTGCTGGGCCGATGCGGCATTGCCGGAGATCGGCATGCGCAGATACGCGACGCCGTATCGGGAAGCTTCGCGGTCGACTTCCGCCGACACGTCGGCGGATACCGTACTGGTCTCGACGAAGATGGCGCCCCGCCTGGAATTCGCGAGAACGCCATCAGTGCCGAGCGCGACTTTGCGCAAGGCATCGTCGTCGGGCAGCGATGCGAATACGATGGCCGCTGCCTTCGCGCAGTCGGCGGGAGGGGTAAAGGCACGTGCGCCTTGCGCGACGAGTTTGTCGCGGTTCGCCACATTGCGCGAGCACACCACGAGCGGGTAGCCAGCCTTCAGGACGAAGCCCGCCATTGGCACGCCCATGCGGCCCGCCCCAATCCAGCCTATGACAGGCAGCGCTGCCATTTACGATCTCCTGTTCCGATAACTCGCTAGGGATCAGACTCCGTTCGCCCTGAGCCCAGTTAAGCCGCGCCGCTGGCGAGGCAAGGCGAGGTGAAGAAACAGGGTTGAGGGCGGCGGTGTAAGGTGGGCTGCCAGGCTGGTGAAGACCGACAACGCACTGGTGCTTTGGGCCCGCTTTCTGAGCCTGGTCTTGGGTTACGTCGGCGACACTGGTGAGCCGTTGCGGCGGCATCCCGCTTGAGAGACTGATTGAAGCGACCGACCCGAACCGGCCTGGCATCCCAGGTTTGATGATGGAGGAAGCCGTGGCGGTTCGCAAGCGTGAGTTGGCAGTGTTGTATCCCAATGCAGCGGGCATCGATATCGGGTCGGCCAAGCACTACGTTGCGGTGCCCCCGGAGCGCTGCGAGCAATCGGTGCGCGAGTTCGAGAGCTTCACCGCAGATCTCGCCGCGATGGCCGAGTGGCTGGCGAGCTGCGCAATCGATACGGTGGTGATGGAGTCGACCGGTGTGTACTGGATCCCGGTCTATGAGCTGTTGGAGTCGCGCGGTTTCACGGTCTATCTGGTGAACGCGCGGCACGTCAAGAACGTCTCGGGCAAGAAGTCCGACGTGCTCGATTGCCAGTGGCTGCAGCAGTTGATGAGTTTCGGCCTGCTCGCAGGTGCCTTTCGTCCCGATGGCAAGGTGTGTGCGCTGCGTGCGCTGGTGCGTCAGCGCGAAACGCTGATCGCGGGACAGGCTCAGCAGATTCAGCGCATGCAAAAGGCTCTCACGCAAATGAACGTGCAGCTGGTGCAGGTGATCAGCGACATCGCGGGCCAGACCGGTCAGGATATCGTGCGCGCAATCGTGGCCGGAGAGCGCGATGCCCGCAAGCTGGCCCAGCTTCGCAACTATCGGGTGCATGCAAGCGAGGAGCAGATCGCCAAAAGCCTGTCGGGTAACTGGCGCGAAGAGCATCTGTTCTGCCTCGCGCAGGCACTCACACTGTTCGACACCCATCAGCAGCTGCTCGAGCAGGCCGATGCCCAGATCGAGGCCATGCTCGGGCACCTGCAACGTCATGCCCCCGGGGCGATCAAGCCCGACAAGAACAAGGGCCGCGCCAAGCATGCCCCGCGCTTCGATGTACGCGCCGCGCTGGTGCGCTGGGCGGGGGTGGACTTGACCCGCATCGGCGGCATCGATGTGTGCACTGCGTTGAAGGTATTGGCAGAGCTGGGCACCGATCTGTCCAAGTTCAAAAGCGCCAAGCACTTCGCCTCTTGGCTGGGACTGTGTCCGGGCACGCGCATTACCGGAGGCAAACGCATCTCGGGAGTCACCAAGCGCATTGCCAACCGCGTCGCGCAGGCACTCAAGCTGGCCGCTCACGGACTGCATCGCAGCCACTGCGCTCTAGGCGCCTATTATCGGCGCATGGCCGCGCGCCTGGGTGCGGGCAAGGCCATCACGGCCACCGCTCACAAGCTCGCGCGTCTGGTCTATGCCATCCTCACCAGGGGCGAGGAATTCATCGAACGCACGCAAGACCACTACGAAGATCAAGTGCGCAGCCGAACCATTCGCTATCTGCAAAAGAAAGCCGCTTCGCTGGGCTTCAAGCTACAACCGAATGCTGTTTGCCCCTGATGCGCGTTTCACTAGATCTTTGATTCAAAATCGTTCGCGATGCTGTTTCTTGAGAGCGTCGCAGCGAAGCTGCAGAGTCGAAGGACCCCTCGCCCCTCGCCCCTACTCCTTCACCGCTCTCCAGCACCGATGTATCTTCCGGTTCCGAAAATCTTCCGGTACCGTGCGCCCTGAAATCTCTTCGGCCTCCAAGCCGTCGAACGCGCCGGGCACCGGACGGAAGCGCTGCAGATTGGTCGAAAAGTAGAGCACGCCGCGCCGGTCAAGTAGCCGCGCGCAGCCTTCGATCAGCGCGGGATGGTCCTGCTGGACATCGAGCGCATGCACCATCGCCTTCGACTTCGAGACCGACGGCGGGTCGAGCACGATCAAATCGAAGCGCTCGCCGGCACGTCGTGCCTCTCCGAGCCACTGCAACACGTCGGCACGCACGAGCCGGTGGCGATTCAGGTCGATAGCGTTCAGCTCGAAATTGCGCTGCGCCCAATCGAGATAGGTATTGGACAGATCCACGCTGATCGAGTCCGTCGCGCCGCCCGCTGCGGCGTATACCGTGAAGCTGCCCGTGTAGCTGAACAGATTCAGAAACCGTTTGCCCTTGGCCTCCTCCTGAACCAGCGCGCGCGTGTTGCGATGGTCGAGGAACAGCCCGGTATCCAGATGGGCCTCGAGGTTCACGATGAACCGATGGCCGCCCTCCCCGACCACGAAGTCCCGACCGCTTTCGCCGGTCTTCTCGTGCTGCTCGCCGGCACGCCGCCGTGCACGGCGTTTCATCACCACGCGCTCGGGCGCAATGTCGAGACCCTCGGCTGCAGCGCTATGCACTTCTTCGCGCCAGGCCACGCGCTCGGCATCGTCTTCGGCGGAGCTGTGCTCGTACTCCTGCAGATGCGCGTACCCGCCGTAGCGGTCCAGCGCCAACGCGAACTCCGGAATGTCGCGGTCGTAAACGCGATAACACTCGATGCCGCGGCGGCGCGCCCACTTCCCCCAGTGGCGAGCGTTCTTGCGCACGCGGTTCGCAAAGTCGAGAACGGTCGTCATGGTTCGCTGGCGATCGCCGCCAGTTGCGGCCGTGCCGTACTCGACAGCCAGATGCCGCCGAACACGAGCGCCATGCCGGCGATGTGATAGACGTGCGGAAGCTCGCCGATCAGAACAGCCGACAAGATCACTCCGAACACCGGTACGAGATGAATGAAGATGCCGGCCTTGGTGTGACCGAGCAGGGCGACGCCGCGATTGAAGCAGAGATAGGCAAAGACCGACGGAAAGATGCCGTAGTACGCAAGCGCCGCAGCGGTTGCGGGCCGCACCTCGAAGCTCTGGCCGGACGCGACCTCCAGCGCATACGCGACGCCGAGCAGAGGCAGTCCAGACAGGATGATGCAGGCCAGCAGCTCGAGCGGCGAGAGCTCGGTCGGCTTCCATCGCAGCAGCAGTGTGTACACGGACCACAGCAGCATCGCGCCGAGCAGCCACAGATCGCCGCGATTGAAGCTTAGCTCGGTCAGCGTCGACAGCTCACCCTGCGCGAGAATCGCGATCACACCGATCAGAGAGATCCCCACGCCGAGCGCCTGACGGCGCGGCGCACGCTCGTGCAGCGCGATCCAACTCAGCAGCAAGATGAATACAGGGATCGTCGAGTTCAGTAGAGCCGCATTGGTGGCGGTCGTGTGGCGCAGCGCCGCGTAGGAAATGGTGTTGAACAGCGTGACGCCGATCAATCCGAGCGCCGCCAGCGGCTTCCATGCGCCGCGGATAGCCGGCCACTTGGACCTCAAGCCGGTAGCGGCGAGCGGCACGACGATGATCCCTGCAATGATCCAACGCCAGAAGCACATGGCGACGGGCGGGATGTCGTTCCGCATCGCTCGCGCGACGATGACGTTCAAAGCCCAGAACAGCGGAGGCAACGTCAGCAGGAAGTACGGCCACCAGGGGCGACTACGTTGCCGCATCGGCTCGCGATGGGCAAATGACTAACCGCCCCGTCACGCTTCGCGGGCCACCACTCCTTGCATAGGAGGGGAGAACTGGCGCTCCCCTCCTCTCATGAGGAGGGGTCGGCCGTAGGCCGGGGGTGGTGTGGCTTTGCGCGAACGATATCCTCACCGATGCCCAGCCGCGTTCGCATCCACCACCGACAGCGCCGCCATGTTCACGAGGCGCCGCACGGTCGCAGTCGGCGTCAGGATGTGCACCGGCTTCGCCGCACCGAGCAGAATCGGCCCGATCGTCACGCCTTCGCTGCCGGTCATCTTCAGCAGGTTGAACGAGATGTTCGCGGCGTCGAGGTTGGGCATGATCAGCAGATTGGCCTCGCCCTTCAGCCGCGAGTCCGGATAGACACGGTTACGGATCTCCTCGGATAGCGCCGCGTCACCGTGCATCTCGCCTTCGACTTCGAGGTCGGGATCCCGATGCAATATGAGATCGAGCGCCTTGCTCATCTTCAGCGCGGAGGCCGAGTCGTCCGTGCCGAAGTTCGAGTGCGACAGCAGCGCCACGCGTGGAATCAATCCGAAGCGCTTGACTTCGTTGGCCGCCATAAGCGTGATCTCGGCGAGCTGCTCTGCGGTCGGGTCTTCGTTGACGTAAGTGTCGCACACGAACATCGTGCGCTTGTGGAGGATCACCGCATTCATTGCCGCGAAGATCGACGCACCGCGCTGCAGGCCGATGATGTTGCTCACGTGGCGCAAGTGATCCTTGTGACGGCCGAACGTGCCGCACAGCATCGCATCGCCTTCGCTGCGGTGGAGCAGCATTGCACCGATCAGCGTCGTGGACTGGCGCACGTGCACCTTCGCGTCGTCAGGTGAGACGCCTTTCCGCCGCATGATGCGGTAATACTCGGTCCAGACTTCGCGATAGCGCGAGTCGCTCTCGGGGTTGACGATCTCGAAGTCGGTGCCGGCCTTGAGGCGCAGTCCGAACTTCTCGATGCGCATCTCGACGACTTCGGGCCGGCCGATCAGGACCGGCTTCGCGATCTTCTCGTCGACGATCGTCTGAACCGCGCGCAGGACCCGCTCGTCTTCACCCTCCGCGAAGATCACACGCCGCGGCGCCTGCTTGGCCATCGCGAACACCGGCTTCATGATCAGACCGGAGCGATGGATGAACTGCGCCAGGCGATCGCGATAGGCATCGAGATCGGCGATCGGCCGCGTCGCGACGCCGCTATCCATGGCCGCCTTCGCGACCGCCGGTGCAATCTTGGTCATCAACCGGGGATCGAACGGCTTCGGGATGATGTAATCGGGCCCGAACTTCAGCTCCTCACCCGCATACGCTAGCGCCACGACGTCCGACTGCTCGGCCTGCGCGAGATCTGCGATGGCCTTCACGCACGCGAGTTTCATCTCGTCGGTGATCTTGGTGGCGCCCACGTCCAGCGCACCACGGAAGATGAATGGGAAGCACAATACGTTGTTGACCTGATTCACGTAGTCGGAACGTCCGGTGGCGATGATGCAATCGGGACGTACCGACTTCGCCTCTTCCGGCATGATCTCGGGCGTCGGGTTCGCGAGCGCGAGGATCAGC
>Ga0070681_10001840_pt1 | contig 19149 bp, 19 predicted proteins | sample KBSC83BmetaG_FD_65650 | JGI IMG/M metagenome (GOLD analysis project Ga0070681, IMG submission 65650) | Corn rhizosphere microbial communities from Kellogg Biological Station, Michigan, USA - KBS C8-3B metaG | ecosystem: Host-associated > Plants > Roots > Rhizosphere | place: USA: Michigan... | reverse complement strand
CGCAGACGACGGACCGCGAGGCCGTGCACCTCGCCCAGGTCATCAAGATGGCGCTGGATCAGCAGGAGGTGAAGCATGCCTAACGGCAAGGGTGGCCAGCCAGGGGAAGTCGTCGTCGTTACCGGTGCGTCCGCCGGGCTGGGCCGGGCGATCGTCGAGCGGTTCGCGCGCGATGGCGCGGCGATCGGACTCATTGCGCGCGGGAAGGAACGGCTCGAGCAGGCCAAGGCGAGCGTCGAGTCGCTCGGCGGACGCGCACTCGTGCTCCCCCTCGACGTCGCGGACGCCGACGCGGTGGAGCGCGCGGCGGAGACAGTCGAGCGTGAGCTCGGGCCGATCGACGTGTGGATCAACAACGCGATGGTCTCCGTCTACTCCCCCATCAAGGAAATGCCCGCCGCCGAGTTCCGACGTGTCACCGAAGTGACGTACCTGGGCTACGTGCACGGCACGCTCACGGCGCTCAAGCGGATGCTGCCGCGCGACCGCGGCATCATCATCCAGGTCGGGTCCGCGCTGGCGCACCGCAGTATCCCGCTGCAATCCGCCTACTGCGCATCGAAGCACGCGATCATGGGGTTTCATGAATCGCTGCTGAGTGAGCTGCTGCACGACGGCAGTCACGTGCGAACGACGATGGTGCAGATGCCGGCGATGAACACGCCGCAGTTCGACTGGGCGAAGAACCGCATGCCGCATCAGACCCAGCCGGTGCCACCGATCTTCCAACCTGAAGTGGGGGCCGACGCGGTGCACCATGCCGTTCGCCACGATGTGGGACGCGAGTTTCTGGTGGCGTGGCCGACGGTGAAAGCGGTGGTGGGCGAGAAGTTCGTGCCCGGCTACATCGACCGGCGGTTGGGGCGGAGCGGTTACCAGGGCGAACAGACGGCCGCGCCAGCCGACCCGAACCAGCCGGACAATCTCTGGCAGCCCGCGCCGGGCGACTTCGGCGCGCACGGACGCTTCGACAACCGATCGAAGGACCACAGCGTCGAGCTCTGGGTCGCCAAGCGCAAGCCGTGGCTCGCGTTGTTAGGCGCGGCGCTGACCGGCGTGGCCCTCGGTTCCGTCGGCGGATCCGTGAGGGCCGCGAAGACCGATGTATCGAGCCCCGACGCATGATCGACGTCCGCTTCGACGCGACGACTCCGGGAATACCTCTGCCCCATATCTGGGAATACTCCGTGGGGAGCGGGCACGCACCGCTCGCGCTGCGCGCGGACTACCAGGCGCAGCTCACGCGCTGCCGCAAGGAGCTCGGCGTGCGCCACGTTCGTTTCCACGGCCTGTTGTGCGACGACATGGGGACGCTCGTGTGTGAGCAGAACAAGTTGCTGTACTCGTTCGTGAACGCCGACCGGATCTGGGACTTCCTCATCTCCATCGGCATGCGGCCCATCGTGGAGCTGAGCTTCATGCCGACCACGCTCGCGTCAGGTAACGAGACGGTCTTTTCGTACAAGGGCAACGTCACGCCGCCTCGCGATTACACCGAGTGGGCGACGCTCGTGAGCGTGCTCTCGCGCCACTGCGTCGAACGCTATGGCGCGGACGAAGTTCGACAGTGGTTGTTCGAGGTGTGGAACGAGCCGAACCTGAAGTCGTTCTGGCGAGGCACCCGCGACGATTATTTCACCCTCTACCGCCACACGGCCCACGCGCTCAAGGAGACCGACGATGGGCTCCGCGTCGGCGGTCCGGTGACGGCGCGGAACGCGTGGATCAAGGAGTTCCTCGAGTTCTGCGACGCGAACGACCTGCCGGCCGACTTCGTCAGCACGCATCACTATCCCACCGACGCGTTCGGCCACCCGGGCGATGACACCGTGAGCCAACTCGCCGAGAGCAGGCGCAGCGTGTTGCGCGACCGCGCGCGCCGCACGCGCGAACGCGCCCGTGGGAAGCCGCTGTACTACACGGAATGGAACACGTCATCGAACTCGCGTGATCCGCTGCACGATGAGCCGTACGCGGCGGCCGTCGTCGTGAAGACCATGCTCGAGGCCACGGGGCTCGCGGACGGATACAGCTTCTGGACGTTCAGCGACATCTTCGAGGAGAATTACTTCCCGTGGTCGCCATTTCACGGCGGCTTCGGGCTGCTGAATCTGTACGGCGTCGCGAAACCGACGTACCGCGCCTTCGAGCTCCTGCACGCCCTCGGCACTGATCTCATCGGCGCGTGGAGTGATCAGCACCCTACGGTGGATGCGTGGGCGATCCGTCAGCCGGCTGGCATCGCGCTCATGCTCACGAATCACGCGCTGCCACGACATCCGATCGAGACAGAGTGCGTACGCGTACGGCTGGACGGCGTGCCGCCGTCCGCCACGGCCACCATCGCCCGGATCGACGACGCGCACGCCAACGCCCACGCGCGGTGGGTCGCGATCGGCAAGCCCGCATACCCCAAGGCGTCGCAGGTGGACGACCTGCACGATGCCTCGCGCGTGGTCGCGGAGCCGCAGCCGTGTCAGCATCACGACGATGCGCTCTGGCTGAACGTCTCGCTGCCGCCTAACGGCGTCGCCGCAATCACGATCCACGCTCCGGCCAGCGTCGCGGGCGTGGACTCGAGCCGTGCATGATCGACCCGGCCCGCGACGCGTGGCTCGACCAGCTCGAGCGGACGGCCGCCGCCTACTTTCTGCATGAGGTCGACGCGGAGACGGGGCTCGTGCGCGACACCAGCCGGGACGGCGATCCCGCCACGATCGCCGGGACCGGCTTCGCGCTGACCACCTACGCGGTGGCCGCCGAGCGCGGCTACCTCACTCGCGAGGACGCGGCCGAACGCACGCGACGGGCGCTGAATTTCCTGTGGAACGCGCCGCAAGGCGAGGACGGCGACACCATGGGTGCGCACGGCTTCTTCTACCACTTCCTCGACATGACGTCCGGCCGGCGCGTGTGGCGCTGCGAAGTGTCGACCATCGACTCGACGATCCTGTTCGCCGGGGCGCTCGTGGCGGCGGCGTACTTCGATCGCGACACATCGGTCGAGCACGAGATCCGTCATACGGCGGACGCGTTGTATCGACGCGCCGATTGGAACTGGGCGCTCGACCACGGGCCGCTCGTTTCGTTAGGCTGGCAGCCGGAACGCGGGTTCCTTCACTACCGCTGGAAGGGCTACAGTGAAGCGCTGCTGCTCTACGTGCTCGGCCTCGGGTCGCCGACGCACGCGCTTCCGCCTTCCTGCTACCCCGAGTGGTGCAAAGGGTACAAGTGGAAGACGCTGTACGGATACGAGATGGTGTATGCGGGACCGCTCTTCATTCATCAGCTGAGCCACGGGTGGATCGACTTCCGCGGCATCCGCGATGAATACATGGCCGAGCACGACTCGGACTACTTCGAGAACAGCCGTCGGGCGACGTACGTGCAACGTGAATACGCAGTGCGAAACCCGAAAAACTTTCGCGGCTACACGGCGGACTCCTGGGGCATCACGGCGAGCGACGGGCCCGGGCCGGCGACGCTCTGGATCGATGGTGAGCGCCGTCGCTTCTGGCACTACCGCGCTCGCGGCGTCCCGAGCGGGCCGGACGACGGCACGCTCTCACCCTGGGCGGTCGTCGCGTCGCTGCCATTCGCGCCGGAGATCGTTGTCCCGACGGTCGAGGCCATTCAGCAACAGCACACCGATCTGCAACGAGGCTACGGATTCGCCTGCAGCTTCAACCCGACCTTTCGCGACACATCCGACGGGAGCTCGGGCTGGGTGTCGCCGCGCCACTACGCCATCAACCAGGGCCCGGTGGTGCTGATGGTCGAGAACTTCCGCTCGGAGCTCGTCTGGCGTCTCATGCGCGGCTGTCGCTACGTCGCCGACGGCTTGCGTCAGGCCGGCTTCTCCGGCGGATGGCTCGACGGCGCCTAACGTGTACACATGACGCGGTCAGCAGGAGGACACCATGAACAGAATGATCGGGCGGATGAAGTGGGCGATTGCCGAGGGGTACATCCCGGGCTGGAGTCACGGCCCCGAGCCGGAGATGACGAGCCACGAGACGGCGTGCATCCTCAACGCGACGAACCAGGACGCGCACGTCGAGATCCGCATCTACTTCGCCGACCGCGAGCCGGCCGGGCCCTATGCGATCACGGTTCCCGCACGTCGCACGCGGCACGTTCGGTTCAACGATCTGGATGATCCCGAGCCTATTCCGAAGTCGACTGACTACGCGAGCGTCATCGAGTCGGACGTGCCGATCGTCGTGCAGCATACCCGACTCGACTCGCGGCAGGCGGACAACGCGCTGATCACGACGATCGCCTACGCGGACACCTGACGCGTTCCGAGAGGCGCCGCCGTTGTCATTCCGAGCGTAGCGAGGAATGACAAGCTTCTTCGCCCGTCGTCCGTCCCCGGCAGTCCGCCAGTCGCCGGTCCCACCCATTGCATTTACGACCGATCGGTCGTACTATTTGCGACCATGGCCAAGGGCAACGTCACCAAGAGTCGTATCGTCGAGACCGCGCTGCGCGCGGCGAGTGTCGGCGGGCTCGAAGGCATCACGCTGGGCAAGGTCGCCGCGGACGTGGGCATGTCGAAGAGCGGCTTGTTCGCGCACTTCGACTCGAAGGAGACACTGCAGGTCGACGTTCTGAACGCGGCGGCGGAGAAGTTCGCGGAGGTCGTGGTTGCCCCCGCGCTGACCGCGCCGCGTGGTGAGCCCAGGCTCCGGGCGCTGTTCGATCGGTGGATGGTGTGGGAGCAGCACGAGAGCCTCCCGGGTGGATGCGTGTTCATGCACGCGTCCGCCGAGCTCGATGACCGACCGGGTCAGGCCCGTGATGCACTGGTCAACCACCAGCGCCAATGGATGGAAATGCTGGCGAAGGCGGTTCGCCTGACGATCGAGGCTGGGCATTTCCGCCCGGACGTCGACCCGTCGCTCTTCGCATTCCAGCTCTACGGCATCGTGCTGAGCTACTACCACTCGACCCGACTCTTCAGAGATCCTGACGCGAAGTCACGCGCGCTGGCCGCGTTCGAGTTGGTGGTCGCCGCAGCGAAGCCGACCGGCCCGTAGCTCGACGCCCTCACCCCGATCTGTTCTCCTCGTGTTGCCTAACGGTTCTCGGGTTGCAAGAAATAGCACGACCGATCGGCCCGTTCCACTGCCGGTTCGAGCTCTGCGCCTGTGGTTCGCTCTGGAATCGCGGTTTTCGCCGCGGACGGCTGAACGACGTGCCGCACGTATGTTCGCGACACCACCGCGGCAGAAACGAAATAAAATGGTGCCAGCTGCGAACTCCAAGGAGCCGACTGGTGCATATCACATCGACCTGAAGGACGGCTCGCTCCGCGTATCGGCGACGACGTTCGGAGATGGACCGCCGGCCATGCTCGTGCACGGCTGGGGCGGGTCGGCGAACGACATGCTCCCTCTCGCCTGGGCGTTCGCGCGCGCCGGGTGGCGTTCGGTCGTGTTCGATATGCCCGGACACGGACAGTCGCCCGGGCGCGAAAGCTCCCTCGTCGAGTTCCTCCGCGCGATGCGCCTCGTCGCCGGAGCGCTCGGCCAACCCGAGATCATCGTCGGCCATTCGTTCGGCGGCGCCGCCGCGGTCTTCGGCATCACGGAGCTCCGCCTGCCTGTTCGGGCAGCGGTGCTCGTCTCGCCTGCGCCGGGTCCGGCGTACTACGTCGACCAGTTCGTTCGTGCCGTTGGCTTGCCCGCAGCACGAACGGGCGGCATGGTCCGACAGCTCGTGGAACGAGTCGGGCGTCCGATGGAATCGCTCGACGCGCTCGTCGCCGCGCGTGCGACAACCGTCCCGGCGCTCATCGTTCACGACCCGCGCGATCGCGAGGTGTCGTTCGAGTTCGCGGAGCAGATGCGCGACGCCTGGCGTGGTAGCCGTCTCGTTCCGGCGCCGTCGCTCGGACACAAGCGCATTCTTCGCGACGCGACGACGATCGACATAGCGGTCGATTTCATCAGATCGGCCGCGCTGCGCACCTAGCGCCGCCGAACGTCGGCGCGATACCGCCCCGGTGCGCGACCGCGCAGACGGGCGAACGCGCGCGAGAACGCGAACTCCGACGTGTAGCCCACGCGGTGCGCGATCGCGCTCACTGCATCGTTCGTCTCGCGCAAGTGACGAGCAGCGAGCTCAATGCGCCATCGAGTGAGGTAGGCGAGCGGCGGTTCACCCACCAACGTCGTGAAACGACGCGTCAGCGTCGCGCGGGAGAGACTCACCTCGCGCGCCAGCATATCAATCGTCCACGACGCCGCGGGACTGGTGTGCAAGAGGCTCAATGCGCGCGCGATCGTCGGATCGCGAAGCGCTCGGAGCCATGACGATCCGGGTGCATGGGCGCCACCGGCCCACGCGCGAATGACATGAACGAACAGCACGTCGATCAGCCGGTCGATGACGATCCCGGACCCGACCGATCGCGTCGCGAGCTCGCGGCGCAGGGCACCTAACGTGGAGTGCACGGCGTTGTCCTTGGGACTCTGCTGTCCCGAGAGGTACAGCACCGGGGGCAACAACGACAGCAACGGATGCGCGACCTCCTGATCGTACGCGTACGCGGCGCAGATCACATGGGTCGGGCGACCGACGCCATCGAGAATGATCTCCCCGGCAGGATTCTTCGCGTGCGCCTTGGCGACGGTGTCCCAAAGGCGCGTCGGACCAGCAGGATCACTCGCTATGACGTGTGGTGCTCCTGTCGGAAGCAGCATGACGTCACCGGCGATGAGCTCACGAGGCGGCTGGCCAGGTATGCGCACCCAGAAGCCGCCGTCCGTGACGCCGTGAAATGCGGCACCGGGTGCTTGAGGAACTTGCAGACCGAACGGCGCGTGCACTTGCAGACGCGCCATCAGCGTGCCGCGCACGCGCAGCATGTCGAGAATGTCATCGAGCGCGAAGCGCTCTTCCACGCTGTCCAAAATGTCCGACGCCGTCATGTCTCAGCGGCTGAGCGTTCCAGATAAAACAACGCGACGACCAGTCATTCGTCGGCGCCCCGGTGTGGCGTACTCTGCTCTCCACCTCGAATCTCAACTCCGAATGGAGAGTTCAATGCAAATCAAGAATTCAGTCGCTCTCGTAACGGGAGCGAATCGCGGAATTGGTCGCGCCTTGGTCGAAGTGCTCCTCGAGCGCGGTGCGAGCCGCGTCTACGCGACGGGGCGCGATGTGCCCAGCCTCGACGCGGTGGCCCAGCTCGACAGCCGAGTACGCACGCTCAAGCTCGACGTGAAAAGTGCGGCGGACGCACGAACAGCAGCCGAGCGAGCGAAGGACGTCACGTTGCTGATCCATAACGCTGCGATCCTGAGCCTCGGTGGAGTCGCAGATGTCCCGCTCGACGATGTACGGGAGAACATGGAGACCAACTTCTTCGGAACGTTAAACGTGATCAACGCGTTCGTTCCGGTCATCGAGCAGCAGCGGGGCTCGATAGTCAACATGCTCACGATGGTTGCACTGGCCAGCATGCCGGTGCTCTGGGCGTATAACGCTTCCAAGGCGGCCGGGTGGTCGCTCACGCAGACCTATCGCGCGAACCTCGCGAAGCGCGGGATCACCGTGCACGGCGTGTTTCCGGGCCTTGTCGATACGGACATGGCGCGCCCGTTCGAGATGCCGAAGACGCCAGCCATCGACGTGGCCCGTGCGACGCTCGACGGAGTCGAGGCGGGCGAGGAAGACATCTTCCCCGATCCGATGTCACGCCAGCTGTATTTCGCGTGGCGACAGGATCACAAGTCGGTAGAGCGTCACTTCGCGGCGATGTGAACAACAGGCAAGCGCGTGGCCGCGTGCGGTCACGCGCTCCGTCTAGGTGGCAGGGAGCCGCGCTGGCGATTCTGACCGCCGGCTGCACCGGTACAGCCACTCACTGCCTTGCCTCGCCGCACGACTCGGCCGGCTAGTACCTTCTCGGAGTGAAGATTGGTCGCCTCTGGTTGATCATCGCGGCGGCGTGCGTCGTGCCGGCCGCCCTCGACGGCTCGCTGACGTACGTCCAGGGCGTGCTCGCCGGGCGCCCTCCGTCCTGGCCGGAAGTATTCTGGCAGGCAAATGAGTGGCTCATCCTCGGCGCCCTAACGCCACTCGTGTACTGGCTCGCGCGCCGATACCCGCTGCGACCACCGATCCTCGGCCGGAACCTGCTCGCGCATGTCGGAGGCGCGCTGCTGCTCTGTATCGGCTGGGCGACCGCCGGCGCGTCGCTGCGATGGGCACTCGGCATCGGGCCCACGCAGATCACGAAAACCCAGCACCTCACTGGCTGGCTCCTCACCACGATCCCGTGGGGCACGTTCATGTACTTCACGACGCTGGGCTGCATGCACGCGTTCGCGTACTTCGTCGAGGCGAAGGAGCGTGAGGCGCAGTCCGCCCGCCTCGCGGCACAGGTGGCCGAGTCGCGACTCGGCGCGCTCAGGATGCAGCTGCACCCGCACTTTCTGTTCAACAGCCTCAATGCGATCACGGTGCTCGTTCGTGACCGGGACACCGTCGCCGCCGGGCGGATGCTGGACCTGCTGAGCGACGTCCTGCGGCAGGTGCTGCGCAGCGACCAGGCGCACGAGGTGTCGCTGTCGGACGAACTGCGGTTCCTCGAGCGATATCTCGCGATCGAGCAGGTGCGCTTCTCCGATCGACTCACGGTGCACTTCGATGTGGCCGACACCCTTCTGGATGCCGCGGTGCCGGAGTTCCTGCTGCAACCGCTCGTGGAGAACGCACTGCGTCACGGGATCGCGCAGCGGGCAGACGCTGGCGCGGTGGAGGTTTCCGCGCGGCGAGATGACGACACGCTCATCCTCTCGGTGACGGACAACGGCCCGGGACCTGACGCAGGCCGCCGCGACGGGAACGGGAACGGTCTTGGGCTCGCGAATATGCGGGAACGCCTAACGACGCTGTACGGCGCGCGCGCGCAGCTCGACCTCCGCGCTCGTCCGGGACCCGAACGTGGTACGGTCGCGACCGTGACTATTCCGTTTCGTCGATTGTCCATCGACCCTGGCGACGTAGCCCGCGCGGCCGCGGTTTCGTAATTCCGATTGCCGATTCCCGATTTCCACTCGTGATTCGCGTCCTGATAGTCGACGACGAACCGCTCGCCCGGCGAGGCATCCGCCAGCTGCTCGAGCCTAACGACGACGTCGAGATCGTCGGCGAATGTCGTAACGGGCGCGAGACGCTCGCCGCGCTCGACACGCTCGCCCCGGACCTCGTGTTTCTGGACGTCCAGATGCCGGCGCTCGATGGTTTCGAGGTCGTACGCGCGCGAGGCGCGGGGCGCATGCCGTACGTCATCTTCGTGACGGCGTACGACGAGTTCGCCGTTCGCGCGTTCGAGGCGCATGCACTGGATTACCTGGTAAAGCCGGTAAACGAAGCGCGGTTCGCCGCCGCACTGGACCGCGCGCGCGAACGGATGCGTTTTGCCGAGGCGCTCGAGCTGACGCGGCGGATCGGCGACCTGCTTGCGGCGCATGATCGACGCAGCGACGCTCGCGTCGAAGGCGAGGACATCTCGGCCCGGGTCTCGTCGCTCTTGCCGACGCGACGACTCATCGTGCCGACTGCCAATGGTGAGTTGGTGCTCGACGTGGACGAGATCGACTGGATTCAGGCCGAGGACTACTACGCGGCCGTCCACGCGCGGGGCCGACGGCATCTCATTCGCGAGTCGCTCGCGTCATTGGAGCAGCGTCTGGACCCCGACGGCTTCGTCCGCGTGCACCGGTCGGCAATCGTCAGGCTCGACCGCGTGCGCGAGATCCGGTCGGCCGGGCCGGGAGAATCGGTGCTGATTCTACGAGACGGCACTCGCGTCCCGGTGAGCCGTCGGCGTCGCGAGCAGGTGACGGAGTTGCTTCGCCGACTGACACGTTAGGTCGCCGGTTTCGCGACACTACAACACGCGCCGACGCTGAGTCGACGAGCACGGCCGCCGGAGGAGCTGTTTGAACCGATGACCGACGCCGTGAGCCGCCCGCTGGCTGCACGCGATAGGCCGTTCACCACCCGGCCAGCGCCGCTCGCTGACTCGGCGTTGCGAGGCACCGCGGCATCGTCCATCTGTCGGAATCCAACTCACCCGCTGAGGCCCGAGGATGAGCACCGTCGTCTCCCCGACCGGAACGCGCACGCCCGTTGGTCCGTACACCCTGCCCGACGTCGCGTCGAGCGTATCGAGCAAGACCGCGCCACTCGAGAGCTCTCGCATCGGTTCGATCGACATCATCCGCGGTGCGGTGATGGTTCTCATGGCGATCGACCACGTCCGCGTCTTCTCCGGCGTGCCCGCCGGCGGGCCGACGCCGGGCGTGTTCTTCACGCGGTGGGTGACCCACTTCTGCGCACCGGCCTTCATCTTCCTCGCCGGCACGTCGGCGTTCCTCTACGGCGAGAAGGTCAGGGATCGCGGCACGCTCGCGCGATTTCTTCTCACGCGCGGCGCGTGGCTCGTTCTGCTCGAGCTCACGGTACTCCGCTTCGCGTGGACGTTCAACTTCGACTACGCGCACTACGCGCTGGCCGGCGTCATCTGGGCGATCGGCTGGTGCATGATCCTCCTGGCGGCGCTCGTGTACCTGCCGGTTGCCGCGGTCGGCGCGATTGGTGTGGCGATCATCGCCCTGCACAACATCACTGATTTCTACGCGGTCCAACTCGTCCGCGCCGCGAGCGCAAGCAGTGTGTCGTGGCTGTGGCAGACGCTCTACTTCGGTGGCAACATCGCGTTGTCCGCGAGTGGCGAGGACGGGCCGCAGCTGGCGGTACTGTACTCGATCATCCCGTGGATCGGCGTCATGGCGGCCGGCTACGCGTTCGGCCGCGTGCTGCGACTCGATCACGCACGACGTCGGCGGATCTGCTTCGCGTTAGGTGGCGGCGCCATCGCCGCGTTCCTGGTCCTTCGGGGATTCAATCTCTACGGCGACCCGCGGCCATGGGGTGACGCGGCGCGGAGGGCAGCGGCACAGAAGCTCGCCGCGCAGCAGGCGGCCGTACAGCCTAACGCTCGCGCTGGTCAGTCGGCGGCCCCGTCCGCGCCGTCAGGCACGGCGGCGCTACGCCGGGTACCGCCGCGGACGCCTGCGCTGCTTCAGTTCCTGGGAACCAACAAGTATCCGGCATCACTGCTGTTCCTTCTCATGACGCTCGGCCCCACGATCCTGCTCATTCCCCTGCTCGAGCGCGCGCGCGGACCCATGGCGGGCGTTCTCACCGTCTTCGGCCGGGTTCCTTTCTTCTACTACGCGCTGCACATCCCGCTCATCCATTTGATCTTCGTGCTGCTCTCGGTCGCGCGCTTCGGGACGGTCATCCCGTGGATGACGACGAACCACCCGATGTTCGTGCCGCCGCCACCGCCGGGCTACACCTATAGTCTGACGACGCTCTACGCGATCACCCTGCTGGTCGTGACCACCCTCTATTTCCCCTGCCGCTGGTTCGCGAAGCTCAAGGCTCGTCGCACGGAGCGCTGGTTGAGCTACCTCTGAGATCGGGCCTGCCCCTTGCCCCGGGCGAACGTCTCAGGTGATTAGTTCATGGAGGTCGCGCAGCCACCGGTACGCAACGTGCCCAGACTGCTCGACCGGATGCTGCGGATATCACCAGTTCGTCCAGGGGTGGAGGCGCAATGGCTCACGGCCACGGCCACTCGCACGGGCACGAATACGAGCCCGACCACGAGCACGATGAGGAGCATGACGAGCTTCAGCACTGCATCGAGGAGTGCCTGAACTGCCACGCCGTCTGCACCATGACCGTGCAGTACTGTCTTACCGAAGGCGGTGACCACGCCGACGTGAACCTGATCGGCGTGCTGCTCGACTGTGCGGAGCTGTGTCAGGTGAGCGCGAACTTCATGCTGCGCGGCTCGCCGCATCATGTGGTGACGTGCGCCGGCTGCGCCGAGCTCTGCCGAGCATGTGAGGAGGCGTGCCGCTCCGTCTCGGGAGACGAGCGCATGGTGCATTGCGCGGAGATCTGCGCGGCGTGCGCAGACTCGTGTGAGCGGATGGCCAGCGGCGGCGCTGACGAAGAGGAGGAAGAGGAGGACGAAGAGTCCTGATCGATCAGGGCGCGCCGACCGGTGCAGACATTGCTATTCTGCACCGCGATGAATGACCAGGTAAAGACGGCCACCGAGCAAACCCGCGAGCTCACGGATGACGAGGTTCGTGAGCGTATCATCAGTCTCGCGTTCGCTGGCGACCGCGAGCGCTTCGACGCGTTCGTCACCGCGCTCCGCGAGGCGCTGCCGTCCGACGTCACCGTCGTGCTCCGCGGGAGCGCCGTGATCGGCGTCCGCTGGGAAGACGGAGCGCCATTCGACGCCGACGGTCCCGGCACGAGCGACTTGGACCTCACGCTCGTTGGCGGCGACATGCTCAAGCTCTGGAGCGACGACGCGTTCTACATCCCCAAGCTCCACACGGCACCGCTGAACGACGAGACGCCCGATCACTGCCCGTCGCTCGTGCCGCTGCGTGGCGCGTTATGCAGGATCGCGGGACGCGAAGTGAACATTCAGGCGACCTCCAGCTTTCTGCAGTACGCGCGCGACGTCCTGCTCGACCAGCCGTACTTCAAGTTGATCGAAGGCAAGAAGGACGACGATGCCGGCGACGACGACCCGGCGGACGATGCACGCTCGTGACCGCCTCTCGACTTCGCTTCCTGAGCTACAACATTCGATACGGTGGGACCGGGCGCGAAACGCCGCTCGCGTCGGTGATCAGCGCGTGCGCGCCCGACGTCGTCATGCTGCAGGAAGCGACCGACCCCGGCGTCGTGGCTCGCATTGCCGAGAAGGCTGGGTTCCCCCATTGGGGTTCGCGGCCTGGGTATTCGACGGGATTTCTCAGTCGATACCCAGTCGCTCATCACGCATGGCACAGCGCGCGCGGCGCGAAGCACGCCTTTCTCGAAGTCGTGCTCGACGACACCCATCCACGCATCTATGGGCTCCACTTGAGCGCGTGGTTTTCGAACTGGAGCGAACGCCGGCGGGCTCGCGAGATCCGCATGCTGCTCGACGGCATTCGCGAGTATCAGGACGGCTTTCACATCATCGCCGGCGACTTCAACGCGATGGCGCCCGGAGAGCGGCTGCACGTCGCGCAGATGCCGCGGTGGATTCGGGCGATGGTCTGGGTGAGCGGCCGCGACATCGCGCGGGACACGATTCAGGTCATGCTGAGCGCGAACTATGCGGACGTGTGGCGGAAGTTCCACCCCTCCGACGAGGGGTATACGTTCCCGACGTGGGGCGCCCACGTTAGGCTCGACTACATCTTCACGCCCGAGCGGTACGCGTCGCGCCTGACCGAGTGCGCCGTCGTGACGGATGCGCCCGACGCGGCAGCCGCGTCCGATCACTATCCCCTCTTTGCGCTCATCGAGGCCACGGCGTGAGCGGCGGTGCAGGCCGTCTCGAGGCCATCTGGTCGAAGCGCGCACACCGCGGCCCCATGGACGCTCGTCAGTCCGCCACGCTCATCGAAGGCAAGGGCGTCGAGGGCAGCGTAGGCCGCAGCAGCCGGCGTCAGGTCACGCTCATCGAGCGCGAAGTGTGGGACGCCCTCATGCGCGAGACCGGAAGCGATGCGCCGCCGTCGACGCGCCGCGCGAACCTCATGGTGAGCGGCATCTCCCTCGCCAATACGCGAAAGCGCGTGCTGCGCATTGGCAGCACGCGTCTCGAGATCGCCGGCGAGACGAAGCCGTGCGAGCGAATGGAGGAAGCCGTCCCCGGGCTGCAAGCGGCGATGTACGACAACTGGCGTGGCGGCGCCTTCGCGAAGGTGCTGACCGGCGGCGAGGTTCGCGTTGGCGATGCAGTCGAGTGGGAGAAGTGAGTGAACGGGGAACTGGGAACTCTGTCATCCCGAGCCGTCAGACGAGGGATCCTCAGGGTCCCGGTAGAGGGCTCTCGGTCGGGACGATGAGGATCCCTCGCGGCGCTACGCTGCGCTCGGGATGACAAAAGGGCTCGGGATAACACGCGCGTTTTGCCGTCGCCCGTCCCCCGTCCCCGGCAGTCGCGTGTCGCCAGAACTCGGCTGACCACGGTTGAGGCACGGCTCGCGACGCCGGAATAACGGACTGGCCCCAGGCGGCTGGCGCGACGCGACAACCGGGTGCACGATCCTACGGCTCGTCAATTCGTCCCCCGCCGCCCTGCCCGCCCACCCTGTCGGCCGAGTGGATCGATGCAATCCTTGCTCAAGGACGTCACCTACGCGTGGCGGACACTGCGCTCCAATCCCGCGTACTCGCTCACGGCCATCATCACGCTCGCGTTAGGTATCGGCGCCAGCACCGCCATCTTCAGCGTCGTCAACGCGGTGCTCCTCCGCCCCCTTCCCTACGGCGACGCCGGCCGCCTCACGCTCATTTGGGGCGACATGGTCAAGCGGGACGTCAAGAACTTCCCATTCGCCCCCGGCGACCTCCCGGACCTGCGCCAACAGGCCACGCAGTTCCAGGAGATCGCCGGCGTGTCGACGTTCCGGCAACCGTTGGTCGGCGATGGCGGCGAGCCAGAGCAGGTGAACGTCGCCGGCGTCACCGAAAACGTCTTCACCGTCCTGCGTGCCCGCGTCGTGCTTGGACGGAACTTCAACGAGTCGGACGCGACACCGCTCCCGACACCACCGCAGGCCGCGCCAGGCGCCCCGCCGCCAGCACCCGCTGTCGGGCCCGACGGGCAGCCGCCGGTCGTCGCGAGCTGGATCCTGAGCTACGCATTCTGGCAGCGGCGCTACGGTGGTGACCGGAACGTGATCGGGAAGACGGTCGATGTCGGAAATGGGCGAGCCCAGATTATTGGAGTGGTGGCGCCGGAGTTCGAGCTCCTGTTCCCACCGAGCGCCAACATCGTGCGCAATCCCGACATCTACTCGGCCCTTCGGATCAATTACGCGACCGCGTCCCGGACGAACGTGTTTCTGGACATGATCGGCCGACTGAAGCCGGCGGCGACGCTGCCGCAGGCACGGCAGCAGCTCGACAACATCGCCGCCGATCTACGGCGCCGCTTCCCGATCAAGGAAGCCGCCGGAATGCACATACGCGCCGAGTGGATGCAGGATGACCTTGTGGCAGACGTCCGTCCGGCGATCATCGCGCTCATGGGCGCGGTGAGCTTCGTGCTGCTCATTGCCTGCGCGAACGTCGCGAACCTCATGCTCGTCCGTGCCGCCTCGCGCGAACGCGAGCTCGCCGTCCGCTCCGCGTTAGGCGGAACGCGGTGGGGGCTCATCCGGCAGATGCTGACCGAGAGCATGCTCGTCGCCACGCTCGGCGCGCTCGTCGGATTCGGTCTCGCGCAGGCCGGGATCAAGCTGCTGCTCGTGCTGGCGCCGGAGAACCTGCCACGACTGGACTCGGTGTCGGCCGATCCGATCGTGCTCGCCTTCACCGTTCTCGCGGGGATCGTGTCCGCTGCTGCGTTCGGGATCGTGCCTGCTCTGCGCGCATCGCGTCCCGACCTGGCGGACATTCTTCGGTCGGCCGGTCGAACCGGCGGTCTCGCTCGCGGGCGCAGGATCCGCAACGCGGTCGTCACCGCGGAGGTGGCGCTGTCGTTCGTGCTGCTGATCGGCTGCGGCCTCATGCTGCGGAGCTTCGTCGCGCTGCAGCACGTGGATCCCGGTTACGATCCGAAAGGACTGCTCACGTTCTTCGCGGTGAGTGGACGACCCGGCGGGCCGGACGTGCAGGCGGGAATCATTCGTCAACTCGAGGAACGTCTGCGTTCGGTTCCGGGCGTGACCGGAGTGACGGCCGCGACCCCGCTGCCGCTCGATGGCGGAATCGTGAATGCGCGCTGGGGGACCGAACTGGCCGTGACGGACCCGAGCAAGTTCCAGCAGGCGAACGTGCACATCGTGCTGCCCGGCTACTTCAAGGTGATGCGGACCAGGTTCATCGAGGGCCGCGACTTCACGGAGGCCGACAACAACCCTAACGCGGTGTTGGCGATCGTCGACCGTAACTTCGCCGCGAAGGCCTTCCCGGGTCAGTCGGCGGTAGGCAAGCGGCTCTACGTGCGTGTTCGATCGAACGACCCTGAATGGTTCGAGATCATTGGCGTGGTGGACCGCGAGCGCCACGAGACGCTCGCCGCGGATAGCCGAGAGGCGATGTTCCTGACCGACGGCCTCTTCGGTCATGGCGCGGTATCGCGGTGGGTCGTGCGCACGAACGGCGAACCGAACGCGCTCGTGCCGGCCGTTCGCGCGGCGATCAGAGAGGTCGATCGCCAGATGCCGGTAGCGGAAGTGCAACCGATGACGGCGTTCGTCGATCGTGCGATGGCGGCAACGAGATTTGCGCTGGCACTGATCGCGACGTTCGCGGCGATCGCAGTGGTACTCGCGGCGGTGGGGCTCTACGGCGTGCTGTCCACGGTCGTCAGACAGAGAACCGCGGAGATCGGCGTGCGGATGGCGTTCGGCGCGAACACGTCGAGCATCTTCCAGCTCGTGATCGGCCACGGGCTCCGCCTGAGCGCGATCGGCATCGCGTTAGGCGCCGTCGGCGCGCTCGCGCTCACGCGAGGGATGAAGACGATGCTCGTCGGCGTCCGGCCAACCGACCCGCTGACGTTCGTCGCCATTGGCGTGCTATTCATGGCGATCGCCGCGGTTTCCTCGTGGATTCCGGCGCGACGGGCAGCGGGACTCGACCCTAACGTTGCGCTTCGAGAAGAGTAGCGGACGCGCACTGAGTACGGGTTACTCAGTATTGGTTACTGGAACTGGTTATCGGTTACTGGAACTGGTTATCGGGTAGTGGAAGTAGTTGTCGATTACTCGAGCCCTCGGGATGCCTCTCTTAAGCGAGATGAGCATCCCGAGGGTTCAGATAACCAATAACCCGTACCAGTAACCTGTAACCAGTCTGTTGCGCCGTTTTCAGTCTTCGGCTCCGACTGCCTGAACTTGTGCGGCGACTCCGCCCATGATGGCGACGCCCGTGATCCGCACGATCGGGGCGTCCCTTCCGGCGCCGGCCTCGTCGACCCGGTCCTCGAAACCGCCCATGATCGCGACGCCGTCCGTCTCGAGTCGGACACCCGGTGGCACGCGCACGTCGAGGCCACCCATGAAAATGAACGCGCGAATCTCCGTGATTCCCGGAGGAAGCTCCGCTTCGCGCAGGTCGAGCTGAACGCCACCCATGATCGCGACCACACGAAGGCGTCGCGGAATCCGCCAGAGCCCGCGGCGAACCATGCCCGACATGATCGCCACGAGCCGCTCGCGCAACTTCGGCGCAGGCGAATTCGGCTCGAGCGACGCCGGCAACGGTGCGCCGGTCGCGAGCGCCGGTAGCCCGTCGAGCAGCGATTCGACCTCCTGCGGCGTGCTCGCGGCGTAGACACGCGCCATGCGCGTATCGAGGTCGTCGAGTGAGATGTTGTCGCGCGCGAAATGCTCGCTCAGCGCCTCGACGACGCGCTCACGGACCTGCTCGATTGGCCGAGTCGGAAGTTGGCGTGGATCGCTCACGAATGAAGACTGAGCCTTCAGGGCGACGGAGGGTAGTGGAACCAACGTGGTCCCTGTGGCCGAGCCGTGTCCCACTCGGGGCGCACAGCTTGCGCAACTATTAGGATGCGTGCGATCCCGTCCCGCCGCCATCCGATCTCGAACGAGACACCCATGACGAGTCCTCCGCCGGCCAGCTCAATTCCGCTCTCACCCGACCGGCGACAACAGCTCGAGGAGGTGCGGCGCGGGCTGCTGCGCGTGCACAAGGCACTCCTGGACGACGCCCGCATTCGCTACGAGCGCGAGCAGGGGAGAATCGAGGGAAGCGGGGCGCTCCTGCAGCTGGTGCTCAACGATCCGTGGTTCGCATGGCTGCATCCGCTCTCAGGGCTGGTGGTGCAGATCGATGAGCTGCTCGCAGCCGACGAGGCGACGTTGGCGGACGGCGACGCACTGCTCAACCAGGCGCGCGGGCTGATCAAACCCGACGCGAACGGCGAAGGCTTTCAGCGCCGCTATCATCGCGCGATTCAGGATGTGCCGGATGTCCTGATCGCCCACGTGGCGCTCGGGAAGCATCTCCTTTGACCCAGGGCTTTTTTACCGATGACCGAGAACCAATGACCCACCACCTATAACCGAAAACTCGCCATGACATCTCGTGATGTCCTGGCCAGTCATGAGTTCTGGGTCATGGGTCATTGGTTCTCGGTCAATCGGTATTGCATCGTGATTATACAAAATGATATAATCGCCCATGCCCGACATGCGGCGACACTGGTTCTACATCCTCCTCTCACTCGCCGAGCGCGATCGGCACGGCTCCGGCATCGTCCGGGACGTCCTCGAGCTCACCGGCGGCGAGCTCCGACTCTGGCCCGTTACCCTCTACGGGTCACTCGATGAGCTCCGTGAGAACAGCTGGATCCGCGAGCTCGACACCGCCCCGGAACCCGACGAGGACCGCGGCCATCGGCGCTGGTTCCGCATAACGCCGCAGGGGCGACGAGCGCTCGTGGCCGAGATGGAGCGCCTGCAATCCCTCGTCGCCGTCGCGCAGCGACGGGTCGCCGGATTCGGAGGGCCGTCGTGACCGCCGCACCGCGGCGCGGACGCACGCTCGCCGAGCGCCTTTTTCACGCGGCGCTTCGCGTCCTGCCCGAGGACATGCGTGAGCGGGACGGCGCGGAGATCGAAGCGCTGTTCGCCGAGGAATCCGCAGCGGCCCGCGCGAGCGGAGTGCCGCACCACCTGGCGTTCGTCACGAGAGCGGTGTGGGACATCCTGCGCCGAGCGCCCTACGAACACTGGCGGCGGCGTGGCCGTCGTCGCAACGAGGATTCCACGATGCGCTCGTTCCTTGCTGACCTGCGATTTGCGTTCAGGTCCTTCGGCCGACAGCCCGGGGCCACCGCACTCATCGTCCTGACGCTCACCCTCGGCGTCGCAGCGAACACCGCCGTGTTCGCGATCGTCGATGGGCTGTTCCTGCGACCGTTTCCGTTCCCCAACCCGGATCGCCTGGTCTATCTGAACGAACGGGCACCCACCTGGAACCTGGAGTTCACGAACATCAATTACCCGGACTTCAACACGTGGCGGGAGCGTGCGAGCGCCTTCGAGAGCATGGCGCTCTGGG
>Ga0070681_10001838_pt1 | contig 19151 bp, 14 predicted proteins | sample KBSC83BmetaG_FD_65650 | JGI IMG/M metagenome (GOLD analysis project Ga0070681, IMG submission 65650) | Corn rhizosphere microbial communities from Kellogg Biological Station, Michigan, USA - KBS C8-3B metaG | ecosystem: Host-associated > Plants > Roots > Rhizosphere | place: USA: Michigan... | reverse complement strand
GTCCGGCTCCAGCGTCCATAGGCCGGCTTCGGCATCGAAAGCGGCATTGGCGACACCGTAACGCTCGACCAGCTCGGCGCCGGCCGCCGTGGCGGCGGCGGCGATGCGCGCATCCATGAAGATGCGGCGGATGGCGATCACCGGCCGCGAATCGAGATGCTCGGCGGGATCGCTCACATAACGGATGCCGCGCGGGCTGACCATGCCGCCGACCGCGGCCGGCCAGCCCTCGTCATTGTCGAGGATCTGCTTCAGCACGCCCATGCGCTCGAGATGGGTCTGGGCATGGCTGCAGACGGCGTCGCCGCACAGCTTGTCGCGGGGAAAGGCGCGCTTCTCCAGAACCAGCGGCCGGATGCCGCGCCGCGCCAGGTACCAGGCGCAGGTGGCACCGGCGGGGCCCGCGCCGACGATCGCCACATCGAAGATCGTGCTGCTCATGGCGGCCCCGCCGGCATCAATAGAGGAAGGGGATCATGCGGAAGCGCGCCGCGCGGCAATATTCTTCCCATAGCGGCCCGTATTTGGCGCGGCAGCGCCGGTCGTCGCGCGCCGCACGATGCACCAGCAACGAGATCAGCCAGAAGGGCAGCAGCAGCGCCACCGGCGAGGCGAGCGCCGCCGGGATGGTCCAGGCGAGATAGATGCAGATCTCGCCGGTGTAGTTGAGCTTGCGGCCGATGCCCCAGAAGCCCGAGACGAGGAGCCGGTCGCCGATGGTGCGCGCCGGCCGCCCCCAGATCGCGGCGGAGCGGTCGCGGCGGAAAGCGTGCTTCTGCTGATTGGCGCCGCGGAACAGCCAGAAGCCGAACAGGTAGAGGGCGGTGCAGGCGATCGCGAGCGGCAGCGAGGCGTCGCCGCCCGTCATGGCCAGCACCAGGCCCGGCAGGCCGTAGAAGAAGGGCACCAGCACATAATCGCCCCACACCAGCATCCAGCCGAAGCGCTCCTCGATGATGTCCCAGGTGAAGAGCATGCCGTGCTCGAACTGGAAGTAATTGAAGAGATAGAGGCCCACCATCAGCAGCCACAGACCCATGGCGAGCGTGACGCCGCCGCTCGTCTCGAGCTGGTAGGCGGCGCAGCCGATGCAGATCAGCATGAGCCCGATGAGGCTCGGCCGGTAGGAGAAGAGCTTGAGATCGATGCCGAAGAGACTCGGATCGCGGACGGCGCCGTACCAGAAGCTGGCAAGGCCCGGGGGTCTCACCTTGCGCCCGGTCCAGACCAGCAGAAACGAAAGAAGGAAGGCAAGAGCATTGGCGGCGATCAGCAGGTTCCAGAATTGCTCGATCAGCCGGCCGAGGCGCCATCCCGCGAGCTCCGCCAGCCCGGCGGCGGCCACCGTCAGCAAGAAAAGAAACAGGCCGTTGAGCCGGTAGCGCAGGACGCCGCCTTCCGGACGCGGCGCTCCCGCCTCGAGCCGGCCCGGCAGCAGCCGCGAGCCGATGAAGAGCAGCCCGACGAAGCAGAAGATCGCCATGGCGGCGAGCATCGTGCCGGCGAACGTGGGCGCGATCATCGCACCGGCTCCTGGCGCGGCAGGCGGCGGACGAGGCCGCGCACCGCGTCATAGGCGATCCAGCCATTGCCCGTCAGCCAGGGCAGGTTGGCGAGGTAGAGGATGAGGAAGGCGGCGGCCGTATGCTCCGGCATGAGGGCGTAGCCGGTCATATGCTTGGCCAGCAGATAGAGCGCCGTCGAGAAGCCGACATAGGCGCCGACGACGAGCTGCAGCACGTAGCGATAGGCCCAGCGCGTGACGATGGCCCAGATCAGCCACAGATGCAGCCATTGGGTGGCGAAGATGTGGAAGCTCTCGACACCGCGCTCGAGGCCGGTGATCGCATCGTAATAGCCGCGATCGCCGCGGCCGTAGAAAGACCACATCGCGTCGAACGCGCCGCCCATATGACCGAGCTCGGCGGAGGCGAGCAGCCAGGGGAGCTCGACCGTGAACGCCATGAAGATGAAGAACAGCGTGAGGCCGAGCACCCAGCGGTCGCGCGCGACGAGCGGCGTCGCCGGCTCATGCGCGACCCAGCCGAGCCCGGCGAGGCGCCGCACCGCATCGATGCCGAGCAGCAGATGAAAACCGAACCAGCTGCCGGCGACGCCGAACAGGCTCGCCGCCGCCGCCGCCCGGCGATCGAGATTGGGCAGGCCGTCGAGCAGGCCCGCCCACAGATCGATCATGACCGCGTAGCACTGGACCGAGGCGACGGCGATGGCGAGCGGCAGCGCCGCGCGCCAGCTGCGCGCCCAGGCGAGGAGCAGCGCCGCATAGAGCGCGGTGCCGATCACGAGATTGGTGGTGACGAGCCCCATCTCGAGCTGCCCGGGCCGGTCGTAGAAGCCGTGATCGGCGCCGGCGAAAGCGGCGAAGAGGCGCGCCGGAAAAGAGGCGGCGCCGCCCGGCAGCGGATGATCGACGAGCCAATAGGCGCCGAGCAGCAGATTGAGCAGCGCCGCCAGCGCCGTGCCCGCCATGAGCGCCACGGGAGGACGCGCGATGCCGCGCTTGCCGCTCATGTGAGGGCGCTCTCGAGCCGTCGCGCCGCGATAGCCGGCTGGCGCTTGCGGTAGCGGATGCGGCAGGGCAAGCGCGGCCCGACGACGAAGGTGGTATAGTCCGGCATCGGCTCCTCGCCCACCGGCTCGATCTCGAAGCGCGCGAGAATGCGCGCCCAGATCACCTTGACCTGCTGATGCGCGAAGGCGAGACCCATGCAGCGATGCTTGCCGCCGCCGAAGCCGATCAGCGCGTACGGCGTGCGCCGGTCCTCCTCGCGCTCGGGACCGAAACGGTCGGGATCGAACCGCTCGGGCGCGGCGAAGACGCCCGCCATGCGGTGGCTGACGGCCGGCGACACCATGGCGAGCGAACCCGGCGGCAGGATCGTGTCGAGGCAGGCGAAGGGCCGCAGCACGCTGCGCATCAGCATCACCAGCGGCGGCCGCAGCCTTTCCGCCTCCTTCATGCAGCGCTCGAGATGCAGCAGCCGCTTGAGCTCGGCGAGGCTCGGGCGGTCGCCAAGCGGCGCGATCTCGTCCTGCACCCGCGCGAGATGCTCGGGATGGCGCGCCAGCAACAGGCCCGTCCAGGCGGCGAGCACGGCGCTCGTATGCTGGCCGGCGAACAGCAGCGTCAGGATGAGACCGGTGATCGCCTCGGCATCGAGCGCGCCGCCATGGCTGTAGCGCGCCGCCATCAGGGTCGAAAGAAAGTCCTCCTCCTCGGCGCCCCCGGCGGCGCGTTCGGCGGCGAGGCCGGAGATCAGCTCGGCGACGCGGCGGCGGGCGCGGTCGCGGCGGTGCATCGCCGGCAGCGGCAGGTAGGGGTTGAAGAAGGCAACGAGATTGATGCCGCCTTCGAGATCGTGATAGAGGCCGGCGAATTCCTCCGACAGGCGCCGGCGGAAGGCCTCGCCGATGAGGCAGCGGCCGGCGATGAAGATCGTGAGCTGGTTCAGGACCGGCAGCAGATCGAGCTCGCCCGCCTCGCCCCAGCCATCGAGGAAGGCGTCGCTCTCCTCGGCCATCACCGCGGCGTAGCGCTGCATCCGCTCGTCGCGCAACGCCGGATGCACGAGGCGAAGTTGCTCGTCCATCAGCTCGGGCTCGACATCATAGGCGACGCCCGGTCCGAAGATCGGCACCGTGAAACGGTAGGCATCGCGCGCGCCCAGCACGTCGTCCGGCGCGCGGAAGAAACCCTCGTTGCCGCGCGGCCCGATCAGGGCGAAGACCTGCTTGCCGAACAGGGTGAAGGAGAAGATCTCGCCGAAGCGGCGATGGCCCTCCGACAAAAGCCGGACCGGGTCGCGGTTGAAGGACAGGGCATGGCCGATGAAAGGAAGCGGCGCACGCAGATGCGGGACGGCGCTCATTCCTGTTGCAGGCCCGCGGCAGCGAAGCCATGCGCCGGGCGGTCGATACGGCCGGTATCGACGAACCAGCGATACGCCTCCTCGACGGCGCTCTCGATGTCGGTCGCGCGATAGCCGAGCTCGTCCCGCGCCTTGGCGCAATCGACGCGGCGGCCCATGCGCAGCAGGCGGATGGCGGCCGGCGTCAGCAATTGCGGCGTTCCCGGCAGCAGCAGGCGCATGACCGGCTCGGCGAGGCGCGCCGCGACGGCCATCAGCGCCGGCGGCAGCCGCAGCGGCGGTTTCGGCTGGCCGGTGACGCGCGCGAACAAGGTCATGAGCTCGTCGAAATTCGCGAAGCGCGTGCTGAATATGTATTTCTGACCAGGCCTCCCGCGCGCCATCGACAGGATATGGCCTTCGACGATGTCGCGCGCGGCGACGAACTCGAATCCTCCGGGCACATAGGCGAGGATGCGGCGACGCGCGAAGCGCTGCAGCACGCGACCCATGCGCGACGGCATAAAATCGTAAGGCCCGAGGATGGCGCAGGAGACGGCGACCACGACCGGCAATCCCTCGGCACAGGCTTTCAGGCATTCATGCTCGACAGCCGCCTTGCTGAAGGCATAGGGCAGATGCGGCTCGAGCGGGTTGAAGGGCTCGCTCTCGTCGGTCGGCCGGTCCGCCCGATGGCCGGTGGCGCTGAACGAGCCGGAGACCACGACCCGCTCGACTCCCGCCTCGGCGGCGGCCAGCAGCAGATTGCGCGTGCCCAGCACGTTGTTGCGGAAAATCGCCTGCTCGGCGCCGTAATGGGTCGAGATCTGCGCCGCGCAATGATAGATGCGCCGCACGCCGCGCACCGCCTGCCGGCATGCCGCGAGATCGGTGAGATCGCCTTCGACGAGATCGGCATGCAATCCGGCGAGCGCGCCGCGGTCGGTCGCCGGCCGCACCAGCAGCCGCAGATCGGCCTGGTCGGCGGCGAGGCGGCGCACCAGATTGGCGCCGAGATGGCCGGCGGCGCCGGTGACGAGAATCATGTCGGGCGCTCGCCGCCGAGCGGCGCCGGCAGGAGTCGCGGACCGCCGAACAGGCCGAGGCCGTAACGCAGCAGCAGACGCGCCAGGCCGGCCGCGAGCCGCAGCCGCGCGACCAGCCCCGACGCCGTTCCGGGCCGGCTGAACAGCCCGTGATAGGCGGCCCCCAGCATGGCGCCGAACAGGCAGCGCGGGCGGCATTCCTTCATTGAGAGCAGCGCCACGGCACGGTTGCGCCCGCCTTCGCTCTGCCAATAGCGCATCATGCCGGCGCGGATATGGGCGAATTCCGGCGCCCGGCTCGCCATCACCTCATGCATGGCGCTGGCGAGCGCGATGCGGCTCAGCTGGGCCTGGTTGCGCAGCGCGACATGCCGGTCGAGCGCCGCATCCATATTCTGCGGCGCGGCCTCCAGGACAGAGCCGAGGCTGAGCGCATCGGCGATGCAAGCGCTCATGCCGCTCGCGGTCAGCGGATGGCAGGTGCCGGCGGCGTCGCCGATCAGCAGCACGCGGCCGCGGCGCGGCTTGGCGACGATCACGAGGAAGGTGTTGATATGGCGCGGCGGCTCGCTGCGTGCCGTCTCTTCGATGGCGGCGGCGAGGCTCGGCGGCAGGCCGGTCGGCGCCAGGCAGCCGACAGTCTCGCGCGCCGGCGGGCTGCCGGCATGATCGAACATGATGCGCGCGCTGCCCATGCCGTAGCGATAGGCGAGCGTCGCGTTGCTGCCGCCGATGAAGAGCTGGCCGAAGCGCTTCTCCGGCAATGTCGAATCGGGCACGGTGACGGCGCAGATCGAGGAGATCCGGTGGCGGCGGGCGGCAATGCGCGCGAGCTCGCGCACCCGCGATTGGGCGCCGTCGGCGCCGACCAGGAGCCGGCACTCGATCTCGCGCTCGCCTGCCTTGGTGGTCGCCCGCAGCCGCACGCCTTGCGCGTCCTGGTCGATGGCGACGACGCGCCCCTGCAGCAGCGCGACGCCCGGACGGCATGCCGCGCTGCCGAGCAAGGCGCCGCACAGCAGGGCATGGTCGAGCGCCAGGGCCGGCCGGCCGCCGGCATCGTCGTAGGTCAGCGTCACGTCGCCGCTGGTCGCGTCCCAGATGTGGAATCCGTCGATCGCGACCGCGCCTTTGGCCGAGACCTGGTCGAGAAGATCGAGCTCCGCGAGACCGGCGACGCCCAGGGGATGCAGCAGCTCGCCGCCGAGTCGACGGTCGGCATGCAGGCCCGGCTCGATCAGCAGCACCTCGAGGCCGAGACGGCTGAGCGCCGTCGCCGCCACCGAACCGGCGATGCCGCCACCGGCAATGACGATATCGACCCGCTCAGCCATGGCGCCGCTCCGCGAGCGCCAGCGCCAGCGTCGGGAAAGTGCTGGTGTAGAGCGGATATTCGAGCATCGCCGAGCCGAAGAACACGCCGTTCACCGGCTCGCGCGGCCAGCCGCCTTCCTCATCCTGACGCGCCGCGAGCCAGGCGAGGCCGCGCGCCAGCGCCGGATGCTCCGATCCATGCACGGCGAGCAGCGCGAGCAACGCCCAGCTCGTCGAGCTCACCAGGCTCGCATCGTTCTCGACATAGCGCCCCTCGCGGCAGCCGGAAAAATGCTCGCCCCAGCCGCCATCGCCGCGCTGCACGGAGAGAACCCAGGCGGCGGCGCGGGCGAGCGTCGCATCCTGTGGATCGAGGCCGGCGGCGGCGAGGCCGCGCATGGCAAAGCAGGTCGCGTAAAGGAAATTGATGCCCCAGAAGCCCGGCCACGCGCCGTCGGCGCGCTGGCTGCGGCGCAAAAAGGCGACGGCGCGCCGGCATGCCGATCGGACATCAACCTGCGCCGCCAGCGCCGGCAGCGCCGCCTCGATAGGGCTCAAGGCCTGCAGCGCCGACGCCGTGCATTCGATATAGGAGAGCTCGGTCATGCACTGGCCGAACATCTCCGACGGGTTGAAGCGCTCGAGAAAAGCCGGGCCGCGGCGCCGCTCATAGGTGCCGAAACCGCCGTCCGCGTTCTGGCGCGCGAGAATGAAGCGCACCGCCTCGGTGAGGCGCTGCTCGCCGATGCGCTCGGTGGCCGGTATGAGACCGGCGATGCGGTGACAGTCGAGCAGCGCCGACACGGCCTCGGCCGTGCAGTCGCTCACCGGCCAGCGATGCGCGCCGTCGCTGAAGCACCAGCCGCCCTCTTGTGCCTGACGATCCGCGTTGAGCGGCACCGGAGACGGTCCGAGCTGCGCGGCACGCAGCCAGCGATAGCCGGCGCGCAAGCGTGCGGCGAGCGCAGGCGACGCGCTGCGCGCGGCGGCCAGCGCCTGCAGGGCGAAGGCGGTATCCCAGCCTTGCGAGCGCGCGCCGGCATAGCGGACGCCCTCTTCATCCTCCCACCGCCAGGCCTCCAGCCCTTCGACCAGCCGATCGACCAGCGGATCGGCGGGATCGGCAGACCACAGCGCCAGCAGGCTGAGCACGCCATTGACCGGCGACAGGCATTGCGCGGCGCTCGCCTCCACCTCGCGGCGGATGAGGCCGAGGCAATGGGCGAGCGCGCGGGCGCGCAGACCGCGCAGGAGCGTGAAGCGTTGCCGCTGCGCGCCGCTCCAGGCCATCGCCGCGAAGAGCGCGCGCAAGAGCCGGCCGGGCGCGATATAGAGGTCGCTCTCGGCGATGCGTCTGCGGCAGCGCGTGAAATCGATGGCGGCGTAGCGCCCGTCATAAAGCTCGTCGCGCAAGGCCAGCCCGAGCGTGCCGAGATCGACGGAAAAGCGGCGCCCGAACAGCACGGCAATGCCGAGATAGATGTAGCGCGTATGGCAATAGAGCTGATCGGCACGCAGCGGACTCCAGCGCGGCAGCATGAAGAGCTCCGGCGGAATCGGCGTAATTCCCTCATAGGGATAGAGGCCGAGAAAGGCGAGCCACAGCTTGCCCCAGCTCGGGATCGCTTCGACCCCTTCGGGATGGGAGCGGATCCAGGCCAGCGCCGCAGCGGCCGGTGCCATGTCCGGTCCCTCGCCCAGCAGGCGCAGCGCCGTGTAGCAGAGGGTGGTGACGAAGAGCGTCGAGGGCGACAGCGGATGCAGACCCCAGCCGCCATCGGCGTTCTGCTGGCGCGCGAGATAGCGCAGCAGCCCGGCGCGCCACCGCGCGTCGCCCGGGCGGCCGATGACGGTGCGGGCGATCGCCATCTGGGCCGCGATCATCGGGCACCAGATCACCTCGCCTTCCCAGGCGCCGCTCGGCTGCTGGCGCCGCGCCAGGTCGGCGAGCGCCCGCTGCGCGGGGGTTTCCAGCCGGTCGGGCTTGTGCAGGTTCAGAATGTTCATCCTGCCTGGGTTCATCCGAGGCTGCCTCGACGCGTCTTAAACAAATTCTCTCAAATGCCCGATAAATGCGCGAGCATCGCCGAATACAGAGAATTGGGGTCCGGACCGCAGGAATTACTCTGTCTTAATTAAGCCGGCAATTTAGCAAAATCGTCAATCGACTATGTCGCCGCACAGTCAAAATATGCCCGGCAGCATGCGATAGGGGACACGCGCGCAATAGGCGTCCCAGGACGCACCGTATTTGCGCCGGCAACGGCGGTCGTCGCGCAGGGCGCGATGGACCAGCATCACGGCAAGGTAGGCGGGATAGAAATAGGGCAGCAGCGCGCCGCTGCCGCACGGCAAGGTCCAGGCCAAAGCGAGCAGAATCTCGCTTGCGTAGTTGAAATGACGGGCCAGCCCCCAGAAGCCGGACACCAGCAGCAGGCCTTCCTCGCTGCCCTTCAGGCTGTGGTAACGGACGCGAATCACGTCGGGCCTGCGGCCCCAGACGAGGCATTGCCCATCGCTCGCGCGCACGCGTTGGCGCTGCGCATCGGCGAGATGCGTGAGCACCAGCGCGCCGCCGCCGATGGCAAGCAAGGCCAAAGCGGGAAGCGTGCCGAGTGCCACCGGATGGGACGCGAGATAGAGCGCCGCGGAGGGATAGATTGCCGGCAGCCAGCCGAGCACGCCCCACAGCAGGTAGAAGCCGAAGCGGTCGTGCGCGATATCGAGCGTCGCGATATAGCCCGCTTCCCACCACATGAAGCGCGCGACATAGGCGATCTGCAGGGCCGCCGACACGGCGAGCGCGTTGGTGACGGCACCGGTCTGCCAATAGTCCCGCGCCACGAAGGACAGCACGATCAGGCTCCAGCCCATCATGCCGACACGCGATATGGCGAGAAGCTTGAGGTCGAGCCCGCCGATGCGCGGATGCAGCTCGATGCCCCAATAAAAGTCGAACACGGCATTGCCGCTCGGCCCCCGATCGGCGCCCGAGGCGGCGAGACGCCCCTTGGCATAGAGCAGGGCGGTGCCGAGAATGCCGGCAATGCTGCCGACCAGGAGCAGCGCGCCAAGCTCGTCGAAGATCAGCCCAGGCGGCATCAAGCCCGAAAACAGCAACGCCAGAAAGGCGATGTGGGTGATCGTCCAGGCAAGGGCGGCATTGTCGGTGTAGCGCATGCGCGCGCCGGCCGGCGTCGGCGGCCCGAGCACGGTGCGGCCGGGCAGCAGCGTGAGCAGCAGCGCTTGAAAGACCGCGAAGCCGAGCAGGATCGCGAAGGCGGCGAGGCTCGGGCGCGGCCAGTCGATGCCTTCGCTCAGCAGCGCCGCGAGTGATCCGTCATGCCGCGCCAGAGCGCTCCACATCATGAGCGCGAAGGGCGGCGCTGCCAGCATGATCAGCAGCGGGCCGGCGGTTCTTTCGAGACCCGCTGCACGGCTCGCCTCGACGTCCGTCATGCTGTCCCTTCAACTTCCGCCGCGACACCGAATTGCTCGCTGTAATTCCGAAACCGCCGCCATTCGCCCTCGCGCTGCAGGCCGAAAGCTTCCGGCTCATAGCTGTGCCGGCGGTGGCTCCGACGCTGACGGTCGGCCAGGAAACGGCGCATGGCAGACGCCGCCTCGGGCGAGAAATTCCAGCCGAGCCAGCCATAGATCTGCTCCATGGCCGGCAAGGGATCGCGCCGCAGCTCGGCAAAACGCAGATCGAAGAACCGGCCGGCGAGCTCCGGATGCTGGGCGCGGAAGCCGGTGGCATCGGCGATGCCTCCCGCCCATAGCTCGGCCTGCTCGCGGCCGATCTCCGCCGAATCCACGGCCGGCGTGAACATGCGGCGCAAGGCCTGCGTGAAGCTCGCCATCGAGGTGATGCTGACGAGCGGATCGCGATGCAGCTGCAGGATGCGGGCGTCGGGATAGCAGGCGAAGAGCGCCGGCAGCGCGAAGAGATGGCTCGGCGCCTTCAGCACCCAGCGGCACGCCGCGCCGTCCAGGCGCTGCAGCACCTGCAGGAAGCGGCGGTGATAGAGGTAGCTCGGCAGCAGGTCCTGGCTTTTCAGCCAGGCTTGGTAGGCCGGGATGCGGAACGCGAAATGGAACTGATAGCTGAGGAAGCAATGCGCCATGATGGTGATGCATTCCTGCGGCAGCATCGGCGCCAGCGGCTGGATGTGTCGGAAGCGCGGCCTCAGCAGCGCGATGATCCGGAACAGCCGCCGGGTCCGCGCGATGCGGCGATGCGGCGGCTCCCCGGGAGACGCGCACATCGCCTCCCAGGCGAGCGGCGCGCGGCTCGCCGGGTCGCAGGCGAACAGCGCATGCAGGAAGCTGCTGCCCGAGCGCGGCAGGCCGGTGATGAACAGCGGCGCCCGGATCGGCTCCGTCGCCGCCGCCGGGTCAGCGGCATGCGCCCGCTCGATGGCGAGCGCGTTGTCGGCGAGACGGCCGAACTCGGCAGCGGCCGCGATGCGTCCGAAGGCGGTGAAGCGGCTCTCGCTGCGGCAGGATTCGACGAGGCGGGCGAGCGGCTCGCGCAAGCCGGCGCCCCAATCCGGCGCCAGCCGGTTGTGGCGCAGCGCGGCCGCGAGCAGCCTGTCGGCATCCATGCTCGGGATTGTCAAGCGCATGGACTTCAGAACAGCTCCGCCGGATCGGCCGCCAGCACGCGGCGCACCGCGAGCAGGGCGGAGAGGAGGCACATGCCGACCGACAGGCAGAAGGCGAAGGCAAGAACGCCCGGTGAAAGATCCATCGGCAGAAGCGTGACCTCGCTGACCATGAAGTAGAAACCGGCGGCGACCAGGACGGCCGGCAGATAGCCGGCCAGCCCGAGCAGCACCGCCTGGATGAGGACGGTGCGGATCAGCGGCCGCCGGCCGTAGCCCATCGCTTTCAAGGTAGCATATTGCGGCAGCTGATCGGAGAGATCGGTATAGAGAATCTGGTATGCGATCAGGATGCCGACCACGAAACCGATGAAGATGCCGAGCCCGAAGATCGGCCCGACCGGATTGATCTTCATCTGATACTGCTTCTCGCGCTCGAGATAGTCGGCCTTGGCATACACCGCTACATCGGCGGGCAGCTCGGCGCGCAGCCCGGCGAGCACCGCGGCGGGGTCGGCGCCGGGACGGAGCTTGATGGCGCCGTAATCGCCGCGGGTCAGGCGCGGCACCGGCCCTCCCGGCGGCGGGAAAAAGCTGAGCATGTTGCGGTCGCTCATGATGAGCCGGCCATCGGCCGCGAAATCCGGCCCCAGCGAGAAGGTGCCGACGATGCGGATGTGGCGGCGCCCGACCTCGGTCTCGAGACCGGTCCGGCTCGGCCCGAGAAAAGCGCGCGACCGGCGATCCATCAGCGCCGTTCCCGGCTGCTTCAGTGCCGCGCGCGCGGCATTGATCTCGTCCGACAGGAAGACCGGCTTGTCCGGATCGAAGGCGATCACCTCGATCGGGCGCAGGGTGCCGGCCGATTCGTTGCGCCAGGAGCGCTCGTCGAGGATGTGCAGCGGATAGGCCGAGGCCACGCCCGGCACGGCGAGCGCCTGCTGCAGGCGCTGCAGCGGAAACTGGTCCGGCCAGCTGATACTGTATTTCGTGGCGCTGATCATGACGATGTCGGCATCGAGCAGCCGTGCCAGATTGAGGGCGCTGTCGATGAAGGCATGATAGAATCCGAGCTGCGCCAGCATCAGCAGGACGGCGAAGCCGATCCCCGCGGCGGAGCGGCCGAGACGCCTCTTGTCGGCCATGAGGTTGCGCCAGGCGAGCGGCACGGGCGCATGGGGGATGCCGTGGGCGAAGGCGGCGGCGCCGAAGCTCATTTCAGAACAGCTCAACCGGATCGGCGCGGCGCACCACGCGCAAGGCGAGCAGGCCCGAGCCGGTGGCCATGACCAGGGTGACGCCGAACACGAGCAGCACGCGGTCGAGCGTCATATAGATCGGCAGCCCCGTCGATTGGCGGGTCGATTGATAGGCCAGCAGGGCGACGCCGAGGGCCGGCAGGAAAGCGATGACCGACATCAGCACCGCTTGGCGTACGACGATGCCGCCGAGATAGCGATCGGTGAAGCCCATCGCCTTCAGCGTCGCATATTGCTTCAGATTGCGGGTGACCTGGGTCGACAGGATCTGGAACAGGATGACCAGGCCGACAATGAAGGCGACGATCACGCCGAAGCCGAAGATGAGGCCGGTCGAGGTCGCCTTCACCCAATAGCCGACCTCGTAATCGGCCAGGCTGGCACGGGTGAAGACGCGCGTGTCCGGCGGCAGCAGGCGGCGAAGCTCCGCCGCCACCTTCTCCGCATCGCTCCCCGGCTTCAGCGTGACGAGGCCGAGATTGACGTCGGTCAGGGGCTGGTTGGGAAACAGGCGCGAAAAATTGACGGCGCTGGTCACCCCGACGCCGACGCCGAGGAAGCCAAGGCCGAGCGTATAGGTGCCGCCGATGCGCACGGCGCGGCCGCCGATCTCGACCGTGCGGCCGACGTCCGGCGGCCCGAACTCCGGCTTGTTCGCGCTATCGACCAGCACCGTGTCGGGCTGGCGGAGCACCGCCGCCTGGCGGACGAGCTCAGGCGCATCGATAATCTTGTCCTGCGGATTGAACGCCATGATGAAGACGCGCCGGGCCTCGCGGTCTTCGAGATTACGCCAGGTCGCGGCCCCCTCATAGAAGGGCACGGCGCTTGCCACCTCGGGCAGCGCCAAGGCCTGATACAGCCGGACGCGCGGAAAATTTCCCGAGCGGGCCTGGAAGGAATAGGCGTCGGAGGTCAGCAGGATGTCGAAACGCATGTGGCTGTAGACCAGCATGCCGCCGCGCGGCACCGAGCTGTAGAATCCCAGCTGCAGGAAGATGAGGACGACGGCGATGAAGATGCCGCTCGTCGCCAGCAGGCTGCGCCACTTTTCGTGGGTCAGGATACGCCAGGCGACATATTCCCTCATGCGGCGGCCTCCTGCATGAGCAAGCGCTGCAATGCCTTGCCGGCGATGGCCTGGCCGGATGTGTGGGTCTCGTCGGCGAGAGCCAGGAATGGCTCGCGCTCGAGCGCCAGCAGCTCGAGCGCCGTCGCGGCACGCACTGTCGCCGTGCGCGGCCGATTCTGCAAGAGGCCTATCTCGCCGAAATATTCGCCGGGCCCGAGCCGCGCCAACACGATCTCCTCGCGTTCGGCATATTCGCTCACCACCTCGGCCTCGCCGCCGACGATGACATAGAAGCGGTCGGCCGCATCGCCCTGCTTCACCACCACCGATCCCGCCGGCAGCGCGACGCGCTGCAGCGACGAGGAGACCTTGGCGAGCGCGCTGCTGTCGAGCCCCGGCACCGCCGCCGCCAGCTGGTTCGCCATGACGCGCCGCCGCGCCATCTCGGCGAGCTCGCCCGAGATCATGTCGTGCTCGGCGACCATATGGGTGAAGAGCTCGCGGCCGATCGCCAGCACCCGCACCGGGCCGCGCGCCACCACGGTCGCCGTGCGCGGCACGCCGTGCAAGAGGCCGATCTCGCCGAAATAGCCGCCTGCCGCGATATCGGCGAGATGCGCGCCCTCGCGCAGGACCTCGACGGTCCCTTCGGTCAGCACGAAGAAATGCTCGGCCGGCTCGCCCTGGCGCAGGATCACCTCGCCCGCCGCGTAGGCGCGCCGCTCGACCGAGGAGACGAAGCGCTTCAGCTCCGCGGCCTCGAAATCGAGCCCGAGGAAGGCGTAGGAGGACTCCTCCTCGCCGCTTGGGCGATGCGCGGATGGCGCATGGCTGCGCTGGGCGACGACTCGCAGCGCCAGCTTGCCGGAGGGAACCGGGATCGGCTTCGGCCGCACGCGCATGACATGGCCCGGCGGATGGAGAGCGATCTCGAGCGTACGCAGCAGCCCGATGACGGTGGTCATGGTGACGGTCTCGACGAAGCCGGGGCTGAGGCAGACATGGCGACCGAGGCCGTAGGGCGCGTAGGCATTGGCGCGGGCGCCCTCGCTGCGCGGCGGCGCGAAGCGGTCGGGATCGAAACGGTACGGATCGGGGAAGTAGCGCGCGTCGAAATGCGGCACGCAGATGCCGAAGAAGATGTAGCTATCCTTGGGGATGTCGTAGCCCGCGAAGGTGAAATCCGCGACCGAATAGCGCGGCACGGTCGGCGCGATCGGCCAGCGGCGGAAGGTCTCCCTGACGCAATTGCGCAGCAGGCTCATGCGCCAGATGCGGTCGAGGCCGGGCGTGCCCTCGTCATAGGCGCCGTCGATCTCGGCCACCAGCCGCGCCATCAGCCACGAATCGCGCATGAGCTCATAGAGCAGGAAGGCGGCGATGCGGCCGGTATAGCCGATGCCGTTGGCATAGGGCAGATGCGCATTGGCGATGCGGTCGGCCGCGTCATAAGGCCTGCCGTCGGCATATGTCGCACGCAGCACGGTGTCGATGAGATCGGCGCGCCGTCCCTCGCCGGGCGGCTCGCGCTCATGCCCCGCCAGGAGGCCGCCGAGATAGTCGTGCACCGCCGCCTTCGCCCGCTTGTAGCCCGGCATCTTCAGGAGGAAGGCGGGCTGGCCGGCGACGCCCGAGCCGATGAAGGTATCGGCATAGCGGCGCAAGGTGGCGAATTGCGGATCGCTCAGCGGGCAGCCGCCGGCGGCCAAGGCGAGCTCGTCGAGGGTGAGGCGCTGGAAACGCTCGACGATCGGCACGATGTCGCCGACCTCCCAGGCGCCCGCCGCCTTCTCCACCATGCGGATGAGATCGGGCACGAAGGGCGCCATCGCCTCGCGCGACAGGGCCGGCTTCATCATGCTGCGGGCATGGGCGTGGCGCGGGCCGTCGAGATGGCAGATGTAATCCTCGGTGCCCGCCTCCATGGCGATGCGGTGGAAATATTCGCGGTTGCTGAACAGCTCGGTGCGGCGAGAGGCCAGCTGATTCGCCTCGATGCCCGACAGGACGATCCACTCGCCCTTCGGCGCGGTGGGGTAGCGCACGCGATAAGCCGGCCCATACTTGCGCGCGGACTCGACCCAGAACTGAACCGGGTCCGATACAAGCGCGATTCCGTTGCCGAGGAGGGGCCAGCCGGGAACCAGCGGCGGCAGATTGCCGCTCATCCTTTGCCTCTATGCTTCTACCATGAGCAATCTCTGCAATGCCTTGCCGGCGATGGCCTGGCCGGACTTGTGGGTCTCGTCGGCGAGGGCCAGGAATGGCTCGCGCTCGAGCGCCAGCAGCTCGAGCGCCGTCGCGGCACGCACCGTCGCCGTGCGCGCCCGGTTCTGCAAGAGGCCGATCTCGCCGAAATATTCACCGGGCCCGAGCCGCGCCAGCACGATGTCCTCGCGTTCGGCATATTCGCTCACCACCTCGGCCTCGCCGCCGACGATGACGTAGAAGCGGTCGGCGGCATCGCCCTGCTTGACGATGATCGCACCGGCCGGCAGCTCGACGCGCTGCAGCGACGAGGAGACCTTGGCAAGCGATGCGCGGTCGAGCCCGGGAATCGCGGCCGCGAGCTGGTTCGCCATGACGCGCCGCCGCGCCATCTCGGCGAGCTCGCCCGAGATCATGTCGTGCTCGGCAACCATGTGAGTGAAGAGCTCGCGGCCGATCGCCAGCACCTGCACCGGGCTGCGCGCCACCACCGTCGCCGTGCGCGGCACACCGTGCAGGAGGCCGATCTCGCCGAAATAGCCGCCCGCCGCGATATCGGCGAGATGCGCCGCCGGCTTGCCCGCCTCCTCGCGCAGCACCTCGACGGTCCCTTCGGTCAGCACGAAGAAATGCTCGGCCGGCTCGCCCTGGCGGATGATGGTCTCGCCCGGCCGATAGCTCCGCCGCTCGACCGAGGAGACGAACCGCTTCAGCTCCTCCGCCTCGAAATCGAGCCCGAGGAAGGCCCTCTCGCCCTCCTCCGCCTGGCGCGGCGCTTCGCTGGTCGCCGCATGCCGACGCTGGGCGAGCACGCGCAGGCACAGCTCGCCGACCGGAGCCGGCAATGGCGTCGGGCGCACCTTCAGCTTGTAGTCCGCCGGATCGAGCGCCACTTCGAGGGTGCGGAACAGGCCGACCATTGTCACCATGCTCACCGTCTCGACGAAGCCGGTGCTGAGGCAGGCATGCCGCCCGAGGCCCCAGGGCGAGTAGGCGCGCCCGCGCGACCCCTCGCTGCGCGGCGGCAGATAGCGGTCGGGATCGAATTTGTACGGATCGGCGAAATAGCGCTCGTCGAAATGCGGCACCGAGATCGCGAAGAATACGTAGCTGCCCTTGGGCACGGTGCAGCCGGCGAATTCGAAGTCCTCGACCGCGTAGCGCGGCACCGCCGGCGCAATCGGATGCCGGCGGAAGCATTCCTTGACGCAATTGCGCAAGGTCGTCATGTGCCAGACATCTTCGAGGCCCGGCGTGCCCTTGGCATAGGCGGCATCGATCTCGGACGTGATACACTGGACGAGATCGGGCCGCTTCATCAGCTCGTAGAGCATGAAGGCTGAGATGCGGCCGGTATAGCTGATGCCGTTGGCATAGGGCAGATGCGCATTGGCGTGCTGATCGGCGCGGCCGAAGGGCGTGCCGTCGGGATATTTGGCCTGCAGCACCGTATCGATCACATCGGCGCGCCGACCCTTGCCGGGCGGCTCCTGCTCGTGCTTGCGGATCATCTCGTCGAGAAAGGCGTGCACCGCCTCCTTGGCGCGCTTGTAGCCGGGCATCTTCAACAGGAATTTCGGCCGGCCCGCGGCGGCGGAGCCGATGAAGGTCGTCGCGAAGCGGGCGAAATGCGCATATTGCTGATCGCTCACCGGGCAGCCGCCGGCGGCGAGTGCCAGCGCATCGGCCGTGAGGCGCTGGAAATGGTCGAAAATGGGAACGACCATATCCTGCTTCCAGACCCGGACGCGGTCCTCGATCAGCCGGATCATGTCGGGGACGAAGGGTGCCATCGCCTCGCGCGACAGCGCCGCCTTCATCACCTTGCGGAAATAGGCGTGGCGCTCGCCGTCCATCGTGCAAAGGTAATCGTCGGTGCCGGTCTCGTCGTTGAAGCGGTGGAAATATTCCCGGTTGCTGAACAGCTCGGGGCGCTTCGAGGCGAGCTCATTGGCTTCGACGCCCGCCAGCACCACCCATTCACCATTGGGGGCGGTCGGATAGCGGATGCGGAAGGCCGGACCGTATTGGCGCGCCGATTCGATGAAGAACTGCACCGGCTGATCGATCAGCGCGATGCTGTTGCCGATGAGCGGCCATCCCTTGACGTAGGGCGGAAGGCGGACCGAGTTCTGCGCAGCGACCATCGGGAACTCTCCGTCGCCCGGGGCGGGCAGCCCGCCGCAAGGATCTGCGAATGACCATGCCGAATCCCCGCCATGGAGGCAATGGAAAGCCGGCCCGGCTTGCCGGACCGCGGGGGAGAAGCCATGCTCGCCCTCAAAGGCCGCGGGCAATCCGGCGGCTCGTTTCAGGGAGGAGACGTCATGCAGAGCTGGATCGCCAGATCGGCACCGCGCATCGTGCCCGTTCTCTTAATCGGTTGCCTGGCCTGGGCGAGCGCGGCAGCGGCGCAAGACAAGCGCTTCGCCGTCACCGTCGAGCTCGGCGATGTGTCGCTGACCAAGATGCCCTTCGTGCTCGCGGCCGAGGCCGGCATCTACGAGAAGAACGGGCTCGATGTCACGCAATTCATCACCCCCTCGGCGGCGGCGGCGGTGAAGGGGTCCGGCGTCAGCGTGCCACCGCAGAACATCAAGAGCGGCGTGATCGGCGACATCAATATCGGCGGCGGCAGCCCGACCATGGTGCGCATGACCTCGAGCGCCATTGCGCCTCAGCGCGTCATCCTCGCCACCACCGACGACGTCTCGCGCTTCCACATCATCACCCGTCCCGACATCTCCAAGCCGGAGGATCTCAAAGGCAAGCGCATCGGCTACGGCAGTCTCGGCGCGCTCGACCATTACTCGATGATGCTGTTCGCCGAGAAGATGGGCTGGGACCCCTTGCGCGACATCTCGGTTTTTTCCAGCGGCAACGGCCCGATGCCGACCCTGAAGGGCAAGGTCGACGCCTTCTTCGGCACCGATATCGCGCTCGAGGAATCGAAGAAGCTGGGTCTCAAGGATCTCCTCGACCTCTATCAGTTCCGCTTCGCCATGCCGGGTTCGGGCGTCAATGCCGAGACCGGCTGGCTCGCCAAAAATCGCGAAGCCGCCGCGCGCTTCATCAAGGCGACGGTCGAGGCGATCGCGATGCTCAAGACCGACAAGGAGGCCGCCTTCGCCGCCATGACAAAATGGTACGGCATCACCGATCGCGCCAAGCAGGAGGCGGTACTCACCCAGGCGCGCGATCTGCCGAGCAAGCCCTACCCGTCGGTCGAGGGGCTGAAGAAGATGCAGGCCGTCTATAATTGGCGCGAGATGACGCGGCACAAGCTCGAGGACTTCTACGATGCGAGCTTCGTCGCAGCACTCGACAAGTCCGGCTATATCGACGGGCTGTACAAGACGGCGGCGCACTGACGCCGCAGAATGCCATAGATGTCGCTGTAGAATTCGGCGAGCCGCTCGGGATCGTCCGAGAAGATCGCGATATGCCGGATTTTGGCCATGGCGCGGGGACTCCTCCCTGAGGCGCGCTTTCGCGGACGAGATCCTAGGCGGCGGCTTCCGTTGACGCCAAGCCCGCTGTAGGGTTGGCGCCGGAGGCGGAGGAGAGACCAAGATGGCGCGGCCGGAAAAGCAGGCGGAATCGGCGACAATACGCTCGCGCATCGTGCTCGAGGTGGCAGCGGAGCTGGTCGCCGCCAAGGGGCAGGAGATGCGCCAGGCCAAGGTGCTGCTGCGCGAGCGCGGCAGCGGCGCCGATTGGCCGCTGCGGCTGCACGGCTCGAGCACCATCGAAGGCATCCATGAGGTGGCGAGCGG
>Ga0070681_10001837_pt1 | contig 19151 bp, 20 predicted proteins | sample KBSC83BmetaG_FD_65650 | JGI IMG/M metagenome (GOLD analysis project Ga0070681, IMG submission 65650) | Corn rhizosphere microbial communities from Kellogg Biological Station, Michigan, USA - KBS C8-3B metaG | ecosystem: Host-associated > Plants > Roots > Rhizosphere | place: USA: Michigan... | reverse complement strand
GCCGCGTTCATCGGCACTGCCCTGCGCTCGCTTCGTTCCCGGTGATCCCGATCGGTTACAGTCACACGAGTGTCATACACGACACTTAGTTTCCTGCGGGCGTAACCGATCGGAGGAGGCGCGCCCGCACTCAATGGGGTCAACCACCGATTCTACTTCACCGGACGTTCGGACGGCTTTGCCTACAATCCCGCGAAACCGGCGCTCTATCCCAACCTCTCCAACAACCCCAACAACGGACGTCTCGATCCCGAAGGCATCAAGATCTCGAACAACGGCCTGTCGGTGTTCATCTCCGATGAGTACGGCCCGTACGTCTACCAGTTCGACCGCCTCACCGGCGCGCGCATCCGCTCCTTCCGTTTGCCGGATAGCTTCGCGGTAATCCCGAGCACGACGACCGGCACCGAGACCGGTAACTTCGGCAGCGATACCCACAACGTCAACAACTCGCGCCTGCTGGGGCGCGTTGCCAACAAGGGCGCGGAAGGGTTGGCGATTACTCCGGACGGCAGGACGCTCCTCGTCGCGCTGCAGAGCGCTCTGATCCAGGACGGCGGTACGGGGCCCAACGGCGCGTTCACCCGCATCGTTGCGATCGATATCGCCAGCGGCAATGTGAAGGCGCAGTACGCCTATCCGCTATTCGCCGCCAAGCCGGGCAAGTACTCGACTGTCAGCGAGATCCTCGCGGTCAACAATCACCAGTTCCTGGTGGACGAGCGCGACGGCAAGGGATTCGAGGGCGGCGGTATCCAGCGATAACGACTTCCTGGCGAGCTTCGCGCTCGACGACCATCTGCAGTCGCACGTTTACGATAATCCCAACAAGATCTTCGTCTTCGCCTTCGACCAGAGCGATCTGGACGGCCTGGGTACGGCCAACACGGCGCAAGGCCAGGGCTGGAAGTTCGTGGCGCAACCGCTCGTTTCCGAGCAGGTGCCTGACGACTTCCCGCCGGAGCGGTTCCCGTCGTTCTTGTTCGGGTTGCCGGGCTTCCACTCCCGCAACGGCGACTGATCGGCCGCCTCCGAGCGATCGACCTGGGGCGCGCGGCAACGGGCGCCCGCTTATTTTCAGGGCTGGCTGAAGATGTCCTTTTCCTTCGGCTTGTCCATGCCTTTCTCCCAGTACTTCTCCCAGATCTGGGCCCAGGGCCGGCCGTACATATCCGGCACTTCGTACTCGATCGTCTGCCCAGGGTTCACGGAGGTCGCTTTGCCCTTCACCGGCAGAATGGTCGGGATGCACTCGATGTACTCGATCGGATCGCCCTCGTCGAAGTCGCTCAGGCGCTTGTAGTTGCGGACGATGCGGATCGGCTCCACCAGCGCTTCCGGGTCGTAGAAGATCGACTCGTGGTTGAGCGCGGTGACGCGATGATTCTTGTCGCGGACCGGCGTGTAGATCTCAATTGTCTGCATCTTGTTTGAGAACTCGAATGCACCGTGCGCCGCCCAGCCCTGGATGTTGGATGTCCACGTGATCAACACATCGTGATCCCAGAACCCGATGGTCTCTCCGTACCAGCGTGGCACCTCCGGTCCCAGACGCGGCACCGCGCCATCTTCACGGAATTTGCGGCCGACGTGGATGTTGGTCACGAAGTTGTCTGCGACACCGGCGGTAATCTGCACCAGCTTGGGCGTTACGATCACGGTCTGCGGGAACTGGATGGCGAACGCGTACCAGCGGCGCATGAAGCCTTCCGGCCAGCAGTACTGTGACGGCCACTGCGGCGCGTTGGTATTTCCCTGGTGGTAGAGGTCCTGGACCAAGCGCTGCTGGTACTCGGGAGTCAGCAAGGACATCACGGTCGTGGTCTGCACCGCGAGCATCACCGAGTACCAGTTGCCGAAGTCGTTGCCGGGCGCATAGCGACCCCCGATCTCCCCGGGGACGGTCGCGAAGGTGTGCTTTGTGGGACCGCCGCGCTTTTGCGTCTCGGCGAGCAACGCTTCGTAGTGCTCCTTCGCCGTCTTGAAGTGGTAGGGGCTAACGATGGAGGTGCGGGGGTAGTCCAGGTCGCACCGGCCCCAGGCCGCCGTGCGCGGCGGATCCTTGCCGATCGTGGCATTGAAGATCGCGCCACGCTGCATCTCCAGTCCTTCGGGGCTGTTGCAACGGAAGTAGCGCGGGTCTTTCCACAGATCCTTGTCTTTGTAGAAGTCCTTGGAGGTGAAGATGTCGATGGGGAGCGGCTGCACGCCCGGCGGTGCGGCGCCATCCCATGCAGAGCCGACCTTGACGGTGGGTATGTTCGGGTCGGGGGCCCCGCCGCGCGGGGCAAGCATCATCGGGCCCACGAAGGGGTAATGCTGCAGATCGTCCAGGAGGTTCTTCCAGTCCTGCGGTGTCGCGCTGCCGAAGTTCAGTGGCATGCGCGGTGACGGCAGAGAGACCCCAAGCGGGGCGCCACGTCCGACGCTGTGGAACCCGGGGTCGGCGACTTGCTGCGCACCGGCGGCAAGCGTCTGCGACAGCAAGAGGAGCGCCGCAAGGCAGCGCAGGTTTTTTCGGACCGGCATGAGCATTCCTCAAGCACTGGCTGGAGATCCAGTGATCGTACACGCTCCGGCGCCGCGGGCGGGAATCTCCTTCCGCTACGGCCATTTCCGCGCCTGTCGGTCGCCTCAGAAGAAGTCTTCGAGCACGAGTTGACGAGAAAACGCATGGCCCTCCGCGTCAGTCCCCTTGAGGGCAACACGAGTTCCGCGTGAGCGCTCCCGCCAGAGATGCGATGGCTGCGACGCCGCGCGCTTGCCGTCGACAGTGAGAATGCGATCGCCCACTTTCCAGCCCTCTGCCGCTCGCTGCGATCCGGGAGCGACCGCGCGCACCTGCAGAGCGTCTGCGGTGCGCTCGAGCGCCAAGCCGGATCGATCTTTGGCGAAGGGTGCGGAATTCCAGTCGGGCGTGGGGAGCAGATACAGCCGCTCGTGCGGATAGTCGGCGATGAGGTGAAATCGGCTCCAGATCTCGATCCCGATGTTGGCGAGGTCTCGATCCGATTCAAACGCGGTCTGTCCGGTGGGCTCGAGCTCGGTCGGCACGTCTTTGAATTCGAGCCCGCCGAGTGCGAGCGAGGCAACCGCAATCTGGGGTTGGACATTCACTCCGCCCACCCCGCCTGAGGCCGTGACGGTGGAGCGACGGCCGTGTTCCATCCCGTGCGCTTTCCAATAGGCCGGCGCGAGCGACAACGGATTCGCCGAGTTGCCGAGATCGAAGCTCGCCAGGATCGCGGGTTCGTGCTCGACCGAGATCTCGACACTCCGCAGGCCTGCATTGTTCATTTTGAGCGGGACGGCGGTGGCGCCCGCCGGAGCGGAAAAGGCGTCGGGTCGTTCGAATGCGATGCGCCGATGCGGGAAATCGATATCGACCGCCAGCTCATTCAGCAGCTCCTGGCCTACGATCGCGGGCACGTCGTGACCGATGCCCTGCGCTATCTTGTCCAAGGGCATGGCCGCAACCGTCAGATCCTCGAGTGTCAGGCTTCCGATGCGCAGGCTGACACCCGCAGCCAGCGCCACCGTATCGGTGCCGCCGGTGCCGGTAGCCGCGAGAGTCCCTCGAGTTTGAATGTGCAGCCGGGCCGCCAAGCGGCTGTCGATCACCGTCGACCCGGCGCCGGAATCGAACAGCACACGCGTGCGCACGCCATTCACCTCAGCCGGAAAGTAGATCAAGTGCCCCTCCACCAGGTCGAAGGGCACCCAATCGCTCCGCCGAGCGCCGCCTGCGAGGCGGGCCTTGCCCGGGCCGCTCGGCCGTTGCGACCAGTGGTCCGGCAGCGGCGGGTTCAGCTCGACATGCGCGACGCTGAGTGTCGAGCTGTCGGCGGCAATGGGCGCCTCGATCTCTACTCTGAAGGGCACGCGGACGCCTTCGATCGTTCGCCAGTCGCTCTGACGCACGAGACTGATCTTCGTGTCCTGTGTCTTGCGATAGCCGTGCTGTGCGCCGCTGGCCGCATCGAGGAACAGATCGAATCCGTCCCGGCCACCGAAGTCGATGTGGACGACCCGCCAACGCTGGCCGTCGAGCGCCTCGTCGGGTCGCAGTGTGAGCCGCACATCGCTCCGCGATTCCAATGCCGGTAGAAAATCCAGCAGCGTTTCGTGCGAGGTGTCCTCAGCGACGTCCTGCGCAAGCGACTCGACCTGTCCGGATGGCGTGGTGACCCAACCGGCATCGCTCGTGACTGCCTGCGTCTGCTTCAGAACGCCCAGGTCGGCTCGCTGGTACGACTCGCCCCGTGCGGTGCCAAACGTGTCCACCGTGCCCGAGAGACCGGCGACTCGAAGCACCCCCTGAATGCGGAGCGTCTCCAAGGACTGGTAGGTGGCTCCGCCACGCCATTCCAGGTTCCTGGCGAGCAGGTCGCCGAGATCGTCGGCGACGCTGCATCGGGTGACCGCCAGGGTCGCCAGGGCCGCTACCGCCCAACGCCAGTATCGAACAGGCGCTCTTACCGCGATCTGCATAAGGGGTCCTCTGGAAAGGCCGTGCTCGATGGCGCATCATTAGCGGGCATTTAAACTTTATCGTAAAACGATAAACAAGTAAAGTATGACAGCCAATACTGATGACCTACACGTTCGGATTCGCCGAGTAGCCGCCGTAGTGCGCTGGCTGGCTCTGGCCGGCATGGTCGCGATCGCGGTCGTTTCGGCGTACGTCGCGGTGACGCACAGTCTCGAGTTCCAATCCCGCACGGCGTGGCGTGGAGTGTCGGTTCTGACTCAGGGCTCGCAGGATCTGCCGGCGAGCGTCGCCCGCTCCCCCTGGGCGCCTTATCTCGATCTGCTGAGCAACTGCGTACTGCTGTGGGGACTTTGGCAGCTGGTGAGACTGATGCGTGCCTGCGAGCGAGGCGAGCTGTTCTCCAGCCAGGTTGTGGGCTACCTGCAGAGGTTCTCGGCCGCGATCATCATATCGGAGCTGCTGCAGATCTCACTGCCGATGCAGATCGCGCTGTTGAGCCGGCTGCTGGGCCAGGAGCACCCCGGAGTCGTCGTGACGATCAGCAGCTCCGCGCTCTGGACGCTCCTGATCGCCAGCGTGTTTCTGGTACTGGCGTGGATGCTGCGGGCCGCAGCAGAGATCGCCGAAGACAACGCCAGCATCGTCTGAGGGGGCGCGATGGCCATTACCGTGCACCTGGATCTGATGTTGGTATTGCGCAAGAAGACTTCCCGGGAGCTTGCGCGCTTCGTCGGAATCACCGAGCAGAACTTGTCATTGCTCAAATCGGGCAAGGTTCGCGGCGTGCGCTTCGGGACCCTGGCGCGCATCTGCGAGTTCCTGGAGTGCCAGCCCGGGGACGTCCTGCGCTACGAGGCCGATGCCGGGGGCGATACGGACTCCTAGAGCGAGTGGCAGCGAACGCTTGCACGAGCGTAGGCTGCCGAACGGGCTTAGAAGCTCGACGACCGACCATAGGGGGTAAACGCTCATGCGAACCTTCACCCGATACGGCGCAGTGCTCCTGTTAGGTACCGCCATCGGCGGCGTGGCGGTCGCGCAGTCGGCACTCGATGCCCTCAGCAGCAAGGATGCAACTGGCGGACTGCGAGCCGCGCTGTCGCAGGGAATCGAGACCGCCGTAGCGCAACTGGGCGCGAAAAACGGCTTTCTGAACGATCCCAAGGTCGCGATCCCCCTGCCGCCGGGGCTCGCCAAGGCGGAGCGGGCGCTGCGTCTCGTCGGAATGGGCGGCGAAGCCGATCAACTGAAGGTGACCATGAATCATGCGGCCGAGCAGGCGGTGGCGGCCGCCAAGCCGATATTCAAGGATGCGCTGCAACGCATGACTCTCGCGGATGCGAAGGGGATCCTGACGGGAGGCGAGGACGCGGGGACGCAATATTTTCGCCGCGCCACCGGCGCGCAGCTCGGTGCGAAATTCGGACCGATCGTTGCGCGGGAGACGGCAAAGCTGCACCTCGCATCGGTCTACGATCGATATGCGGGCAAGGCCGCCGGGCTCGGCCTGATCGGCGCGCAGGAAGCGAATCTCAACGACTACGTGACCGGGAAGGCGCTCGACGGGTTGTTCAGTCGCATTGCCGATGAGGAGCGCGCGATCCGCAAGGATCCCGTGGGCCAGGCGAATTCGCTCATCAAGAGAGTCTTCGGCGCGGTGGGCCGCTGACGCAGCTCAGGGTTGCTTGGCCTCGGCGAACACGGTCCGCCGCTTGAACTTCCAGACGCCTCCCTCGCGCACCAGCGTGTCCTCGTAGTGTCCGGCTGCGAAAGGTGCCGGCTCGCCGTGAACGCCGAGCACGATGTAAGTCCAACGCGACCACGCGGTAGCGTTGTTCTCGTCGAGGATCTGAACGCTGAGGCTGGACATGACGTGGTAAGAGCCCGGGTACTGGCTCGGTGGGTATGTCTTGGTGACGAATTCACGAATGGCCTCAGGGCCGGTATAGGCGCGCGCGCCGGGAGCGCCGCCGCTCCAGACGCCGTCACTGGCAAACAATTGCGCGTACGCGGCGAAGTCCCGCTTGTCGAAGTCGCGGCCGTAGGCGATCAGCAGCTCGCGGATCTCCTCCTTGTCCTCGAGGATGCGAAGCCGCTGCTCGACGGAGACCTTCTTCGGGGAATGGGTCTTTTCCTGCGCCTCCGTGCACACGGTTGCCGTTAGTAGCACTACCAGGACGGTGACAGCGTATCGATTCATCCTCGTGGAGTACCAGAAAAGTCTGTCGAGTGCCAGAGCGGGCCGGGCCATGGCGGGCCGACAGTCCGAGACGCGGACTGTGGGTTTCCAACTTCGAGGTTTCTGTGAACATCGGCCCGATGCCGGCGTAGTATCCCTTGGACCACTAAGGTCTCGCGTGCCGCAGATGTGAGGGGGGCTGCAGAATGAGCCGGGTTACCCGCAGACAATTCGTGGGCGTAGGCACTGCCGTATTGGCGGCAGCAGCGACGCAACCCGCGAGCTCGATTTCGAGGATTGCAGTCACGCTCTACCGGGCAATCTATGACGAGCGTTTTGAAGCCGGCCGGCGGTTTGCGAGTGACGCGCTCAACCGCGGGTGGGTAACGCGTGCAATCCGCGGAGACGTGACCCAAGTCTGGTTTCACGAGCTGTCGGTGCGCTGGAAGCGTGGGCCCGCGGCAATCGCCGGATTGACGACCCCGCAGTCTCTTTTTGTCCTCGAGCGATTGGCCTGGGATGTGGGCATGCGCGTGACCGTTCGCGAAACGAACGCAACGCCTCTGGTCCGTTGGCTCATCGCTTCGCCCAATGCAGGGGATCGTCCACTATGAAAGCACCGCAGGGCGTCAGCGAGGCGGACTTCGCCAAGGCCCTCCAACAGTTCGCAGGTGTCGTCGGCTCGCAATGGGTCGTTACGAGCGATGAGGATGTCGCGACTTACAAGGACGCCTACTCGCCTTTCCTGGGTGAGCCGGAAGAGAGGCTCGTGTCGGCCGCCGTCGCGCCCGATAGCGTTGAGCAGATTCAAAAGCTCCTCGCGATCGCAAACCGCTTCTCCATTCCGCTCTACACCGTGTCCACGGGGCGCAACCTTGCCTACGGCGGCTCTGCGCCAGCCTACTCGGGCAGTGTGGTTCTCGATCTGAAGCGGATGAACCGCATCCTCGAGGTGAGCGAGGAGTACGCCTACGTCCTCGTCGAACCGGGAGTGAGCTACTTCGACCTGTATCGCCACTTGCGGGAAAAGGGCCTGAGGCTGTGGATCGACGTCCCCGACCCGGGGTGGGGCAGTCCGGTCGGCAACTCGCTCGATCACGGCGCAGGGCGTATCCCGTTGCCGTATCGCGATCACTTCGATGCCCATTGCGGCATGGAGGTCGTGCTCGCGAACGGCCAGGTCGTTCGCACCGGCATGGGCGCGATCCCCAATTCGCGGATCTGGCTGCAGACCAAGTACGGTCCGGGGCCGATGCTCGATGGCATCTTCTCCCAGTCCAACTATGGCGTCGTCACCAAGATGGGCTTCTGGCTGATGCCGGAGCCCGAGGCTTCGATGAGCGGCACGGTGCGCGTGCCCCACCACGACGATGTCATTCCGTTCGTGAAGGTTCTCTCGAGCCTCATGTACTCGAACGTCGTCGACTGCAACTTCACGCTCCTGAGCCCGGTATTCGCGTCGCCTCCCAGTCCGGAGAAGGAGCAGCTGCTGACCAAGGGCGACGGTGGCACTGCACAGGAGTGGGATCGCTATGCCGCTTCCAAGGGACTCCAACATTTCTGGGAGACCGAGCTGCGCTTCTACGGGCCGCCGAAAATCATGGCCGCGAAGTGGGAGTACGTGAAGGAGCGCTTCTCGAGCATCGCCGGCGTGAGCTTCGTGGATGGCGAGACCCTGCATTTCCCGCTCACGGACGAGCAGATCGCCGAGCGGCCGGATGTCACCTTCTTTGGAATCCCGAGCCTCAGCGTGTTCTCCGGGATGGCGGCAGGCAGCGGGTTGACCGGCACGCAGGGCACTCAGACGACGGGGCACCTGGATGCCTCGCCGCTGGTGCCGATTTCCGGCCAGGAGTTGTTGAAGGCCACGCGGGTGTTCAACAAGGTCTTTCAGGACGCCGGTCTGCCGCGCGGGCTCGGGTTTGCCATGAACTACCACTGGCGAACCTTCATCATGTTCCAGGGCCTGCAGATCACCAACGACAAGGCCCACAACGCCAAGGTTCGCGCCGCCTACGAGAGATGCGCGCAGGCGGCGGTCGACAACGGCTGGGGGTTCTACCGGGCGCACAACGCGTTTCACGACAAGGTGATGAGCCTGCTTTCCTACAACGATCATGCGCTTCCGAAGCTGCACGAGACTTTGAAGGATGCCCTGGATCCCAACGGCATCCTCTCGGCGGGCCGCTATGGGATCTGGCCGAAACATCTGCGTCGGAGCCAGTCATGAGCCGCCGCACGGGTTTCCTGCTGAGCCTCGTCGTCGGCCTCGTCGTCGGTTTGGGCTCGGCCGGCGGTGCGTGGGCAGATCCTGCATCGTCGCCTCAGTCTGCCTGGAGAGGCTCTCCTCTGAAGGCGGATGCGAGCCTCACCGATCCGCTCGTGCGGCGTGGCAAAGAGGTTTTCGACGCTCGCTGCCGCGCCTGTCACGGCGCCCAGGCGCAGGGTAAGCCCAATCTCGCGGCGCAGGTGCCGGGTACGTTTGCCCTGGAGTTGAGATACAAGGGAAAGAAGCCCGCACTGCTCGAGGAGCGGACCGATCTCACGGCGGAAGCCGTCGCAGCATTCGTGCGCCACGGCGGCGGCGGATTCATGCCGCCTTTCCGGCCGACCGAGGTCAGCAACGAGGACCTCAAGGCGCTCGGTGCCTACCTGGCGCGCAAGCGCTAGCACACCCGGATCGTCGATGCCCATGGAACCCCGGGCGGGCAGATATCGCCACTACAAGGGCAAGGACTACGAAGTGCTCGGCACGGCGACCCACTCGGAAACCGGCGAAACACTGGTGGTCTATCGAGCGCTTTACGGCGCCCGAGGCTTGTGGGTGCGTCCTGCAGGCATGTTCTGCGAATCGGTAACCGTGGGGACCGAATCCGTCCCGAGATTTGCCTACGTGGGTGAGTGAGGCGAGGGACTACGCCCGTGCGCGGCGTCCGTATCCCTGCTGCTGAGCACCTGTGTGGCCCTTGCGCGGGAGACGGCGTACGGTCGGATCCTTGATCAAGTGCAAGACGCGCTCGAACGTCCGATCGTTGGCGTTCTCTCGCCCGATATGGATGACTGCGCTGTGCTTCAAGTCCTTGGCAAGCACGTCCTGGATCAGCGCCAGGGTGTTGGCATCGGCGCTGTCGAGCACCTCATCGATCACGATCCACTGCGGGTTGTGCAGCACGACGCGGGCGAAGACCAGGCTGGTCAACTCCTCCTCGCTGAGGGGCTGCTCCCAGCGACCCGCGTCATCCAGCGTTGCGACCAGTCGCTGCAGCCTCAGCCGTGTCAATGCGTGCTCGAAAGCTTCGTCTTTGAAGCTCGCCGGCTCGCGCGGGTAGGCGAGGGCCTCGCGAAGCGTGCCGGGCGGCCAGTAGGGCGAGCGTGGCACATACAGGGTGCTTTCCTCCTTCGGGCGCGTCAGCGTGCCGGAGCCCCAGGGCCAAAGGCCAGCGAGCGCGCGAAACAGGAGAGTCTTCCCCGCGCCGGGCTCTCCGACGATCAGAACGCGATCGCCGGGCTTCACTTCGACGTGCTTCTCCTTCAGCATCGTCGCCCCTGCCGGCGAGGCGATCTCCAGGTTCTCGATCCGCAGTACGTGACCGCCTTCTTCGCGGTAAGCAATCTGACTTTCAACACGATGCAGCGTTTCAGCTTCGAGCGTGGCGCGACGAAAGCTGGCCACGCGTAGCAGAGTCGCGCGCCAGTCGGCGATCACGCTGAAGTTGTCGATGAACCAACGCATCGAAGACTGCACTTGCGTGAAAGCACCGGCAGCCAGCATGAGACCGCCGAAGGACAGGTCGCCGGCGAAGTACAGCGGGGCGGCGGCGAGAATCGGCGCGACCAGCGTGAACCAGCCGTAGCCCGCTGTCACCCAGGTCAGGTTCGTCAGGCCGAGCACCAGGCGTCTCGTGGCAGCCAGCACGGCTTCGATATTGATGAGAATGCGCCGCTCCTCGTCCGCTTCTCCCTTCGCCAAGGAGATAGCATCGATGTGCTCGTTGACGCGTACGAGCGCGAAGCGCACGTCCGCCTCGCGTGCGTAGCGGTCCGCATTGCGGCTCACAAGGCTCTTACCCACCCAGAGGCTCAACAAGGATGCCGAGCCGGCGTAGACGATGGCGGCCCACACCATGTAGCCGGGAATCGCGTAGTTGTGGCCGCCGAGGTGGAAGACAAAGTTGCTCGAGATTCGCCACAGCACCCCGATGAACGTCGTCAACAGAACGGCCGCCTGCAGCAGCCCCGTGCCCAGATCGGCGGACAGCTCGGTGAGGTGGCGCGCATCCTCGTGCATACGCTGATCCGGATTGACACCGATGGGGCCTGCGTTGGCGAGGCGAAAGGCGCGCAGGGGCTGCATCCAGTTGTGGATCAGGTCCTCCGCAAGCCCCTCGCGCAGTTTCAGTTTCAAGGTCTCGTTCAGCCATCGTTGCCCCACGTTCAGGCCGAGCAAGGCAGCGGTGATGATCGCGAACACGCAGAGCTCATGGACAAACAGGTCCAGATACCGGTGCGACAGCGCGTCATAGAAGGGCTGGTTCCAGTTGTTGAGGCGGATCTGGCCGTAAGCCGTCAGCCCGATGACGGCCATCAGCGCGCCGCCGAGCAGGAAGAGGGTGTTGCGAACAGGGGAGTGCAGGAGCGCGTGGAACATCATGGCGAGCTGCGGCACCAGACGCGACTGCGTCGCGTCGGAGCTCTCCGGAGACGCCGAGGAACGATCATTCATGCGTGAGACCCTGCTGAAGTGAATTTCCAGCGCTCGCACCGGTGCGTGCGCCTGCCAGGGCTCTATTGCACTCGTATCGGGCTGGAGTCAATAACCGATTGGCAATCGGTTGAGTTACATTAGCGGTCGCGATGCGGCGCAGGTCACCGAAGATGTCGAAGCCGTTCTGCGCAGTTGCGGTCGTCGCAGCGAGCGCGCTCTCCTCACTGGCAAGCAGTCCGTTGTTGGCCGCGACGCCGGCTGCTCCGGCGGCATCTCAGCCTGGCATGACGTATGCCTCGATCCAGCACCTGCCGGATTTCACGGGCTGGTGGACGTTGAAATCCGACCTGATCACCGGCGGCGCGGCGCCGCCCCCACCTCCCTTCAAACCTCAGCCCGCCGCCCTCATGAAGGAGTGGTCGGAAAAGATGCGCCGGGGCCAGGACCCGGCCGACATCGACGGCCTGCAGCGCACGTACTGCGGACCCGCCCGGTTTTCCGGATTCAACGGCGGGTTGCAGGACTACGTGGAGTTTCTCTTCACGCCCGGCAGGGTGACCATCGCCAACGAGATGGGGCTCGTGCGCCGGATCCGTTTGAACAGAGCGCTGCCGACGGACCCGGTCGAAACCAACACCGGCGTATCGGTGGCGCGCTGGGAGGGAACGACGCTGGTCGTCGAGACGGCCGGCGTCGATCGCGACATCGGATTCAACGAGCCGCGCAACAAATATCCTGTCAAGATCGGCAGGAACGTGCGCATCACAGAACGCATCTCCCTGAAAGAGCCCGACGTGCTGCAAATCGTGACGCGGATGGTGGCGCCTGAGGTCCTCAGCGGGCCCTACGAGACGACAACGCTGTATCGGAAAGATCCCAAGCACGAGTTTGAGGAGATCACCAACTGCGTACAGAACCGCGCCTTCGATAACTCCACGGGTAGGGAGCGCTTCGACCTGACGCCTCCGGCGGACTTGCCGCCGCCTCCTTCCAACTAGGTGCTGCCGTGATGAAGACCCGACGAATACTCTGTTGCTCGATGGCTCTGTCGCTGGCAGTCGGTGTCGTGGAGGCGCACCACACCTACTCGATCTTCGACGGATCGAAGCGGGTGACTGTCGGCGGGACGCTGGCGAAGCACGAGTGGACCAATCCGCATACGTTCCTGTGGGTGTACGTGCCGAGCACGGAGGCTCCCGGCGAGTACGATCTCTACGGGTTCGAGAACGGCAGCCCCAACGCCGTCATGAAGGTCGGTTGGAGCAAGGACTTGCTGCAGGCAGGAGACAAGATCGTCGTGGAGTACTCACCCCTGCGAGACGGCAGGAAGGGCGGCCATCTCCTGTCGGCCAGACTCCCGGACGGTCGGACGCTGCGTGGAGTCGGATTCGCGGGCGATCCGTCGGTCGAGCAGGCTAAATAGCGGTCGGTGCGTCGGTCAGACGCCGTGCGCGTGGCTGTTCGCGGACGCGGCCAGTTCCGTCGGCTGCATCACCGACAGTGCCTGGCTGCCACTCGTCACAGCGGCGCTCGGCGCAGACTCCGGGACGGTCGAGCGCATCCCAAACAGAAACCTTCCCCAGAGCAGGCCGTACAGCGCGGCCCCGAAGGGCACTTTGGCAAGGAATCTCGGACGGTTGCTGTAGGGAAGAAAGACACGCTCGACGAACTCGACCCGGCTGAAGCACCGGGCGAACTCGCGCTTCACCTGGCGGGTGGGCGGGTAGTTCGTGCCATTTTTCAGGAAATGCACATTCTTCTCGACGACCTCCGCTGCCGGCATGCCCTGCTGGAACTCGTTCCTCACGCCCAGGAGTGCCCATAGCCACAGCCACCAGCGAGGGCGGAACAGGGCTGCCAGGGGCACGTAGATGTGCCCCTCGATCGGCAGGTAACGGCTCGGAAACGCATGCACGAACACCCCTCCGGGACGCAGCACTCGGCGCAGCTCATCGATGGCCTGCGGATAATTCATGACGTGCTCGAAGACCTGATCGCTGAAGACGACATCGATGCTGGCGTCCTCGAACGGGAGCCGGTACGGAGTCTGTATGGGCTTGAGGCGCCCCTGGTCGCGAAGGGCTGTGGCGGTCGGGTCGCGCGTCAGCGTGTATGAATACTGGACGTCGTAGAGGTCGCAGCCATAAGCGTCGAACCCCTGAGCGAGCGCGCAAGCGACGAGCTTGCCCTCTCCAGCCCCGAACTCGAGCACTTTCATGTGCGGCTGGATCGTGAATCCCAGATCCGCCAGCATCCGGCGGAACACGTCGAAGCGGTTCGCTGGTCTCACCATGGTGCACTCCTTGAATACCCCCTTGCGCGCGGTGCTCCCACTGCTCCGAGCCAAGGCGTGGCCTATCAACGCATGATCGCGCCTGGGGTTGCGTTGCCCGCCGCCGATTGACCGGCGCCCGCCTGGTGGCCGGATGGCGCCGCGTAGACCGGCCTCAATGGTAGGTGACCGTCAGCAAGGGCGCGCGCGAGCGCCGATCGCTGCCCGTCGGGTCATCGATTTGCACCAGAGTGGAGACGGCCGGTCCGAGATCCTCCATGACGCGGACCTGGAAGTCGACGAGCCCCAGCTGCTGGGCTCTTATCATCAACTGCGTCACATCGACCGGGACGAAGTGTCCGATGTCCGCGCTCGTGACGTCGCCTTGCACGAGGGTGGACGCGAGCGAAGGCTGGGCGATGCGGTCGAAATCGGTGCCGATGAGCGTGGGCGGCTGGAATTCGACCAGCTCCACTCGAATCGGCACACTGCCGTCGGGCGGCTCGATGCCGTTGACGAAAACCTCGAGAAACGCCGAGTCGATGAGGGCATCGCCGGGCACTCCGCCCGGACCGGACAGTGGAAAGTCGAGGAACGCGCGGAATTCGGTGCCGGCCACCGGATCGATGCCCGCAAACACGCTCTGCACGCTCGACGACATTCCCTGCGTCACGACATACGCGCCGGGAGCGGTCTGCTCGATATCCCCGTCGTACGCGGGGTCGCTCAGGATCTGGGCGACGAGCTGTGTCGGCCCCCGATCGAAGTCTTCGTCGTTACCGCCGCCCCCACAGCCGCTCAGTCCGAGCAGGGCAGCCCACATCCAAACAGCATGAGACCTCACGGCGGGCTTCCTCGATCGCGCACACAACTGTAACGAAGTGTGAAACCCTCCGCGGGGCCGAAGGTTCCCCGCAGCGCAGCGACACTGTGAGGCGAGCGTTACCTGCCAGGCTCGCGCCCCGGTAGGTAGAGAGAGCTCAGGATGTCGTTGAAAGTGGCGCTGGGTCGCATCGCTGCGGCGCATTTCGTTGCGTCGGCGTGGTAGTAGCCGCCGATGTCGACCGGCTTACCCTGCGCACCGTTCAGCTCCGACACGATGTGTGCCTCGCTGCTCGTCAGGCGCTGAGCGATCGGGCGGAATCGTGCCTGCAGCGCCGGGTCGTCCGATTGCGCCGCGAGCGCCTGTGACCAGTAAAGGGCCAGGTAGAAGTGGCTGCCTCGATTGTCGAGCTGTCCGGCGTCGCGCAGCGGGGACTTGTCGTTCTCCAGGAAAACCCCGTTGGCCGCGTCCAGAGCCTGCGCGAGACAGAGCGCCCGGGCATTCGAGCTCTTGCGCGCGAGATCCTCGATGGACACCTGCAGCGCCAGAAACTCACCGAGGGAGTCCCAGCGAAGGTGACCTTCCTCGAGGAACTGTTGCACGTGTTTCGGCGCTGAGCCGCCTGCTCCGGTCTCGTACAGACCTCCGCCCGCCAGCAGCGGGACGATCGACAGCATTTTGGCACTCGTGCCGAGCTCCAGAATGGGGAACAAGTCGGTCAGGTAGTCGCGCAACACGTTGCCCGTGACGGAAATCGTGTCCTTGCCCGCGCGCACTCGCTCCAGCGTCGTGCGCATTGCGGCAACAGGCGAGAGAATTCTGATATCCAGGCCGGAGGTGTCGTGACCCTTGAGGTAGCGGGCGGCCTTTTCGATGAGATTGCGATCGTACGCGCGCTGCTCATCGAGCCAGAAGATCGCGGTAGTGCCGGTGGCGCGCGCGCGGTTGACGGCGAGCTTGACCCAATCCCGGATCGGGAGGTCCTTCGTCTGACACATGCGCCAGATGTCGCCCTTGCCGACTTCGTGACGCGTCAGCACTTTCCCCGACGCGTCGACGATCGTAACGGTGCCATCGGCGGGAAGCTCGAAAGTCTTGTCGTGCGATCCGTACTCCTCGGCAGCCTGTGCCATCAGGCCGACGTTGCTGACGTTGCCCATGGTCGGCACGTCGTAGGCTCCATGGAGCTTGCAGTCATCGATGACGGCTTGATAAATGCCCGCATAGCAGCGGTCGGGGATCAGAGCCTTGGTATCGCGCAACTTGCCATCCGGTCCGTACATGCGCCCCGAGGCACGGATCGCCGCCGGCATCGACGCATCGACGATGATGTCGCTGGGCACGTGCAGGTTGGTGATCCCCCTGGAGGAGTCCACCATCGCGAGCGCCGGCCGTTTGGAATAGGTGGCCTGCAGATCGGCTTCGATCTGCTCGCGTTGCGCTGCCGGGAGCGCCTTGATTTTCGCGTAGGCATCGCCGATGCCGTTGTCAGGATCGACGCCGAGCTGCTTGAACGTCGCGGCATGTTTCTCGAACGCATCCCGGTAATAAACGCTGACAGCGTGGCCGAACATGATGGGGTCCGAGACCTTCATCATCGTCGCCTTCAGATGCAAGGACAGCAGCAGGTCCTGCGACCTGGCCTCCTGCATCTGCACTTCGTAGAACTCGCGTAGCGCGGCGCAGCGCATGAAGGTGGAGCCGATCAGCTCGTGCTTCTGCACCTTGATGCCCTCTTTGAGCACCGATGCGTTGCCGCTCCGGTCGCGGAACTCGATCCTCAGAGCTCCCTCCGACTCGATCGAGGCCGACTGCTCGTTCTCGTAGAACTCGCCGCCCTGCATGTGAGCGACGTGCGTCCGCGACTCGCGAGTCCAGGCGCCCATGGAATGGGGATGCTTGCGGGCATACTGCTTCACCGCGTTGGCCACTCTGCGGTCCGAGTTGCCTTCGCGCAGCACGGGATTCACTGCGCTGCCGAGCACCTTGGCATAGCGAGCCTTCACCTTCTTCTGCTCATCGTCCTTGGGGTCTTCGGGATAATCCGGCACGCCATATCCCTGCGACCGCAGCTCGGCGATGGCCGCCTTGAGCTGCGGCAGGGACGCGCTGATGTTGGGGAGCTTGATGATATTGGCGTCGGGGGTCTTGGCCAGCTCGCCGAGCTCGTGGAGGTCGTCCGGTTGGCGCTGTTGGGCCGTGAGGCTTTCAGGAAAGGTCGCGAGGATCCGGCCCGCGAGAGAAATATCTCGCGTCTCGACAGTGATCGAGGCTGCGCGAGTGAAGGCTTGGACGATGGGCAGCAGCGAATAGGTCGCCAGCGCGGGAGCTTCATCGGTGAAGGTGTAGAGGATCTTCGGGACGGTCATGGCAGTCCTTGACTGGAAGCAGTGTGAGCGGCTCGAGCGAGCGCTGGCTGCGATGATATACGACCGGCGCCGGAAGTGGCGCGGGGAGTCGGTTAACCCGTGAAGTAATACCGGGTCAGATGAAAGAAGATCGGCGCCGCGAAGCTCAGCGAGTCCACGCGATCGAGCATGCCGCCGTGCCCTTCGATCATCGTGCCCCAGTCCTTGACTCCGAGGCTGCGTTTGACCGCCGACAGCGCCAGGCCGCCGAGAAATCCCATGACGACGATCACCGCCGACAGGCCCAGCGACTGGAGCCAGGTGAATGGGGTGATCCAATACATCGCCGCGCCGATCGCGGCGGCCGACAGACCGCCGCCGACGAGGCCTTCGACCGTCTTCGACGGACTCACCACCGGCGCTACTTTGGTGCGACCGAACAGCTTGCCGAACACATACTGCAGGACGTCGCTCAACTGTGCGATCAGGACCAGATAGAAAATGAGCAGGGCGTTCTGTCCTGCGTAACCGGGGATGTCCAGCAGCAGCAGCGCTGCGGCATGACTGACGCAGAACACCGTGATCATGACGCCCCACTGTATTTTCGCCGTGCGTTCCAGGAACCGATCGACATCCGCGGACAGGACGGCCACCGCCGGGAGGACCAGGAAGGCGTAGACCGGGATGAAGACCGCAAACAGGCCGTACCAACCGTCGCCGATCAGCAGGTACTGCACGGGAATGAGGACAAAGAAGCTCAGGAACAGCGGCAGATGATCGCCGCGCCGGGTTGGGGTGAGCGTGATGAACTCGCGCAGAGCGAAGAATGAGATCAGTCCGAAGAGCACCAGCGTGGCCACCTTGCCGGCCGCGAATGCAACTGCGAACACCGCTGCCATCACCCACCAGGCGCGAATGCGGCTGTTGAGATTCTCGACGACGCGGCGCCCCGGCTCGCCACGCACTTTCAGCTGCAGCACGCCTCCGATCGCCGAAGCGAGCGCGAGCAGGCCGAGCACGCCGCCCATCAGCCAATAGAACTTCGTGCCGATCATGCTAGTGCCACCACCGCTGCGCGAGCGCGCTCGAGAAAGGCCTCCTTCGATTCCTCGGGCATGCGTTCGAGCGATGCGCCGAAGCGCACCGTGCAGATCAGCGGAATGGGCAGAAAAGTGCCTTTGGGCATGGCGCGGTGCAGGTTCTCCAGATACACCGGCATCAAGCGAACCGCCGGAAAGCGCTGCGCGAGACGGTAGAGCCCCGTCTTGAAGACCGCGGGCAGGGGTCCGGTGCCGCGGGTCCCTTCCGGAAACAGGATCAGCGAGTCCCCCTGCTCCAGGGCCTCGATCGCCGGCTCCAGCGGATCGCCGACGCGATCCGCCTTGCGACGCTCGATCAGAACGGCGTTGAGTCCCCGGAGCGCGATGTGCCTGCGCACGGGCCCGCCATTCCAGTAGTCTTTCGCCGCGACAGGCCGCGTCCGCGCGCGCACCGCCGGCGTGAGCGCTGCCCAGATCGCAAGGGTGTCCATGTGGCTCGTGTGGTTGGCGAAATAAATGCTCTGGTCGGTCGAGGGCACGCAGCCGTGCCACCGCGGGTGGGCACCCACAACAGCCTTCAGAAAGCCGAACAAAGCGGCGCTCACGAGGTTCATGCGCTCAGGCGGGCCGGCTTTGCAGCTGCTGCGCAATGGCGCGAGTGCGAGTCACACAGGTGAGGAGGCTGCCCAATCCAACGAGGCTTTCCGCTATGAGCAGCACCAGGTGCGAGTGCCAGATGAGCGCCTCCAGCGAGCCCAGCAAACAGCCTGCCGTGAGCACGGCCATGCGGTGGGGCTTCGCCATCGGCCCTCGAAAGTCCTGCGGTAATCCGAGCGCTCCCCCGGTGGCCCGAATGTAAGCAGTCAGGGCAGCCAGGAGCGCGCTGCACCAGCCGAGCCACGGAACGAGCACCGCGTATCCGACACAGACGATGAACAAAGAGTCGGCGACCCGGTCGGGGAGCTCGTTGTAGAGGACCCCGACAGGAGAGCCCTTGCCGCCCTCGACCGCGACCATCCCATCGAGCATGTTGCACAACAGTCTCAGCTGGATGCAGGCCGCGCAAACCAGCAGCGACCCTGGCGCCTCCAGCCGTAGCAGGGCGCCCGCGCCGATCGCGGCGAACAGCACACTGGCCACGGATATCTGGTTGGGCGTGAGCGAAGTGCGGGCCAGGTATCGAGCCGTCGATTGCGCCCAACCCGCGGACCGGGTTTTCAACGGCCGACGGCTCGCGCCGCCGCTATCCATCGAACGGGAGATCCTCGTAGGGTGCCCATGCACCGTGCACC